>JABAHP010004729.1_pt8 | contig 12121 bp, 26 predicted proteins | sample 7062081 | NCBI WGS metagenome assembly JABAHP01 (sample SAMN14534357, study PRJNA622989) | marine sediment metagenome | biome: marine biome [ENVO:00000428]; feature: marine pelagic biome [ENVO:01000023]; material: deep marine sediment [ENVO:00002113] | place: India: Gulf of Kutch | collected... | reverse complement strand
GGGTATACGGAGGTTGAGGGGGTAGTTGCTGGACCAACAACACCGACTGCCACAGATGCAATTGCAGCTGCAACTCCATCTGCAGGTTATGGCCAGATTACCCTAGCAAACACAACAACAATCTCATTTGACTCGTCGCATGTTGGATTCACAATAAGAATTACTGGAGCAACAAACGCTGCAAATAATGCGGACTGGGTTATTTCGAGTGTAACAAGTTCAACGGTTGCTGTTGTTGTAGATTCTGGGAGTGTGATGGTCAGTGAAACAAACCCAGCTGACACTCCAGCATTTACACTTGTCCAGAAGACCTTGACAACCGCCCAGGTTGCCTACCTGGAAGGAACCCGTCACGCCATCGACTCTGTGGACTCGAACACTCAGCTGACCTTCGATACTGACCCAACAAATGGTTTCTATGGGACTCTGGAGGACGTTCAGTACCGCATCACAGACGACCTGACGAAGGACGAACAGGCAACTTTCCTGGCAGGGTATGCAACATCGTTTGCGAACCGGCGTCTTGTCAGCGTCTGGCCAGACACCTGCTTCATAACGGTCAGCGGCACAGCCACAGAGCTTCCAGGATTCTATCTTGGGTGTGCTCTGACAGGTCTAACAGCGGGGCTTCCGTCGCAACAGGGTTTTACGAACCTGAGCCTGACTGGGTTCACGGCCCTGGACAACAGCAACAACTACTTCAGCGATACACAGCTTGACACAATCGCTGGAGGCGGGAACCTGATCGTTGCACAGGATGTCGCAGAGGCACCTGTGTACTGCAGGCACCAGCTGACAACAGATACTTCAACCATCCAGTTCCAAGAGCTTTCGGTCACGAAAAACGTCGACCTCGTGTCACGGTTTTTCAGGAAGCTCTACGCACCGTACATCGGTATCTACAACATCACCGATGCACTGCTGGACATCTTGAAGTCTCTTACGGTGGCTGGAATCACGTTTCTCAAGGACCAGACATCGCCACGTGTTGGGGGTGTTCTGCGAGATGGTAGTATTTCAGAGTTGGCAGAGGATGAGACGCTGCCAGATACTGTAAACATTACCATAGATATCAACATTCCATTCCCACTGAACAACATCAAAGTGACGTTGTTGGTGTAAGGAGAGATCTATGGCGGCAAACCCAGCAACCACATCTATCAACAACTGGGATTTCCACAATCTCCATGTGCAGCAGGAGCTGGGCGGCGGTGAGTTTGTCAGTGCAGAGACGACGCTTGTAGCCGCTGGTCCTCCTCGACTGTCCGACTTTGGCTCTGCTTCTGGTCTTGGGATTGAGGTTGATGTCGGCTCTTCTGCTGCAGAGGAGCTTGCATTCCCGATTGGTCTTCTTGAAAACGTGGGCCTATCTCAGTCCAAGCAGCTCCAACGTGTCTTTGAGATTGGCTCTTCAAGGAGCTATTTTATCCCTGGACGCGTTGTCGGCAGCGTGACCCTCGGAAGGGTTCTTTACCATGGGCCATCGCTTCTGAAGGTTCTTTACGCCTACTACAGCCAGGCAAGTGGGTCCTTGTTCAACTTCATGGACAAGACCAAGGGAAGCACAATCACGGACAACCGTGGCGTGATTGTACCTGACCCGGATGCAAAACTCCTGGAGCTTGGTTCACTTCAAGACACCCTTCACGACGTCAAGATGCGGCCAGGCTTCGATGACTTCTACCTGAACCTGGCATCTGACCTTTTCAACCAGCCAACAGGGCTTCTTTTCTACTTCAGAAACGCAAACGATGAGACCGTTGGGTCTGTGTACCTGGAGGAATGCCATCTCCAGGGGCATCAGCTGTCGGTATCGTCTGGCTCGGTTCTGATTATGGAAGGGGCCAGCATGCAGTTTGACAGGCTGATTCCAGTCAAGATGCGAGTACCTGCGAGCAGCTAATGTTCCACTACGGTCTGGCAGATGAGCTTATAAAGATTGCCGTTGAGTACCGAAGGCCAAAACTTAGCCCTGGTGCGGTTGCAAAGCTTCGTGCAATGAACAAGAGAAGAAATGAAAGAATTCCATTTCTCCGCGCATACCACGGCATGGGCAAAAAGATGTCCTCTGAAGACCTTGCTCACCATGCTCGGATGAAGGGAGAGCTTGGATATATTACGAGAGGATAGCTAAAACATGGCCTCCTTTTGGAGGCCATTCAGTATCACTGAATGCTGTCCACTTTCTCAGTTCTTTTCCCTACATTCTTCCTCGTAACATCTGACCAAGACTTCAGAACCCCTGACCTGAACTGAAGACAGTATTCTCCTATTTTCCCACACTCCATGCACCTTGAACGTGCAGGAACATCGATGTCCATGCATCTTGGGATAAAGATACTGTCATCCATAAGGTATACCCACCCCTTCCTATCCATTATTATATCTGGCTCATTTATTTCATCGGAGCGCATGCTTACAACTCGCTCACCACATGCGCATCTTGCATCAAAGACTTCACACTCTTCGTGGACGAGTATTCTTGGCATTGATTTGCACGGGCCAAAAGTCAATCTGAAGCAGCTTGTCGATTAGTTTCTTTTCCATGTAGTCGCTGGCGCCGATGAGCTTCGCAGAATCCTTGGCAATCGCTGTGTACAAAAAGATGTTCAAATCTTTTGGCGGGAGCTTGATGTACACCTGGATGTGCTGCGGGACAACTGCCAAAAAGGCCTGGCCGATTGCCGAAACGAGTAGGTCTTCTGCAAGCTCAGGAGCCTTGTCCATTTCAATCTGGTAGTAGTGGCTTCCATCTATGACTGCGTAGGACACGTGAAGGGGTCCCTTGCTCACCTTGGTGTACTTGGGGGCTGAGACGGAGAATTCTTCGCCCACGATGTCTCTTAGTCTTTCATCGACCGAAAGGTCAGTCCCAAGGGATATTACAGGTTTTGGCTCCTCTGGAGGCGGAGGGGGTGCATCTTCAACGATGTTCATGAATGCTTTTTTATTTTCCATCCTTACGCCATTTCCTTTTTATTCTGTACCTTCTTCTCATCTGCCACTTCTCTACTACCATTGCGATAAGCGCAATAGAAATAGTCAATCCAATCGCTGCCAAAGAAACTATGGAAAGTGTTCTAATCCACCAAATTACTTCCTGCATCCATTTTCCTCACGGGACTGAATACAAGATACGTCATCCAGTCCTCCAAATTCCAGACTCCATTATCCCTGGAAGCTCTAAGAGAGACTTTCGCAACTTCCTCGGCATTGAAATTACCGCCTGGCGGGATGTCGTTGGGATCCAAGATGAAAGCAGTAGAAGGTTCAACTTGAATAGCTCCACAAGAAAGCCCACCCGCCCTACGGATTTGCCTAAGGATCGATATCTGTGTTCCTGAAAACTTGTGGGATAGTAAAGGTCTTGAAGATGATTCATCCCAATGAGCACAAAACTTCGCTTCAATTGCAAATAATCTTCCTCTGGTAATGATCCAAAGGTCCGGGATTCCGAGGGAGAATCTATCATTTGTTTTCCAGATAAAGGCATCTCTATCTAACCTCCTTGCTGAATCCCGTATTTGTTCGACGAACCTCTTTTCACTCACGGACGCCACCCATCTTTGAACATCAGGGGGCTTTTGATTATTACGTCGAGGCTCTCTGCTATCGAAAAAAGCGCATGCATCGCTGCCTTCATGGCATAGGCGTCAACCTTGTCTTCCTCGNNAAAATAGTGCTCGAACTCTTCAAGCGCCTTCTTTGCTTTCTCAAGATTACTTAAACCATCTGACGCCATGTTTATCTCTCCTGTACTCTTTAAGCTTTGCGGCTGGAGGGTTTTCTTTTTCGTGTGCAAGAGTCCTTTTTAGCACATCTCTATCTCTTTGCTCAACACTTCTGTCAAACCATGCTTCAAGCTTTTCAAGCGTTGAAAACAGCATCGGGTTCTCATGTATCTTTATCATCTCACCGGCAGTGATCCAAAGCTCATCTTTCGCTGCCACCTTCGGCTTTCTTGGGTAGACAGTAAACGTCTTTCCAAGAACACTGCTGGTCCACTTCATGGAGTAGCCATCTGGAAGGTGCCTGTAGTAGCGCATGTCAACATCCATGATGTTGTTCTTTTTGAAGTGGTCTATGGCCATGAGTTGCCAAAGGCGAAGCCATGCCTTTGTGTACCGCTCCACTATATCCTTGAAGCCTTTGCTTTGCCCAAGGGTGATGGCCTTTATCGCTTCAGAGTAGGCTTTTTCGATGTATTCCCTTGCGCCAGGCACGTTTTGGTCTGCCCACTCAAGGGAATCGGGGAGATCTATGTCGCACAGTTTATCGATTTCCTCCTGCCATATCTGCTGAAGACTTTTCATGATTCACCGACCCTTCGTATGATATATTGAAAACACGTATCCTTAGCTGAGGTCTCCCTTTAAACGTTTCGCTTCTCAGGTATCCGTCAACAGAAACCCAGTCTCCAGGAGAAAGTGCTTCGCATGCCTTCTCGGCTTCTTTCCCCAAAACCTCTACGGAGATGTCATTTCGGTGGGACTTCGTCTCTCCTGACGGCGAACTCCACTCCTCCAAAACGGATACCGTAAAGGATGTCAACTTGGTCTTTTCTGATATCTTGCGAATTTTAGGGTGAGTTCTAACTACTCCGTTTAGCCAGACCTTGTTTATGTAGAACATTAACAATCTCTCTCATCCGAAAACTAGCCTTGAGCTTTCGGATAGCAATACCTTCTATCTGGCGAACTCTTTCTCGGCTTATGCCCATCATGTCGCCAATTTCATTTAATGTGTGGTCGCATATTTGAGCGGCTAAAAAAGAACAGTTCTTGTAAAGAGACGATTGAACCCACCATACACATTTCGGATGTGTGCACCCGAAGCTTGGCCAAGCAGTATACCCCCTGGGGCACCTTTCGGTCAAATTCTGACTTGGTTTCCCCAGGAGGCTTTCAACCCTTGCTTTTATTATGCTACTATATTCCATACCTTACTACTGCCTGCCTGCTTTTCATTTTCTTGTATATCTTAAGGACTCTTTTGGCATACCCCCCAATTTCCCCTCGTGTCCTTACTATGGCCCCTTGATTGTAGTGCAAGAGCCAATGGTGCCGCCTGTGTTTTTTTCGCCTGCAGTGGAACTTGGCCCATTTCATGAGCCTTATTCCTTGTCTAATGTTCCTTCTAGGGTGGTACCAGCGCCAAGCCTTGCGCCTTGCTTTCCTACTACACGAACGGCTTCTGGTTTGAATTTGCATCAATCCATGGGCACCACGAAAGCACGCTCTTCTTTTAAACGTTGATTCTTTTTGTATTATTGCCGCAACCAGAAATGGGTCTACGCCAGCTCTTTTTGATTCCTCGTCGATGATTGGTGCAATGGCAAATGCCCTATCCTCTGAAACATAGAGCATGATTGCCAGAACAAGTTCCACTACGCATTCCTCATGAAGGAGTCTATTGATTTGGAAAGTGTTTTCATGAAGTAACTATGGATATCCCTTGAGCAATTGCTCTCTTTTTCTCTCCTGTTTCTTTCAACTCGAACCGCAAGGTCTAAGCAATGTGTTCCATGTTTTTCTTCTTCGGTGTATGCCTCGCATTCGTTATCGCATTTCCTGTCCTTGTCTTTGTAGCACTTTTTCATGGCATACCTCCATATGCTATTCTTTTGCCTAATATTTCACAGTGCTTCCCTTGNNTCAGGAAGACCAAGTCCATCTGTTGAGTCTCTGAACTTGATGTCGAACGCCATAACGCCTCTGGTTAGGTTTTCTCCGATTTTCCCAATGGTGAATCTTCCACTGGCACTAACAGACATACGGCCATCTTCGCCGGTTGCTGTGATGCTCGGGCAATAGATGCTATCACCGTGTATGTAATAGTTTTGGCTGTCTCTCTTTCCCTGCATTGCTAGAGCTTTTGTCAGTGCGGCAATGACCTTTGCTCTTGGTGTGAGCTGGTTCAGCTTCCCCTTTCTCTTGCCCCTTCTGTGCACATATCGCTTGAACCGAACCGGAACCTCATTGGGGTCTCTTTGTGCATCATCGCCTTTGTAAATCTCAAACTTCATGTTTTGTATCCTTTGAACGAGGTGTTGACCTTCTCCCTTGCGGTCTTTTCGAGGTCTTCGCAGAACTCAGCATCGAGCCTTCTTGCCCTATTTACAAGCTTCCTCATGGATGTTGCACTGAAACCAATGTGGTCTGTCATGTCGTAGCCATGCCGCTTAAAAACGTCTTCAGTCTGCTTCACTGGCCACTCTTGACTCTGCTTTGGAACATGCCCATAGCTCCAGCTGTCTGAGACCTTAATGGGACCATGCTTTGCGCTGTATGACCTCAAGGCATCCTTGATGCGCTGGACCTGAACCTCTCTTACCCGAAGGAGCTTTGCGGCTCGTGATGCACTTGCTGCATCAACAATGAGAAGGTCATCTCTGTCCTCTTGGTCATACTGAGCCAGGGGACAGAGGTGTATGTGCTCGCAGATGGTACAAGTCGGACCCGGGATTGGAACCCATTCTTCAATTCCCTCAATGGATTGAATCCTAGATTCTACTACATCCAAGTATCGAACCAAATCTTCCATGGTTCGTGTGCTCTGTTTCGTCACACCATAGCGAGCGAAGTATATCCTCACTGTAAACTTTTCTACTTGCGGGTAAAAGCTTTTTATCAGCAGGCAGTAGAATGAAAGCTGCTCATGACTGTCCATGTCCCTGTCTGACAGAACATTGAACTGGGTCTTGTGGTCCGTGATGATGGCATGGTTCCCATTGATTTCAAGAATGTCAATGATGCCACGAAGATGTCCGCTCTCCCATGGAGCCTCATTGCCATCACTGTCAATGGAGATTTTTTCCTCAACCCCAACAACATCTCTCATGTTCATGCGGAACTTGTCTTGAAAGATGTTGATAATTCCCATTACCTCCTCTATCCTATGGGAAACAGAGTGAGGCGTCCTGTGGTTGATGATGCCTATGACATCATCCCTGTTCATCCCCTCTCCCTTTAGCCGGGCCTCCAGGATGTCCGCAATGATATCGTGAACCGCTGCACCGAACTCAAGGTTTTCAAGCCGTCGCTTCTGTACTTTTTCGATGTAGGTTTTTTTGAAAGCAAAGGGACAATGCCCCTTCGCGATTTTTGAGTTACTGTAGGGGGCGTATTTCATTTACTTTCTCCTATCTGTGTAGCAGTCTACCTTGCGAAGCTTGCCGTCAATTGCATCAAAAAAGAACCTTGTATCAATGCTTTCCGGACCATGGTTTTCTATGGTAACCATGATATCTGAATAGCCAGACATATCTTGAGACACGGAGTAGTTGAGAGCGCCAAAACCCGACAGCCGGCTCAGCATCACCGTGAACGCCTCAAGCTCTGTTATTGTCTGGGGTCCTTCGTCGGTCTCAGTTGCCAAAACCAATTCGGCTTGATCCCACAGGGGCCCACCATGTTTTGGACACCGAAAAGCCCCTGGAGGATAGAATTCATCCTCCAGGAGGTCCAGGTCACAGTCAGTCCTTGGACACTTTTTCATTGCTTCTTTGCTCTCTCACTCTCTTGGCCAGAAACTTCCCAATCTCTTCTCGTGTGGTAAATCCTTCTTTATTGACCATCGCTACGACTTTTCCAGGTTTCCAGTCCAGTTCCCTCCACAGCTTCACAATATCCTTGTCACCTTCGACGATTGCTTGAACGCCTTCTCCATCCTCTCCCCCGTCATTTGATTCTTCGTCGAATATGGCTTGGTCTACGGCTGCAGCATCAACGGCCTCTTGAACATCTCCTGTCTGAGCACCTTGAATGCTGTCAAGAATCCCAGCTCTTTCGGCCATCTTCAAGAGCTTTTGGAAGGTGAGATTCTCTATCCTCTCACCAACTTTCATCATGTTCGTTCTATCTTTTTCTATTTCAGACATGAAGCGGATATTACCGTCGGCATCGGTTTGCTTAACCATCCTGACGAATATATCCGCAATGTACGGCGTATCTTTTTCAGTTTGTATCGTTGTTCCGTCTTCGATAAGCTGGCCTTTTTCCATCCGATACTTCGGGGATTCGCGACCAATGAGGATAAGGTGCACTGGAAGATTGATGAGCTTTGTGATGGCCCTTTTGTAAGGGGCCTTTATTTGCTTCCAGTGGTTAAATTTTATCTCGGCGTTTCTGTTGTTGGCTTGGAGTCTTCTAAGGAAACCATCCTGCAAAGCCTCCCAGAATATGGACACAGGGTCCAAGGCAAGTGATTCAATTTCCCCTGGGCTATCTTTGACGCACTCTTCGACCTCGTCGATAACCTTGATTACTTCATATGCAAGTTCAGTCTGATGAAGCAAGAATTCTGTGTTCTGTTCGGGGATTATTTTCCGTCCGATGTACCACCCGACACCTCCTTCGAGATCTACGTATGCTATTTTTGGGAATGTCAAGGCGAGGATTGTTTTTCCGGTACTCGGACCACCATAGATGCAGAGCTTAAACCTTCTTTTTACCTGACTTGCACGCTTAAGAAGCCCCATGAAATCTCCTATCCTACGGTTAGATAGCAAAAAAGAACACACCGTTATGGCTATGTTCTTTCGAGTCTCTTATACCAAGAAAAAACCCCTGACCAATATGGCCAGGGGCAAGTGGACGCTGATGATTCTAAAGAGAGTCGATTGCTTCTTGTAGGTCTTTTGCGCGTTGAGCCAGGTAGTCAAACTCCTCGACAGAAGCAGTTTTTGTTCCTAACTTCTCTCGGACTTCCTTGAGTTCCTTTTCAAGAAGCTCTTTCCTGTCTTCAACGCCGTCGTACTTCTCGATGGACACTATTCGTCGTCTTCGATCTCACCGTGGCCATTCGAGCCGAGGCGGTCCTGAAGCTCATCGTAACCATGGGTGAAAATCTCATTGACCAGGCGGGTCCTGGTTACTCCAAGGTCCTTTGCAGTGGCCTTCAATTCGTCTGCGGTGTCCTTGCTGACACGCACAGTCAGGGTCTTGAAGTTCTCGGGCCTGTTGTCCATAAGCTCGTCCAAACGTCCCATTGTTCCTTGTCTCTTTCTCTTGACCTAAAAAGTGGTCAAGTGCTTTTGCCATTAGGGCACTTACATCAAGTTGAACTATGTTTTCGTATTCGATTAATATACGTCCATCTTCATCTACGGTCCTAAGACCTTTTATCACCTCTTCTCCTTGTGCTTCCCGTTCTTCGATGGCCGACCACGCTTCTTACCGGTTTTGGTCAGCCCAGATACCTCATTGAACTTGACAACGCCTTCCTTCAGAAGCTCGGAATAAACCTCTGTATTCGTGCGTCCGGTTGACTTGCGAATGCTTCGCATAGTCTCCACAAGACCCCTGGGGAGCTTGATGGACACGAGCTGGAGGTCGTCCGTTGGCTCTGTTTGTATTAAAGATTCGATTCCCATAACTGTCTCCTTGCTACTGCCCATGTCGCATGCGACTAAATGAGCGATTCAAGCTATACGAAAACTTGCGAACCCTGTCAAGGTATTTCCCACTTTTTTTTCCGCATTCAGGACAGGTCTGATCGTCTTCCCTGTAGACGGACTTGACGATCTCTTCGAACTCGGTTCCGCAGCCTTCGCATTTGTACTCGTAGATTGGCATCGCCTGTCTCCAACCGAAGTAGAATAGTTAAACTGTACTGGATGTCAATAAAAATAGTTCAGGTATGGCGTCTTTATCCTGCCCCTCTGGACGCCGTCTACAATAGACTCAAGTCTGCGTTGAACATAGCCCTTTAACGGCCACATGAAATAGTATGCTGGACCCGTGAAGTTCCTGGCGATTCTAGATACCATGGACTCAGACACGAAGCCATGCACCTCGTAGCTGACCAGAATCGTCTGCGTGTAAGCCTCCATCTCGAACTTCATTCTCCAGTAGGCAGGGAGGGGGAGAAGGAAGACCAGCGAACAGAGGAACCAAAGCCACTGCAGGCCAAACAAAATCGCAAGGAGGGACGGAATCGCAAAGACCGCCAAAACCTGTGGGAACAGGTACGCGATGTCGTAAAAAATCCAATGCTTACGGCGCTGAAGTATGTGAATGAACTCGTGGCGCATCGTCTTGTATACGCCAGTCCAGTCCTGAAGAAGAACTGAGTCTCTTTTTATATAGACCTTGTTCCCGATGGTCGTATGGAACCTTTTGAAAAACCCCGTGTTCCATATCCACATGAATCCAGCAACGTATAGAAACCACATCAGGGCGCTGCTTTGCTTGTCGTAAAGACGTACTTTACTATCCAGCTTCCAGACAATGTTCATCATGAACTTGTCTAGAAGCTCGTTGCCAGTGGGAAGCTGTATCTCTTTAGCCACTACACGCCTCCCCAGGCGCTTACATCCTTGGCCTCCCTGTCCTTGGCAACCTTGAACCCGATAATTTTTCCATGGGAGTAGTACGGGGAAAGGAGCTTCCACCCCATAGACTCCAGGACGGGTCTAATTTCTGTTATTTGAAACCCATTTCTTACTGATGCAATGTACTTCGTTGAACCCTCCTTGTAATTCAGAATCTTGACAACCTTCATCCCTGCACCTTTGATTTCATCAATCTCCTTTTCTACGTCATCCCAATCGCTGTCTTCAATCATTTCTCCAACAACTGTTAGACTCTTGTACTTCGACACATCGTCCTCCATAGGTAAAGAATATCTCAGTGGGCACTTGAGTGCCCACTGGACAGACCCTACCTCGCTGCTACATAAACTGCAATATCTCTTCCCTTGGAGGATTTCATATCGGTTTTCTTGAAGCCCTTCTTTTCTAGAATCCCCTCGCTTACCAGGGACCTGAATGCGGTCCCTATGACCATCGTCGATGGGTCAAATTCGCTCACATAGAACCGAACATCATCGCTGCTTACTTCTCCTGTGTACCGAAGGATTATTTTGATGACCTCCTTCACAATGTATGAGCTTGCCGGTCGGTTCCCAACTGCCTTAAGAACTTCATCTTTAAGTTCGCTACTCAATGGCTGACCTCCATCATTGTTTTATTCAACTCCTCTAGAACATGCATAAGCGGAAGGTCGTACTCGTGAACCCCATCAATGAATACTCTTCGAATTTCAGGCCATTCCGAAATATACATGTTGAGGTGTCTATCTTCGTTTTCTATAGACTTGAACACGTTGTCACAGAGATCTGCAAGTTTCAACGCCGTTGATTCAGGGGTGGAAAAGATTTTCGGGTACGTCTTTTCCTTCCTCTCCTCCCTGTTCTTTCCCATCTCGTCAGTAACATTCCAAACAATCTCAGCTACCTCTTTCCCAAAAAACTGCTTTATGTCTTGATATGTTGCTTTCGTGTCCTCAATCGTGTCATGAAGCCATGCTGCACTGATAATGTTACTATCTCTTTTGTGCCCCCAAAGAAGTAGACGATGTACAACGCCGTTAAGATGCGTCCAATACGGCTTGTCTCCATGCTTTTGACCCGCATGTGCACCACGTGCAAACGCCTCTGCCATTTTTGCATCAGGCATAATATCTCCTATATTGTTTTGTATATCTTATGCCACAGGAAGGAGAGACACTAGGGGGGCGGCTGAAATTTCCAGCCATCTATTGCTTCTTTTGCTAAATCTGCTATTTTCCGAATTCTTTCTCTAAGATTGCATGCATAGACATGATAGTCGGGATCGTCTGGATTCCAGTCCTCCTCTGCCTCCTTGGAAAGAAGAAATATTTTGATAAGAGAAAGCTTCGAACAGATGCCCTCCGTTAGCATCCTGTCGATTTCTTTTAGTTCTTCATGCTGTACAGAGAGAGGCGTAGGGGATTTTGGCTCTGGACTTCGCGACCACTTGCCCAGAAATTTGAGAATTTGCAACGGTCACCACCTTGTAATCACCAAGCTGACCATCTGCCTTTTCAGCAACAGCGAGCTTTATCTTATTCGTTTCCCTAACACATCTTTGTGTTTCCTTTTCGACCGCTGCGTTAGCCGTGTTCAGGGCCTTCCGAATTCCATCTAGACTCTTTTCTTTGACATCCAGAGAAATCCTGTGAATCGGCCGCTTACGCTGCTTCATCTGGATGGCCAGAGTTCCGTAGCAAACCCGAATCAGCGGTGACCAGAGCTTCTGCCAAAACGTTTCGGTGGGTGCCCTCTCTACCCCGACAACCCGGTCGCCAATCACCACCAC
>JABAHP010016535.1_pt2 | contig 12124 bp, 16 predicted proteins | sample 7062081 | NCBI WGS metagenome assembly JABAHP01 (sample SAMN14534357, study PRJNA622989) | marine sediment metagenome | biome: marine biome [ENVO:00000428]; feature: marine pelagic biome [ENVO:01000023]; material: deep marine sediment [ENVO:00002113] | place: India: Gulf of Kutch | collected... | reverse complement strand
GGAGCAGTTGGTGCTATCCTAAAGTTAATGCATACTTCAGCAACCGCAACGGACAATGATGTTATTGCCAGAATCGACTGTTATGGTGACAACGATCAAGGAACTTCTACAGAACTGGCTAAGATCGATGTCAAGGTTACAGATATTACTACCAACACGGAAGATTCTGAGATTCAATTCCATAATACTGTTGGAGGAACTCTGACAGAAACATTAACGCTGGATGCAACAGGATTAAAAGTAAAAACGGCTGGATATATTACGGGTGCTGGTACAACAGCAAACGGAATTATATTGAAAAATCTGAAAAATTCAACAGAAACCAATTTAACAGGAACAAGTGAAACTGTTCATGTTGATTTAAATGGGACAACTTATTATTTCACGGTTTATCCGAGCAAGGATGCATAAACAATGATTGCAAATGAACCGCGAAGGGGCATGGCAATAAAAGGTTTAAGGCAAAAAAAGCTGCCATATGACGCAGCAGCAATCGTACTTGGGATTCCGTGTAGGGATCCCAAGCTCGAATGGGGAAGATGGTCTCCTGAATTTTCTCTGTTTTTGAAGCATTTAAGTCAACCCATGAATTATAGCATGAGTGTTGAAATCGAATGGGGCGGCGTTTTACCAGCAGAAAACAGGGAGGCCATCACCCAACGGGCCATTGAAGGCGGGGCAAAATATCTTGTCTTTTTTGATGATGATACGCTGATGCCGAGAGATACGCTTATCAGGTTTATGAACGGAATGGAAACTCTGCCAGATGCTGCAATCATAAGCGGGCTATGTTGTAAGAAAAGCGAGGCCTTGGAGCCGGAAGTATTTAGGGCCCCAAATGATGGTCGATACTGGAAATACCAGAAAAATAGCGTGGAACAAATATGGGCAACAGGCGCAGGATGTATCGCAATTAATCTCGCATATGTCAAACAAATGAAGCCTCCATATTGGATTGATGAAATTGTTGAAGATGATAATTCAGCCATCAAATATGGACAAGATATCAATTTTTGCCGGAAGCTGCAGGAACAAACAAGTGGAAAAGTCTATTTAGATACTAATATTCAATGTGGACATCTCGATATCAAGACAGGACTTGTTTATTACCCTGAATTTATAATGGAATCAAAAGGAACAGAATTTAAGGTTGTAGGAGAAAATTAAAATGGCACTAGCTCTTAATGCTTTGCGAAAAGGCATTGCCAGTCATCAAATGCAGCAATGCAAATTGACAGAAAAAGCTCCCAATATTTTAGTTGGGATCCCAACGCGGGATCCAAAGTCAGACAGTGGACGCATGACACCGGATTTTGTGTGGTGTTTGCTGCAATTACAGCGCCCCACTAATTACAGCATCAATTTTGAATGTGCATGGGATGAAGGTGCAAGTGCAGCACAGAATCGACAGGCTATTACGGAAAGGGCCATTATGTCCGGCAGCAAATATCTCATTCTTATAGATGATGATATGACATTCCCATCCAATACATTGGAACGCTTTATTGATGATTTGGAAACCCTGCCGGATGCTGCCGTGATAACTGGCCTTATCGGGAAGAAGCGAACCGATGGTGCCCCTGAGATTTTTAAAACTTGGGATGGCGGGCGCTATTGGGATTGGAAAGAAAACACAGTAGAACAAATATGGGCATGTGGTGCGGCGTGTATGGCTATTAATCTTCAATATATACGCCAGATGAAAAAGCCATATTGGATTGATGAAGCTGTTCATTATAATGATGTTTATTCTAATTTTTCGGAAGATTTGAATTTTTGTAGAAAGATTCAAGAAGAAACAGGCGGGAAGGTTTATCTGGATACTAATATCATATGTGGTCATATTGATATCAAAACAGGTGAAACTCATTATCCAAAATCCAAAGAAATGAGAAGCGAGGAAATTCAAATGCGTGAAGCAACAGAACAACCAAAAGAGAATCAAAGTAATCCTAATCGTGTATTCATCGTAACAGGCGTTGGAAGAAGCGGAACAAGTACGGTCGCAAGACTTTTACATGAACATTATGGCATTTCGATGGGATATGAAGAAGGCGATCAGAATTGTGAAGATAGGGAATTTGTCAAATTGAATGAGAATGTAATCATGGGCCATTTTAGTTTTCCCTATTATTTAGCAAACCTTGAAGAACTCATAAAAAGAAGAGCTTCTCAAAATCCACAATGGGGATTCAAAGATCCCAAAACCTCTTATACTCTTGGTCTTGCTCTTTCCATAATCCGAAATCCAACGATAATTCGGTGTGCTAGAAGTAAAGAGCTTATTGTTAATAGCCTTGTCAGAAATTATGGGTGGGATAAAGGCAAAGCAGAAAGAATTTATTATGATAGATCTGCACGCTTAGACAATCTGCTATTTGGTCGAGATCATCTTGTAATTGATTTTACAACGCTGAAAACAGATGCAGAAGTGATTACTGAATTGAATAAGTTGTTTTAAATTATGTCAGAGAAAGCCATAGATTATTTTATTTCGTATCCAAAGTCAGGGCGTACCTGGGTGCGTTTTATGTATTTGACGTACCTGGAACAACATTTTGGACTAATAGAGAAAAACGTATTTGAAACGGAAGAGAAACTGATTCATTATTGGCAACCGCGCTGGCTTCATTTGGGAATGGCACCAAGCGAAGGGAATCCCTTCTATGCAATTGGCAATGTTAATTTTAAGCATTTACAAAATTCATCCTGTGTTTGGATAACTCGAAATATTTATGACACACTTGTTTCCCTGTATCATCATGCCTGTCATCGAAGTAAAACTCGATATGCTGGCACCATTTCTGATTTTATAAGAGACCCCCAATATGGAGCAGTAAAAATATGCTGTTTCTATGCGGCCATGTTTAATTTCATAAACAAATCAAAAGTTCTGACAATCAGTTATGAAGACATGCAGAAAGACAGGCGAGCTGTTCTTTTAAGATTGCTGAACCTTGTAGAATTGACACCAAATCATGATTTTGTGGATGAAGCTGTAGATAAATCCAGTTTTGAGAATATGAAGGAGTTGGGCAATTCATATGCATATAAAAAGACCTGGCTGGCACCTAAAGATGTGAGCAATCTTCAAAGTTATAAAATCAGAAAAGGCATATCTGAAGCTTACAGAGAAGAGTTATCCGATGAGGATATTGCTTATATACAGAATGTAGCAGATATAATTTTACCTAATAATAAGGAGGCCCTCGATGGAATTAGTGGGAATCAAAGTAAAAATTTTATTGAAAGAGGATGGAAAGGCTCTATATCCAGATTGGTCTCAAACATCGTTCCGGCAAGCTAACCCGAACTATAAAATCGGAAAGTTTGGCGGCTGGCATTATGATAAATGTGGACATACAAAATACGATATAGATAGTCCGCTTGGAGTTCAATACGGAATGTTACTTGTTGAAGAGGCTTTTGCCGATGAAGCGGCAGTCCTTTTTCCTGACTTAGTAACGAAATTAACGGCAGCAGAGACAGAAGATTTTTGGAATAACAAAGCCTATGCACATTTGCAGGACAACGTCTATGACATAAATGTATTGAATGGTCTTAATGTGGAATATGATATGAAGGTCGTTTTAGGCCAAGATACAACAAATATTAAAACTAAACTGGCAAAGGCGATTGATCCATCTGATGCAGAACCAGGCATAATACAGAATAGATCGAAAGTGTTTGCATTGGCTATGTCAGATGTGGGGATTACTATAATTGACCCAAAAGGGAAATAAAAAAGTATTAATTACAGTCCCAAATCAGAAGTGGATACACAAGACTGTTGTTCATACGTTGCTTCTACTTCAGTTGGATGGACGTTATCATATCAAAATAGAATTTCCATCAGCAAGGCCATATGAGAACAATTTGCACGGCATTATCAGAATGTTTTTAGATGGAGGATATGATTATTGGCTGTCAATAGATACAGATAATGCTCCAATAAACAACCCTTTGGACTTGGTGGAATTGGACAAAGATATTATAGGCTTGCCTACTCCGATATGGCATTTTCTAAACGATGGGGAAAAAGGCGAACGGCCTATTTACTGGAATGCTTACGATTATGTGTCAGAAGATTTGGCATATCGTGAACATATGCCAAGAGAGGGATTGCAAAAGGTTGATGCGATTGGCACAGGGTGCTTTTTAATCGCACGGCGTGTGTTTTTAAATTCAGAAATGCAGCAAGGTGCGTTTATAAGAAAACTGAATATGGATGGCACAGTACATAAAGGGAANNTGATTATCCATGCCATCATTTTACAGAATTGGATTTACATGAGGTTGCTATTGCCATCAAACAGTTATTGGCAGGCGAGATAAACAATGGCTGATACTCCATGGTCAGGAGATTTAAACAAAAAACTTTATCTTCAAAGCGGGCAGTTTACTAGTACGCTAAAAACTAGTGAATATGTTGGTGGCATTGATCTCTCCATGCAAGGTATTACATGGGATGGTACAAATACACCTTGGGCTGGATATACGGCTGGAAAACTTTATCTTCAAAGCGGACAATTTACTAGTACGCTAAAAACTAGTGAGGCGATTGGCGGTGTTGATAGTTCTATACAGGGTGTTACATGGGATGGAACAGATTCGCCATGGGTTGGGAATGAAGCAGATAAGCTTTATCTTCAAAGTGGACAATTTACAAGTACGATAAAAGCAAGCCAAAGTTTTCAAGGTGTCAATACTGCATGTGTTGGAATTAGTTATGATGGGACGAATACACCATTTTGCGGGACGACAGCTCCAGAAAAAACCTTTTTAGCAAGTGGACAATTTGAAAGCACATTAAAAACGAGTCAAAATATAACTGCTTGGAATGATGGGCCACAAGGTATTTCTTGGGATGGTACAAATACACCTTGGGTAGGCAATATGGCTACTGAAGATAAAATGTTTCTGATGAGTGGACAATTTACTTCTACTCTTAAACAAAGTTTAAGTATAAGCACAATAGATTCAAAAGTAGCTAGTATTTGTACCAATGATGTCAATGCCAGACTTGGAATTTCGGCTGGTGTGGTAGTGCCAGTATTGTATTATCATTACGCACATCATTAATAAGAGGGAATTATGGGTTTTGGTGGAATATTAAAACAGAGCACGGCAGTGGATGTATTAATCGGGCCGTTTGTAGATGAAGATGATGGAAAAACTGCCGAAACGGGTCTTACTTTAGCACAGGCCGATATTAAATTATCTAAGAATGGGCAAACATTGGCGCAGAAAAATGACAATACATCTGCATCTCATGATGCGAATGGATACTATAATTGCGAATTGGATGCAACGGATACAAATACTTGCGGTCAATTAACTTTAATTGTGCATGAATCAGGGGCCCTGCCTGTCAGACATGATTATCATGTAGTGGAAGAAGCTATTTATGATGCTCTTTTTGCAGCAAGCGCAGTAGGGTTTGATTCAAATCAGCGCGTAAATGTGGGGCAATGGTTNNTAACTCTTAGCACAGGGAACAAGCCAGATGTCAATGTGGATGAGTTAAAAGACGATGCTCAGTCTGCCACCGATCTTAAAGACTTTGCTGATTCTGGGTATGATCCGGCAACCAATAAAGTTCAGGGAGTTGTACTTACGGATACATGCACAACGCTTACAGGGCATACTGCGCAGACAGGAGATAACTATGCAAGATTGGGAGCGCCAGCAGGAGCAAGCATAGCTGCCGATGTTGCAGCTGTTAAAACCGATACTGGCAATATAGTAACTGATACCAATGAACTTCAAGGTGACTGGACAGATGGGGGACGCCTTGATTTAATCCTCGATGAATTAACCACTAATTGTGATGCGATAGAGACAGACACGCAAGACTTACAAACGCAGATAGGCACAGCAGGAGATGGGCTTACCGCAGTTCCTTGGAACGCTTCGTGGGATGCAGAAGTTCAAAGTGAAGTTGCCGATGCGTTTGATACAGCAATTCCTGGAACGCCAACCGCCAATTCGATCAATGAGCGGATAAAAACCTTAGACGATAACTATACAGCAGCGCGTGCAGGATATATTGACGAATTGGCAGCAGCCAATATGCCAGCAGATTTAGATGCTGTGCTTGCCGATACGAATGAACTTCAAACTGATTGGACGGATGGAGGGCGTTTAGACCTTATCATAGACGAGTTAACAACGAATTGTGATGCAATAGAGGCTGATACCCAGGATTTACAGTCTCAAATAGGAACAGCAGGTGCAGGATTAACTGATCTTGGTGGCATGTCAGCAGGAATGAAAGCCGAAATTAATGCTGAGGTTGACACAGCCTTGAATACAGCTATTCCTGGATCACCGACTGCAAACTCAATTAATGAAAGAATCGCGACATTAGATGATAACTATACAGCAGCTAGAGCAGGATATATTGACAATATCAATGGGCATACCGCACAGACAGGCGATACATATGGGGCATTGCCAACTAATTTTAGTGATCTTGCTATCACAGCCTCTACAGGGAAGGTTACAGTCGGCACCAATAGCGATAAGACAGGATACAGTATCTCGGGGACTAAAACTACATTAGACGCCTTGAATGACATAACTGTAGCAAATATTATTGCTGGTGTTGCAGATGGCTCTTATGATTTGCAAGAAATGATGCGTGTCATATTTGCTGCCTGTGCCGGTAAATCTACAGGCGGGGGAACAGCCACCCTTAAATTTAGAGATAGTGCTGATGCTAAAGACAGGATTTCTGCCACAGTAGATTCCAATGGAAACAGAACGGCAATAACATTGGATGCAAGTTAATGGCTCTTTTAACGGCAGGATATTGGCCTACAACTTACTGGCCTAATAATTATTGGCAAATATCGAATCAATATTGGTTAGAAGTAAGCATAGCCGAGATAAGCAGGAATAAAATTGTGACATGGTATTTGTTAGAGGAAGCTAAGACATGGCTTTAACAGTAGATGCAACATTAAATCGTATAAAAGTAACTGGAACTACAGCAACATCAACAGAAGTATTCGGTGATCACATATTCGTAAAACATATATATTGGCATAATCCCACAACAGAAGGACATTTATTATCAATCAAAGATAAAAATGGTAAAGATATTATCCCTTTAAGATGTGAAAGTGATAATCAATCTCAAGTTTGGCCTATTATTATGATGTGTGATCAAATCCATATAGATGATATGGATTCGGGGACATTATATATTTATACGAGATAAGGAGAACGGTGAACGATGGCCTTAATAGTTGGATGTGATGTTTGTGGGAAATTTGTAAAAACAATTCCCTGGGAAAAGAGATCGGAAATCCATAAGCTGGTTGTATGTTCTGATTGTGAAAAAAAAGAAAAGGCTCTGGATTCTTACATTGATAAGGCGAAGAAGAAGGTTGAACATCAATTGAATCAAATTTATGAAAGTGCAAAAAAAGAGCTAAACGAGATGATTGCGACATTGGCGAATGAAAATAAAAAGGAGTAAAGTAAGATGGCTTTAACTGTAGCAAAAACAGCAAATCCATATAAGGTCACAGGGACGACAGCAACAGACACGGAAATAACCGCCAATCCTGTATGGGTTCAGGGCTTTACGTGGGCCGATGTGACCACAGCAGGAGACAAGTTGTCTTTAACGGATAAGGCAGGGAATACGGTTTATTTAAACACAGCAAGTGGTGCAGGTAATGAAGAAAAAGAGTATCCATTTGGATTGCCATGTGCTGGCTTGCGCTGTGATGATATGGATTCTGGCACGTTGCTTGTTTATTTAAAACCGTAAATCAATAAATACGTAAATGGAGGAAGGGCTATGAAAAGGAATATGAATCATGGCCTTAACAACAACCTGGACGAATCAAGAAGTCGTCAGCTTCAATGCCGGCACGCTTGCAGATATAGACGCATGTATTACTGAAGTCGAAGATAAACTTAAACGAGGCACACTTTCTGCAAATTCAAGTCCTACCTCAACGGCTGTTCAACGCTGGCTAATTCGGGCTAAAGAAGAACTTTGTGAAAATAAGAACTATACCTGGACGCGCAAGTATGTCTATGCAGACACAGTCGCCGGAACTTATCGGTATGCGCTACCTGCGGATTATCACGGAGGCCAATGTACTGTAAGGGATACGACAAATGACTATCCTATTGATATTTGGCCTGTCTCTCAGTTTGACACGAAATTTCCAGATATAAGCGCAGAATCATCGGATGAACCTGTCTTGGCATGTATCAAAGACAGAGAATTATGGATAGCTCCCCCCGCAGGCGGTGTATATCGGCTAGAGCTTGAATATAGCCGATCTGGTGACGATACCACAACAACTGATTTTTCTTATTTGCCGGAACTGGAACGATATCGATGTTGTGACAAGGCTGTTGCGGAAGCCTGTGAATCGTTGGATTGGTGGGACAAGGCGCAATATTACAATGCCAAATGGGAACAAGGACTTATGAAATCCAAGAAATCAGATGCTCGAAAGAAATGGCATAAGACACATTTTCAGGCAGTTTCTTGGTTACAGGATTTTCAGAATAGATTGTATCAACAATAAATTGAGGAAGGGGATTATAAGGAAATGAAAAAATGGCTACCTCAGAGTGGACTTCGGATATTCCGGCGGTGGGCGATCAGATCTCAACGGATATCGCAAATATAGAAAAAAACCTTGAAGAAATAAAAGAAATCTTAGATGACCTGACATCCGGCACAGTCGGCACAACAGATACGGCAAGTTTTGAACTGACAAAATTTACTACTCAAAACAAATGGATTACCGCAAAAGAGATGTGGGCAAAAACCACAAATGGTGCAGCAGGTGGCACAAAAGAATATGCTACAAATGATCATAATATTCAATATTGGGCTTTTGATGGTGCTACTGAAGAATATATTAATTATCTATGGACTCCACCGGAAGGATGGAATCGCGGAACAATCAAAGCCAAATTTTATTGGGCGCCAGGATCTTCTGCTTGTTCGGCTGGCGATACTGTAGAATGGGAAATCGGCGGTCTCGCAATTTCAAATGACGATGCAATCGATTCTTCTTTAGGAACAACACAAGTTATATCAGATACGGTTCTGGCTGGCAAAGATGGCGATCTACACACTTCAGGTGCTACGCCAGCTATAACAATAGGTGGTTCTCCAGCATTGGCAGATGCGATTATATTACAGATATCACGCAATGTAAGCGGAACAGATGATATGACAGAAGATGCCTGGTTATTTGGTGTAATGCTGCAAATGACAATCGACCAAACTGTAACCGCATGGTGATGATATGCCGATATTGACGATAAAACCATTGCTTGGATTAAAAACCAATGTGCCTACAAATGATCCAACCATGTTTCAATGGATTGGCGAAAACGTGGCTCTTACGCATGCCACAAATTTGGCACATATGGATTTCGTAAGACAGGAAAATGCCTGTTCAAAATCTCTTGGAAAATTTCAATGGAGTAATTCCGCGATTAGTAGCGCAACAGGATGCAATGGCCTCTTTGAACTGGATGATGGCACAAATGTCAATCATATCATCTTGGATCATGGTAAATTCTATTATTATGATGGTTCCAGAGATCCTACCAATGTGGATGCTGCAACGCCTGTGACTTTTAATACTACTTCGCCAGCACTTTATTCTTTAATTCAATTCGCAGACTATATCGTAATTGCTGATGGGCTAAGAACACCTTACAAGTGGAAACACGGAGATGCAAATCTTACGAAATTAATTCTTAGCGGATCAGAATATGTATTTTCTTATTTGTTAGAATTTCAGCGCAGAATCATCGGTGCTTATTCAGATCAAACCAATGGAGATATAGAGATACGCTGGACGGATGCATTGCCAACAATTGCCTCGTTGGATTTTGATAGTGCAAATCAACTTTATAAGCCCTCTGAATATGATCCCATTACTGGCATATCAAAACTTGGTGCAAACGCAGCTTATTTATATGGTGCGGAATCTATCTGTAGAATTGATTACTATCCAGGAGCTGCTATTCCTCTTGGAATTACACAAACAGTTTCAGGGCACGGCTCTGTCAATCATCACTCTATTGTAAATGATGGCTTTGCTAATTACTTCTTTGATAAGAATTATGGCTTTATCAAATACCAAGGGGAATATGGAATAAAAAAAGAGAATATTATTTCTCTGGATATTCAACCTATCATTGAAACAATTTCTTCCAATTATCAAAATCTAATTGTTGGTACAATATTGCCTTTTACGCATGAAATATGCTGGAGCGTACCTTCAGGATCTGCGACAAACAATCTATTGCTGTTTTATAACACTCGAACAGGACAATGGAGACAACAACAATTTACGGCAACCTATGTTGATGTTTGGACGCCTTATACAAGTTATACTTGGACAGATTTAGATACCGCATATTCCACATGGAGTGCCGCTGCAGCAGCTTTGGGCAGTTGGGGTTTGGTAACAAGACAGCTTCCCTATTTAGTTTTTGCATATACCAATGGACATTTATATACCAATTCAGGGGAAGATAATGACGGAATAAATATAACGGCTGCCAGGCAAGAACCGGTTCTGGATTTTGGATTGCCAAATAGGAAGAAAAGAGTTTTGGAGGTTTGGTTTGATTTTCCAGCAGCATCTAGCTTTGATGATTTTTATGTTGCTTGGAGTACAGGGGACTCATTGGCAAATATGAGTGCGGTTGAAGTTTTGAAGTCAACTATTGATACAGATAGTTCAAACGCTGTCATATATATGGATAAAACCGCAAGGTTTCATCAACCGCAATGGTTCAGGACAGGAGATGATCAATTCTCAGTTAATGAAATTCGGATCAAATATCAGGTGCAAGGGGAATATTAACTGATGGTAAAGTCGCTTAAAATTCCCGGCCCACCGATTACAACAAATAATCATTGGTTACGATGGGTCGTCAAGACTTTACAGCAGGATTTCCCATATGCACAACCCTATCAATTTATGCAATCCGATGTGGCAGCGAGCCAATCAGCCGTTGCATTGGATGTATTGGGACTTTCGGGCAATACTGAATATACGATGGAATTGGAAGGCTCGGTAATTGGCATTTCCATTGCCAGTAATGATGCGAGGACGGCGGGGACTTTGACGGTGGATGTGACCATAAACGGAACTGCTACAGGATTACAGGCTGTATTAGATGGAACAAATACCATATATCATTATGCCACACAGATATCTGAAACCGATACTTTTTCGGCAGGTGACAGACTTGGTGTGGATATTACTACTGATGGATCGTGGGCGCCAGATGGAACTGCCGATATTGTGGTAACTGTGATTGTTTTAAAATAATGGGGAGAAAAAGCGTGAAGCAAGAATCCAAAAAAACAAAGAAAAAATCAGCAAATAATGTAAAGCGGGAAGTCGTCAAGGTTACAAATCCCGACTATCTCTTAAAAGAGATGGGGACGATGATATATGATTTTGTGGGAGAATTAAACATCCCTGGCATTTCCTATGAGTCTCTAATGTCTCATCTCTTATATTCCGCAGGGATTGAGACATATGTGGCCCTAATAGAAGGAAATCCTATGGGGTTTTTGTCTTTGGGTATCATGGGGCCCCCTTATTATTCGACAGCAAGCGTGAACTATATTTATAAACCAGGACAGGATCAGCAGCTTGCAGATATGATGTATTCCAAGATATCAGAGTTTATGAAAACCCATAAGCTGATTTATTTTTATTACATAACGATTTCAAAAAAACTTGCCGAATATTTCTTCGCAAAAGCCAAGGAGCAAAATCTTATGGTTTCTTGCAAAGGGCACTATTATTCCGGCAAGCTTATATTTAAGAGGTGATATTATGGGTGGCGGAAAAGGTGGGACAGACGTAGAATATACACAATCTCCTGAACAGAGGGCAGTGTCTAGAGCATTGCAGCCAATGATTACTCGATTAGGGCAAATATATGCGCCTACAACCACAGGAATGCCGACTACAGCAAGCGTTCCAATAATGCAATTACCAACAACATATGATGTAGGAGGTACAATTGGTGGTTATCCTGTAATGCCAACTGAACATCCTGGTCGATATGATATTATGTTGAATCTGAGAGGTTTGCCAAAGAG
>JABAHP010005766.1_pt1 | contig 12134 bp, 8 predicted proteins | sample 7062081 | NCBI WGS metagenome assembly JABAHP01 (sample SAMN14534357, study PRJNA622989) | marine sediment metagenome | biome: marine biome [ENVO:00000428]; feature: marine pelagic biome [ENVO:01000023]; material: deep marine sediment [ENVO:00002113] | place: India: Gulf of Kutch | collected... | reverse complement strand
CCCACCAGCGCGACCACAGAGCCCGGCGCGATCTCGAGATCGATGCCTTCCAGCACCATGTCGCCTTGCGTGTAGCGGAAACCCACATCGCTCAGGACTATGCCGCCCTCGGCCCTGCCGGGTAGCTCGATGGCATCCGGGCGCTCGACCACGTCAGGCTGCTCGTCCATCAGTTCGACCACGCGCTCGACGCCGGCCGTGGCTTCCTGCACGCCTTCCCACGCCTGGCTCAGGACGCGCACGGGCTGGTAGAGCATCTCCAGGTAGAGAAAGAATGCCACCAGGTCTTCGATGGGCAGCGTCTCGTTCAGCACCAGCCGCCCGCCAAAGTAGATCAGCACGATGGTGCCCAGCGCAGAGGCGAATTCCACAAAGGGATGGAAGGTCGCCATCAGCCGCAGCGCGCGGAGCATAGAATCACGATACCGCATGACATGATCGCGGACGTTTCTCGCCTCTACTTGCTCTCGGGTAAAGGCCTTGATCTCGCGGATCCCGGAGAGGTTGTCGTTCAGCGTGGCGTTTAGGTCGCCCAGTTCTTTCTGGCGCACGCGAAAGGCAGGCCGCACATACTTGGCAAAGCCCCGCATGGCGATAACGATCATGGGAATGGGGATCATGCTGAGCAGCGCCAGGCGCCAGTTCATGCTCAGGAGCACCAGGCTTACGCCGATGAACATGAGCAGGTTCACCACCACGTCCGGTATCGCGTGCGCGATCAGCCGCTCGATCAGGTCCGAATCGTTGACGGTGCGCGACATCAACTGGCCGGTCTGCTTGTCCTCGTAGAAGCGGAGCGACAGGCGCTGCAGGTGCTGGTAGACATCGGAGCGAACGTCGGCGACGACGTTCCAGCCTGCCACGTGGGCCATATAGCTTCTGACGAAGCGCAGGCCCGCTCGCACGACGTACACCACCAGCGCCAGCAGAGCCAACCGGGAGACCAGGTCCACGGCTTCTGCGCCCGCTTCCGGGTCGGTTACGGTGGCGATCATTTCTCTGACAATCCATGGAGCAAGCAACTGCAAGCCCACCAGCAGGATCATGCTTCCCACCGTCAATGCCAGGGGAATCGTGTTCGCTTTGGCATAGTCCAGCACGAATCTAACAGTCTTCATAGGCTACCTTCTCCGATATCGGTTCTGGCGAACGATTCTGTAAGCGCTAACGTGCACAGAACCGTTCGGCATCAGGGGATGCCTCACTCCTCTCTCTAGTGACACGCCGGACGGACGAGCCAGTTAGAAGGGATATGAGTAGACTCGGCCTATCCTGCACCGGACGCCTGCACGAAGTTGTCACGGATGCGGAGAAAGAACCCGCGCAGTAGCACGCGCTCTTCCTCGGAAAAGCCGGAGAATGCCTCTCCCTCTAGCCTGCGCCATACTTGCTGCACATCCTCTCGAATAGCGCGCCCAGCAGCGGTCAAATAGACGCGCGAGACGCGCTGGTCATCAGGGTCGGGCCTGCGCTCCACGAACCCGGCCTTTTCCATGCGCTGGATCATCTTGGTGATAGTCGCGGGTTGGACGCGCAACTGGCGGGAAAGCTCGGTGTGGGTCAGTCCTTCCCGATCCCACAGCGCGTGCAACACCCGCGGCTGTCCCCGGTACAGGCCCAGCGCCTCGTACAGGGTGTGAACGCGGGCGTGTTTGAGCCTGCATATCTGTGAGAACAGACGGTCAAGCGACTCTGAATCTGACGTCCCGGTCATGTTGCGCGCACCTCCAGGGTACATACTTAGCCAACTAATAGTTTGCCGGCTTATTATACTGGGGACTCGGCGCTTTGTCAAGGCGGGGGCAAGAGAGTGCTGAGGATCCGCTCGGGAGACAAGAGAATGAGACATGAAAATGCGCCCGCACAAGTGCGGGCGCTCCACGAACTACTGTGGGGGCGCGCTGGAGGACTGAGTGGAATCTAGCCCCCCGGCGCGCAGTGAGGCAAACCATCAAATCCGTCCATGCACTAGTCAATACCATGCAGGAGCGTGGGTTCGACCAGCGTGACCACGCTGCCATTGCAGACGAACCGCTCCACAAAAGCACCTCCATGGCCAAGCACTGGATCCCACCACACGACCTGCAGCTCAGTGCCCCGCTCGACCACGTAGTCGAAATAGCCGTGCGATTCCCCGAGGACATACTTCTCGTTGTCGGGGTTCCGCACATCGACCCACGCGGGGAACAGCTCCGGAGTGCTGCCCCATAGGACGACCTTGCAGGGCGTGATGGAGGTCGGCGGCCTGGGAGGCTGTTTCCTAGTGATGGCCGTGGGCGGCTGCGGCTTTTCCCGGTGAGGGCCACACACACCCTCATTGTCATCATCACGATCCTCGTCATTCCCGCAGCCGTTGTTCCAGTCCTCCTTGTCCACGGTACCATCGCCTCTTTCGGGGCCGCGACCGTTGTCATCCGCATCGCTATTGCCGTGCGGGTTGGTCTGGGGTGGAACACCCTCGCCCTTTCCAGGCTCGTCACCGCGCATCGCCGGAGCTGCGCTCGCGTCGGCGACACACACCGGCACCAAGAATCCGGCGATCAGGATTGCCACAAACGCACACTTGACCACTGCCCTGAAATCATACTCTTTCATCTCCAATCTCCTTCCTTCTGGTGCTGTCCTTGCACCCTTTTTGATCGGCAACCGATCCAGTCTTGGGCTTTTACGAGCGGGGATGCAACAGCTCGGTGGCTACTGCACCCCCGCCGGGTCTGCGACCTTGGCGATTGTGTCCCGGGAAGGGACACCTCAGGCTCCAGCCGTCAGCTTGGCGACGGGGAGGGAGACGATTCGGGAACCGGGGGGATGGTGCCGTAGCGCGCCTGCAGGCGCAGGCCGGCGGAGACCAGCCACTTGCCCACACGGGACAGCAATCGCCGGTGAACGCGGATCCGTGCCGGCCTGTCAACCCAATGCAACGGCTCCTTGCGCGTCTCCACCAACCAGGCATCGTGAAGGCGAATCCGAGCCGACTTGCCGGCGGCTGGGTACGACGGCCCCTTGCGTCCCTCTTCCAGCCAAGCATCGTGCTGCGCCAGTTGCGAAGAGGTCGGTAATGGATAGAACATCTCCCTACTCCTTTCCGTCCGACCCGGCCAGTTGCGTGCCAGGCCTGACTCTTGGCCCTCTGCTGTGGTAAGAAAGGTTCTTGCCGGTCGGTAGCATTTGCCAAACGCTGGTGTCTTGGAGGGCTTTCTACTGCTATGAACGGAGTGCGGGCCGGTTTTCCGGCATGGGCACACGAAAAAAGCCCCCGGTGATAAACACCGGGGGCCGGGTGGGGTAGGCCCCAACTGTCTAGACGAGGCTCAATCGCCAGGGTAGAGATTGCTAATAACCCTGGACATTGATGATGCCACCGATGATTTCGGCGCGGCCTGGCCGAAGGTGATTCAGGATTTCGCCCCGCACACCCAACTGGGATGATCCACCAGGATGCTCACGTACGAGCGCCGCCATCCCACTCACCAAGGGCGTGGCGAAGGACGTGCCTATCCAGCGGGCAAAGCCCAACTTGAACTCTCTGTTGGGGAGAACCGGTCCGATCAAGCCATACTTCCACCGATCGATCCCCTCGACTCCCCACGGACACATGCAGGTATCGTATGGGGAAGTCGGCTTGACATGCATCCTGCAGTCGTAGCCATCGCCGCCAGGAGCAGCCAACTCTCCCTCATTGGAGAAGCAGGACCGGTTGCCTTCATAGTTGCTGGCCATCACGCCAATGGCATAAGGTCGGGAAGCGGGGAACTCGGCATCGAGAGCCGGATGCTTTCCCGACGAACCGTTCCCAGCGGCTGCCACTACCGTCAGGCCCAGGCAATGGGCCAGCGCCAGCACGGTATCGAGGGCGGTGATCGATCCACTCCCGGCTCGGGCTCGCCAATCGTCCGGCAGGTCCAGCCCCAGGCTCAGATTGATGACCGCGCCGTTGGGCGCATCGGGATCCGAGAGGACGCCAAGCATGAACTCGATGAGGGCATGGCAGAGCACGAACAGGTTGCCCCGGGCGTGTTTGTCCAAAACCCGATACAGGTAGACATCGCTCCGCGGTGCGACGGCATACACCAACCCCGCCACCGATAGTCCGTGAGAACTGAGATCGGGCGGGGCTGGGGGAATCTCGTTACGCACAGGGCGGGGACGTGGGGGTGGGGCCAGCGGAAAGCGCCGGAAGATGTTGGGGTGCACCACTGTTAGGTGCGGTGGGTGTCCATCAGGGGCCGGTTCTGGGTTGCCTTCCTCTGCAAAGGGCGACGTGTCGAACACGCCGACCCGCACTCCGTGCCCGCGACGCTTGGTGATCCGATTCCCTCCCTGGAATAGACTGATCTTTTCCAGGGCCCATTGGTTCCAGAAATCGTCTGGCCCGAGTGGGCTGCCGTCCTGCGCAAAGCCGCTGCCAGCGACCGAGTAGGGACTGCCAGCGACCGAGTAGGGACTGCCGGCGACTGAGTAGGGATAGCCAGTCAACCAGTTGAGATCAGAGCGCACACAGCGGCTGGCACCAGCTTCGTTGACATGTTTGCTGACCCGCTCGACCAGTTTCGGTCTTTGGACGTCTGGTTGTCGAGGCGTGATGCGGTATAGGTGCATCTCCAGCGGCCTTCTCAGGCACTCCCAAAGATCGGGCAGGACCCCCTTGAGGCAATGCAGCAGCATGCGCTCGTCTCCCGAAGGATCCCACTGCAGTCGCCCGAGGTCCAGTTTCCCATCCTCGACGAGCTCCACGTCCACACCGAACTCGCCCTCTACCGATTTCATTACTTCCCGGATTTCATCCTCAGGTCCAACGACGAGTACTTGATCCTCTATGTAGTGCTGCCACTCAGACCTCGGCTCCTTTTCCATTTCCGCCATCTTTCTCCCTCCTTGTGCCTGCTCAGAGGCTTACCTGTGTGCCCTACCGGGCACGAATCGATCTGCCGCTCACACAACGCGAGCGCGCACCGAGTCAGCCGGCATTCTGAAGCGGTCCCGACTCCCCGACAAGGAAAAAGGGCGCCCAGAAATAGGGATGCGAATACGCAACCTCCGTATCATCGTCCGAGCCCCTACCGGCGATCAACTGGAGCTGGGCATGGCGCAGCGCTGCACCCTTGCCCCAGCCCTCCGCCAGCTTGCGGTAGAATGTCTCCATCAGCCGCGCCGCAGATCGGTCCTCGACCGTCCACAGGCCCAGGACCACGGAAGCCGCTCCGGCTGAGAGAAAGGCCCGCATCAGGCCCATCAGCTCATCTCCCTCAGAGACCACGCTCTGCCCCGTTTGGCAAGCGCTCAGTGTGACCAGCGAGGCCCTCAGCCGCAGGTCAAAGATATCCAATGTGGTTAGCCAGCCGTCGGCGAGCGCCAGCCCCGAGAAGAGAGCGTTGTCTGGGCGGAACTCGCCGTGGGTTGCCAGGTGGACGATCTGGCAGTCCGAAGCCGCTTCGCGCAACTGTGCTACGGTGGCCATCTCCTCCAAGAGAGCCCCGTTGCCGAGGATAGCGGCGATCGATTCTGCTTCCTGGAGGGCATAGGGCAGTCGCCCATCGTACGAGTGGCCCATCGCCAGCAGGCCGGCGCCGGCTGGTTCAGCCTCGAGACAGTAGCGCAGCATGCTGGCGCCAGGCAGGTAGCTGATCTCGTGCTGCTCCAGCAGGAACGAGGCCCCATCGCACAACGCCTGGAAGGGTAGATAGTGCAGCGAACCGTGGGGCACGATGATCAGTTTTGGATAGGGACGCAGCGCGCCGCTCAGCGGCTCTACAAGGAGTCCATGCAGCCGCTGCAAAAGCCCCCGGGCGTTCGCCGCATGGTGCGCCACCTGCCCCAGGGTGCCCCGGGGCACGGCCCGCAGGTTGAGCCACAGTAGCTGGATCAGGCGCTGCACCTGATCCAGATCACCGGCCAGGCGATGAACATCGATCCGATTTGCCGTGGCCACAAAAGCCAGCAATTGCCCGTGGCAGACGAAATACTCCAGGAGTGCCGTGTCCGGCTCCAGGTAGGGCTGAACCGGCTCGGTACGGACCTGCCACAGAGACGCGTCCCGGGCATAGTCCGCGTTGCGGACCAGTAGTTGGTGCCAGGTCTCGGTGATCTGCTTCTCCAGGGCCAGCACTGCTTCGTACGCCTGCTGGCGACCCTGATCGGGATCGGCCCTGCTCTCCTCCCCCGGTTCCTCACCTCCTTCCCAACGGCGGTAGAGCCGGTCGCGTTCGGCCCTGAGGCGCACCAACTCGTCGACCAAGGGCTGATCGGTCTCAGTTTTGGCCTGCACGCCCAGATCGAGCCGGTAGGCCAGCAGATCGAGCAGGGCGCGCGACTTGGCCCGCTCGGCGTACTCGAGCGCCTGCTGGAGACGCCCCACTCGCAGGCATAGATCCACCATGTCCTCGTAGATGACCTGCTTGTCGCCCACGAATCCAACCCGGAACTCGACCATGAGCCTGCCGCGCAGCCGTTCCACCTCGCGGATGGCCCGTCCGTATTCCGCCAGTCCCCGCTCCGGTTCGCCCTCTGCCACGGCCAATGCACCCAGTAGATGATATGCCTCGTAGGTCAGCGAGGGGATATCACGGCTTTCAACCAGGTCCAGCATCGTCTTGACCCACTGCCGGGCCCGCATATACTTTTTCATGCTGAACGCGGCCCTGGCGGCGATCAGGTGCGCCCGGGCTTCCCGTACGGGCAAGCCCTGCTCCTGGAATGTACAGGCACAAGCTCGGGCAGTTTCGAGGCCCTCCTCGAACCTCCCCTGTTGCAGGAACAGGACCGCCATCTCCAGATCGGCCCAGGCGACCCACAGACGGTTTCCTTCCGCGGTGAATAGCTGCTCCGCTTCGGCCAGCGAGTCGATCGCCTCGGCGGTGCGGGTGAGGCCCGCGTAGGCTACTGCCTCGTTCAACAGTGCCTGAGCGACCTCAAACCGCGTTCCCAATTCGGTGAAACGCTCCCGGATCTGGCGGCACTTGACCAGGACATCCGAGAATCGCCGCAGTTGCAGCAGGCAGTCGGTGATATAGAGTTCGACCAGGATGGCATCGCGCTGGCGCCCATCTGCCAAAAAGATGTCGCGAGCCTGGTCTAGGTGTACCATGGCCTCGTTGTAACGCCCCAGCAAAAAGTAGGTGATTGCCAGCGCCTGCTGGGGTCGAGCAGCCTCGACAGTCTGACCCGACTCGCTCATCAATTTCCACGCATCCTGGTTGGCCGCTATCGATTCCTCAAAGCGGCCCAGGTTGCGCAGGGCAATGGCCCGATCCTGGTCGATCCAGGATAGCAGCGGCTCCCCCTCCTGGCCCAATTGCACGAACAGCTCCCGGGCACGATTGAAATAGATGAGCGACCTGGCATCTTCTCCCAGGCGGCCGTGCAGGGTGCCCAGATTCAGGGTCAGGCTGGCCAGCGGCTCCCACGCAGCGTGATCCTCCAGGACCCGGCTGGCCCATTCGCCGGCCTCCCGAGCCTCGTCGTAGCGACCAAGCTGCCCCAGGGCGGCGATCTTGCCGATCTGCGAGCGGGCCTGCCGCACCGGCTCCCCGTTCGCCTCGTAGATAGCAGCGGCCTCGTCGTAGAGATCCACGCCCTGCTGGTACTGACCCAGCCCGATGGAGCGGGCATTGGCCTCGGCCAGCAGCCCCAACGCGCGGTGAAGTGGATTCCCACTCAATTCAGCCTGGTAGAGCAACAGTTGGGCAGTTTCGTGGCAGCGCTGGATGTCAGAACGCAGGTATTGGTCGGCCTGCGCCTTGAGCGCCTCGGCGCATTCGTCATCCAGCAGGGGGATATGAGCCCGAAAGAGGCGCTTCCGGGCTTCCAGGTCGGGCATCTCCAGCGCCTGTTCGAGCAACTCGTCGCGCGTTGAATGCTCCGGCACTGGCAAAGCCATGGTTCAGCTAGCTCCTACATCCAAGTCCCGGATGTGCACCTCGATCTCGGGCCCGCTGAGGATCAGATCGTAACTACCGGGGGCCATATCAGCAATGAAGAGATTGCCCAGCTCGTCAACCGGGACCTCGCCCACGCGCCGATCGGCCAGCCAGAGATGGGCCACCAGTTCGCCGGTGTCCATCCCGGTGACCAATCCCAGCAGGGTTTTACGATCTCCGCGCATGGGGTCATCCTGGATCTCGACAGCAACCTGAGCATCGCCCGCCTGGTAGAGACGGGGACCACTTTCTTCTCCACGAAGGCCGGCAAAGGCCGGGGCCATTGCCGGAGCGCCCAGTGGGGCTGCCGGCCGGCCCGCGGGCGCCAGCTTGGCTACCAGCACCTTGATCCGCTCGGCCAGGCTGAACTCCAGGTCTGCGGACAGATCGCCCAGGTAGGTTTTCAATTGACTGACTTCGCGCATGCAGTGGGGGCAATCATCCAGGTGCTGGGCCACCGCTTTAGCCCGAGCGCCGGCGAGCACGCCCAGGTGGTACTCGCCCAATTCCAACGGAGTGGGACAAGCAATCCGGTACATTTCAGCCCCCATGCGTTTTTGCAGCCGGCCCAACTGCTGGGCCCTCTCGCGACAGTGCGAGCACTGCTCCAGGTGCGCTGCTACGTTTTGGTCGGCCTCGCCATCCAAATAGGCAAGCAGAGTTCCATCATCCAATTCAGGTAGTGAATTACAGGTCATGATCTCCCCTCTCGCTGGTATAAACGAGAAAGTGTCCCTTTTTCAGGCACCGGGTCCAAGGATTTCGGCGAGTTCTGCATCGCGGCGCAGGCGCGCCAGTACGTTTTCCTTTACGCGGTATACATCCCTCACGCCGTCAAAGGTATCCTGGTACCGCGCATGCACCTCGCGAGGCTTTAGCCCCAGGACGAACGATCCGTACACCACCCGCCGCTCCCGTTCATCGTTCAGCCTGGCGTCTATCTGCTGCCAGAACTCCTGGCGATACACCCGTGCCAGGGCCGGGTCGTCATGCCCGGGGCCGTCCCCAGAGCTGCGATCGGACAGGCTCTCAACCTGCACGCTCGCTACGATCTGCTCGGCCTTGCGCGATTGGTCAACGATGGTGCTATGGACGCACATCTGCAGGTAGCGCAGTAGCGATTTGAGATTGGGAAAACGAGCGAACTTACTGGGGTCCAGCGCAGCCCACATCTTTTCAAAGGCGCGGTTCACAAAGAACTGGACCTCCTCGCCGCTTGGGGCAAAGGCCGGATGGCGCTCGACCCATCCGGCCACCAGGGGCCGGTATTGGGCATAGATCACGTCCCAGGCCGGCTGGCAACGGTCCACAATGGCCCGGCGGAACAATTCGTAACAATAGGCAGGATCGTGGGCCCGCCGCCGAAAGAACGCCTCGGTCTCCCGAGTGCAGCGATGGGCTATGCTGGCCAGGGCTAGGACGTGTAGGTCGATCGGATCGGACATAGGTTTGGGTCCCACTGACGGTAGACATCAATGGCCTGGATGCGGCACACGGGTGATTGACAGAAAAACCATGGCGCCGGAGGGCGAGTTTGTGATGCTGAGAGGTCGAGGTCCGGTTCCCTTCTCAGGCCAACTCTTTGGTCAGAGATGACAATATAGTTTGCACCTGAAAGACACAGGGCACTACCGCTTCATTGCCGGGTCGGCTACCATTGTATCATGATTGCATCGAAAACGCAACGAGTCGTCTGCGGGACAGGGTCGCGCCCTAACCCTCTGCGCTGCCGGACAAGACTCTTTGATCCTTCGCACCGGGCTGAAGGACTGTCCTCAAGATACCAAGTGCGCCCGCACGAGTGTGCGGGCGCACAGTGACAAGATGAATCTATGCCTTGGCTTGACTATTCCTCAAACCGCTTCAGTATCAGGCAGGCATTCTGCCCGCCCAGCCCGAACGAGTTGGACATGGTGACCGGCACGTCGGCCTCGCGGGCCACGTTGGGCACATAGTCCAGATCGCAGTCGGGATCGGGCACCTCGTAGTTGATGGTGGGGTGGATGATCCCCTCGGTGATGGTCTTGACGCAGGCCAGCGCTTCGATGGCCCCGCCACCACCCAGCGCGTGCCCCACCATAGACTTCGTAGAGCTGACCGGCACGTTGTAGGCGTGATCGCCAAACACGGCCTTGATTGCCTTGGTCTCGGTTGGGTCGCCAACTATGGTTCCAGGGCCGTGGGCGTTGATATAGTGGATATCGGTAGGCGACGCGCCGGCGTTCTGCATCGCCCAGGTCATGACCCGGATCGCACCGGCGCCCTCTGGATCGGGGATGGCCGCGTGGAAGGCATCCGAGTTGGCCGAAAAGCCCTGGACCTCGGCATAGATGCGCGCGCCCCGGTCCAACGCCTTGTCCAGCCGCTCCAGCACCACGATCGCGGTGCCTTCCGCGCTGACAAAGCCGTCGCGCCGGGCATCGAATGGCTTGCAGGCCTGCTCTGGGTTCTCGTTGTCGCTGGCCAGGACGCGCATCACGGTGAACGCGCCGATGACCACTTCGTGGACCATGCCCTCGACGCCGCCGGCCAGCATCAGGTCGGCGTCACCCCGGCGGATGACCTCGGCAGCATCGCCTATGGCCTGGGTGCCCGCCGCACAGGCGGTCACCACGGTGCTGTTGTACGACTGGCACTGGAATCTTGTGCTGACGTGGTGGGCCGGCAGGTTGCACAGCATGGCCATGGCCGAAAAAGGATTGACCCTCCTCAATCCCCTTTCCTTGAAAGTCTGCCACGCGTTGAGCCCTTCGTCAAACCCGCCGATCCCGGTTCCCAGGATGATGCCAGCTCGTTCCGGGTCGGGCACCTGTTCACCCAATCCGGCATCGTCCATGGCCTGCGTCCCAGCCGCGAGCGCGAGCTGCGACGCTCGAGACATGCGTCGCGCTTCCTTGAAGGGAATATAATCCCGGGGATCGAATCCCTTGACCTCCCCGGCGATCCGGATCGGCAGGAAACTGGCATCGAACTGCGTGATCTCGGTGATCCCCGACCGGCCTGCAACCAGACCCGACCATGTCTCTTCCACATTCAGGCCCAAGGGAGTGAGGGCGCCCATGCCCGTGATGACAACCCGTTGCTTGATGTCCCTGACTTTCATTTCTTCTCCTAGTAACAGATTCTGGGGGAGCGGCAGACAATTCGCCTCTTTCCGGTCCTCGCCAAGTAGTTTGGATGTTCAATGCTTATGCAGGATGATGGAGAGGAGCTCGAGATCCAGCGAGCCCCCATCGCCCTGCGTCAAGTCATTCCCTGTACGATGGCGTCGACCACACCGTTCTCTACGGTCTGGGCAGCCATGCGGATGCCGTTGCGGATGGCGCGGGCATCGGAGCGACCGTGGCCGATGATTACAGCACCATCCACCCCGAGTAGCGGAGCGCCGCCGTATTCCCGATAATCCAGCCGGCTCCTGACCTTGTCAAACGCGGGCCTGGCCAACGCCGCTCCCACCTTGGACAGGTTGCTGCTGGTGAGCTCCTCCTTTAGGACACCCAGCAGCATCTTGGACACACCCTCTGCCAATTTGATGATCACGTTGCCGGTAAACCCGTCGGTCACAATGACGTCGGCCACCCCGGCGGGGATATCCCTGCCCTCGGCATTGCCCACAAAGTTGAGCTTGCTGGCCCGGAGTAACGGCACCGTGTCCTTGACCAACAGGTTGCCTTTCCCTTCCTCTTCTCCGTTGGAGACGATGGCTACCCGGGGGTTGGACACCCCCAACACCCGCTCCGCATAGATCGAGCCCATGTGCGCAAACTGGACGAGGTACTCTGGCTTGCAGTCCGCATTGGCGCCAATGTCCAGGATAAAGCAGTAGCCCTGGGGCGTCAGGCTGGGGAAAATGGTCGATATGGCCGGCCGCTTGATCCCCCTGATGCGCCCCAGACGAAACAACGCCGCCGCCAGCGCCCCGCCCGAGTTCCCGGCAGTGAAAAAGGCATCAGCTATGTCGCGCCTTACCATTTCCATGGCCACGATCATGGACGAGTCCTTTTTGGTCCTGGCGACCGCAGGAGCGTCGTCCATCTCGATCACCTCGCTGGCGTGGCGTAGCGAAATGTTCAGCCCAGCCGTGTCATGCCCGGCGAGTTCAGGCTCGACTGCTTCCTGCCGTCCGACCAGGATGATCTCCAGATCCAGATCGCGGGCAGCCTGGACTGCACCTTCTACCACCACGGCTGGAGCGTGGTCGCCGCCCATCGCATCAAC
>JABAHP010017131.1_pt3 | contig 12143 bp, 14 predicted proteins | sample 7062081 | NCBI WGS metagenome assembly JABAHP01 (sample SAMN14534357, study PRJNA622989) | marine sediment metagenome | biome: marine biome [ENVO:00000428]; feature: marine pelagic biome [ENVO:01000023]; material: deep marine sediment [ENVO:00002113] | place: India: Gulf of Kutch | collected... | reverse complement strand
ACTCAAGTGGACCGGCACCCGTGTCGACCTAATCTTCGGTTCGAACTCCCAGCTCCGGGCCATAGCGGAAGTCTACGGATGTGAGGATTCCCAGGAGAAGTTCCTGCACGACTTCGTAGCGGCGTGGAACAAAGTAATGAATCTTGACCGCTTCGACCTCACATGATCGTAAGGGCAAACTTCGCCTGCCCGATTTTTTTTTAATTAAAATACTCTATTAAACTATCTTCAGCGCATTTAGATTGATGTTCATCCAGTTAAGCAATAACCTCATTAAAATAAACGAGCACGAAGGGTTACGTATACCTGTCATTTGTAAAGGGGTCGGCCGTGTTACTGTAGCCTCTCTGTTCCCAGTAGCCCAACTCTTGTTCCTCTGTAAACTTGATCCTTCTAACCCACTTTGCGCTTTTATAGGCGTACTTATGAGGTACAACCAGCCTTAAAGGTCCACCGTACAACGCGGGTAAGCTGTTATCGTCAAGCCGATAAGCAAGAATTACATCATCATACTCAAGATCCTCCAAGGGCAGCGAGGTCGAGTAATCGTTCTCGCACTCGATAGTAGCGTATCTTGCAGTGTTCTTCGGATTCACCTGCTTCATGAGGGTTCTAAAACGTACGCCCTCCCATTTATTGTTGAACTTTGTCCATCCGGTAACGCAGTGAAAGTCAGAGAAGCTGGAGGATATTGGTAGTTTAATAAACTCTTGGTAGGTTAACCTAACAGGGGTTTCAACCAAGCCGTCAACAACCAGTTCCCATCTATCCTCATCGAACTTGGGAACCTGCCCCACGTGCAGAGGCCTAAGGGCATCTACCTCGTACTGGTTGGGGGGGAGAATGCCACTTACTTTATCCCTTATCGAGTCTATACGGGGAATCCTGTCAAGGTAAGACAGCGCAAGGATAGAAAGAATACTACCTCCAATGATGGCGATAGCCTCCCTCCTAGCTGGTGAATGCTGAACCTCAGCCACCTGGTTCCTGTTTCTCCTCCTAACCAAAGCGAACTTTATACCAATCGAAGAATGAAGGATAATGGCAAAAGATAGGAGTATGTCAAATCTAATGTGCTGGCTGAAGGGAAGGAAAAACCCTGTACCAAGCTTGAACCAGTCTAGACCGGAGAATACGATTATGAAGGCAGGGATAACAACAAGCCATCCAGATATCCTCTGAGCCAGCTTCAACTTGAAGAGGAGGCCAGCCTCCCCGGAAAGGGCTCTCCTCACAGCCAGCAACCATGGGTATCTGATGATAAACACAGACAAGAAAAGGTGAAGCAACGTGAGAAGCATGAAGAAAACCCCTAGCACCTGGTGCCCCATTATTAAATACTGGTTTTGAAGGTTGAGGATCGTAAGGCTGTAGCCAGTAGAAAAGTTCAATAGAACTGTTAACACGAGGACCCAGGATAACTGCCGGTTTATTTTTATTGGATTTAACCAGGTCATTATGAGTTTGCGCATAAGCCACGGTAACGACGACTAATAAACTGCATAGAACAAAGGTTGCATCTGCGCGCCCTATTGTTAGTGTTAGAGATTATAGTTGCCTTTGATGCAAATACGTTCGCAATAACTATTTATTCTCCTTTATATTCTTCTGAGGTCATTATTATCGAAATCTTGAATTTCTTCACGTTTCTGTATGCTTCCGCCCATTCAGATAATATTGAAGGGTCATCGGTCTCAATCACCTGATATGTTGTCTCACCATCAGATACAGAGTGCCACCGGTGTTTCAATATGCCCCTGGCGATAAACCCTTTACCAGCTTCTTCTCTCGCGTCGTTAATTTCCCACATAACTTTCTCATTCTCTCTAACAGGCTCACGAACCTTTTGCTCAATTAAATATCTCATAATTCACCCCCCTTTTTGGTTACCAACATAGCGCGCGCGCGCGTTCGAACAGCCTAACTACATAGAAAATTATTATATACTCCTTTAACATCATATAAATATATCATATAGTGTGCATGTGCGCATAAAAGGTGGGGGCATAAAAATATCTGATGAATTAAAACCATCAAGTTATAATATAATTATAAAAGACATTAAAAACCGATATATTTTAGCTAACACCCTATCTGGTGGTTTAATTAGTCTTGATAATTTTGGAATAGATCAGGTAACAAAAATATTTGAGAATGATATAATCAATATAGAAATCTATGATTCCAATATCATTTCTTTATTGAAAGACAATGGATTCATTATACCATATGTAATTAATGAAATAGACCTTTTAAAAGAGCGTCATTGGAAAGCTCGTAATGGAAGAAATGCACTTGGATTAGCTATTGGAGTTACACAAGGATGTAATTTTGCATGTACTTATTGTTATCAACACCATCATCCAATTTGTTTATCAGCTGATATACAACAAAACATTATAGCTTATATTAAAAACGAAATACCGAGTAGAGAAATTTTAAGAGTGGTATGGTGGGGTGGTGAACCACTATTACGAATAGATATAATCAAAAATCTCACTGCTAAATTAAGAAAAATATGTACTGAATATAATTGTCAATACAGTGCCGCAATTTCCACCAACGGATATCTTCTTTCGAAAACAATAGCTAATGATTTAGTTCAAATGGGGATAAATGACGTTCAAATCACACTAGATGGCCCACCTGAAATTCATGATACTCGAAGATACTTAAAAAATGGGACAAAAACTTTTGATAGAATCTATAAAAATATTTGTGCTTCAGCTAATCTTTTTGAAAGGCTAGTTATTAGAGTCAATGTTGATAAACGTAATGTTAACTCTATTAAAAATCTACTAAATTTACTTGATCCTCTCAAGCAATGGATAGTTCTAGCATTTCGTGCTACAACTTCTTCAGATACTCCAAATGAGTTAGCAGATTGGTGCTTACCAGCGACTGATTATTGGATTTTTGAAGATGGGTTAGTAGAATTTGCGTCTAAAAAAGGGTTCAAATTTTCATTCGGATTTCCTGTACCAGGCACGTCTTTTTGTGCTGGTTATCAAAGAAATGCAATTATTGTGGATTCCTACGGAGATGTTCATAGGTGTCCCGTTTGTGTTGGAAGAAGAAACGATCGAATTGGTTTCCTTGAAAAAGATGGAACAATTTCAAACCTAGGAGGACCTCAACATGAATGGGATAAATGGAGTCCATTCGATGATCCTGAGTGCTTAGATTGCATTTCATTACCAATTTGCATGGGAGGGTGTTTATGGTACATTGAATCTCCTAAAAAAGAATCTATACGATGTTTCGCAAAACACAATATAGTTGAACGAATGAAATATGATGCTACATTATCGGATTGGGTGCACCTGTATGACACAAATGAAAAGGAGGTGAATAAAAATCCCTGAAAGTAAACCACCTATTAAACCTTCACCTGAACATGGTGAACAGGCTGCTGAAATTTTAGCTGCTTTTCATGCAAGGCTAATAAGAAAAGGCTTGTCGCCAGAAGCTGCATTAGAAATTGCAGGTCGAGTATCTAGCGCTGCTAGCTCGTATGGTGATGGTCATTGTGGAGACTTAGCAAGAAGAATGTTGGATGTAGTTCTTGAACCTTAAAAAGATCAAGGAATTATCTAACTAATTAAGGTCTAGCTGAGAGTTAAGAAGAAATATATTCATGATTTTTCTTCTTTTAAGGTCCAATTATTTTAAAAAAAAATAAATGAAGGGATGCACTTGCGTAATAATATAATTAAGGATATATCAGAATTTGTAAAAAATAAAATGGTATGTATGCATCAAATGAATTCTCAAATTTTTACTAATTATTCTATCTTTCCAATAATTCCTTTGTGCGATGCAAATTGGCGATATAATTGTTACCCTGCTTTATTTGCAAAAGAATTTCCAAATGTCAAGAAAAAATCAATAATAGATCTTTCTTATGCTTTTCGTTTGGCTTTAGAACATATACTTCTTACAGATCCAATACTTGAAGTAACTAATATTGTAACTTCAGATGTTGTTTTGTGGGCACAACTTTTCTATGATTCTTATCTTAAGGAATTATATAGCTTGTTCTCACCAAAATCTATTTTTTGGAATTATTATAAAACTTTTTTACACGAATATATGCAATGCATGTTGTTAGAATTAACCAAAATAGTTGATAAGAATAAAGATTTTTCATCAAAAGAATATTTTCGCATATCAGTTGGAAAGTCATCATTAGGAAAAACAGCTATTGCTTCACTTGCAATTCTCGATGGTTCAGAATATAAGATAAAACCATTGATAGCATCACATGATTTTTTTTCATTTGCTCTTCAAATTAGAGATGATTTACTAGATTGGGAAGAAGATGCATCAAATGGTTATTACTCATACCTAATAAGATATGCTTTAGATATGCAAAGCATTCCAATAGAAGATTTTTCTCTAAAAAGACCACACGCAATTGATCAACTACGTAATATAATCTATTTATCAGGTGCAGCAGANNCAGCAGAATGGGCTTTAAATAATTCACGAAAAAACCTTTCAAAAGCTTATAAATCCATTAAAAACTTAAATGTTCCTAGTTGGGTAAATTTCCTTGATCAATTATCAAAATCGCTTAGTAATTTAAGTGATGATTTGAAAATAATCAATAGAAATTTCAAAATAAAATCAAAATAATAATTTATTTCGCGTAAAATATTTGTTTATTACCATTAAAAACGAACATTGAAACGAGTAAAACTAGGAACGTTCGCGCATGTATAATAGCACATTCAAACAGTTGTTCACCATCTAATCACCCGATTAAGGCTTACAAACTTTACATGCTCGATATCCTTTTGATATTACGTCAGCTTTCGATGCGCCCGCGCGCATCTGTATATTCATTTAATCTATTGTAAATAAATTCATGCTCCTTTTGATCATATTCTTCTAACTCAGAATATTTCAACCAATTAAAACGCAATTAAAAATAACAATCTATGATATAATTATTATTCTCGTGTACACTCACAATTAAAAGAACGAGCGCAAGAGAAAGACAAAAATTGGTTGCGCAGATACATTTTATTGAGAGAAATTTAATATTACTTTTACCTATAAATAGGTCATTCTCGAGTCCGTTTATATAAAAGTGAAAGTTGTGATGACAAAAATATTCCACCTAAGCCTATTTAAATGCGCGCACCCCTTGAAAATATGGTTTTTTCAACCAATGTTTAATAAATTGATTATGAAAGAGGTCGATTTCCCGAGGACATACGTTAACGTCGCTAATACTATGCCGGCTGAAGTTAGCTCAACCACCTTGCTTTTTATATCTATTTCCGCGGCTATTGCTACAAGTGTTGCTGAAATAGCTAAGAGAGTTAAGGTGATGATGATAGACAGAGGTATAGCAATCTGAAGCTGTAGCCCAGCAAAATATGGAAGTAAAGGTAAAACGGTTCCAATAACCTTGAACAAACCCGCGTATAAGGCGTTCTCCATGGGATCACCCAGACTAGATTCTTTAATCCCGTACTCTTCCTCAGCAATAATGTGTTCAACCATCTGTTTTTCCAATGCCATCTCCGCGATACTATCGCACACCTCCTGGCTGTAATTTCTTTTATACATGCAGTTTTTGATTCTGTCCACATAAGCCATTGGAACGCACTCGGTTGTTGCTCGGATCCTGTTGAAAATATCCTTTTTAATACGTGTGGAGGTTCTACCGAAAAAGTAGAAACCCACAACAGTATTCAGTGCTCCAGTCAGGCCAACTATCAAGCCAGTGAAACCAATCAACAAGGGATTATCGTAAATACCTGCAAACCCTATCGCAGTTGAAAGAACAGTGACTAACCCACCAGAAGTCTGAGTGAATATCGTTCCAATCTTGCTTATGAAAAACGTGAATTTAGCCTCATGTTTCTCGATTTCTTCTTCATGCGCCAGCTCCGCAAGCATGAACAATGTAATGTTTTCCTTCTCCTCAGGGGTCAGGAAATCAGATTTGAACATCAAAGTATAATACTGAATAAGACTACGCTCAGAGGCTTCAAAAATCTTCAATGTTAAACCTAATCCAAGCAAGCCATAAATAAATGAGAGAAATGAGACCCAGTAATTGTTAACCCTAACAGTTTCAGGATCAATCCCCCTTGCCTTCAAGAAGTTTCTCCAGAATATTACATGCCCTTTTTCTTCTCTGGCAAACCTTTGAAAAAGCTCTCCTTCTTCCTTTCCAGCGAATATCCTTGATAAGTTTGAGTAAATCGAAGTAACAGTTAGCTCGGTCTTGAGGGATTTCTTAGCGATATCCTCAACCTCCTCCTTGGAGAGCATTATTTGAGTAACCGACATTTTAGAAAATAAAAAAAATTTAAATCTATTAAACCTTTCACGCGCACATACAGTAGCTAGGTGGTTAAGCGCGCGCATTAAAGAGTGGGAAAAGAATGGTTGGCATCTTCACACCTATTCAACAGCGGGTAGTGCAGGACCAATGACGTCTATTATAAATCATTACTTATTGTTTGAGAAAGAAACATAGTTAACCAGATTTTCCATCATCCCTTTTTTGTATGTGCGAATTAGAATTGAATATTTTATCCAAATATGCGCACGCATCTGCGTACACATGGTAAATACTTGCGCGCGCGAAACTTAGAAGGAAAAAAGGAAGGGTTGAGCGCATGAAAAAGGTGTAGACTATGATTCTTGCTTTGTCGATAGTTGACTTCCGAGGATTAGCACCCATAGCAGATTATTGTATATCACTATTCTCTCTAGGGTTCCTTTATAGAAGCCCAGAAACGTCGCCCTTGACTCTACAGATAACCCCAGATAAGGGATAAACCAGAGGCCTGTAACAAGAGATACTGCACCCAGAAACACTGTGAAATATGCAGCTGGTTTACCGTGAAGCTTATAGGAGGATATAGCTGACAAGGCTGCAAAGATTAACGCTAATGGAGTTACTATTCCATGCATTGGTCGTGAATCCTCGGGAAACACCCCCACACCAATGGTTGAAAGCCCAGTTATTATGAACAGGATAAAAAAGACTCTGGAATTGTGGAAATCACGGATAAGTAGAGATGAGATAAAAACGGTTAATCCTAGAATGATTGTGGAGGTATTGTAAAGTATTGCTGTTTTTCCAGTGCCCAGAGTGCTCACGTAATGTATGCTGCTGATATAGTCGGGTTGTATGCCTTCTGCTAACATCACTACTATTATCCACTGGATGATCCCAAATAGTAATAGAGCACTAGCAGACTTCCTGGTATCCAATTTCATCTTCAAGATAATAAGACCTAACTACCCGATTTACTGAAAATAGTTTCGTAAAAAAATAATTGTGTACTCTATTCAATCATTTGGCGCACTTAAGTACGCGCGCGCATGTCAATGCACGCTTGTTTTAAGTCAATTTTGGAAACCATTTACCTACTCTTCTCTGATATTTTTTGTATTTTTCTCCGAATAACATGGTCAAGTCTTCTTCCTCGTATGTTGCCATCTGATTATAAAATAGAAAAAAACCCAACCAGACGCATAATGCCAATAACGAAATAGACCAAAAGAATAGACCAATCAACGTAAGAAGCACTCCCAGGTACATGGGATGACGTACATAACCAAAAACACCCTGATCAATCACTTGAGGACTAGAAGAAGCTTCTTCGAAAACCACTTTATGAGACCCTCTCACAAAATAAACACCCAGAGTTACAGAAATCAAGGATAATGAAACTCGAATTAACCAGTGAAAAGAATCCATTAGAAACGTTGATGCATTTAACCAAAAAGAATCTGTTGCCCAGGTTACTAAATACAATAAGATGAAAATATTTTGACCTGAGTCACAATATGGATNNACCAAATCCATCACGCATAAACTCCCACCACGTATTCGTAAATGTTTACTCGCTCAATTAATTAATCCTTATCTAATATTGCGCGCGCGAGAGAAGAATAATGTCGCTGCATCACATAATATTTATTCTTCACACAAAAACTAGCACTAAAATTTCTTCTACTCAAATAAAAGAAGTATATATTTGTTATCAATTATATAGTTTGAGAGAAACAAATATAATTTTCTTACCGTAATTAGGTTGGTTATGGAGCAGCGTAAAATCATGGCTTTAGGGAAATCGTCAAAAGTCATAACATTACCGAAATTTTGGCTGAAAAACAATAATCTAGATAGCGGTGATTATTTATCTGTACTAGTTCAGGGTGATGGTTCACTATTAATTGACTCATTTAATGGTTTTAATGAGGAGGTAAAAGAGATTCATTTAGGGATAGAATCAACAGAGATTAGTGATTCTATTATTCGTAGAATCATTGCGTCATATCTTGATGGTTATGATTTCATTAAACTAACTTCCGAAGAAAATTTTACACGAGAGCAGCATCGAACAATCAGAAACATTATTGGAACTCTTTACATGATGATCGTTGGTTCTAAAGCAAACAGTATTGAACTACAAACATTGATTGATGAATCACAGGCTTCATTTCATTCTGCGGTGCAAAGAATGCATGTTATAACCTATTCCATGTGTGAAGACATTTTAGTTTCAATGAAAAAATGGGATGGGGCCTTGTTAGAGTCCGTAATCCCTCTTGAAGATGATGTAGATCAGTTGATGTTTCTTATTTTAAGATTAATCCGAGGGGCTGCCAGCAATCCCTCCCTCGCTAAAGAATTAAATTTAAGCATGTTAGATTGCCTTGACTTTCAAACGCTGGTGTATCGAATTGAAAGAATATCCGATCATAATTCGATAATTTTAGAAAGTTTGTCTTCATTAATTGGGAGTGGAATAATGATACCCGAGGAAATAATCTCTGTATTGATTGAGATCGCTGAAATCAGTTTTCAATCTTATAATGGGTCTGTAGAATGTTTCTTTGAGAAGAATATTAGCCCAACCAATGAAATAATAAATAATCAGAAAAAGATCATCAACTTATATGGAAAAGTGTTCCCCCTGCCACCAATGAACACTCAAACTTTAGCTAATATCATAACAATAAGAGAAAGCATTAAGAAGATAAGCCATTATGCAGCTAACATAGCTGAATTAACAATTAACAGAACGTATAATCAATGAAAGTATAATATAGTGAGCATGAAGGTATAATAGGATACAAGTAAAAGAGGATATTATAATCATTTTTGCATACGCGCATATATCCGTATATATGCGTATTAACAATATATCTACAAAGTATTTATTGAAAAAATTGTGTATTTACTTTTTTGAGAGGTGAAAATATGTCAAATAATTGTAGAACCTGTAAAGAATGGATTAACTGGAAAAAAACCAACGAAACAATGGCAGACCCTTTACGTTCAACACCATCCTGGAACTCAGAAACAGCAGTACTGGGGAGATGCAGATTAACAGATAAAATGAGCAGAGGAGATACATCTGCGTGTGGAAAATTTAATGCTAGATGACAATGTCGGAAGTTAAGTAAAATCGGTTCATATATGGGAGAATAGGGCTTCTTTTGCTCGTGCACATATTTAGACTTCAATGATGTCTAATGTATTAACCCTATTCTCCATTTTAGAATCGTTTTTTTATTTAATAAAAGTTTACAAATTTTTTGCGCGTGTATGAATATATAAAAAAAGTGACGATTATTCATGTATTGTTAGTTAACAATTTATTATGATTATTTATAATCTCCTTTTCTTACATACTATCATATATCTATAATTATCATACTTACAAACATTATTATTTTAACAATAGTTTTAAAAATATTTTTTTTATTTAACCAAACATGCTCGTGCACAGAATTGTTCATGTAATTAGAAGAATCTTTCATGAAACACTGTACAAGAATTGTTGGGAGTATGCCCCCTTAGAAATGCATTTAGGAAGGGACTATCATGAAGATCCAACACCATGTGTCCCAGAAAGAAAAAGAAAATACAAAAGCTAAAAAAAATTTTTTTATTATATTTACACGCTCGTAATTAATATCTTCTTAACCTTTTCCCACTTAATCTGAATATTGATCTCATTACATTTCCGTTTTTTACGAGGTTTAATAATAATCGACCGTTATCGGTTATTCTGTAATAGTTTACATTTTCGTTAGTTATCTTTGCAATGAATTTGTCTTTTAGTAAGAATCCGTCAATCCAGTGATTAACTTGTCTTGTGTTGCCCAGTATCTTTGTGAGATCCCATCTGGAGGCCCCTCCATTCTCATCAATGAATTTTAGCAGCTGGTATGTGATCTCAATGGGATCTCTGGGATCAGACATTTTTTCACATCTTTTCGAGTTCTTTGTTGATCTCGAAGAACCTAGCGTACCTGTTTTTCAATTGCAGATACTTTTGTATGCTTCTCACACCGTTAAGAAAGATCGCGATGAAACCTACAGCCCATATTGCTATGAATATAGGACCCCTCCAGAAGTTTTCACGCAGAATAAGTAACTGGATTAATGAAATAACCATGGCTAACATTGCTGCTACCCCAGTATTTGTAATTCCTTCCGTCAGGTCACTGGAGATCTTTCTGGCATCTCCTAACATTTCTTCAAACAGGTCGTTTAACTCAATTATCTTATTGATCTCCACATCACCGTTCTCAGACATTCTATTTTCTTTAATCCTTGACCGTTGTTAAAACCATTGTTCTAGAACCTATCACTTGATAGGTTCCAGTAGTGACTTTAACTGGTATTAATAGGGAGCTTAGTTTCAGAACAAGTATTATATGAATATTAAATTTGAAACTTATCCAGATGAGTAATATAGACGAGGAAGTGGTTAACTGGAACAGAATACTTCAAGAGGTTCTAACAGATACAAAAAGCCTTGTAAAGGACCTGCTTGAGGGTATCAACTACATTCTAGGAGCAGGAATCGTAATAATTGCTCTAGGTTTAGCCATCCTTTACTATAACCTTAGATACGTTTCAATTAACGATCCGCTATTCTACTTTGGAATGATTGTGGGTCCAGGAAGCAACTTTTTTATCGGAATATTAAACATAAGAAAATATTTTATGCTTAGAGAAAGGTATCGGAATCTGTACGATCTTCAGAGAAAGATTAACTTATAGTTGAGACGTAGTGGCGACCAGAAGAACCCCTGATATCATCGCATTGGAGATACTGAATTGTATAGATGAGAAAGGTTATGCTTCTAAATGGGATTTGATCAAAATTCTAGGTAATGAGGCGCAGTTCAAGAAATGGATTGATGATTTCCTTATTGTTGAAGGAGTTATTACCGAGAGGAAAAAGGGCCGCAATTATTTCTATGAAAAGACCTCTCGCGGCGAACTATTCCACCAATTCTTGAAACAAGGAAACATTATAAAACTATTTAGCAGAATAAGCGGGAAACGACTAAAAACCTGATGCCTTACTCAGAATATACGCGCGCACATCTGACACATATAAACAGAGGGATGAAATAAAATAACCCTGTTATCCTGAACTTTTTGTATTAGCGCGCGCGCCCTCGCATGCGCACACGTAGACTCGTATGCTCAGATTGAGATAGAATTATCCCTTTAAAATCTATTAGTTTTCTAAGATATCCTGTTATGGCTTGAAAATCCAATGATAGTGTCACATTTTCTGCATCTATAAGCAACGTGTTTTACTACTGTTCCTCTGAAATGAATATCTTCTACGTTATCATAATCGAGATCAGATTTACATTCGGGACATTTACCAATTTCAACCATAGATAACCTTCTCGTAAGCTATTTGATAAGATTATTTACTTTCTCTCTCAAAGATCAGTTCAAAATAGTTAGCGCGCGCGTATTTTAATACTGGTTATAGAAAGATAGAGTTGGTCATACGGCGTGAATGAACTGGAAAACTTTTGCAGTCTATTATTCGAGCTTTCTAACGAGGATCGTTTAAGAATACTGGATCAAATCTCTGGAAAGCCTTCTAATGTATCCGGTCTTTCTAAAGAGCTTGATTTAACTACTCAGGAATCAAGTAGGCACGTTAATCGCCTCAACGCAGTCGGAATGATCCAGAAGGATAAAAACGGATTCTATGATCTCACCAATTTCGGTGTCCTTGTTCTGAAACAAACACAAGGATTAAGTTTCGTCTCTAAACATAAAGAATATTTCTCGCCTCGTTCATTCACAGGTCTCCCCGAAGAACTAGTTTCCAGGGTAG
>JABAHP010005562.1_pt1 | contig 12143 bp, 11 predicted proteins | sample 7062081 | NCBI WGS metagenome assembly JABAHP01 (sample SAMN14534357, study PRJNA622989) | marine sediment metagenome | biome: marine biome [ENVO:00000428]; feature: marine pelagic biome [ENVO:01000023]; material: deep marine sediment [ENVO:00002113] | place: India: Gulf of Kutch | collected... | reverse complement strand
TCCTGTGCCACTTCTGCTGACGGGAAACAGCTATGAACACAGAAGCGGCAGGGACATATCTATCCGAGGCTGAAATGGGTAGAGTCATCGGAGGGGACAAGTGTGAAGCTTGCTGTAACTATTGCGGCGGAAATGACATGGATAGTGATAGGTGTGATGATGAGGGGGATGACGGGGAACTATGTGGCTCTTACAGCGGCACAGGCGCAGCATGGACTTGTGGGGCCTGGGGAACAGCGGATGATAACTGTACCCTAAGTACAGCGGATGCTAACTGCGTCGGCGTAGCGGCTCACTGTTACAACGGTCAGTGCGTCTCAGACGATGAAGAGGAGAACCACGAAGGTCAGTCAAACTGTTCGGACTAAATGTAACGGAGGCATAAGCTGTTTGGCAGAGCCAGCGATGAAGGCCTTCAAGCGGTTTGACCATCGTCAGTAATATAAAGGTCAACTGGTGATAAGAGGATGGGGGAGGTGGAGTTTTGCCATCTTCCCCATCCATCGGTACTGTGATAGCTGTAAATAAGATTGAGCAATACTGTTGGCGGATTATGCCAGAGATGAGCGCTATGGTTTTATGAGACAGTCAGCCTACAAAGGTTTTGGCATGTTGTCTATATCCGAGTCAGGTTAATGAAGTGGTCAGACTTCTGTGATATAAGTAATAGGGGACCGATTGACGGGAATTTTTATATCTTATATATTATTGGAGTAGAAACATGCGGTTTTCTGCACTCTATACAAAGTTACAACTTACTTTGTTGTTTGCTGTTTCCATTTGGCCGGGCAATCTGTTACCAGCAGCAGGGAATCTCAGCGGGCCGGTATTTTATGTGTCACAGCGCAACATAGAACTTGGGAGGCTATCTCCTAATGAGAAGCGGCCTTTTTCGCTTCGAATTGGAAACAAGGGCAAGGAAACGCTAATTATCCACTCCGTCTCTGCAAACTGCGGATGCATAAGTCCCGCGAAGAAGTGGAAAGACGTGGAACTACAGCCTGGTGAAAGCAAACAAGTCCAATTTTATCTATTAGCTGAAGAAAAGGGCAGGGGAGGGTCGGCAAAGACAATCATGTTCAAGACCAGTGACCCACACAGAGAATATTTGCCCGTTGTTGTCAGGTATGCAGTCAAGCCCGATTATCGAGTTGTTGCCCTTCCCGCGAAGCTCGATTTTAGACGAGTCAAACCAGAGAAACGAGCAGCCTTGAAAATGACCATTATCTCACCATATCCTGAACCACTTGATGTGAACTCAATTGAGTGTAGTAATTCTTCAATTCTTATCCACCCCATGCAGTCGAACGGCCGTCCAGACGTCATCTCATATACCGTAGAACTGCCTGTGCATTTGAAGCCGGGCCCCATATCTGAGTTAATCACTATTAACACAGCAATTGGAAAAATAGACATCCCTATAGAAGGCTACAAGACAGGCATAATTGATTGCACACCCTCTGATATCATCTTTGAGCCAGCCAGAGTGGGCGAAAGCACCGAGACTTGTCTGGTTGTAAAAAACACGACCGGGAAGAAATTTCGATTGCTCAAGGCAACCGCCGAAACCGAGCAAATCCAGGTGAAAGTCGAGACCGGTCCAAATTCCCTAACAACTCACAGATTGCGGCTGCGATTCATGCCAGTAAAAGCCCGTAAAGGGCTCGGCCACTCCCGAATTCTTATAGTCACCGATAAATTCGGGTTGAATAAGGTGAACTGCACATACTTCGTACACTAACAAAGAAAGGGTATCTTATGAAGGAACCAAAACGTATCATAATTGTCCAAGTTCGTGTGTAGACACGGACAATTTCGGGTTGAATATGGTGAACTGCACATACTTCGTACACTAACAAAGAAAGGGTATATTATGAAAGGACCAAAACGTATTCTAATTATCCAGGTGTGCTTATTGTTCTTCGCGGCATCTGCTACTGCATTGAACGAGGGTTCAGTCCCACAGGATAAAATTATTGAAACGCTGGAATACCTTGCGCATGGTTATGAGACAAATGCCCGCAGTGTCAGGCAAGTGTATGTTAAGGGAAGAATCTTTCACGAGCAGAAAGCCCAGGAGGGTCGCCAGGTATCGGAAAGTAGAATTTTTGCACCGAGGTGGCTGAATTTCGATTATATCAAGAAGGATGGAAAGCGACGTTATGAACAGGATCGGCTGAATATGTCAAATGAGCGACAGTACGCGTTGGACAATAACAAGCGACTTCTAACCTTTGCAACCAATATCGTTAGAATTTACCCTCTTCGTGATGAAGAGTCGAGGTGGGTGCAACTAACCGGCCAGTATGGCAGGTTTGTTCAACCGTACAACGTAAATGGCTATGAGAATGTCGGCCTGGCTATGCGCACGCTAATTGAGGATATTCGTGCGGGAAAGTATGAGGGGAAGGACTGGAACATATCGATTAATGTGAATGAAGAGGACCTCTTCACGATTCACCTTAAACGGAGTATTTCTACCGAAGAATACACTATTGACAGTCATAAAGGGTTCAATTTGGTCAAACTCAAGTATTTCGTACCTTCTGAGAAGTTTTGGCGCGATAAAAATGGGCAATACGACTACACGCAGCTCGAGACCGGAGGCTGGACGCTCACCAAGGGGCTGATCAAAGGTATTTCGAATGGCGTCATCTTTGAGAGACGCCTAGAGACAACCGACATTCAAGAGGACTTTGAAGCTTCGGACGAAATCTTCGAGTCAGAAAGTCTAAATATCCCGGCCGATATCTATACGGTTGATCACCATTTCTCCCCGCCCCTCGAATTAAATAAAGGAAGGAGCCTGAATACAGAAGATATTGACTCACTTCTTGAGTCGGACATTGGGAAAACAGAAATTGCTCAGGTCAATAATAAAGGTGAAGTAACCGTGGGTACGCATCAGGCGTATGTCGAACACGAAGCCCGTAATGCAAAAAAACCCGTGGAAGCACCTATCGCAACAAGTGGGGGTAAATGGCACTGGTTTGTAATCGTATTTGCCCTTATAGTCACAATAGGCGGGATTGTGTCAGCGCTGATTTATCGTCGCTTGAAAGGGCAGGTGTAACGATGAAGCGGACTTTTATAGTATTATCGACAGTGGGAATGCAGGTTCTATTATGTACTGTCGGTGTACGGTTTATATCAGCGGCAGGGCCGCAAGAAGTGGCAACAACGAACTGGAGTATCTATGGTATTTCAGAAGGATTGTCTCCTGCTGATAGTCTTTGTGGTGTCATGTCTGTATATATCGTAGCGAGAGAATTCGGTTTCGATAACAGCTACGAAGCGGTGTTGGCAAAGATGCCACCCGGGATTTATGGAAACACGATGAAACAGATTGTGGAATATTTTCGCAATAACTTCAGTTTACAGGTAATCCCCATTCGCTGCAATGCCAAGGAACTGTACCGTGAGTTAAGCAAAGCCAACGACCAGAGAGCGATAATCAACCTGAACGATCACTGGGTCGTCGTCCGAGATGTTACGGATGACACATTCGAGATCATAGATTTTCCACGTAAGTACTTTATGCCCATTGATGCGATTGATAATCTGTGGGAGGGGCATACCGTGATCATTCGCAGGCAATCATCGTCATCGATCGTTCACAGGTATAGTATCCGAATCCTGTTCTTCCTTATCTTTGGCGTAATAATGATCATTCTTCATACGTGGATTTTCGCCCGAGAGAAACGTGAAAGTGAATAATCACCGTGGAAACAGATTTGCATGATATGAACAGTATTAAAATACCTATGTTCGCCTTTCATCTATGACCTTCTTTCTGACTCGCCTTGTGCGTCAATTGCGAATTCTTAGAAACACACCTAACATCCAAAGATAAATTTCATAATAAGGACTTACTACTAATTTTAACTTAAAGTTTTAAAATACCAAGTGCCTGATTTTATTTGGCTCTATAGGTGACAGACGGGAAATTGTCTACGTTGGCAAGAGAGTTTTTCCTGTCATGTGGCCGGGCTGGTTCAGGCCGAGGCAATTCAAAACCGCCGGAGCGATATCGATACCACGCGGAGGGAAACGAAGCCTTTCTACCGTATGCCGCGAATAGCATCAGACGGTATCACGCAGGCACTTAGGATTAGGGGCGAGGGGTGAGGGGAAAATAAAGTGAAAAGAAAGATGGTAGAAGTGAAAAGGGCCGGAGTGAGTAAAGAGAATGCGAACCGAAGGTAGAAATGCGTAGATACGCCCCATTAGAAAAAGGGAAGACACATTTCTAACGGGGTAAACTGGCAAAACGGTGTTTTATTAGCTAAGAAAGAACTGGATCCCTGCCCCCTGCCTAAAACTTGCTGGGGCAGGCTAAAGCATGCAAGGATTCTGGCAGGCGGAGGAAGTGAGAAGTGAAGAGGAGGCAAAGCAGGCTGAATCAAGTCAGGAAAAACGTTTACTTAACTTTTAACTGACAATCCGTCCAATTTTGGCAAGTATATAGAAAAAGGCCATGACTTATTCGCAAGAAAATTCAGGCCATAAAGGATGAGAACGGCTAATGATATAATGTTGAAAGCCTTAGCGGCCCTGCTGATAGTCTCAGGAGTATTGAAGGGATGGCAACTACTTACAGAGCCGGTTGCTAACAATAGTATCTGGACCTGGCGGCCATTTATGGTCTTGCAGGTCGATTTTGAACTTGCCCTTGGTATCTGGCTGCTATCGGGCCTGTTCAAAAAAGCCGCATGGCTGGCTGTTATCAGCTGCTTCAGCCTCTTTTCATCGGTCACGCTATACAAAGGCATCACCGGGGCCGAATCGTGCGGCTGTTTCGGTACAGTCCACGTAAATCCCTGGATAACGCTGTTTGCTTTCGATATTCCCTCCGTTATAGCCTTGTTGGTATTTCGGCCGGTGTTGTCATTGAAGCGCAAGGCCGAATCCATGAGAATCCTAATTCAGGAATTTATTACACCGCTGCCATCCATATCTCGATTTGCAAGTACTACATGCTTAGTTTTGCTCATCCTCGGCATAACAACACCGATATTGGCTTTAAATAAACCAGCTAAAATCACCGCCTCATACGAAGTGCTTGAGCCTGAAACCTGGGTCGCTAAGAAACTGCCAATTCTCGAATATATCGACATTGGAAAACAACTACGAAAAGGTAACTGGCTTGTTTTGCTGTATCACCACGACTGTCCGGATTGTGCCGTTGCAATACCAAAATATGAACAAATGGCCAGTGATTTTGCTGGTAACGAAGATTTCTTACGGATAGCACTAATTGAAGTACCCCCATACGCCCAAGGCCAGATAAGTGGTAACTCAGCTTGCGTCCCCGGCCGATTGGCCGCGGTTAAACAGTGGTTCGTTACAACACCTGCCGTTGCCTTATTAACCGACGGCAAAGTTACATCAGCATGGGAAGCAAAAGCACCTGATTTGGATGAGATATATGAACGTATTGTAATAGCAAAATTGCGACAATGAATTAATGACATAAAAATACAAATAGGAAACAAATTTTAAGAGGAATCATTGATGTCTAAAAAGAATCTTTTGTTTTTTATTTTATTGGTGTGGCTATGCCCAAATCTTTGTAAGGGAAGTCCAAAGATTTCTATAAACTCACAGACCGCTGATTTAGGTAGAATATGTAGCGGAACTCAAGTAGATGTCACTTTCAAAATCTCTAACAAAGGAGATGAGACTCTACAAATTTCTATTCCTAGCGCCCCTTGTAGATGCATAATTCTTGGCGAAAAGAGGATTTCTATTGAACCACGCAAAACGCATCCAGTGATGTTGAAATTTGACAGTACTGGTTATTCGGGAAAAGTAAAAAAGACTTTTACTATTGTTACCAACGATCCTTCGAATGAGATCATAAAACTTGTGATAGAATGCAATGTATATGACCTTTTCACAATTGATGTCAAGCGAATTCCCCTTGGCTATTTAACACCTAACACAAAAACCAAAAAGTATTTAAATATTTCGTCTCAACATATTGATCCTTCAATTGTAAAAATAATTTTACCGAAGGTTAAACAAGATTCGCTATTCATAGACACAGAACCAAATGACAACATTACACAAACTTTAGCTAAAAGTGAGAACACATCAATTCACGAACCAAATTATCAAGCATTAAAGGCATGTAAAACTGTTCGGTCCCATGAAGAAGATGGGAATTTCAAAGAACCATATAGAGAAGATGCACCAGATAACAATTTTGTTGAAACAATCAATTCAGTTGCGAAAATAAGACAAGTACCCATCTATATTTATGTTGGCACTACATTGGGAGATGCCGTTGAGACCATAACTCTAACAGCTAAAGACCCTCTAACAAAACTAATAGTTAAAAAGAAAGTGCACATCGGAGCAATTGTTATTGATCCAAATATTAATGCAAAGGAAATCAGATTTGGCATGGTAAGCCTGAATGCATCACGAACTAAGTCGCCACAACGTACATTGACGATTGTATGTGACGATTTAGCAGTTACACAAATCCCGAGGTTTTTTAAGTATGAAAAAAAGACTGTCACACCGAAAAGTACAATTCTTAGCCTTACACTTAACTTGAACTCAATCAAGAAATCAGGCCTATTCGAAGACACTTTAGCATTTTGCTACAGTTCGGGTTCTAAACAATCGTTTAGACAGATAAGACTGTCAGCTATGGTTATTGGGAGGTAACTGCCTATGTTTTACCCGGTAGTAATAAAAAGCCATCACGGTGAAGAAAAATGCTTTTTATTGAAAGGAGGTGATTATTATGTAGGTTTCTTATTTGCCAATAGGTTCATACAATGTTGAAGAAAATTAAGTAGGACATTTTTATAATGGAGGTATATTTATGAATGCTAAGAAATTGACATTTTATTTAGTTTTAACTATCTCTCTAGTTTTTCTTTTTATAAACAATGCCAAAGCAGGTAGTACAACAATTCCATGGGAACAATGCGGTGCTAATTGCAGTGGTTACACACCTGATTATGATGCGGCTTGGGATGAATGCGAGGGCTTAGACTGTGATCGTCACATTATAATGGGTGCTTGTGAATACACCTGGACAAATCTCAACACAGTTTTGGGTTCTGCGTCAGTGTATCGAGATCTAAGTACTGATGTGGATCGCTGTGCGATAGCAACAGGCTCAGGCTCATTTAATTACAGCTATACGAAAGGATTAATCGAGGCAGGTACCAAAGATAGTTCGTGGAACGTTGGCGCCAGCGCTGAAGCCAAGGTCAATTTGTGGGTCATTGGAGAGACTAAAATCACAGCAAGCGGAGGCTATCAGAGCGGAACCAGCAAAACACTTTCAACTAATGAAGAAGAGACTTTATCATATACAGAAGATGTAAACAACTGCGCGAATACTTACGCTTATTTTATAACGTTCAAGAGGGATCCTACAGCCACAGGAACAACGGAACTCTATAGGCTATTCGGTTGTCTCAAAGATGGGAATCCGTGCGAAGGTGGCGCTACTCGCAAATTACCCTATGAGGAAGGTGACTGCACAGAAGATGTCTCTCTTGGCTCCGCTTTAGAAAATTACCATTTTAGAATAAAGGTTTGTGATATCTGTTGCACAGAGGAAATGTTAGGTGGTGGTTGCGAAGATTGTGTAGACGGTTGCTCAACCGAAACTCACAATCAAGAAATAGAGGATTGTCACGATGTAGCAGTTACTCCCCCTCCTGTGTAATAGTTGGAGTTGTTTGTATGTTAATGCCTATTTTAAAAGGATGGGGAAACCAAAGGTTTCCCCATCCTTCCTGTCTTAGTTTTGAATTTGTCTATAGAAAGGGGATAAAATGGCAAATAAAAGGATGAGAACGGTGATTATGATATGCCTGTCTATTAGTTTTGTTTTCACCGCCGCTGGAACTCCGAATACTCTTGAGCCAAAAGAAGTATGGTCTGCATATGAGAAAGGGACAACAAATAAAGTTAGCGATCAGGGGGGGGCGGAATATTGGATTGATCAATTTGAGTTGCTTCTCGAGCAGCCTACTCTGTCAGAGCAACTAAGAACTCGTACTCTTATCGAATTAGGTGCTTTATTTGGTTATATTGGCAAACCGACCAAAGCAATTGAAACCTTTGAGCGATTATATCAGGAAGCAGTGTCTCGTGATGATAATGAAGGTAAAAGGGTGGCATTGATGAATCTGATAGGATATAAAAGTATGCCGCAGAACAAAACAGATTTGACCAGCACTATTGATCTTTTCCATGAATACCACAGCGTGCTCACTAATCCTCCGGCAGGCGTCGAAAAAAGATGGCAGCTATACTTGGCTGATTCCTACTTTGACATGGGTAAAGTATATTTAGAAAATGAAGAATTCGATGAAAAAATCTCAAGCAGTGAAAGAAATGATTATTATTTAAAGGCTGTTGAATCATTTGAAACATTCCTAAACATAGGTCAATTTTCCCACCATTCAAAAGCAGATGTTTTACTAAATCTGGGAACTGCATATGAAAAAATGGGTCGTATAGAAGATGCTGTGGATACCTTTACTTCTATAACAACTCTTCCAAATTCATCCTTGCCTCCTACTTACGCAATGTTTCGCGCAATAAAAGCTCGATATCCTGATAGCAGAGAAGGTCGTATTATTCCTATGGAGCAAGTTCTGGAAAAGTTTGGTCCTGACAATTATACCAACGCATTTAAACAGGAGCTGCTCTTCGGCTATGTGGATTGCAAGATGTGGGACAAAGCTGTTCAAATAGCAAGTCAGATTATAGAAACGGAGGAAGGAGATGATGTTAACGCTTATAACATGTATTTGCTGGCAACATCACTTCGGCGTTCAGGACGTTTACTGGATGCAAAAAATGTATTAGAACAACTTTTTGAAAAGTATTCGCACACAGTCGTAGCAAAGACCCTATCAACACGTGAACAACAGTTCTTATTAAATCAGTTAAAAAAAATGACCGAGAGATTGATAGATGAAACTTTAGAAAATATGCCCGCAACCACCACTACGATACTTTCTGATAAAAAACCTGATATTGAGAATAACAAACAGAAAACTTTGGGAAATCTTCCAAGTATCACGAACAAAAAGGCAAAGAATGTGGGCCAAATAATGACCATCAACCCCAAACCCGATGTATCTGAGAATACTAATTCCAGAGAATTTACAATCAAACGTAATCGAGGCCAAAGAATACTGAAGATCGTGCTTGCTATAATTGCAATTTCTCTGATCCCTTTCTTGACATGGAAATATTGGTGCAGACGCTCAAAAGGTGCATATGCCGGTCAAAGACCTACATAACGTTCGGAGTAATTCTTGTACAGAAACACTCTATAAAACGAGCAAATTGCAGCCTCTTACAAAAAAGATTCGATTATTCTCGTTCAAAGTTCAGGTAGCACAAAGTGCTTTCTTGTTTATTTTTTGCATTTTAACGCCCGTTTAGTTAACATAGATAATGCCAAAAATTGCTGAAAATCGTTTTTAAATGTAGATACCGGTTGATGTGTTTCACAGAAAAGGTAATCAACTGCCAAATTCGTGTTTTTGTACTTTTCTTGACGATAAACTTTAAAAAAGTAGCAAAAAAAAGAACGAATTTTTAGATGGATTTGATATTATATTAGAAGAGATGCTAAGCGATGTAGTTGAGCGTAGACATGCATGTTATATGGGAAATCCGAGTTTAAAGATTAGGGGAAAATAGCAATGAACCGTAAAATTATTGTATCAATGTTAGCATTACTATTAGTCGCTTTGGTTGCTACTGAAATAAGATCCCAAACAACTTCACCAAATATGTTGGGAAGGCAGAAACAAGCATCTTCGGTAGCAAAGGAAACTATAGAAGTCTATCCCGTCGGAATTAATAAGGTTGGTTCAGCGTGTGCGTACATTGTTAAAGACGGAACAGTTTGGTTTTGTACAAATACGGTTGCCCACAAAGTAAATTTTAACTGAATTCCTCAAAATACCAAGTGTCTGATTTTATTTTGTTGCACTAATGCCAGATAGGAAATTAGCTACGCCTCCAAAAGAGTACTTCCTGTCATGTGGCCGGGCTGATTGAGGCCGAGGCAATTCAATACAGTGGGCGCGATATCGATACCACGAGGATTCGTTGTGTTGATTTTTCTATTGCTTAAGAGTATGCCGGACATGAAAGTCGGGTCAAAAATATGGTCTCCAGACCATCTCGATGTATTATCTTCAATCAGCTTCGTCGGGGCCGCACCAAGGGCGGTTTGCCAACTGAAACGATATCCCGGTTTTAAGCCAGCTAACAAGTCGGGGGCCTTATCGGTCAACGGGCCGCCATTATAGACTTTACCACCGTGGTAAACCTTATGAACAACAGGGGACCCGTTGTCAGGGTCCTTAAGCGGTTCGAGTCTTTTCGGGATTTCCCTGCAAAGCCGGTCATATTCGGCGCCACGTTTGACGATGCCCCCGCCCTCACGGCCGGCCAGGTTTATGTATATGCTTGCAAATCCCATGGCATAAGCCTTTGTCTTTTTCCAATCTACATCCCTAAATAATCCCGAAGCTTCTCTGTCATCGGATTCTTTTAAGTGCATATATCCATTTTCTATGAGCCAGCGGTTAAGATGAAACTGACGTCTGAAGCCGGCAAAACCATGATCCGATACAACGAAAAGTGCTGTTTTATTATCCGCTTTTTCAACGGCCCTGCCGAGAATATTATCCATTTTCCGGTACATCTCGTTAATGACATTGCGGTATTGTTTGGCCTCCTTTTGATTATAGACGGGATGATGCGGCTCCCTTGTGGCCCAGAGTGCATGCTGAAGTCGGTCGGTATGGTCAAATACGAAAGCCAGTAAGCCTTTATCAAAGCGGTCCAATTCATTTAAGAACATCTTAGTTCGTTCGCCGGAGATGGTTTCGACCTGTGAGAGTAGCTGGGGGAATCCATAGCGTTTGTGGCTTAAAGGGTGTACCATTACCGGCATCCCTAAAGTATGAAAAGTTCCTATGGTATCTTCCAATTGTCGGCCGTAATCGGCAGGATATGTTATTGAAAAGGCCTGGTCAGCCGGGTCAATGTTTATCGGGTAGACGAAGAGCTTTAGATGAGGGTCAGAAGCCAGTAGCAGAAATCTTACCATTCCATGAATGCGCTGGAGTCCGACTTTAAAAGCTATTTTTACCCATCGCGTCCACCTGCCACGATGTGCCTCAATAAGCGGTACATTTGCCAGGCCAATCGTAACTTTATCGGGATTATCCATCTTTATGACCATAGGTAACTGGGCATGCCTGTTCCGACCTGTCATAGGTCCCTGTAAATACGTTCGGACAATTCTCTTTTCGCCCCAAATTACATGAACCACATTGTCAGGGCTTGGATCGTTTTTTGAAACCACTTCTGTTGTGTAGTAACGGTATTGCCCTTCGCTTCCCAAAAGGTCGGGCACACCAAGGCCTGATAAAAATCTTCCGGTTACCTTTTCTGCGGGAAAAGTTACCGGCCATCTTATGACAGTAGTGTGTATCCCTGCATCACTGGTATACCTCCAGAAACCATCGCATCGGCGTGCATTTTTGTATCTGGTCCCGAATATGGAAGTAGAACTTTTTCTCAGAGAAAGATAAGGGGTATAATCTTCGGGATCCCTGCTTAGAAAATCGAAGATGCCGTGATGCTCTGGTCCGGCTCCAGAGGCAATACCGGACCAGGCTACGGGGCTCATAACGGGATTGCTTGTACGTAACGGCACAAATGTTCCCTCGTTAGCAAGGCTGGTAAAATTGGGCAGCTTATTGTCTTTGATTAATCCGGTTAATATTTGCGGGTCCAATCCATCCATGCCCAGAACGAGGCAGCGTTTACAATCTCTGTTACTTGTTGGATCGCTCATCTGTTTATAACCACCAAACGTGTTTAAAAAGCCATGTAAGCCAAGGCCGGCACCGGTTGCCGCAGTTTGTTCCAAAAATTTTCTACGGGTCACTTTCACTTCCTGAGGACCAATTCTTACAGAAAGTTAACTGTTAATCTCAGTTTGCTATCAGATACCAAAAAAGTTTACAGGAAACCACAACAATAGCAGCCAGTGCCGATACGAGCAGCAGCCACAGTAAGACCAATTTCACGCCGGATAGTTTTCTAAACCAACCAACCAGGCGATACCG
>JABAHP010005951.1_pt3 | contig 12150 bp, 15 predicted proteins | sample 7062081 | NCBI WGS metagenome assembly JABAHP01 (sample SAMN14534357, study PRJNA622989) | marine sediment metagenome | biome: marine biome [ENVO:00000428]; feature: marine pelagic biome [ENVO:01000023]; material: deep marine sediment [ENVO:00002113] | place: India: Gulf of Kutch | collected... | reverse complement strand
TATTTTGAGAGCCTCCAAGTCATCCAGCGAACATGCTATGTCCAGTCGTTCACGGTCTTCCATGGTCTCCAGCAGCGCATTCATCACTTCACCGGAGCTAGATTGAGAGATCTCCACATCTCCCTTATCCGCTATTTTTCTAAGGTTTTCCAGATGCAGCAGTTCGTCCTCAAGGACTACCTCGAACATCCGTTTACCGGCCGGATGCGGACAATTCAAAGCGGCCTCGCGGTAATACCGGATGGCGCCTTCCTCCATTTTTATGGCGAGTTCAAGGGCTTTCATACCTGTCACCCCCGCGTTAAAGTTTATTTCTCCTTCTAAGTTAAATTCTCTCTCCGTTTGGCAGGCATGTCAATGACTACATCTTACGCTTAAGCGGCAACGTCCCTCCCAGAATGAAGCAAACAGGATATATTAGTAATGATTATATATATCAGGAGGATAGAATGAAATTTGGAAAACTTATTCTCTTAACCATTTTTCTTATAGGCATTAGTCTTTCGGGTTGCGTTTCGGTGCCTCGACACGTCCCTGTCAGGCCTATTGAGATAAAAGTTTACGACTACAAAACAAAGACCCCTATACCCGGACTGAAGGTCTACAGGGTCTTTCAGACGGAATATTATGGGGATTCATGTTTTTTCCTCCCTTTTCAGGAACTGGTACAGTTCAACCACTATGTAGTTCCAGCCGTTACAGACAGCAACGGAGTGGTTCAGCTTGAAAGGCACAAGCTAAAATTACAGTGCCGTGAATACTTCCATATTGAGACCATCTATATCAATCTGGACGAAAAAGAGGTAAAAGTGAAGCGCCCAACCAGGTATCCGGTTCAGAAATTCTCCTGGCGGTCCTGGGACAGGCTGTACAATCCCAATCCCGTATACGAAGGCGCAGTGGTCCACAATACCGACTTTAAGTTCAGGGGGGCCTATGGAACGCTTTCCGATATCTACCGGAACATATGGAACGAAAAGAGCCTGCTCAAGGAAAGCGATACTCTTGAAATATATCTTACCCCATATGAGTCTGACTAGATAAATCAGGCATGTTCGACTAGAACAGTTTTTAGGCATGAACAAAAGATAAAAAAGGCCCGGTCGCAACGACCGGGCCTTTTTTATTCTTTCTACTTAATGCCCTAGTGTCCGAAGAAGCCTCTGGCCTTCTTGTCGGGGATGTGGTAGAGAACAATGCCCCGGTCCTGGCAGAACTGGGCCACATCCTTATCCTTGATCGATCCGCTGGTGGCAATGATGGCCTTGATGCCGCCGTCAGCCAGCACTTCCACGCCGTCCGTGAATGGGAAAAAGCTGTCACTTGAGGCCACTGCTCCGTTGGGATCGTGGTCTGAATATCCGGTCTGGCTTATTGCGAGTTTCGCCCCGCGTATGCGGGCCTGCTGGCCAACTCCGTTTCCGATAAGCATGCCGTCCTTCACCAGCGTTACGGTGTTGGAGTTACTGGTATCGCCAATGGCCTTGGCAAGCAACATGTCGTTCTCCTGCGCCTCAGTGGCGTCGCCGTTCTTCTGGAGGTCGGGGTCATTCAAGTTCAGGATGAACGTAAAGTTCGGCTGGAGGATAAGGCCGCCGCGCACGTAGCGGGGCCGAAGTGCGGTGTCCAGCGAGTCCTTGCCGATACTGCCCAGAGCCGGATTGGCAAGCAGGCGGCACTTGTCGCCCTTGCGCTTGAAGTGTCCGATGGCGTCCTCGGCGAAGGAGGGGGCCACGATGCCGTCCAGAATGCGGCGCTGCCCCTCGGGCATTCCGTATGAGATAAGGGCCTCGGCCACGTCAGGGGTAACCTCGAAGTTCACTACCACCAAGCCCCCGAAGATGGCAAGCGGGTCGCCCATGACCGTCCTCTGGCAGACCTCGACAGGATTGTCAAAGGAAATGGCCGCGCCGCAGGAGTTGCCGTGTTTCACGCCAACGGCCAGATGGGGTGCCTTGCCGCGATTCATATCGAACGCAGCGGCGATGTGCGTGGCCGTCTGCAGCAGGCGGTCCAGATCGCAGAGATTGTTGTAACTGGGGTCGGTGCCGGCAACCACCTGGAATTTATCCAGGGCCAGGGCGTCATCGGTGCTCGCGCTGTACAGGGCCGCCGGGACCTGATAGCCGTTCTCGCCGTATTTGCACGTAAGCTTCAGTTTTCCTGACAACGAAAACTCGTCAAGTGGTTTGTCGCTCATAATGATCTGCCTCCATGTGAAAAATTGGGGATGTGAAATTATAACCGTGACCGGCCCGTTATGACAAACCTAAGAGGGCCATGCCCGGACGGCGCGGCTGTTTATGGGGCGGTATCAGGACACAACCCGTTTCTGGAAGGCAAACTTTATCAGACCCGCCCGTGTATGAATGCCGAGCTTTTCGGAAAGGTGGGTCTGATGGGCCACAACGGTCTTGACACTTATGTTTAACGCATCGGCTATTTCCTTGCTCGAAAGCCCCTCGGCGATCAGCTTGAGCACCTGCTGTTCCCTGGTGGTGATCTTCTGCAGCGGGTCTACCACCTTCGGTTTTCCCTTTGATAAATACCCATCGATAACGTTTGACGCTATGGAAGGGTAAAGATAAGACCCTCCCGCAGCCACAGCACGGATAGCCGAGACCAGGTCGTTCCCAACAGCTTTCTTCAGGATATAACCCGACACACCGGCCTCAAGAAAACGCACCACGTACTCTGCGTCATCATACTGGCTGAGGACCAGTATTTTGATATCATCCTTGTGACGTTTCCTGATCTCCTGGGTGGCCTCAAGACCTCCGAGGCCGGGCATGGCGATATCCATGAGAATGATGTCGGGAACCAGCTCATCGGCAAGCCTGATGGCTTCAATTCCGTCAGATGCCTCGCCGACGACCTCGATGTCATCATGGAACTTTAAAAGCGCCGTGATCCCCTCGCGGACCACGGCATGGTCATCAGCGATGAGGGTCCGCACCTTATGCATTGAGTTCCTCCAGCTTATGCACGGGAATAAGGATCTGAACATGCGTACCTTCATTCGGATAAGACGATATATGCAGTTTCCCGCTCATTTGCGAAATCCTCTCGCGCATGCCCAGAAGCCCGTACCCCGCAAGGCTTCCGTCAAACCCGGCAGTATCCATTCCACTTTCAACGTCAAATCCCACTCCTGTATCGATAATGTTTATTCCCAGCCCATCCGAGTTCCTGACGGCAGAAAAACATACAAACTGGGTCTGTGCATGGCGGACAATGTTCGTGGTCGCCTCCTGGATGACCCGGAATATCCTCAGCTCATTTCTTTTGTCCAGGACAATTCCGTCAAAACCATCGGCGTTCACGGAGTACTGAATGTCATGTTGAGCGAACTGTTTTTCAAAAAGCCACGAGATCGCCGACTTCAGTCCCAGATCGTCAAGAACCGGTGGCCTGAGGTTCTGGATGATACGGTTTATCCCGTCCACCAGGCTGCCCACCTTCATCCTGATCTGGGAGAGCATCTCCGGCTCCAGCTCATTCTGATGAAGTGCCAGCATCGCAATCTCGAGAGACATGCCTATGGCGGCAAGGTTCTGGCTCGTCTCGTCATGAAGTTCCCGGGCCAGACGCCTGCGCTCATCCTCCTGGTGCTTCATCCCTTCCTTCAGAAGCGACGCAAGCTGGCGTTTCCGCTCATGCAGTTCACGGGTCCGCTCCAGAACCCTGTGCTCAAGCTGGACATTATAGTCCTGGATGCTTCGCAGGGACTCGTCCAGTTTCCGGCGCATGGTCTCGAACCCGATAGCGAGTTTCCCAATCTCGTCACGCCGATTCACATTAATGGCATCCGACAGGTTCCCTTCCGCCATACGTCCCGCGGCATCGGTCAGCAGGCGCAGAGGCCGGACAATACTCCTGCTCAGCCCTAAAGAGAGCGCAATCGAGGCAATAACCACGATAAGGCTGACCAGCAAAAAAGCCTTCTGCAGGGCTGAGGCAGGGGCATAGACCTCGCTGGCGGGATCCCGGACGGAAACTCCCCAGGGGGGAAGACTCAGGGGGACAAACGCCAGCACGTCCATTTCACGCTCCGAGGGACTGCCCGGCTCCACATGACAGCGGTGGCACTCTCCGATAAAGCTCCTGCGCTGATCAATGGCCCTTGCCAGAAACTTGTTATGGTCTGAATGCATAAGTATACGCTCTGGCTTATTACTGGTTATCACCGTTCCGAAGCTGTCCACCAGCTCGATGCATGTCTTTCTGTCGGCAGATATTGACGACAGGATCGAGTTGAAAAGGTAGTTCGAAGGATTGATCTCCCCCCCCACAACGCCGATTGTCTGCCCTTTATCGTTCTTCTTCGGCACCAGCACATATATGACCTTTCGCCCGGTTCTCTCATCAGTGTATACGTTTGAAACGACCGTACGGTCCTCTGAGATCGCCTCGTCCATATACGGCAGGGCAAGAAGGTTCATCTCCCCATCATCCAGATGTGGATACGTCATAAGGACGTTGCCGTCAAGGTCGGCGATAAAAACACCGTCAGTGAAGATGGAATGTTCAAAGGCAGACCGAAGTGCATTAAACTCGTATTCCCACTGTTCTTCATTGAGGTCTATGATGCCGGGAAGTGAAAGGTCCTGCAGACGTGCCACATTGCGTTTTATGATGTTGTCGATGTTCTTGCCCGCAAGCTCCGCAAGCATCACGTGGGCGTCCATGGCGTGGTCAATACTTTTCTGAACGTTAAGATAGCTGACAATGCCGATGCCTATCAGCACCACACTGATGGAAACCATGACCAGAAAAAGTATTCTTTTTTGCATACCTCATCCGCAGTTACGAGTCTGGTCTGGGAACCACATCGGAGGTAAGATCCTCCCGGTCTACGGAAGGATTAACTGCCATCCCCTGATTTTCAGCCCCCTCAGTATCCTGCACATACTCCAATTCCAAAGGATGGGCCTTTTCCACCCTTTCTCTTTCTATATACCCTGAAAAAATACTGGTGTCAATAGGAAAGACATCCGGATTGAAAATAGAATCATACATATGCCATATGGCAATAAGCACAAATATCAGCATGGCCTCGTTGGCGTGCATTTCCTTGGCCGCCGGTATAAACTGTCCGGGGAGGAACCTGGTCGCGGCCACAGGATACCAAAGCATGAACCCCGTCACCACCATCTGGATGCCACCGGTCAGCACGAGCCAGTAGACAAACTTTTCCTTATAATCATAACGCCCGCATCTGGCCGGAGACGATTCGAGCCCAAGATAATACTTAACGTTATGCAGGGCGTCCCGAAAGTCCTTGAGCGAGATCATCATGCTGGGCGCCCACCTTCCTGAAAGTATTCCCAGAGAGGCAACCAGTATATGCTGGACCATAAGCAGCATAAAGGCGAACCCGGCCATATGGTGCACAAACCTCGACGCCGTGATCCCTCCCATCGCCGAGATCACCCATCTGCTTAACCAGAATTCATGGAATCTCTGTGCAAGACCGGTCACCGCGAGCACTAGGATCAGAATAATAAGCAGCCAGTGCTCGATTATCCTTCCGGCACCAAACCGTCTGAACTGTTCTGATTTCTCCTTTGCTTCCATGACCGCCTCCTTAACGATTGACCAGATATCTCCAGATATGAAGGAATATCTGAAGCACCAGACCGGCCACCATGAGCGGCATCAGCATCTGGTACGACGCTTTCACGATAAAGACAGCCGGGGCCGTCTTCAGACTTGGTTCGTAGTGCGAAAGCCAGGCATCGGGAAAATTCTCCGTCGCACCACGGTGACAGGTCTTACAACGTTCAGCAGTTCAGGGCTGTATCTGGAAACCCGCATGATATCATGTGTGCCGTGGCAGTCCGTACAGACCGCTATCGAACGGACCTTCCGGGGACTCAGGCTCTCCTGGTCCCTCAGCATGCTCAGCGTAACACCGTGAAAGTCGGAAAGGTACGTTTTGATGACATTGGTCGAAATACCGTACTTCGCCATGACCGCCTCATTGGAATGGCAGGAACTGCAGGTGTCCGGGATATTTTCATGATATTCCGCCGTATAGGGGTCCTTGACCTGGTGCGCGGTATGGCAATCCGTGCAGATAGGAACATCACGGTTATGTTTATTGAACAGAGCATTTCCATGGACGCTCCCAGCATAGATCTCATATACTTTCTCGTGACAGCCGCGACATTTTCGCACCGTCGAAAGACGATCACGGCTGACCGAGCTGATCGCATGTCCACCGTGGCACTCCACGCACGTGGGGACATTAACGCCGCCTTTCTGTTGAAGCACCTTATAATGAATGCTTTCCCTTAGCTTTGCATACTTATCATAATGGCAGCGTTTGCAGGTCTGAGATATCGCAAGGATGTAGTCACGTTCGTTCCGGAATTTCCTTTGCGGATGCTCCTTCGAAGAAAACCCGAAATGACAGTCCGAACAGCGCAGCTCCCGATGGGGAGAGGAATGGATAGCATCCATATCAACCCGGACCGTCCGCTCTCCACCATCGATGAACTGCATGCGCAGTTCCTTTTTATGACATGTCATGCAGTGGGACTCCTCTGAACTCACCACCCGTCCGCCCTTAATAGCGGTCACGGCATGAGCGCTGTGACAGCCGCTGCAGATGACAGCGTCCCCGGTCTTCTCCTTTTCAAGCATTCCAAGGTGAATGGTCCTCTGCGCCAATTCCTCTTCCCCATGGCAGTCCCTGCATACCCGGTTCGTCCTGATGCGGAAAAGCTCCCTGCTGCGATACATATGTTTTGGATGGTCCTTCCCGGAAAAATCCTCATGACAGTCGGTGCACGACATATTGCCGTGCACCGACCTCTGGAACTTTTCCGCATTCAGATATGCTTCAACGGATTCCCCGTTTGCAAAATGTTTTACCGGTCCCTCCCGGCCATGGCAGCCAAGACACTGTTCATTTACGCTGACGGTCAAGGATGCATTGGCCATGGGAACGAAGAACATGCCAGCAAACAGAGCAAGCAACATGCCAATTCGGAAACCTCTTTTTATGGCAAGTGCATATCTCATGAAGTCTCCTCTAATGTGTTCCCTCGTACTCAGGCAATTCCCTCGTGACCGGGAACCGGTTTACGATCCATCTGAAGACCAGTATATGCAGCGTGATCATGGCCATGATCATGATGATCTCGGTCCAAGGCGGAATGATGTGATGGAAGTGGTCAGGCCGGTCCCAGTTCCAGGCGATAAGGTTCACGTTCACCCGGTTCAGAACGATACCGGCAATGGCGTATATGGACGTAAACCGTATCAGTCCCAGGCTCTCCTTTTTTACACCGATGGTAAACAGCACCATAGGGATGCCGACAAAACCGATGAGTTCCACCAGATACCATGCGCCCCACGGCGTCAGAAGCTGCGCCCAGTGCTGGCCCTGCGCAAGCCCCAGCACCTTGAAGGCAAAGTAAACGTACATCGCAAGGGCGGCCCCCTTGCCAAGGCTCAGCGTCACGCCCGGTACGCTTGCGAGGAACTTATCATCGCATCTGTCCCTGAAATAACGTACCGCTCCGGCCGCCATAACTATGGCAAAGGACATGGCCGCGAAAATTGCGGAACTGAAAAAGAACAGGGGCAGATACGATGACCACCACAATGGATGGACCTTTGCCGGTGTCATCAGGTACATCGCGCCCAGTGCGGACTGGTGTACCGTGGAAAGTATGATCCCCGCAATAATGAGGCCCACAGTGACCGAGACCGCCCATTTGTGAAGCCGCTTCGAGCCAAGCCATTCAAGAATGGCCGGTGAGAACTCAAAGAACTGCACCGTAAGGTACAACACCACGTGCCAGGCAACGACGAACAGAATTGAAGACGGTCCGAAGTTGATGAGCGTCGGGTAATAGATGCGCCAGGGCCTGCCCAGGTCGATAAGCAGATATGACGCGGCAAAGGCATACCCCAGCATGCCGCCAAGCACCGCAAGACGAACCCACGGTTTGTACGAGCGCATCCCGAAAATATAGTACCCCGCAGCCACCACGAACCCGGCCGCGAACAGGGGCTCTCCAGCAAAGATTCCCCAGCTCAGGAGCAGTCCCCACGGATATTCATTCGTGGCATGCACCACCGTATCGAGGCCATAGGCATAGCGCATCCAGAAGACCGGGACTGAAGCCAGGAGAATGAGCGCGGCAATAACATTGAACGGGGTCACCAGCGCGCGGGAATACTCCGCAGGACTCATCCCCATGAAAAGCTTGTCCATGAACCATTCGCGGAAACCGGGCTCCCGGCCCCTGCCTTTCGCTACATATTCCATGGTTCCGTTGCTCATACGTTTTCCTCCTTCTCGGACGGTTTCTCGTCCCGGTCATGCTCTTTTTTCCTGGTAACGGCATAGACCATACCGAAAAGAGCGGGGAACGCCGTGAAAATGACCGGGATGGAAGAGAGGTAGCCCTTTGTCAGTTCGATAATGGGTTGTTTGGGCAGGTTCATGGGGAATCCCAGCAATTCGAAGGGCACTCCGGAAAGATACAGCCAGGAGGTCCCGCCAACCTCATGCTCTCCGTAAATATGGTCAACATATTTCCCGGGATTATCCACGATGCGCTTGCGCGCCACTTTCAGAAGCTCAGAGCGTCTCCCAAACGTAATCGCCCCCGCAGGACAGGCCTCGGCGCAGCCTGGAAGCTTGCCTTCCCTGACCCTTCCATGGCAGAGGATACATTTGACAATTTTCGGCTCAAAGGCGCTTTCATACGAGTACGCCGGAATATGAAACGGACAGGCGATAACACAGTACCGGCAGCCAAAGCATACATCCTCGTTATAAATGACAGCCCCTTCCGGGGTCTTCGTGTACGCATGGAGTGGACATGCGGTAGCACACGCGGGCTCCAGGCAGTGGTTGCACTGTATCTTGCGATATACGGGACGGTCCGGATTGTCGGGATTGTCGTACCGGTTCACCACAGTAAGGGCCGTGGATGAGGTCCATCGCTGAGTCGAAAAAACAGACGCGTCGTCAAAGGGGCGATCGGGCTGTGGAAGCCCGTTCACCTCGTTACAGGCGCGTTCGCAACTGCGGCATCCTACACAGGCGGTGAAGTCGGTCAACATGCCATAGCTCTTGGGCCATCCGGAGAATTCCGGAACCGCAAGGGCCTGTCCGGGAGCCGCAAGCATTCCGCATCCGCCCAGAGCAGCCATCTTCAGAAAGCTGCGCCTGGAAAACTTGGATCGTGACATCTCCTGGTCACCTTTTTCCAGGGCCTGTCCGGGCTCGATGATCTTCTTGTTCTCGGACATAGTGAGTATCCTCCTTGGGTCTGGTTGCGGTTCTTTCTATTGTCGCCGTGCGTGACACATCTGGGCACAGGACTTGGGAGATTCCCCAAGCTCGGCTATCCCGACATGACACCCAAAGCACTGTTTGTGATATGCCACCTTGAGGGCCGGCATTCCCGGATTATCAGGGTCGTATCCTGAATGGCATGTCCTGCATGCCATAAAGGAGTTCTGCACCGCCCCCCTGAATGCGTCGGCGTCCAGGGCATGACAGCTATTGCAGGCACGTGTGCGCTCGGGATCATGCACATGATGGCACTTCCCGCAGCTGTCCGCTATATACGTATGCATCTCGTGGTTAAAGTTCACCGGCTCGTACTGGTCCACCAGCGCATCGAGCATCACGGATGCCGGTGCGTTCCCTCCCTCGGCAGAGGCATTGCTCTTCAGAAGCAGAAGCGGAACGCACGCCAGCTGCAACAATAAAAGGAACACAAGGCAATTTCTGACCGTGTGTTTCATTTCACCAGCCTCCTTTATTCAGAGCCCTCGGGTTCCTGGGCCATTTCCTCCGTTTTCTCACTCTTCTTCCCTTTACGCCGGCCCGTGAAGTACGCCCTTACGGGGCTCCATCCCGGCTGTGCGAGAGTACCGGCAAAACCGGCGACCGCCTGCCCTATTCCCCTCATGAACAGAAAAGGCAGGGACGCCAGGTACATGACAGCCAGAAAGCCACCGGTAACTACCTTTTTCACAAATTGAAGGTTACCCACCTTCCCCTGTGCCTTGATATGATGATAGTCCTCTCTCGCAGCCGCCACCAGACGGACGAACGGCTGTGGCCTGAACAGTTCGAGGAAAACAATGAATCCTCCAATGAACAGCAAGGCCAGTACATACTCCATTCCATTTGTGTGTGTGATAAAGTCAAAAAGTGTGTGCATGATAATCCTCCTTTCTTATTTGTTTCACGCACTCAGGATGTCTTGGTATCGTCCTCTTTCTCATCCTTCTTCTTCCTGTTCTTCTTTTTCCCGGTGAAGAACGTTCTGTTCGGTGTAAATCCGAAGAACGCGGTATCGCCGAGCAATCCTTTCACAAACGCATACCCTGAAACCGCTGTCCGCCAGAATATCCAGGCAGTGGCCAGCAGTCCGAAGAACAGCACCACTCCCATGCCGTATGGCAGTGCCATGGAACAGAGAAGTCCCACAAGCAACAAAACCAGAAGGAAATAGCTGTGCGGCAGGCGGTAAAAGATCGTATCCATGGGGCCGGGGAGGCGTTCCTCTTCCTGTATAATTATCTTTCTGCGTCCTTCCGGGTCCCAGTAAACTCCGCGGCCTACTTTTCGCATTCCCCGATAGATAAACATCTCACGCCTCCTTTCCCCTGACATTCTGTCCGGCCTTATCCTCTGAGCTTCGTATCTGCCGGGCCCGGCGCTTCTTCCCTGCCAGATAGGTAGAGGATGGGGTCCAGCCGAATGAAACACTTTTGCTTACAATGCCGCTGCACACCTTGATACCGGTAAGCGCCACCGCAACCACGGTCCCGACGATCGCGGCAAACCACGCCGCCAGGAACGTTCCAACACCGAAGAGCGGGAGAAAGAAAACGTACATGAGACCAAACACAGGAGCGATGAGCAGAAGCCCTCCGCGCGGGACCCTGAGGTACTTGATGTCAACATCGCCCGGAAGCGCTAACTCTTCCCTGACGATAATTTCCCGGCCGTCCACGGGGCTCCAGTACGTCCCCTTTCCGACGGTTTCTCCTCCATTGTATATCCGCATGGATCGCCTCCTTACGGTATCCGGTCACTAATGGCGTGGCCGCTGCTCCCAGGGATTATCTTCTCTTTCTTCCTCTTCTTCTCCCATACGGCTCTCGTCATTTTCTCCCTCCTGCTTTCTCACCCCGCGCTTCTTCCCCGCAAGGTATGAAGCCGTAGGGGTGTACTGGAAAGAAACGCTTGGCGTCAGCAGGGACTTGAAGAGCTTGACACAACTTACGCCGACAGCTCCCACGGCACCGGCCAGTACGAACAGCCAGAGAAACAGCATTACACCGACACCAAAGGGAAACGCAAAGGAAAGCACGAGCCCTGCAATGAATATCAGTGAGAGCATTGCCACCAAGAATCCCCGTTTTGCGCTCTTTCCGGCGGGCCGGGTTCTTACCCCTATATCCTGATTTTGTAAAGCAACCATTTTCCAATCCCTCCTTTCGAGTTCTTGTAAACATCCTAACAGTCTGAAATGGCGATGAAAATTGGAAGGACTCCCTATTTTTATAGGAAAAAGTTCCTATAAAATCGGGCAAAATGTCTTAATTGGGAGAAAATAATGAAAAGAAAAGGTGAAAGGATTACTGATGCATGCTTCTGGTGATCTCAATGAGCTCAAAAGGTTCATCAAGCAGGAAAACCCTGTTGCGCATGCCGCCTTCATCCCATACCATAATGCTGCAGGGGGTCCCATCGCATGTTCCGGTGCTGAGTTCCGCTTTTTTCCCATCCAGGTCATAAGCGGCCACTTCATCAGTACTCTTGATACTGGCGCGGAGAAGAGGATGCTTCCCGACAGGAGTACGGGTAATAACCAGAGCGTTGCCCTCAGTGGCGTCAGAGGAAAATTCGAACGCAAGCGCGGGATACGGATGCCCCTGGGCGATGATCCTTGACGGAGGCCATGTGATGTTCTCAGGGAAATAGGTGGGAAGCGGTATGTCCTTGAGCCCGAGTTCTCTCTGCATCGCTTCAACACTTGGATACTGCCTCACCTTTCCCGGCCATATGGTGGTGGGGAACCAGTTCAGTATGGCAAGCAGGACCACAAGCACCACCGCCATAACAAGAAATGACCAGGCGCCTCTTATGAAGGTCCGTTTCTT
>JABAHP010000444.1_pt1 | contig 12151 bp, 11 predicted proteins | sample 7062081 | NCBI WGS metagenome assembly JABAHP01 (sample SAMN14534357, study PRJNA622989) | marine sediment metagenome | biome: marine biome [ENVO:00000428]; feature: marine pelagic biome [ENVO:01000023]; material: deep marine sediment [ENVO:00002113] | place: India: Gulf of Kutch | collected... | reverse complement strand
GCCTTCATAGCACTGGAACTGATTCACAACGCAACGCTGATCCATGATGATATTATCGATGGCGACCAGTACAGGCGAGGCGAACCCTCAGTCCCCTCCATGTTCGGAACCAATGTAGCAGTTCTGACTGGAGACTCCCTTTTCGCATTAGGTCTAAAACACGCTGCAGAGACTAAAAACACCTCAATAGTCAAGCTATTATCAGAAACTGCGTTAAAAATGGTTCAAGGAGTAGCCCTCCAAAGTATTAACAGAAGAAAAATTGTTACGGAAAAGACATACTATCAAATAAACTACCTTAAAAGTGGAAGCCTCTTTGAAACAGCCACAGCCCTAGGTGCGATGATTGGCTCAGAAGACCAGGAAGCCATAGAAAAATTAGCTGAATTCGGTAAACAGTTTGGAAACGCGTATCAGATAAGAGACGACATTTGCAACGTCTTCTATGAAAACGAACAGGACGATTTCTCAAGAAACGATCTGATAAACGGTGACATATCTCTGCCATTAATATACGCTTTAAACTCGAACAAAATCAGAGAAGAAGACAAAAAAACATTAATGGAAATTTATGAAGGAAAAAAAGAAAATTTCAACATAGAAGAGATAAGACAAATCTACACAAAAGCTGAAGTTATTAATGACTCAACCGAGAAAATGAAGCAATTCGCAGAAATGGGATACAAAATCATAAAAGATTACGAAAATTCCGAGGCAAAGGAAGCACTAGAGCAACTGATTAACGAATACTACTTCAACTTTCAACCAGGCAAATCAAACGATGACCTCATCTAAGGACTGACTCCAAGGCGTCTATCATGCGGCTAGATAACTCCTACGATGCCATAATAGTTGGAGCCGGCCCAGCAGGCTCAGCAACAGCAAAAACGATTGCAGAGACGGATGCAAAAGTACTGCTGATTGAAAAAGAACTTGAAATCGGTGTGCCCGACAGATGTGGAGAATTTCTACCAAGCCTCGAGGAGATGAAGTTGCTCGCACCCGAAGCCACCTTTCTCGAAAAAGTCTTCGACCCCCCAGAGTACTGCATAGTAAACAAAACAAAGCATGTGAACTTCATATTCCCCCCAGATCAAGAGATCAGCATCCCCTTCACAGGAAGGGTGGTTGAAAGAAAGCTATACGATAAACACTTGGCGAACGAGGCTGCAAGGGCAGGAGCCGAAATATCCCCCCAAACCAAGGCCGTAGACCTCATCAAAGAAGGAAAGGTATTGAGAGTAAAAAACGTCGAAGGCACCCACGATATTAAAACCAAGACAATTATCGCCGCTGACGGAGCCTACTCACTGGTAACCCGTAAGGCAGGACTGCCAGTTTCAACAGACATCAATGACTACGCTGTAGGCTACCAGTATGAAATGGTAAAGGTCGAAAACGACCCAGACTATGTTGAAATGTACTTCGGAAGCGACATAGCTCCAGGCACCTACGCCTGGATTATCCCAAAAGGAGGAGACGTAGCAAACGTCGGCACTGGGGTTAGAACACCCTACATGAGAAAAGGAACCAACATAAGAGAATACCAGAGAAACTTTGTTGAGAAGCACCCCCTATCATCAAAAAAACTAACAAAAGCAAAAGCCACCGCAATTAAATCAGGCGTCATACCAGTTGGTGGCCCCATCAAAAAAACAAGCACCGAAAACATCATCACGGTCGGAGACGCAGGAGGACACACAATCCCAACAGTGGGAGGAGGAATACCCCCCGCACTAATATGCGGCAGGATAGCCGGTGAAGCAGTGGCTAAGCACCTATCAACAGGGGAACCATTAACAAGCTTCGATAAGATGTGGAGAAAACAGCTTGGCAACACCCTTGAAAATTCATTACGATTAAGAAAAATGAGCGACATCATTTTCCAGAACGAGAACATGATAGAAACCTTCATGAAACGGGGTTGGATAACTGAAGAAACAATTAAGAAGCTGGTTTACTGCCAGATTGACGCAAAAATGCGTTTAATTGAAAGAACTCTACAGCTAAGAAAACGAATATGGGGATAAAGAGTCTACTCACTATTTTAATTTCGCGCGCACGTTTCTATGGAGTGACAAGTATTTTCAAATATATTCTATCCAAAGTATCTGTAAGAGATGAGTAAAGAAACCATAATGGTGGTTGGTGCACATCCTGATGATTGAAACCTTTGGATGTGGAGGAACCATAGCACTAAATAATCAACTGGGAAACCAAGTCTACGTACTGTGTCTTTCATGTAACCCAGAAAACAGAAGAGAAGAGCTGCTAGAAGCAGCGAGGGAGCTGGAGATACCTGAACCCAAAATCTTGGACGCAAAGGAAATTTCCCTTACCCATCAAAAGGTGAGGCAGGTATCTGATCAAATAGTAAAAGTTAAACCAACCATCATAATCACACATCTTCCCTTTGATTACCATAGAGAGCATAAAACAACATACGAACTCGTAAAGGAGGCTGTAGAGTGGGCCGGCCACACTACCACGTACAGTGACCCCTGGGTGGTTAAAAGAATGCTATTAATGGAGGTTAACACCCTGATTCCTCAACCCCATGTAAACGTAGACATATCCAAGGTCTATGAAAAGAAAAAAAAGGCGATTAAAAGGTTCAAAACACAGTTAGATAAGTTTCCATCGGGGTACTATGAGAAGTTCAACCATGCCAAGGCACTTCTTAGAGGAGTGCAAGGGGGCTGCGAATTCGCTGAATCTTATCTCGAGGAAGCCATAGCTAGCCACAGCCCCTTTTTCCCGGAGAAAACAGCCCATAAACTTTTTAGTTAAATCGTATGATTTTGAATACTATTATCTAATCTGGTCGAATAAGTTTGAATCTACATGGGTTAAAAGTTATAGATTTTCACGCTCATTTCCCAATCAGATGGAGAAGAGACTGGAGAACAAGGCTCGTAGAAATTTACGGTGAAAGAAAAGCTGAGAAAATTCTTGAAAACCGGGCTATGTACAGAGTCGAATGGAGGAAGGCATGGGGCTTCGCACCCCCAGAAGAAGAACCACGTTCCGATGAAGAGCAGGCTAGGAGGTGGGCGGCTGACATAGAACAGAAAGGCGTTGAAAGGGTTAACTTCGTAATGGGGGGAGGAAACGACAGACTGGCAAACATAGTTTCGCATTTTCCGGAAAAATTCACCGGGTTTGCACACCATGATATATGGAGAGAAGATGCCCAGGATGAGGTTGAGAGAGCAGTTAATAAACTGGGGTTAAAAGGATTCAAACTTATAGCGACAAGCTTGGAGCAGCCAATAGAAGATAGGAGACTGTACCCTGTTTGGGATACGATCTCAGAGCTGAGAGTACCAGTGGTAATCCACTTTGGCGTCGTGGGCGGTGGAGGAGGCCCAGCAAGAGACCTTCATAACATAAACCCCCTAAGTCTCTGGCCAGTAGCCTCAGACTATCCTGAAATAGAATTTATCGTACCCCATTTCGGAGCCTGCTACATAAGGGAACTTCTAGAGCTATGCTGGAATGCTCCAAACGTAAGTGTAGATTCCTCCGGCTCAAACCAGTGGATGAGGTGGATGCCATACCAACTGACAATAAAAGACTTATTCAGGAAATTTATTGAAACAGTCGGAGCCGATAGAATAATATTCGGAACAGACTCAAGCTACTTCCCAAGAGGCTTCAGCGACGCATACCTTAGAGAACAAGTAAAAGCATGTTACGAATTAGGACTCACAAGAACACAAATGGAAAAAATATTCTATAAAAACGCTGCAGAACTTTTGAAAATCAAATAAGATTTAAAATTGAAAATATCAATGTTGCGCACACGTAGTGCAGCAACTGCATAAAACGATTTTTATCTGAGAACTACTATGGCGAAGTATAATTCCCTTTGAGGTATTAAAAATACGAGCGGATACACCATTACACAAATTATATTCAGACTATGTCGAAAATAGTGAACAAAACTTTACAGCCTTACGTTACTGGAAAAACATTCCAAAAACCCTTGGAAACGCCTATAAAATTCTACCAAAGATCCTGGAAGGATACGATGAAAATGAGGAACTGGAAAAGCTATGTAAAGAGATAAAAAAAGACATGGATTCCCTCGGAATCTTAACCATCAAAACAGAGGAGACCCTTGATAAAGTCCGGAATGGTGTGATAGAGTCCGGCCAACAGCCAATGCCACTAGGGGGAACCAGCTTAATCTTTAACAAGATCGCTTGCTCAAAATCCATCTCCGAACTTGGAAACGAAGGCTTCACACCGCTTTTTTTCGTTGCCGATTATGATGGAGTCCATCATGAGTTATTGAACATGAGAACACCCAATCCCTCAGAGACAGGGTTATTATTATCGTATCCTGCACCACCCCAGTACCATAATTCACCCATTAGAAATTTGCCCAAACCGTCGGAGAAATGGATGAAAGAAAGCTTAGAGAAAATTACCGCAGGGTACAAAGGCCTGATGAAAGGCATTGATCGGAGCACACAAGAAAAAGTGCTAATGAACATGCAGCATGCAAATACAATAATTAAGAATGCATACTATTCAACAAGTAATGTTTCCGACTGGTCAACAAAGATACAAGCATCCTTGATAAACATAGAAGCCGATCTCGGTGTTCCATTCTTGGTTTTCTCCGAGCCCAGCATAAGAAGATGCTTCCAAAAGGGCTTTGAATCATTAATAGCTGAACCAAATAGAAGCAAGTTCATTAAAGCATCCAATGAGATAGTTAGTATAATTGAAGAAGAAGGCTACCGCCCCCAAATCGGGTATAGGGGTAGGGACTATGTTCCTTTCTTTTTTGAATGTATGAATAATGGATGCAACCGCAACCGTGTTGAATTAAAATACATTAAAGAAAATACACAGGCATATATTAGGGGAATATGCAATCGCTGCGAAGAGGAATACTCATTTAACATAAACCCATCAAAACCCGACTTAAGTGATATAATAGATTGGATATCCCCAAGAGTGGACTCAAGACAAATCATCGTTGACTCAGTTCTCCCAGTACTAGCACACATAGGGGGACCTGGGGAGACAAGTTACTACGCAGAAGTTATACCATCGGCAGAATACCTGGGAATACCATTTCCAATCTTCCTACGATATACTAGAACATTCTACAATACTCCATGGAATAACCATGGTGCAAAAGAACTGGAAATTCTAGATTTACCGACATTGACGGAAAAACGCCTTTTCAACTCAATCAGCCTCTGGGTGGAAGGAAGAAACAATCAAGATTCAGATACTATCAGAGAAGCCCACCAAAAGATACATCAAGCAGTAATGAAGCCCTATGGAAACACTGTTAAAGGAAAAAAAACATCTCGAAAACAAGGTCGAAGAAATTAAGAAAACTCTGGGAAACCCAGAGAACAGAGATGAAAAAATCAAAGAAATGCGAAAAATCCAACACATGCTACAGAAAATTAACAACTACTTATCCACAGCATTTGGCCGTTTCGCTCCCGAAAGATTTGGCCAAGAAGTAAGCTGGGCATGGGTAGATATGGCCGCCAAAAGTGGTATAGAAGACTTTATGAGAGTTTTCCTGAGACAGTATAACGAAAATACTCCAAACTCTTCAACATTTTATGTTAACCTTTAGGAACCCATCACTTCTCTGTAAACGTCCAGGTAACTCTGTAAAACTATGCTTGCCGTATAATTATCAATGATGGTCTCTCTAGCATTTCTTCCCATCCGAGTTCTCAAATCAGGATCGTTAAGTTGAATAATTTTCTCAGCAATAGCTTCAGGATACTTGGGATCTACTAAAAAACCGTTGAAGCCATCATTGACGATTTCAGGTATACCACCAACCCTAGTTGAAACAACCGGCAGTCCACAACTCATTGCTTCCAGTAACGTCAAAGGCGCACTTTCAGTCTCAGATGAAAGGACGGCAATATCGCTACATTGAAGAATGTTTGGGATATCGCTTCTAAAACCAGTTAACAAAACCGTTTTACTCAAGTCGAGTTCAGAAACCAAACGTTCGATTTTATGCCGTTCAGGCCCATCCCCCACAAGCATCAAACGGGCACCAGGAATCTTTTTGGAAACGATACTCATGGCATATACCAAATCCTGTATTCTCTTAACAGGACGGAAGTTTGAAACATGAGTTACGATAATATCCCGGTTAACTCGGTTTTCAAGAAGCATAGTTGAAGCAGGTCGGAACCTTTCTTCATCAACGAAGTTTGGGATAACCTTAATGTCTCTATCAATCCCTAATCTTATTTTTGCTTCGTCAGCCATGAAACCAGAAACAGCTGTAACCGCATCAGCAGTTTCAATAGAGTAGTTATTCGCAAGCATGTAAGCCGGATCACTCCCGAGCAAAGTGACGTCGGACCCATGAAGAGTAACTAAATAAGGTGTTCCAGAGATGCCCCGAGCCAAACAAGCAGCAGCAGCATGGGGTATACTATAATGAACATGTAAGACGTCAAGATCAAATTCTTGAGAAACCTTCGCCATCTCTGTTCCTAGAGCAATCGTATAGGGAGGGTACTTGAACAAAGGATACTCCACAACAGACACTAGGTGAACAAAAACATTGTTGACATCTATTCCTTGAATCGCTACCGGCCTCTCATATGTTATAAAATGAACATTTTCCCCGAGCCGAGCAAATTCAATACCTAGACGTGTAGCAAGAATCCCGCTTCCACCTACTGTAGGATAACATGTAATACCAATATTCATACGAACAGATTCACCCCATAGAAAATAATCTGACTAAAGAAAAAATATGAACTGTTATTCAAAATCAACTCCTTAATTTAACAATCGGTAATATAGCTCAGTTGCTTCTTCCTTGTCTTCCACACCCTCAAACACAGCGTTTCCCGTCACCATTAGGCTTCCTTTCACTTTCTCATCCTTGAAAGATAAACCCAGCTCACCGTTAGCGGTAATAATGAAGTTATTTGATTGAACATTTTCCCTTAAAGTATGTATATTATGTTCCTCTAAATATTTAGGTGAAATTACATAAACTCGATTACCTTCCCTACCACAGAGCTCTTCAACAAACTCATGCATCAATTTGGATGGATTAGTATCTGAGTCTCCGCAGACAGGACAGTTTGCTATCCTTTGAATCTGAATAGTATCAAAACTCAAGTCACTAAGGTCACAGTGAATTAGTTTACCGGCTAGGTTGGGCTTATTTCCTAGTATTAAGTTAAGGACCTCTGAGGTTTGAATGCTGGCAATTATGCTTATTATGTTTGGTATAACACCGGCTGTTGCGCATGAAGGTAGACTTTCATCGCTTAATCCACCCTGGAAGCATTCTAAGCATGGCGTCTCTTTTGGTAAGATGGTGGTGGCGTTACCTACGTTAGTGATTACCGCCCCGTGGACGTAGGGTAGATCCTTCTCTACACATGCTCTGTTTACCTGATAACGGGTTTTCATGTTATCCAGACCGTCGACAACAATGTCAATGTCTTCGAGGAGTGATTCCAAAGTATAAGTGGATAGGGCTCCTGGGACCGGATCGATTTCTATGTAAGGGTTCATTTTTGAGAGCCTTAGTGAAGCTGCTTCAGCCTTTGGGAGACCAAGCTCTTTCATGCTGTAAAGATGCTGCCTTTGTAAATTACTGGCTTCAACAACATCTCTGTCAACAATACGCAGAAAGCCGACACCCATCGTGGCCAACTGGGTTGATATTGGACTTCCTAAGCCTCCTAAACCCGCCACTAAAACCCTTGCACCCTTTAATTTAGACTGACCATTAAGGCCAATTTCCTTCATTACGATTTGTCTGGAATAGTATTCAATTTCATCTACCAAAAATGAGTTCACAGAAACCATTAGAGCACACTATACTTTTTACAGGAACAATAGGAAGAAGAATACACTTTAAACCTTCCCTAGATATAGAAGAAATATGGCACATCCCTTGGATGATTTAGAAAGATTAAATTCACTAGACCCCCAAGGGATGCTGAAAACCCTGGAAAAATTTCCAAAAGATTGTTTATCAGCCTTGAAAAATGCTGACACCATCGATTTATCAGATTTCAAGGAGCCTAAATCAATTGTGATCTCTGGAATGGGAGGGTCAGCGATTGGAGGCTTAATACTCCAAGACTGGCTTAATAAAGACTCTAAAGTACCTGTAATAGTCTCAAGGGGATACCAGTTACCCGGATTCGTAGACTCGAGAACCATATTGATAGGGATAAGTTACTCTGGGAACACTGAAGAAACTCTCAACTCTATCATTCAAGGAAGGAGGGAAAAAGCACAAATAATCGCCATTACGTCTGGAGGAAAACTGCTTCAAACTTCAAAAAATGAAGCATACCAACATATAAAGCTCCCAGAGGGTTTTCAACCCCGAGCAGCCTTACCTTTCCAGTTTTTTAGTTTGGTTAAAATAATGGAAAAAATTGGTTTGCTTGGAAAAAAAGGTGAAGAGATCGAAGAAACCATCGCAACATTGGAGATGCTTGCTCAAAAGTGTCAAATTTCAGAGAGAATTGAGAAGAACCCCGCAAAAAAAATCGCTGATAAACTTAAGGGATATATTCCATTCATTATTACTCCAGGTTTCATGAAAAGTGTATCATACAGAATGAGCACCCAATTCAACGAAAATAGTAAGATACCAGCCTTCTCCAGTTTTATACCTGAAGCTCTCCACAACAGAGTAATGGCGGTCGAAGCAAGCAGTGAAATGCTTGAGAAAATCTTTCCAATTATCATCAGAGATCCCTATGAGAAGATAATGGAACAAAAAATAACGACATTCATTAATTTATTGAAAAACAGTTACGGAAAGACACTGGAGATTGAAACATTAGGCCAAGCAAATTTAACTAAGATGTTTTCAACTATACTATTGGGAGATTTTACATCGACCTACTTGGGTTTATTATACGGAAAAAACCCCACTCCACTGAAATCCATACAATTTATTAAAGAAGTATAGGTAAATCCTATCCCCTCAACCTAAGTAAAAACTCCATGATGAAGAACACAAATTTGAATACTCGAGTTAGGGGTCCAAGACCAACCGTGATTCTTGACAAGTTACTAATGTCCCTCAAATCAATCGCTTTTAAAACAACAAGTCCGGCAATGTAAATAAACACGAGGATAAAACCTCCAGCAAAAAACTCAACCAAAACCCCTGCATCTAGAAAAGTTAAAAATAACCAAACTAGAATAGTCGAAAAAACTGTTGAAAAAAGTATTTTTAAAGAGGAACCAAAGTGGAAAATGAAGCCAAAATGTCTCCTAGTCCAATAGAGCATGTATATCAAACCCCCCTTTGTCACTAATTGACTTACAAGTAAACCAGTGATACCAAATCGAGGAATTAAAACTAACCCAAAAACCGCACCCATCAAAACATTCAAGAAAGCGCCTCTAAAAACCACGTCTGTCCGACCCTGGCTATTTAAGAGGTTTACTATACCCACGCTTCCTAAAGCAATGAACATAAAGTTCAAGGCATAGAGAACTAGAAAATTCGAGGCAGGATAGTAGTTTTGGGGGTAAACCAGAGCAATAATCTGGTCCGAAAGCGCGATCAATCCGGCAACAATTGGCATCGAGATAATGGAAACATATTTCACGGAAAGTTGGTACACAGTCCTCAGAGACGTTCCTTCATAACTTAACTTTGAGAAAAGGGGGAAAAGTGTAATAGCGATCGGAAGTGTAAAGAAAGTTATTAAAACCCCAAAATTCGTGGCGGCAGAGTAGTTACCTATCAAGAATGTATCGGAGTACATTGCAACAAGAAAATTGTAAAGATGAGTTAAAACTCCCCCAACGATATTAGAAAGCAGAAGTGGAAACCCGTAATTCAAGATATTTCTTGCTGCCTGTCGATATGACACTGAAGCTGTTTTCACCGGTTGCGAAAAAAAGGCTAAAACTGTTGTAAACCCAATAAGCCCAGTTATTATAAGAGCGGATGAATGCCCTACAACGGCTCCAAAAGCACCGAAATTAAGATAAACTAAAAGGGGAGATGCAAAGCTTCTGAGAATAGAGTAAACAACAGTTAACATACTATGGAACTCCATCCTTTCATAGCCCGCAAAAACAGATTTCGCAGTTGCTAATAGATTATGACCTATAACATCAATCGAGGCAATCTGTATTAAGACTTTGATGCCGGGATTACCGAAAACACTTGACGCTAAGAACCCTGAGGAAATAAAAAGAAGAATTGTGAGAATGACACCAACAAAGATATTGATAATTAAACCTGTTCTAAGAATCATGTTAGCCTCATCGGGCCTGTTTTCGTACCTAAGCTGAGAAATGTTCTTGGTTAACGCGGAGGTAACACCTATGTCCCTAAACATTAGAGCAACATTGATGGAGACCATGGCAACGGTTATTTCACCGTAGGAGGCTGGATCCAGCAAACCAGCTACGATCATGGTAGCTAAAGCAGATATCAGGGTAGAAACCAATTGAGCGGAGATTAGGATTAAGCTACCTTTAGCCGATTTTTGAAGTATATTGGATAAATCCTCGGTCAGGTAAACTCCATCCTCGATGGTAGTATTTTGAGCATTGGGCTTTTATTGGTTACTCAAATATTCAGTTATCCAAGGTATTTCAAGCTGTGCACCGGTGTAGAATAATAACATGAAAAAGGCAATTTCAGGTGGTGGAATATGTGTTTTTATTAAAAAACGGTTCATTTAATTCAAGACCCGATTAGTCCTCTATTTAAAATGTTTGTGAAATTAAGCATAAATTTATATCCATCGGAAATTTATACTGAAAATTATTTAATAGATATTCAGAGAATAAGATATTAGTTTAGATGAAAAGGGGGAAATTAAATGCAGAATGATGCTAGGTCAGATGTGGTGCATTGCCCGAGTTGTGATGAGGACGTTCCAGAAACTCTTTACTGCCTTAATTGCGGTTACCCTCTATACAAGATAGAGGAGAAACCAGAAGAGGAAACCATCGAGGAACCAGTTCAAATAGATGAACCAGAAGAGGAAACCATCGAGGAACCAGTTCAAATAGATGAACCAGAAGAGATTGTGGCAGAAGAGGAAGGAGTTGCAATAATGGTAGCAGATGAAGAATTTGAAATCCAAGAACTTGAAGAGACTGGGATGGAGATACAGCCCATTATTGTAGAAAATGAAATCGAAATTGAAGAACCCATCATCCTTGAACCGGAAGAAGAATTAGATGAAACTCCATTAGAAGAGGCGGAACAGGAGGACATAACATATTCAGAGCAGGAAACACCTGAAGAAGAACCAGAGGTAGAGGAGACGACAGAAATGAAGCCAATATTTAGCCCAGATGAATTAACCTCCGACTTTGCTCCCGATCCCATGACGAGGGATGTTATGGAGAACCTTGGAAAGAACATTACTTTGAAAATAAGACTCGTAAAACTATTAGAAATGGAACAAGTGAAGGAAGACACATTCAAAAAGCTCTACGACAGCTACGTCGAACAGGGAAGGATCTGGGTAATGCGAAGAGATGAAACCATTAGAAGATTCAAAACAGATAGAGAAGGAATGCAGAAAAAACTGGAAACAGCCCAGGAAGAATTTGAATTGCTTGAAATCAGACGTTCGATAGGAGATACAAGTGATGAAGAATACAGTATCAAAGCCCCCGCATACAAGTGGGATATGGAACATTTGGATAGAGAAATTAAAAATAGAAACGCAGGATTAGCATACTTAGATAACCTGAGAAAGCTGGTCCCCGAGGAAGAAGTTGAAAATCTCAAAAAAATGGTTGAGATAGACTTTTCATCTCTTCGAGGTGTTGAGCATGTCTCAAATGATATGCTTGAACAGATAATGGGTACATTGAAAGAAGCCCTCGAGATGCTTGAGTAAAAAAAACTTTAAACTGGTTATCTACTCATCGAATACTCGATAGGCTGGAGATCAACCCTGTAACAGTTTCCCTTATTCCGGCGCCAGGTCCCATAACCGTTACAGGTCTTCTCCAACCCCTTGGAAATATCTTTAGCACATTATCGGATTCCCTAGATCTCGCAATCGGATCATCAATGGGCAACTCTTCGAACCCTACCTTGTATCGTTTCTTTTGAAAATCTCCTGTACCTAAAAACCATAAAATTTTTCCGCAGTTATTGGCCCCCTCAACC
>JABAHP010022506.1_pt1 | contig 12157 bp, 11 predicted proteins | sample 7062081 | NCBI WGS metagenome assembly JABAHP01 (sample SAMN14534357, study PRJNA622989) | marine sediment metagenome | biome: marine biome [ENVO:00000428]; feature: marine pelagic biome [ENVO:01000023]; material: deep marine sediment [ENVO:00002113] | place: India: Gulf of Kutch | collected... | reverse complement strand
GCATTGTACTTGAAAGAGGCGAAAACACAAATCGATGGCTCTGCCCGCCACAGGGCACACGGCGGCAGCGTCACACCCTGACAGGAGCCGGGCGAGGGGAGTGCTACACACCGATCCCCCCTCAGCCCAGCCCCCCTTCCCGAGAACAGAGGTAACTACTTGACCTGGATCTCGACCACGCCCTTGACCTGAACGTTGCCCGGAAAGTCAGGCGCGACGATGCTGAACCCTCCCTGGTTGCGGAACGCGACGATGCAGTCGGCGCAGGCCTCAATGTCGGCCAGAGGCACTTCGGCGCTGTAGCCGTCGTCCGCGATGAACACAAGCGTCACCGCGCCGTCCTTGGGCTCGGCCTTGGACAACAGGTCGCTGATGCGCACGCCGGTGTAGCTGTTGGTCTCGCCGTCCTTGTTGGTCGTCTCGGCCTCGATTGCATCCATGGAGAGGAGCTTGTCCTCGGTCCAGCCCACCTCCGTCGCGACGTTGCCCGTGATCTTGAACGCCGCGTCGTCGGGCACGCCTGCGGCCTGGGCGTTGACCTGCAGCTCCCTCAATTGAAAGACCCAGCGGTTGGCCGGTGTGTGGGGGCACACCATGCGGATCGGTCCGTGGTCCGGATCGGTCTCGGCGATCCACTCGCCGTTCTCCTTCAGGGCGACGATGGCGCCCTCGAGCTCGTCCTTGCTGATCTCGATGGCATAGCCATCACCGGCCACAGCCGTGATGCTCACGAACTCACCGGCACCCGCTTGGTCCAGGAGCTCGATCAGGGCCACGCCACTCCAATCACCGGTCGTATCCTCGCCCAGCGATTTCTCCATCAGGATCTCGCTCAGATCGGTCTGGGGCATTTCGGCCAGTTCGGCATAGCTCAGGCTCAGGGGAGTGCTCACCGCGCCACTGACGCCCAGCGTCCAGTCCACGTCGGGCGCCGCCCCGCCACAGCCAGACAGCACCACAGCCAGCAACAAGAGAACGACAACAAGACTCTTTCTACTCATACTTCCCTCCGCTTCCTGTTTTTCCTACTTGACAACCATCCAGATGGGGATGAACACATCTCTCTCTACCAGATTGCCGTGATTGCCCAACCTCCCATCCTCCTCAACGAGATGCATGCCGTGATCGGCAAAGACGATGACCAAGGTATCGGTGGGCAGCGCGGCGAGAATCTGGCCCACCGCCGCGTCAACCTCACGGATGGTGGCCTCCTCCTCTGGAGCGCCCGGGCCATAGGTGTGCCCCGCGTCGTCGATGCCGTGAAAGTGGACAAAGAACAGGTCAGGCATCCCGGCGTCCAGCGCCGCCAGGGTATTGGCCAGCACATTGTCGTCGGTGCTGCCATTCCCATCGCGGTCGCCGGAGAGTTGCGGTTCCGCGTTCCGCAGGTTAAAGGCCAGCGATTCCCCCTCCACCGCTACGACATCCAGCCCAGCGGCCGAAGCCACGTCGAAGAGGGTTTCGAGTTCAGTGCTCCGCATACTGCGCCCGTCGACGCCGTTGACCCGCGAGGAAGCGCCCGTCAGCAGCGCCGCCGTGCCCACCTTGGTGCTGGGCGGATACTCGGTCAGGCCGGGCAGCGGCTCGCCCAGTGCGGCCAGGTTGGGGATGAGGCCGGCCTCCAGGCTCTCCCCATAGCGCACGTAGCCAAACCCATCCAGGAACAGCAGTAGTACATGGCTGGCCCGGGGAGCTTTGAGGGTCTGGCCGCTGGCCTGGGCCGGGGCCGGCAACCCCAGCGCCGCTGCAGCGGTAGGCGCCAGATCAGTTATACTCGCCTCTACCTGCTCCAACAGGGCCGGCGGCTCGATCCCCAGGCTAGCGACGGGCAACTCCTCGCCGCCGATGGCGACCTGCCCATTTTCCTGCCACCAGGCATCCCCGGCAACGGCAGCCCAATCGAACGCGTGGCTCTCGCCTTCCGGCCCGGTGACGACCAGGCGTTCAATAGCATAGTGCCCTGCCGCCCACAGCACTCGCTCCAGGGGGACGCCGTGCCCCTTGTCGGCAAAGTCGTCCAATCCTTTCAGGGTATCGGGAGTCACGGCAAACTCGCTCCCATCCGGGGCAACGACCGTCGCTTCCCAGTTGGCCCCACAGCCCGCCAGGCACAGAAGCAGCGCGAGCGCCAGCAGGCCTATCCTGTTATGCCCTTTAGGAATCCCAGTCCGCATCACCTACTCCTCCGACACCAGGTCAGCCACGTCAAAGATCCACTGCGCCCGCCCGCGACCGGGCAGCACCAGCACGATCTGCTGGCCCATCTGGGCCAGAACCGCGCCGCGGGCCTCGGCGGCGGACAGGGTGTGCTCCCCGCCGGAGGCGTCACGGACCAGCAGGCTGTCAAAGTCAGGATCGGCCACAATGTCGGCCAATCCCGCGCCCTCGATGCGCGAGGCGGTCTTGGCCTTGCGTATCTGGCCGTCGGCCTCGCTGCGGAGCATGACATCAGTCTGCTCGATGGTCGCGCCGGTGGTGGGTCCCAGCAGCAAGCGGCCGATGGAGGTGCGGTAGCCGTCCAGCATGAGCGGTTTGTCCGGCCCGACGACGATGATGCGCCACACCCCCTTGAGCCAGGTAGAGATGTGCAGGTTCTCGGCGGCAAAGCGCACGCCATCCACGTGGGGCATGAGCACCGCCTCGCCGGTCAGGTTCGCCCGGTCGACCGTGATCCAACCCTCATCGCGGGAGGCCAGGGTCACGCTCTCGAACTCGCTCACGCCATGCTCAGCCAACAGGTCGAGCAGCGCCATGTGTGTGTTGGGCTGGTCGCGGTAGGGCAGGATCTCGTTCACCGGGATATAACCCGGCTCGGGCACGTCACCCTGCAACAGGATCAGGTCGTCAAAGGGCACATTGGCCATCTCCGCCGAGCCGTGCCCGTCGTGGCAGGTTTCGCAGGTATGGAACTTGGACGGCTCGTGGCATTCGACGCACTCGTTCATCGTCTCCGCCTCGTCGGCCAGCATGCTCCATGGATAGTGCAACGCGGAGCGCGCAGGGGCGGCTACTTTTGCCCCCATCGCCACGGCCACCACCACCCCACCCAGCACCAGCGCGACCAAAATCGCCAAGACCCACAAAAGCTTTCTCATTCACGAACCTCCAGTTTCACAGATCCAATAGACCACGGCCCCCACGCTCGCCACCAGCAATCCCGCAGCCGCTGCGTCCAGCCACGTGGCCCGCACCTCGCGCAGAAATGTCCGCGTCGGGTATTTGCCAAAGCAGCGCCCCTCCATCGATACCGCCAGGGCGTCTACCTTGCCCAGCGCCGAAACCAGCAACGGCAGGACAAACTGGCGGGCCAGGGTCAGAAAGCGGCGCGGGCTGCGCACGTCGTAGCGCACGCCGCGGGCCAACTGGGCGTTGTAGACAATTTGGCCCTCCTGCTCAAAGGTTGGCACCAGGCGCAGCGCCGTGATCAGGGCAAATCCGTAACGATAGGGCAGCCCGGCGCGCATCAGCGCATAGGCCAGGTCGTTGGGCTCGGTGGTCAGGACAAAGAGGTAGCTCAGCAGGATCACGCTGAGGAAACGCCCGGCGACGTAGACACCCCCCTCCACGCCGCCCGTGGTAATGGTCAGCGGGCCCGCCTGGAACAGCACTTCCCCCTCGCGGACCAGCAGGACCTGGAGCAGGCCCAGCAGCAGGGCCGTGCTGACAAACAGCCTCGTGCCTCGCACCCGCCCCAGCCGCACACCGGCCACTAGGCAGCCCAGCAGCAGGAGTGTCACGGCCCCCACGACGGCCCATGGGCTGCGCGCCACAAAGACCGCCACCGTGCCGAACACCAGCCACGCCGTCTTGGTCAGCGGGTGGAGGCGATGGAGGAACGAATCGCCGGGGTGATACGCGATACGCGATGCGCGATGCCCGTTGCCTTTAGGAGACATAGGCGGTTCTCCCCAGCGCTTGCAGTTGGTCAAACCCCGGCTCAATGGGGGCATCGACAACGATCCGGCCCTCGCTGAAAAAGATCAGGCGACTGGCATAGCGGCGCGTGACCCCGGGCGCGTGGTTGATCATGATCACCGTCCCACCACCCGCGACCTGCTCCCCCAGCAGATCGAGCAGGAACGCGGCATTGGCCGGGTCCTGGCCGATCAGCACCTCGTCGAGCAGGATCAGCTTGGGCGTGTAGGACAGCACCGAAACCAGGTTCAGGCGGCGTTTCTGCCCGTAACTCAGCCGGTAGGGATGGTCGTCCAGGCGGTCGCCCAGGCCGCAGCGGCCCAGCAGATCGCTGACGCGCGCCTCGGCTGCGCCATCCAGCGCGTTCAAGTTGCGGAGGGCAAAGGTAGCCTCCTCCCACACGCTATCGGCGAAAAGCTGGTGATCTGGATTCTGAAACACAAAGCCAACCTGCCGCGCAAGCTCCGATACAGGCGTCTGCCGAGTATCGTGGCCCAATACCTCGACCTGTCCCTCGCTCGGCCGACACAGCCCCAGCAGGCAGTGCAGGAACGTGGTCTTGCCCGATCCGTTGTCGCCCATGACCGACACAAACTCGCCGGGCTGCACCTCCACAGAGAGGTCGTGCAGGACCGCACGGCCGTTGTAGCCGGCACGGAGGTTCCCGGTGCGGAATAACGGGGAAGCGGGAGCCGCAAAGCCGGCAGTTCGCAGAGCGGGATCCTGGAGGACAGAGCTTGCCGCAGGCATAGCGCCATCGTGGAGGATCTGGCCGTCCCGCATCTCGATGAGGCGCGGCTGGAAGCGGCGCAGGTAGCTCACTTTGTGCTCGATGACGATGACCGTAATGCCCGCCTTGGCCCGGATATGCTCGATGACGGCAAAGATCTCGGCAGTAGCGGTGGGATCCAGGTTCGAGGTCGGCTCGTCGAAAATGAGCACCTGGGGCTTGGCAGCCATCATGGCCGCAATGGCCACCTTTTGCTTCTCCCCGCCCGAGAGGGTCGCCAGGGCTCGGTCCCGGAGGTGCTCCGCATCGACGATGCTCAGCGCCCAAGCCATCCGCTCGCGGATCTCGGCGCTCGGCAGGCGCCGGTTCTCCAGGCCAAAGGCCACCTCATCGCGCACGGTCAGGGTGCAGAACTGGGCTTCGGGATTCTGCTGCACCAGGCCGACCACCTCGGCGACGTCGTAGATGGGCCGCTCGCGCACGTCCATCCCGGCGACGCTGACACCGCCCGCCGCCTCGCCGTCGAACTGCCGGAACAGGTAGCCGCCAATGGCCAGCGCCAGCGTGCTCTTGCCGCAGCCCGACGGCCCGGTGACCACCAGGAACTCGCCTGCTTCGATCTCCAGGCTCAGGTCGCGCAAGGCGTACTGCTCGCTATCCCGGAAGCGGTAGCTCAGCCCCTCAACAACTATCATCGGACCTCGATATAGTCTACCTGGGGAGCCAGAACCTGCCCGTCCATGCGGGCCAGGGCGAATCTCACGTCGGTCTCCCCGATGATGGTGAACAGGCGCAGATCATCGTCAGCCAGCAGCTCGCCCAGCGGCAGCGAGACTGGCTCGCCGCCCGTGTGGACCACTACCGTTGTCGCCCCCGCTTGCGGCTGCATCGCCGCCAGCACCTTGCCCAGGGGCACGCCCTGCAGCTTGCGCGGGCCGTCGCCCAGGTCGAGACGCGTGGCGTCCATGTCGAACTGCCAGTCGTCGGGATCGTAGGGCGCGGGCGCATCGAGCGCCCCGCTCACCTCCAGCGTGGATGCGCCGACGACAATCAACTCGCTGACGCCCCGCACCCAGGCCTTGCTGTTCAGCGCCCCCACCATGTTGTACGACGCCTCGTCTCCCTCACCCTGGGGCGAAAGCAACAGCGCGTCGTTGTCGCGCACTTCATCCATGCCGATGAAAAAGGCATAACCATCCGTGGCGCGGACCAGCAGCAGCGACGCGCCTGGCTGGGGTTGGGCGCTGGCTAGCAGATCGCGGACCGGCACGCCGTCGTACTTGCCCGTCACCTCGCGCAGCGTGCCCTCCGCCGTCGTCGTGCCCAGGTCGCCATGCTCGGCGGGATAGGCATAGGGGGCGTCTACGGCGCCACCGATCTGGACCGTAGTCGGGCCGCGAAGCGCGCCATGCAAATAAACCGTCAGCACCACAGCCCCCAGGGCTGCGACCACCAAAAAGACGGCATAGGCCCGGCGGCCCATCGGCTGCGGCGCGGCATCTTTGACCACGCCGGCCCGGCGCAGGGCGTTGAGCAGTCCCCGGCTCAGCACCCCGGCAAAGAGCACGCCGGAGAGAAAGGCCACGCCCGCCACCAGGAGCATCCCCCAGTAGGCCAGCGTGTCTGCGGGCACCGAGGCGAATAGCTGAAAGACAAATACGTTGGAGGCCGCGGCCAGCCCGCCGGCCAGGCAGTAGGCGGCCAGCGAGTCCTTCTTGCGGAAGGGGAGAAAGCCAAGATCGACCAATAGGCCGGCGACAATATCCACCAACACGACCAGCAGGCCGTGGGTGTTGCCGGTCAGCAGCTCGACGCCGCCCTTGAGCAGACCGGTGACCGTGCCCGCCCCCTGCTTGCGGGTCAGGCCCACCGCCAGCGTCAGCCACAGCACGTGCAACCCTGCCGCCCACTGCGTGGTGCCCGCAAAGCCGAAAATCGACTGAAAAAAGTCGCCGACGGCGTTGACGTAGGTGCTGACCACGCCGCCCAGGGCAGCCAGGGCAGCCATCATCAACAGGTCGCGCGTGGTGAAATAGGTTCGTCGTTGACTCACTCTTCCCCCAAAGAAAAGCGGCGCCTCGCACAAGGAGGCACCGCTGCAATCGGGCTCGATCCTCGAGACACCAAAAAACGGCGCCTCAAGGAGACGCCGTAGCATAACTACAAACGGCGCATCTCCTTTCCAAAGCTGGGAGGCATGGCCGTTTCCCGCCATACCTTACCGTCCTCGCCCCATAGGCTGCCAACGCCCTTAGGCGACGAGGCTCGGAGATGCTCAAGATCGGTTATTCAAGAACTGTCGCGATTATAGCATGCCGCTAGCGAGTTGTCAAGAAAACTCACGGCAGAAAGTACCGCTGTAGCAAAGTCGCTTGGGACGTCAGATGGCGCCGCCGTTAACAGGCGGCGCTGGATCGCATCCTCCGCGGGACCGCCCAGCGCCGGCTCTTCCAGACCAGCGTTGGGCCCCGTCAAGCGACAATGCACCGGCCCTGCCACAAAAAGATGCCCGCCACGATCCTGAAAAGTCCGGCAGCATTCACCCCTACACCGGCGCCGGACGCGGCCGTCCCGGCAACGTCCTCACCCTGCCTCTCGTGGCTACCACCGGGCCGTGCCTCGCCGCCGCACCCGCCGCGTCGACATCCTCCAGCCAATAGAAGTAGGTGACCCCCGGCGCCGCAGACTCGTCCAGAAAACTATAAGCCGCGCCCGCCATGCCGCCCGGATTCTGGCTGGCGATCAGGTAGGGATTGATCTTGACCAACTGCCCCTCCTGCGACCCGGCGCGATAGAGGTTGAACCCCACGTTGTCGACCTCGCCCGCCGTCTCCCACGTGAGTTGCACGCCGTCATCCTGGGCCATAGCCTCGAATGCCGCCAGCTCTACCGCCGTCGGCGCGATGGCAAAGCTCACCGTCTTGTCCCCACCCACGGTAGAGATCCGCGCCTGCAGCGGGTTTGACCACACCGGCAGCCCAACCTGCTGGTCCGGCGTGGGCGTCCGCGCCTCGGCATAGAAGCAGAGCAGCAGCGGGTGTCCCGTCGCCGGGTCTGTGGGGATGCCCAACTCGGGGTCCACCACTCCATCACAGTCCAGGTCCAGGTTCACCCGGATGGTGGTGATGATCTCCTGCAGGCAGTTGCCGGTGGTGCAGGAAGTGGGCACGTCCTGTTCGCTGGCCTCGTCCACCACGCACCAGGTGCCGGCCGAATCGCACTCGGTATAGAGCACCGGTCGATCGTACGGCGAAGGCGGCGTGGTCAGGTCGCCGGGACCGAACCGGCCATCCTCACTCCGGTCGCAACTCATCAGGCTCCATTTCCGGCTGGCCTGAAAGCCCGGCGCGTCCGGCGGGTCATTGTCCACGTGGTACAGGCCATAGTACATATTACCCGCCCAGCGGGTGCCCGTGGTGTCCGGGTTGGCCGGATCGTACCCGCACACGCCCGGATCGGCCCACATATCGGTATCAAAGTTGATCTGGTGCAGAAAGGGGATCCAGGTGCCGTCCCAGGGGATGATCACGTTGCTGTTCTGGAACTTGTTAACCACAATGTCCCAGGCATAGACCACGGCGGTGGCCTTCAGGTCCGCCTGGACGGCGACGGGGATCACCAGCAGGCCAACCATGACCAGGGCCACCACTACACGCACCGAGAGGTTCAGAAAACCGCGATGCTCCGTCCTTGAGCTCTTTTCCATCGTAGCCTCCCCAGGCTAGCATCAGGTGCAGGCATTCCCCTTGGGAGAATACCCACGCAGGATACGACTACCAACCTAGGGCCTTGAAGCTGCGATGGTCAGAATCGCCGCTTACGCAGACGGAACACCGGGATCGAGGGGTGGTATAAGGCGAGCGTTGCCGGGGGGTATTCCGATCGCCTGTTTGGATCTGTTCACTAGGTATACCGTGCAGGGGTCAAGGGAGGGAACGGTCTCCAACCGCGAGGGCCGCCCGTTCTAACCAAACTCATACCAGATTCTGACCGGATTCTAACCAAACTCTGAGCAGCAGGGACCAGCGAAAACAAAACGTCATTCCGGCACGCCCCTGGCGGGAATCCATCGGCCCACCCCCCGCGCGTGTGGGGAAAACCGCGGCATCCTCAGGTGCCCCCCGAGCAAGACGATCAAGCTACCAAATACTGCCCTCTGCCCACGGCCCCGTGCCTACTGTCCCAACTATCCCACTATCCCACCGTTTTGCGTGTGCTATGCTGCAGTTATGTCACCCCGTCCCGACTTGACATCCTGTCCCAGAACATATAGAATTCCTTTGGTCCAGCAGTAGTATGCGAGGAGACAGATGCGCAAAAGGCTGATTGTCAACGCTGACGACTATGGACGCTCGCCCGGTGTGTCGCGCGGCATCCTGCAGGCGCACCGCGAGGGGATCGTCACCAGCACGACGGTGATGATCAATCAGCCTGACGTGGAAACCCAGTTGGCTGAGGCCCTGGCCTGCCCTGAGCTGGGCATCGGCCTGCACCTGGTCTTTTCAGCCTGGCGGCCTGTCCTGCCGCCGGAGGAAATCCCGAGCCTGGTGAATAGCGATGGCCGTTTCCTCAGCCAGCACGACCTGTGGGCTCGGGCAGAAGAGATCTCGCCCGCGCACGTCCGGGCTGAGTTCAGAGCCCAGCTCGAGCGTTTCGACGGCCTAGCTGGTCGCCAGCCTGACCACCTCGATTGCCATCACTTTGTGCACCTGTACCCTCCGTTCTTCCAGGAATACGCCGATCTGGCCGCCGAGTACCGTCTCCCTCTCAGAGTGCCATTCCCACCCGAGGCCGACTTTGAGCGGGCTGCTGCCACTCTGCCCTATCTTGAGGAGTTTCCAATCGACCTGGTGCGGGGCATGATCGTGACCAATAGCGCTCTGCTCCAAGCCCGCCAACTCGCCCATCCAGACCATTTTATCAGCACCTTCTTTGGCACAGAGGCACTGACACTGACCCATCTCTTTGATCTGCTGAGCACCCTACCCGAGGGCACCAGCGAGCTGATGTGCCACCCAGGGTGGGATGACGCAGGCCTGGCCAGCAGCACCTACCGCGGCGAACGCGAGACCGAGTTGAAGCTTCTCACCGACCCCTCAGTTCGTGTGCGCGTAGCAGAGCTTGGCATCGAACTAGCTAGATTTGACGTTCTTTGCTGATTTCCTCCCCATTTCTCCGGTAGTGGGCCCATCTCCTCAAAATGGGATTTGTAGAACTATTGTTCTTATGCCCCCTGTAGGTTGACTCCTTGCAGCTTTCGCGGTATACTGACGTCTGAACCAATCCTTCAAGGAGAATGAGCATGCAAGAGATCACGATAGCCGTCGTGCAGATGCACCCCCGTCTGGGCAAGGTTGAAGACAATCTAATCGCCATGGGCAAACTCGTGGACCGGATTTGCACCGAGCAGAAAGTGAACCTCATCGTCTTCCCAGAGCTGGCGACCACGGGCTATGAGCTAGGAGTCGGCTTTACCGATGTCGCCGAGAGGGTGCCTGGCCCGGCAGCCAACCTCCTCGCCCAGCGAGCCGCCGACTATAGCACCCACATCGTCTTTGGCCTGGTTACCAAAGAGAAGGTTGAAAGCACCATCTACAATGCAGCCGCCGTCATCGGTCCGGATGGCGAGATACTGGGCGAGTACCGCAAGCTCCACTTGCCGGGAGAGGAACGCCTGGCTTTCCGCTCTGGTTTTCGCCTGCCCGTTTTCGAGACCACTTTCGGGACAATAGGCGTACTTCTGGGATGGGATCTGGCCTTCCCAGAGACGGCCCGATGCCTCGCCCTCGACGGGGCAGAGTTGTTGTGCGTGTGCGCCAACTGGGGCCACGCGCCAGCCGAGGAGAGAGACGGGTACATCGCCGAGTGGCGCACTTACGTGCATGCTCGCGCACTAGAGAACGCAACCTACGTCGCTGCAGCGAACCGCACAGGAGAGGAGTACAGTTACCGGTTCCTCGGGGACAGCATGGTCGTCGGTCCCCGGGGTGAGGTTTATGCCTCCATCGACGAAGAGATCGAGGGCTATGCAATCGCTACCATCGATCTTGATGCGGTACGCAAGACGCGTGAGGAACTGCAGCTGATTCAGTGCCGCTCGCCCCAATCGTACCGGCCCATTGTGCGCAGATACTAGCACGCGGTCGTCGATGCATTCACCAGGGCCATCTCATCATGTCGGTCTGGAAAACACTTGACAGCAAGTTCATTTGGAAAAGCCACTGGTACAACCTGCGCCAGGATCTGTTGCGCACTGCCAATGGGCGCGAGTTCACCTACACTCTCGTCGATCACCCTGGCGCCGCGTGGGTCGTGCCGGTCACTTCAGAAGGTCAGGTGGCCCTCATCTGGCACTACCGCTACACTGTGGGCGACTGGTGCTACGAGGTGCCCGCCGGTGGCTTGTCTGAAGATCTAACGCCGGAAGCAACAGCCCGCCGGGAGCTGCTGGAAGAGATCGGAGGCATAGCATCTGAGTTCTGCCATGTGGGCCAGTTCTATACGTCAAATGGCATATCCAACGAGATAGCTTATGTCTATTTAGCCACTGGCGTCGAGCTGAAAGAAGCCAATCGAGAACCAACGGAACTGATGGAGATCCGACTGGTGCCGGTTGGGGAAGCTATGCGAATGGCGCGGAGCGGTGAGANNCGTAGGTCCCGCACCCTGCCAGGCACTTGGATGGGACAACTTTGAAGACCCACACGGCAGATCTGAGTCAGTGACAAACGACGAGCACCAGCTCGGGCCGGTGCTCGTCTGCGACTGCGCTTGGCTACCCTGCTGTTCCATGTCCCGCGCCGGTAGTGTAGTCGTACTCCGAGCCCCCCACTACTCCCTCAGTAGAATGCCGGTGAGCTCAGGATCTTGTCCACAGAACCATGGCAAGTCGACCTTGGCCCTGGCGACTATGACCCTCTCACTGATCGACACTTCGCTCTCAAAGTCGATCGTAAGCTCAAAGGTGCCGACGTCGAAGGTCGGTGACGCCTCCAGGCGCCGCGGGTTGCTTTTCAGCGTCTGCCCATCAATGCTCGCATCAATGGCGGGCAGATCAAAGGTACCACACAGTCCGGCATCCACGTACAAGCCTTCACGAATGGACACCGTGCCTCCCACCTGACTACTGCGGTGGGTCAACTCCAGCGCCAGGGNNGATGCCGCCAAAGCTGCCTTCATACGGCCCCACGGTGCTATCCCGCTCTGCTCCCGGGGCAGCGTACGCCAGCGCCACCGAAGTCGAAAGAATGGACACTACAACCAGAATGCCGACCAAGATTCGTTTCATCATGTTTCCCCTTTCTCATCGAAATCCACTCGCCACTCCATGTGACGGTGATGGTGCGTGTCCGCATTCTAGCATACTCGAGGGTGCCCGGCTTTAAGCAGAGCCTGTGCTAGCCTTAAGAATGCTTTAGGTCTTTGCCCGGTGTCCGACCACCGCTACTGGCACAGGACCGCCGGTTTCCACGCCCTCATGTTGCCTTTGGGCCTGAGTTGCGGTATACTGGA
>JABAHP010006485.1_pt1 | contig 12162 bp, 11 predicted proteins | sample 7062081 | NCBI WGS metagenome assembly JABAHP01 (sample SAMN14534357, study PRJNA622989) | marine sediment metagenome | biome: marine biome [ENVO:00000428]; feature: marine pelagic biome [ENVO:01000023]; material: deep marine sediment [ENVO:00002113] | place: India: Gulf of Kutch | collected... | reverse complement strand
TCCTCGGCGGTCCATATTTTGACATCGGGTTCGTTGATGCTTGCCAGCGCCGAATGCAGGGTGGTTGTCTTTCCCGAACCGGTCGGACCCACGCATAAAATGAGACCGTATGGACGTTTGATGGTTCGTTGCAGAACCTCTAAATTGCGCTCACTGAATCCGAGTTCGTCCAATTTAAGGGCTCCCGATTTGGTCAAAATACGCAAAACCGCATCTTCAAATCTGCCGGTGGTGGGCATGGTCGATACCCGTAGTTCAAATTCAGGGATACCCTTGCGCTTGAACCGTATTTTCCCGTCCTGGGGCAGGCGTCGCTCGGCAATATCCAGATCGGCCATAATCTTTAGCCGGGATACGATTGCCGGCGCCATGGCATTCGGCACCTGGATGTATTCATGGCAGACCCCGTCGGTGCGAAATCGAATGGTGGTCTTGCGGCTAATGGCCGATGGTTCAACGTGAATATCGGAGGCTTTATTGCGAAAGGCGGTAACGAGAACCTGGTCCACAAATTTGACCACCTGACTGGAGGACTCATCCAAGCCTGTTGAGTCTTCTTCTGTCTCCTCTTCTTCTTCAAAGGAAATATCCGGAATAATATCGTCTAGATTTTCATATGCATTTTCAGTTAGCTTTTCGACTTTCGGATCAAAGAAATGGTTGATAAAGCTTTCAATATCCTCTTTGAACCCAACCGAGAACTTGATTTTCTGATTGGGCATCAGCGCTTTGATATGATCGGTTTTGCGAAGATCCTGGGGATCGTCGACCAATATATCAACGCCGCTTTTACTCCATTTCAGCGGCACCCAGACATAATACAGTAAAAAAGACTTTTTCAAATTATTGGTCAGCTCGACCGGGACCATGACTTCCGGATCGAAACTGCGAAACGGCACACCATAAAACAACGATAGAGATTTGCCCACTTCCTCCTTTTTAACCTTGAAGCGATCCGTTAAGACAAATTCAACGCTTTTCCCTGCCTTTTTGGAAATTGCCAGGGCATCCTGAAGTTGATTGGTTGTCACCAGCTTATTTCGCAGCAGGTAATCGTATCTGGAACTGGTTGACATGCTCGATTTTAATGATTCGATTTTACTTGAAATGTCTTGATTTTGGGGATCAATTTTGGCTGCGGTTTCAAATAGCTCGAGGGCCTGGTCACGCTTTTCGCGTTTTTCCATCTCACAGCCCAGCCAGAATTGAATCTTAGCGGTTTCTGCATCATTTAAATTGTGCTGATTAATAACTTTATGCGCTTTTTTAACAACTTCCTGAGCTTGTTGAGTTTGGAGCAGACAGGTTAAATAATCCACCACAATCTGGGCGGGGGAATAATCCAATTTGGAGTAATCGGATTTTCCAAAGTCAAACTTCAGGAGCTTTTCATACTCGAGAATGGCATCTTCGACCAGCCCGAGTTCTTTCAAGGCACGAGCCCCATCTAATATCGTCGGAACATCATCGGACAGGGACAGATTTTTTCTAAAAAGAGAAATCTCCTCTGCAGACAGGCCCTGGTTTTCAGCCATCTCCTGCAGCTCCAGCTCTTTTTTTAAGCTATTAATTTTACTTTTAATATTTCCATTTATGGCATCGTCTTCAGCAGACGATAAGGAAAGCACCTCTTCATAGAGGGTTAACGCCTCCTGTATCATCCCCATGGAATGACAGGTATCAGCCTCTTTGATCTTCAGTTTGATATCAGGTTGTTCGACCGGCTGTGCATTGCTCATAATTTTTTCCGAACTTTTTGAGCGCAACTCCGTTTTTAAGGAACTTGCCGTGCAGGCGGTTAACATGAATTATAAAGTATGCCCGCATGGCCACATTTGCTAAGGTGGACCCCTGTTCAGACAACTCACCCAAACCCATTACCGCTATCGGCTGCTTTTAAAAAAACTTTAGGGGGTTAAAGACGGTCGGATTATTCATCATTAAAGCGCAAAGGAAAGATGATAAGCTTGACAGAATTTTACACCGCTTGTCATAAAAATGTTCGGAAAAACGCAAAAAAGGATGGCGGCATAAGTGTTGTCGCAAAAAAACGTTACGCAATCGGAACGTTTTTTTGACAACCACTATAATTCCATTTATAGTTTTATTAGCAGTGTGCGCGTTTGATAATCAGCGTGCAGCGTTTGTACAATAAATATAACCTAGCTTAAGATGGCACTCGACAATGAACGGGGAGAAACATGCCAATATATGAGTATGAACATGTTCAACGGGCGTGTAAATTGGGGAAAGTGTTTGATTTCAAACAAACACTGGAGGATAATCAACTGACTCAGTGCCCTGAGTGCGGCGGCCCGGTGCAAAAAATCATTTCGCGAATCAACATCAGCTGCCCGAAGACCAACAGCGAATTGCGCGACCTGGGTTTTACCAAGCTGGTTAAGCGGGATGATGGCGTCTATGAAAATGTTACCGCCCGCGGCAAAGATAGCCGCTATATGGAGCGGGGTAAGCCGGAAACGATCCCCGATTTGAGTAAGACCATCAGTGATTAAAATTCAAAAGCAACGCTTTTGGATTTTATTTGACCAGCTTCGCCACTAAAAATCCAGCGTTTTTCCGTCGAATAAACAGATTAACCGTTTCTCCGGACTCAATTTCGCGCAAAAGCGATTTGTATTCTGTAGTATTTTTAACGGGTTGACGGTTGATTTCCTTAATGATATCTCCGACGCGCACATCAGCGCCATCGCCTTTGCTACCGCCTTCCACTTGGGTGACGATGACACCCACACTTTCATCGATGTTGAACCGCTGGGCAATTTCAGGTGTTAGATCCGACACGCGAATACCGAATTCTTGCGCCTGCTCAGGGGAGCGCCCCCGACTGGCCAACCTTTCTTCCGGACGTTTGGCAATTTTGACGCTGACTGTTTTTTCTTTACCGTTGCGCAGAATCTTTATTTTTGCGCTGTCATTTACCGGAATTTTCGCGATAATGCCCGTCAACTGGCGGCTGGTATTGATCTTTTCACCATTTACGGCAATAATAATATCTTTGGGTTGGATTCCCGCTTGATCTGCCGGATCGCCTTCAAAAACGTCGGCTACAAATACACCTTTCTTGCTCTCGATGTTATAGTATTCGGCCATTTCAGGGCTCAAGTCTTGAATGGCAACCCCGAGCCATCCCCGAGTCACTTCACCTTCATCTTTAAGTGCCACGATGATATCCCTGGCCAGATTGATGGGTATGGCAAAACCGATTCCCTGACCGCTGGCAACAATCGCGGTATTGATACCCACCACTTCACCCTGCATATTGAGCAATGGTCCGCCGCTGTTGCCCGGATTGATGGAGGCATCGGTCTGGATGAAGTCATCGTACGGACCTGAACCGATGACCCGCCCTTTGGCACTGACAATGCCGGCGGTTACGGTTTGCTCAAGCCCAAAGGGGCTGCCGATGGCCACCACCCATTGCCCGACCTGTAGTGCATCGGAATCGCCGAGCTTGACCGTCGCAAATTTTTTTTCCGCTTCTATTTTGAGCAGGGCAATGTCGGTATTGGGATCGCGGCCGACAATGGTGGCATCGAATTCACTTTCATCCTTTAGCTTAACCTTTATTTGGTCCGCATCTTCGATGACATGGTTGTTGGTTACGACATAGCCGGCTTGGTCAATGATGAAACCCGATCCAAGGCTGGGCTGTTTAAATTCCCGTTGCATCTCATCGCCGAAAAAGCGCTCAAAAAATTCTTTAAAGGGACCTTCTTTGCCCCAGGGATCACGTTGAAATTGACGAAAAACCGGCCCGCCGCCTTTAATGGTTTTTACGGTGCGGATGTTAACCACCGCTGGGCTCACCATCACCGCCAATCGATTGAAACTTGCAGGTGCGTTGAAATATTGCGTTTCTTCGGCAAACGCGCTATTTCCAATAAAATTGTGAGCGGAGGTGTTTAATCCGACCATTAGGGCAAAAATGATCAGGACCAAGCTTAATTTTAGCAATTTGATTACACCATTTTTCGGGCCCATCTAGGGTACTCCTTTCAGAACGCTAATATGGCGAGGTTTATTCGGAAATTAGCGTCACGATACAATCGCAACAACCCCTCTCAATTTAGAGGGTGAATCGGCTGGCAGCGAATGACTCGCCGATTCGCAGGTGACTTTTCTTGCAAAAATTGCATTAATGTATTAATATTTTGCATTGCTAGCATGCACTTAAGAGTTTTTCTCTAACATAGAGTAACTCTATTTCTCATCTTTTCCAGGTTTTAGCAAATAAAATTTCCAGGTTTTTGGTTGTGTATGATGGAACGATCATTTATCTACCTGCCTGTTCCGCCACCCCTTTAAATATATGGCATTGATGTTGCTGATTAAAGGGCAACGCCAGCCCTTGACATCAGCGTTTTGTTTTTTTATAGGCACTTGTTCTGGAGCAGGCAGCGTCTTCTAAATTGAGCGTTTCAAATTAAAAATAAGAACATTAATTAAAGGAATTTTATCTTTAGTAATAAAAGGATAAAAATGGATCCATACAATCAATGATGCAATTTAAAGGGGAGATGCCCAATGATCCATGTCGAAAATCTTACCAAATATTATCATACGCTTTGCGCAGTGGATCAGATCAATTTCAATATTGAAAAAGGTGAAATCCTGGGACTTTTGGGTCCCAATGGAGCCGGAAAAACCACCACATTGCGGATGCTCACCGGATATCTGCAACCCAGTGCAGGAAATATCCGGATTAAAGATTTAAGTATTGATAAAGACACATTGGAAATCAAAAAAATATTAGGCTATCTGCCGGAATCCGCCCCGCTGTATCATGATATGCTGGTCTTTGATTACTTAAATTACGTAGCAGCTATCCGCCAAATCAACGGTAATAAAAAAATTACGCGCATTCGTCATTTAGCGGATCTATGCGGCATCAATGAAGTTATGCACCAGCCGATCGGCGAACTTTCCAAAGGATACAAACAACGCGTTGGGTTGGCCCATGCCATGATGAATGACCCGGAAGTTTTGGTTCTCGATGAACCGACCTCGGGTTTGGATCCCAATCAGATTGTCGAGATTCGGAAAATCATCAAAGAAATTGGCAAGGAAAAAACCGTTGTCCTCTCAACGCACATCCTCAGTGAGGCCGAAGCCACATGCGACCGTATCGTTATCATCAGTCAGGGCAAAATTGTAGCCGATGGTAGTGCTGAAAACCTAAAACAGTCATCCCGTGGCAAAAACATCATGAATCTGAGTTTACAAAATGCTGATTTTGAGACCGTAAAGGAAACACTTGCAGGTATTAAAGGGCTTGATGATGTTACCTGTAATAAAGAAAGCAGCAGCATACTGAACGTGAGTCTGAGCTATTCTTCAACAGCGGACCTGCGACCGGAAGTTTATCGCAGGATCAAAGAAACCGATTGGGTCCTGCTGGAGTTTCACCAGGAGACCCAATCATTGGAAAGCATTTTTCGCGAGCTCACTAAGGAGAATTAAGATGCGCCAAGTGACCCATATTTTCCGCAAGGAGTTCAATGCCTATTTTGTTTCTCCGATTGCTTACATCGTCATTTCAATATTTCTTCTGGTAACCGGCTGGTTCTTTTTTGCGACCTTCTTTCTGTTTAACCAGGCGAGTTTGCGGACATTTTACGCACTGCTGCCGGTTGTATTTGCTTTTGTCATTCCGGCCATTACCATGCGGTTGATATCCGAAGAATTAAACGTGGGATCGGATGAAATTTTACTGACAATGCCGGTGACTGCTCGCGATGTTATCCTCGGCAAATTTTTGGCCAGCCTGGCGATGGTCGTTGCGATGTTGGTCCCAACCTTCGCCTACCCGCTGACGGTTTCATTGATGGGGCAACTGGACTGGGGGCCGGTAATTGGCGGATATATCGGTGCTATCCTGTTGGGCGCCGCTTTCTCGGCGGTCGGGCTGTTTTCTTCGGCGTTGACGCGCAATCAGATCATTGCTTTTATCATTGGCCTGGCGATTTGCTTTGCACTGACGCTGATCGACAAGTTGCTGTATTTCTTACCCCGCTCATTGCTGGGCATTTTTGCCTATCTGGGGGCAGATTTTCATTTTCAGAATATCGCCAAAGGCATCATCGACAGTCGTGACATTCTTTATTTTGTCAGTGTGTGCTTTGTAGGTCTATACGCGGCCTATCTGGCTCTGCGGGCAAAACAGTAAGGAGATCAAATATGCAGGTGAAAAAAGGATCGGAGAGATACATTAAGTTTTTGATCTATCTGATCATCGTCGTTTTGGTCAACATCGCAGGCATCACCCTTTTCTTCAGATTAGACCTGAGTGCCAATAAGATGTATTCCATCTCCGATGCCAGCAAAAAAGTCGTCTCAACGCTAAGCGAACCCTTAACCATAAAGGTTTTTTTTACAAAAAACCTGCCCGCCCCACACAATAATACGGAGCGCTATTTACATGATTTGCTCGAGGAATACGCCATCCATGCCAATCGCTATTTTAATTACAGCTTTCACGATGTGAGTGCTGAAGAGGGCGAATTGTCCGAAGAGAAACAGGAAAATCAAAGGCTCGCCAATAATTATGGTATTCATCCCGTCCAGATTCAGGCCATTGAAAAAGATGAAGTCAAATTTCAACGCGCTTACATGGGATTGGTTGTTATCCACGGCGATTTAATCGAGCGCATTCCGACCATAACCACCACCGAGGGACTCGAATACAAACTGACCACGGCCATTCAGAAGCTAAACAACAAGATCAGTGCCCTGCTGGGCTTGCAGGATAAAATTCGCATCAAACTGTTTCAATCAACTTCGCTCAATCAGATAGCTCCCTATATCGGCATAGAACAACTGTCGCAGTTTCCAGGCACACTGGAAAAAGTGGTCGCGCGGCTCAATCAGAAAAATTACAACAAACTCACATTTGAATTCTTGGATCCCACAGCAGACGAATCTTTGGCGGCAGACGTCAAAAAATATAAAATCATGACCGTCAAATGGCCGGCTTTGGACAAGGGCACCATCCCACCCGGTAACGGTGCCATCGGGATGGTAATGCAATTTGGTGAGCGCTCCATTGTAGTTCCCCTGCTGCAAGTCATCAAGATCCCGATCATCGGCACCCAGTATAAATTGATGGAGGTTGCAGAAGTAGAAGATCAGATTAACCGCAACCTAGAAGCTCTGATCGATATCAATCAGGATCTGGGTTTTGTCGAGGGCCACGGAACACTGGATATTGGTGGGATCTCGCCGCCGGGCCAAAATATTCGTCAGAATCCGGATGCGGTCTTAAACTTTCGAACACTCATCTCACAAAATTACACCTTGAGGCCGGTCGACGTCGACGAAGCGGCGATACCGGATAATCTGAATGCCATCATCATTGCCCGACCGACAGAGCCTTTTTCCGACTACGCTCTGTTTCAAATCGATCAGTTTTTGATGAAAGGCAAGAACCTGATCCTGTTTCTGGACCGCTTCCGGGAAGTTCAACCCGCCAATCAACAGGGCAGAAGTCTGGGCGGCCAGCAAGCGGTTTTCGTTCCTTTAGATACCGGACTGGAGAAACTTCTAAACCACTACGGGATTCGCATTAAAAAATCGTACGTCATGGACGAAAATTCCTTTCAGCAGGAATTACCGGCCCAGCTGGGCGGCGGGCAGCGATCTATTTATTACGCGCCGATCATTAAAAACCGGCATATCAATAAAGAGCTGGACTTTATGAAAAACATCAAGGGCATGATTACGCTGAAAATTTCTCCCCTGGAGCTTGATGCCGAGCGCCTGAATGCCAATGGGCTTAAAGCCATCCGATTGATTTCCTCCTCGGAAAAATCGTGGGAGATGAGCGGTCGGATTACATTGAATCCGATGTTTATCCAGCCACCCCAATCAAAAGATGAAATGCAAAGCAAAGCGCTGGCGTATTTTGTGACCGGTGAATTTCCGAGTTATTTNNGGAGGACCAGCAGCAAGAACAAAGCCAGCCATCCGGCCAGCAACCCATTGTTGATCTATCCAAGATTACGGCCAGCGGTCAATTCCTGTCCAAAGGCAAACCTGGAAGAATCTTTCTGATGGCCTCCAGCGATATGCTCAGAGACAATTTGTTGGACGCCGGTGGCAGGGGACCGAATGCAACCTATATCCTGAACGTCATCGATTATCTGAACGGCCGCGAAGACATCGCCATCATGCGCGGAAAACAGCAACGCTTCAATCCGCTGGATGATGCTGCGGCCTCAACCCGCACATTTGTTAAAACGATGAATATTGTTGGCCTCCCGACGCTGGTGGTGCTTTTCGGCATCGCCGTCTGGTTTCGCCGACACACCCGCAAAAAGAATATTCAAATGATGTTTCAAAAATAGCTAAATAGATTGTGTTTGGTGTTTAGTTTTTAGTGTTTGGTATCTCGTGCCCTGTCTGCTTTCTAAACACAAAACACTTTCGCTAATGACAGAATCTTATTTGAAAAGATTGACTGACAAAAAAGAATAGATTCATAAATTAGGATCGAGGAATGAAAATTAAAAAAGAATACATCATCCTTCTTCTGATCATTATCGGCCTATGCGTTTATCTGTTTATGCGCAGCTCCGATCGCACCCATTACCAACTGCCGCAATTGACCGACCTGGATCGCGGCAACATTACGAAGATTGAAATTTCAAAAGAGGGGGATGCGATTATATTAAACAAGAGAGACAATCAGTGGTATCTTGAGCCCAAGGAATATCTGGCCGACACCAGCAAGGTCGACCGAATGCTCGCCGTCTTCGAAACCCTCTCCCTGGCAGCTCTGGTTTCAGAGTCAAAAGATTACCAGCGCTATGATTTGCATCCGGCCAAGCGCATCAATGCCAAAGCCTGGCAAGAAGATGCGCTCATGCGAAATCTGGCTATTGGAAAGGCTGCGCCTTCATTTCGGCACACCTTTGTCAAATTAGCCGATGACAGTCGCGTATATCACGCCAATGATAATTTTCGCAGTCAATTTGAACAGACCCTCGACAGCCTGCGCGACCGCGCTGTTTTATCCTTTAAGGCTGGCGACATTCAGGCAGTTCATATTACAAAAGAGCAGACAAATGTAGAATTTGTCCGCAATGAGGTCTCGGTCGAGCCGGCCGCGTCGCAGCCCGAAAAGCAGGAAACGGCCCCGCCGGCTACCGCAAAATTTGAATGGCAGGACCGCACCGGAAAAAAAGTCAACGATCAGAATCTCAACCGCCTGCTGACCACTCTGGGCAGTCTCAAATGCAGCGGTTATATCGATGACCGCAACAAGGATGCATTTACAGAGCCGATCTACACGGTAAAATTAAATGGGATCCAGGAACATCAGCTGGATATCTTTGCCAAGCTTGAAAAAGATGCTNNNAGCCAGGTGCAGCAGATTATGAAAGACCCTGCAGAATTGCTCAAAACATCAGAAGGGACTGAACCAAAATCAGAATAAGATATAAGACCTTATTTGTCTCAATCATTCAGCCTGAATCTGACCAGCAATGGATTGTGGTCTGAGCTACCAACCTCAATCGCCGAAGCTGCTTCCAGTGATAAACCGCGATAATAAACACGATCCACTGTATGGCCGAATACTTTGCGGGCTAAATCTGTTTTAAAGGTTGCAGGTGCCAACGACAGACGAACGGCCATCTCCTCAATAATCGCTAACCGTTCCTCGCTCCAGGTGTTAAAATCTCCCGCTAAAATCATGGGGCCTTGATGATTCATCAGAATTTCGGTCATTTGGCGCACCTGATGCCCATATGTCTTTATGTGCGGCGCAAAATTAATCAGGTGAATGTTGGCGATCATCAGGGAGTAAGGCGTATCGGTCAGCGGATAGCGCGTAATCAATATGCTTTTCGGGAAACGGATCAAGGGTTCCGTCATTCTCAGCGGGCAGATGAAATCCGGCTCGATGGTCGCCGCCGTCAACACCCCGGCCTTGACCTCCTGATATTCAAAGGCGGTCACCAGATGCCAGTAATAGGGTCTGCGACGCAACAACCGTCTCAGGTCTTCCGTTAAATAGGCCTCTTGAATGATCACAATATCCGCATTTTGTGATAAGCGTGCAAGATCTGTGTCCCAACCCTTGCGATTTTCTTTTTGAATGTTCCAACTCAACAGGCTGAAACCGGAAGGATCAATGCCTTTTGCCGCTGCCGGTGATAAAATTTGGTGCGAGTGCAACATCTCCGGATGACATAAATTATCGGTGGGCAGCAAATCGAATTTTTGTGGCCGGTCTTCCACCATTGAGGTGTCCGGTATGCTGACACAGCCAAAAGTGGGTAAGAAAAAAACGTAAAGTAGAACAATCAAACGTTTCATTTTCATGCAAAACTATAGTTGGTCATCAAGATCAAACAATCCGAAAAACCAGGCTTTCAAGAGCTGCCAGGCATTGCGGGCCGGTTCTCTGCGAGAGATCGTATCGCCCGCTTTCCAGTACAAACGGCCTTTATCATCCAGCAGCACCTGCCAGGAGTTTTCAGGCTTCATTTCTTCTTCGAATTCCTGAGCAACGGCCTGGGACAATTTGACGCTATCGATGATCATTCCCATTTCGGTGTTCAGGTAAATGGAACGCGGATCCAAATTCAACGATCCGACGAAAACAAACCGGCGATCGATAACCATGTATTTAGCGTGCAGGCCGAAAGCTTTTGATTGCACCGGCGGGGTATCAAATTTTCCCCTGGCAGAGGCATCATGTCGCATCTCAAAAAGCTCTACCCCCATTTCAAGCACTCTTTTGCGATGCTTTTTATACCCGCTGTGCACAATAGGATGATTTGTGGCTCCCAGTGAGTTGGTCAAAACCACGACGCGGACCCCCCTTGAAATCTTAGCCGGTACATCATTGTAAAAATCCTCATGGGGAATGAAATACGGTGTTGAGATCAGCAGCTCATGCTGGGTGTTGACCGTCAGCTCTCCCAAGGTTTCAATTAACTGCATCGGCGGTATGTCTTCTCCAACCAGCGGTTCATCATAAATGACGCTGGCAGTACCGCTTTTCATATTCTGTTCAAGCCTTTCCATCAGGGTGTTCTCATCTGGATTTCGTTGCTGGAACTCAACCAGTTTCGCCTTTCTTTTTTCCAGCTCCTCCTGCAGCTCTTCCAAAAGCTGTGGTAAAAGTTCTCTGTCTTTATAATTCTGTAACAACGCCTCCCCCGGATAGGCCCACTGGTTGTTCCAGTATAGATCGAAGGAGGCGGACACTTTCTTGGCTACCGCACCAAAAGCCACGACATCAAAATCGGTAAAATTGTGTTTCGGATTCAGGCCAAAGTATTCATTGCCGATATTTCTGCCACCGACGATGGCAAAGCGGTTGTCGGCCACGATCAATTTATTGTGCATGCGATGGTTGAGCTGCTTGATTCTGCCCACGTATTCCAACACGAACAGCAATGTCGAGGTCGTTCTTTGTTCCATCGGATTAAAGAGTCTAATCTCAATATTGGGATGCTGACTGAGCGCAGCCACCGTGCGGTCGGTGCCAATGATATAAATATCATCTATCAGAATGCGAACCCGCACACCGCGGTCGGCGGCCTTAATGACACGATCCAAAAGNNACCAACAAAAGACGCCAGTGCATGGCATCATCATTACGGAACAGTTTAAAAAATCCCGAATGCTCCTGCTCCACATTCGTTATCAAATCACGGGTCACAACCGCCAGACGACTATCCGCAGGGGGGTCATAGGCGTATGAGGGCGTTTTGCCTTCCGGTACCGGCAGCGTCGCGCAGGCAACCAGCATTATCACCATCAGAAGCAGCCAGATGGGTTTCAATGCCTGAATGCTGCCAAACACGGTCCGACGAGATATAAAGGTGCTTTGATGATGATAATGAGAACCAACCATTTATAATGCGACCTCCATGTTGGACTTCCGGGAATTCGACGCTACCGTTTGAGATTTACGAATAAATTATAATTAAGAATTTCAAACAATTGGAACCACTTTAAATACGACGAGATTAGAATAAAAACTAAAGGGTTTCATTTCAGAGGTAAGAGGTTTTTTTTGCTGGGCTCCCGCAAAATGCGGGATTTCGCATCTCATCTTATTAGATTAAGGTGCTCAAAAGGCCCGGGAAAAAACGTCACCATTGAAAATATAGTGTAAACTGAGTT
>JABAHP010007749.1_pt1 | contig 12164 bp, 12 predicted proteins | sample 7062081 | NCBI WGS metagenome assembly JABAHP01 (sample SAMN14534357, study PRJNA622989) | marine sediment metagenome | biome: marine biome [ENVO:00000428]; feature: marine pelagic biome [ENVO:01000023]; material: deep marine sediment [ENVO:00002113] | place: India: Gulf of Kutch | collected... | reverse complement strand
GCCCCGTCTTTTGATCCTCTTCCACGATCTCCGGCGGCAAAAGCGAATAGAGGTCTACTCTATTCTGGTTTCGAGGCCGGTTGTCGTCGCCGTATTGCGTCGTCATAGGTTAATCTCCCGCGCAAGCTCGCGCGGAATCAGTTGCCCAAGTCCCGCGATTTGAAGATTGTTCACCGGCAAGTCGCGGCTCTTCGAGCTGAGCCAAGCGTCGTACGAAAGCGTCGGGGTGCGCCCGCTTGGGACCGGTCCGACCGCGAGCTCCGCGATCAGGTGGCCGGTCTTGTGGATCAGACGATCCACCGGGTAAGCGTTCCCAGGTTGCCCCCAAAGACGCCCTTCGTTGTCCGCGTAGAGATACCTGTCGTGGCCCGGAGCGCCTTGCGTCTTGACGTAGAACACGAACGCGCCGTAGAGAAATTGAGTCACGGGCGCGTAGTTAATCACGACCTTATCCGAAAGACCGTTCGGGGGCGCGGAGAGAAATTCCAAGCGCCCCGTCCCTCCCGCGTATTCGATTTGAGAGAGCTTCGGCCAATCCAAATCCACGCTGTTGAGTCGGCCCTGCCAGTTGTCGAAAACGTCGCTGAAACCCGACGCGGGCCACGCCGTTGCGAAGTCGAGTTTCAAACGGCCCTCGACCGCCCACGTAGCGAGTTGCGCCCACGTCCAGTACATAATAGGCATCGGGTTCGAGGGAGCGAATGAAAACGATTTCGTCGTGCCGTCCGGCGCGGGAGTCAACGTAAGTTGTACGCCCGGCTTTGTGATTATGATGGGCGGATCGTAGGGCGGCATGGCGTTCCACTTGAAATCGACTTCTCCCGTTTCGTAGTCGATCTTGTTCGTGTAGAGCGGGTCCACGTCGCCGAAGATGTTTCCCTCTCCGTCGTCGAACGCGATTATTTCGCCCGTTCCGTATCCGCCGACAAAGAAGCATCTTCCAGGCACGACCGGCATGAGATCGTCGGGAATGTAGAAGTTGACGGTTTGCCCTTCGACGACTCCGCGAGGGGGCCGTTTCACGATTGGGAAGTATTCGGTTGTCACGTCGATTTGTTGAAGCGTTCCGTCCGAAGAGGGGAGGTCTTCGCTCCATTCGAGATTCGCCACGTAGCTCGCTTCGGCGTAGATCGTAACGCCCGTGGCCGGTGCGGACGTGAACTCGAAATCGAAAATTCCGCTTTCGTAGTCCACGGTGTTCACGCCGCCGGGCGCAACGTCGCCGACAAGATTTCCGTTCCCGTCGTCCGCGACGCTTTGCTCCGGAGTCTCTTGATTCGGTTCCTCGAAGCGCACGCTACCGGTGACGATATCCAACCCATCGGGCTTTACGAATTGCCCTTGAAATTGCGTCGTGGAACCGTCGCCCGCGAGCTCCAAGGGAAGACGGATCGTTCCCACAATGGAGTCGATCACCGCGCGGTACACGCCCGGAACACTTTGGATCACGTCGTAGAGCTGGGAGATCGAAAGATCGTCGCCCGGCTTGACAAGGGCGCTGTCGAAGAACGATTGAATGGCGGAGTCGAGCGCCGTGAAAACGGTGTCGGCGTAGAACCCGTCCAAGAGGGACACGCCCAATCCAATCCGAAAGAAAATCACCGTTCCGTCCGTCATGGTGATATAGACGCACGTTACGCGCTTCGATTGGAGGTATCCCCTCAACGCCTCTTTCAACGCCGTTTGCGCGGTCGCAAGGTGGCCGCGCGAGTCGCGGCTCCAAACCGCAACGAGCACTTCGTTGAGCTCCGGTTTCTCTTGCTTCAAGCTCGCCGACGCATACGCCGGAGCGCCGTAGAGCGGATCGAGGTACGTCGAGCCAAGCGCGTCGAAATCTTCCTTGCGCACCACGCGATCATTCGACTTCGCCACGCGCGGCGCGTAGTATTTCGCGTGATCCAGGGATTCACGCGGTTCGCCGCCGGAACCCGGTTCGTAATTGTAGAGGCGAACATTGATTTGCTTGCCGTCCGGCAAGTATCCCCGGATCGTCGTGTCGAGCGCGCCGATGGGAATGTTCCCGCGCGTTCCGCCGCCCACGCGGTACTCCGCGACGATTTGCGCCCCGTCCGGCGGAATGAGCCCGGCTTGCCCGTCGCCGAAGGTCAGCTTCCCCCGGTCGTTATCGTCGTAGCTGATTTCGAGGCGCTTTTGCGTCCCGGCAATTTGGTAGATCACGTCGATTTGATCGCCGTCGCCCGGCGCGGAACCGTCCGCCGCGTCGCCGAACTCGACGGTCGTTACGCCGTCCGCGTCTTGTGTCAGGACGCACTCTTGCGCCGCGCCCGTGAACGCGGGGACAACAAGCCACGGCACGCGATTCACAAGCACGATTGCGATATCGGCGTCGTCGATTTCAATGAGCGCGTGAAGCAACGAGAGCTCATAGGTTTGGCCGTCCGCCCCGTCGCCCGTGAAGTAGTCGCGCCCGTATCCGGTCCCCTCGATGTAGATAACCGATTGAACGAGCTCCCACTCTTCATCGACGACGTAGACACGCACGCTTCCGTCGATCACGTTGTCGAAGGAAAGATCGAACTCTTGGAACGAGCCCCCATCGGAAGTGAACACGTCGCGTTGCGTTTTCCCTTCCGAAAGCACGATCAGGTTCGTTGTCGTTTCGTCCGGCCACGCGACCTTGTTCGCGGGAATCGTGTAGTCTTGCGTAACCTCGAAAACGAGGTCGTCCACGTTGAGCGTTTCTCCCTTGCGGAGAGTGACGGGGACGGTTTGAACCGGGTCCGGGTAGGCCCGCACCGCGACGGACGCGCTCGACGCCGGGCGCATCGTGTACCCGATCCCCTTGCAAAGCTCGCGGCACGCCTCGCGCGTTTCGCACGTTTGGAGGTAGGCATTGATCGAAAGCCAATCGTAGTACCATGACCGTTGGCCGTGCATCCACGCCACCGCCGTCAACATGCCTTGCGCGACGCCCGACTTCGCCACGTCTTTCCAATCTTGCGGGAAGCGGATTCGGACAAGCTTGTTGAGCGCCTTCAACGCGGCGCTTTGCGTCCGGTCCGTCAAAGACAGGTTCGCTTCGACTACCATTAAGCCGCTCTCCTACGGTCGAACACGACGGCGGTTTGTTTCGGCGTTGCCGTCGCGTCGCCCCGTCGTAAGTACGCAACCTTCACGATTGCAAGATGTTCGTCCCGGCGCTCTTCAACATCGACGCTCAGAACTTCGATTTGAGGAATTTGCTCCGTCAAGTCTTTGAACGTGTAGTACCGCACAAGCTGAATCGTGATCGAGTCCAAAGGCTCAAACAGTAAATCCCACACGAACGATCCCGCCGAAGGATCAGGAATCCATTGGCCCTTGCGCATCTTCAACGTGATTTGAATGGCCGTCGAGATCACTTCGTCGTCGCTCTTCGGCCCAAGCACGCCGCGCACGCCTATCTGAAACGGGAACGCTGGCCCCGTCCAAATCCCGGTCGTAGGTTTTACGTCTTCAAGCGCCACTAAGACTACCATTAGTCAAGTAAGGAAATGAATATGGTTCGCCCCAACGGTGGGAACGAGCACGGAATCCTCTTCAATCGCCCGGATAAATTCTTTTGAAAGCTCCTCGACGAAAGGAACGAAAAAGCAAAGCGGGTCGAACGGGTTTATCACAACGCTCGCCATGCACGAAATTATTTGAGTCTTTATCGTAGCCGGATCGGGCAACAAAACCCAGGAGTGCGTGTGCAAAACCGCGCCGTCCACGATATCCGTCGTTAATTGTTGTGTCGTGTCAATGGCCGTCAAAAAGTGCGTACACCAACACGAAACGAAAAGCTCCCATCCACCTTGCCCGGCGACGTAAAGGTTCGAGCTGAGCAAGTCGCTTGTCATGGCGCTTATGTACGTCGATATCCGCGTCGGAAGACCGGCCCCCGTCAAGTAGTGCGCGTGATTGTACGTGCCCGGCGGCGCGACGGGCGGCGGTCCAAGCCCCGGAAGCATATCGCCGGTCAGCGTGATCCAAAGATTCACGAATTGCGTACACGCGGAGTTAATGAACACGTAAGGCGCTGTCAGCGGGTAGAGCAAGCCCGGCGTCGGGATGTTGAACATCCGGCGCGTTTCCCCCGTTTGCGGATCGGTGTACGTCTTCGTATTCAAAGCCGCAAGTAGGTTATTCTTCATTGTCACCGCATTGAGGGGCATTTTACTTCCAACCCACAAGCCGCACGTAATCGTGAAAATCGCAATCGTCACGCGGACAAACGACACTTGGTTTTACCTCCCCATTACTCTCTATCTTGTGATCCGAAAGCGACGCCGGACGCCCGCACTTCGGGCACGTCATGGTCGCCGTTCTCGCACCGTCCTTTTTCCTCGAACCATGCCAAACGCCCTTTTCCCGAACGAGGCTTCCACGGTGTATCTCTATCACTATCCACTCGCTTCCACTTCCAGCGATCCCTCCGGATGGGGCGCACCCGTGTACGCGCATTTGTGCATCTTCGTCACGACGCCCGCGAGAGGGTAGGGAACTCCAAGACCTTTGAGCTGAATCTTTTTGCTCGTTTCGTCGATCACGATTTGGAATCCCGTTGGCGTTTCCGCCGTGATCGCTTTCTTCACTTCGTCGATTGAAAACTGAAAACCCAAAGGCGATTTGATTTTGTAAAGTTTCTTCTTTTCGTCCACTCCGAAGTACCAGCCCTTCGGCGTCTTCCTGTAACTTCCTGTCGGCGCGGCTCCGCTCGCTCCGCTTTGCGTCATCTCCGGAGTCGGCCCTTCGCCCGTCCCGTACCATCCTCCCATCCAAACCGGGAACTCCGGATTCCCGTGGCGGAACATGATCCAAACACCGTCGCCTTTCTCGAACGTGTAGTCGTCGCCGTGTGTCTTCCCCGCCGAAGGGAAACACGGAAGAGCCCACGGGAGCGCCGTGTCCGGAACCTCTTGTGCCGCCCCGTGTACGACGTGGATGCGCACTTTCAGCCGACGCCGCCCAAGCGGGTCTTTGTTGTCCACCACGTCGGCTTCGTAAAGCCCAGGATACGCTTCCGGTTCGTCGCTCATGTCATCGAACTCGCGTAAACGGTTGTCGTCGGCCCCGTGTCGGGAACCCCCATTTTGATCTCGTTGAGGTAGGCGTCCGTCCCGCGCGAAGAGGAAGCGTCCGCGCCCACCGCGATCTCTTCCCCGCGTTGCGCCTCGCGCCGGTAGCCTACGATGTACGTTCTCAGCTCCCCCGTGTACCGGTGTTCGACCTCGAAGACCGGATAGCGCCCGCGCACGAACGCGAGCTCTTGCGGGAACTCTTGCATGAAGTCGATTTCGACCATTGATCCCACTTGCGCCTTGAACGATCCCTTTGTCTCGATTGCGACGCCGAAGTACCGTGAACCGTTCCGCGCCCACGCCGCACGCGCGAGCGATTGAATGATCGGAAGTTGCGTTTCGGCGGTCGTGATTCCGATAAGCCCAAGACTCGAACGCTTCGGCGAGAATCCCCCCAACGTCGGCGCGCTTGCTTGTGCGCCGCCCGCCGTGAACGAAACCGTTTTCCGCAAGAGAGGGTCGTACCCTTCCGCGTCGAACTGGCGTCCGCCCGCCCTATCCACTTCTCCGCCGTAGAATCCAACCGGAGAGCTGAGCACGCGGTCGTCCACGCCGCCCAAGATGTACTTCTCGACGGACGGCTGTTGAAAATCAATCGTGTTCAAAAAGAGTCTTCCGTTGTCGAACCAAAACCAAACGNNCTGTCGGCGTTGCGGCGTACTTGTGAAGCTTTTTCAAAAATCCGTAATCCGTCGTGTGAATCTGATACCACGTCCGCGAGCCGAGCGTTTGCGTCGTGTCGGGAATGAACCCGTACTCGCCCGCAATTTGAGAGAACACCGCGTCCACCGTCGATTGAATGAACGCGCGCCGTTGCTCTTTGAGCGCGAGCTTCAAGAGCGCGTCGCCCCCTCGAAGCGTCCCGTCGAGGCGGTTGAAAGAGAAGTCGCTTTCGGACGTGTCTACAAAGAGGTTGAGCCAACCGGTAGTCTCAGGGAAATCGGCCTTTGCGAATTTCATCCGAAGCTTGAAGATTTTGTTTCCAAGTAGGAAGTCCGTCCACCGGTTCCAATTTTCGTCCGCGAATTTAATCTCCCAGGTTCGCCCGTGCCGAAGGATGCTATGGCGCAAAACGAACCGCTCGACGATGGGCGTAATGTCCACCGCTCCGCCTTGCGCGGGATCGAACAGCTCTATTTGCACCCTGTCATACGACACTCTCTTGCCTCTCCTTTTGCGTTTGAAGCGCCGCGTTCACGTGCTCTTGTTTCGGAATAATGATCGTCATTCCCGCGACGACTTCCTCCGGCGGATAGCCGATTTGGTTCACGTAAGCAATAACCCAAAAGAGCTCCGGGTCGCCGTATGCTTCGTCGGCGTACTTCGTAAGATCGCCCGCGTGAACGTCGTCCACGATCTTTCGTTCTTCGTCGCCATCGAGCGTGATCTCCGGCGGACGCCAGCGGCCCAAAAAACCTTTTCCGTCCAAGAGGTACAAGGGCGTTTGCTTGTACCGCGAATGAAACGGGAGGTCTAACTTGTATTTCTTCTCTTCGGCCATGCTATCCCACTACCACGCGCCCCTCGACGTTTGGCCCACCGGCCCCCGTCGTCGAAGCGGAGAGTCGCGTCATCCCTTTCTTTTGCGTATAGAAGTCAGGGTAGAACCCCGACACTCTTTGGAAAACGAGATCGACTTTCGCCCCGTAGGGTTGCGCCGACTCGTTGTGATACGGCGGACTCCAATTCGCATTGACGCCGAAAATCAATCCTCGAAGCGTCATAAATTCGCCAAGCACAAGTAGCACGATGGGCGGCTTCCCGGCCACGACCGTACGAAGCTCGCCCGGCGCTCTTTGTTGTCGGGGTTTCTGAAAAGAGATCGCTTGAAGCCACCGAACCTTGTTTTCCATGTCCCGCAAGATTTGTTTCGGGTCGGAAGCGGCGGCTCCCCCCAATCCGCCCGACAAGGCTTTAAGACCGCTTTCGCTGGCGTCCGTTTCGAGCCCGGCCTGGAAGTGCAAAGACAAAGTAACCGAAGACCACGCCCCGCCTTCGTAGAACCAAAAGAGAGGTTCCGGAGAGCCCTTCGTCATGGGCTTGTAATTCACTTGGTAGTTTTCCGGGATTCCCTCTTCGTAGGGATACGACTCGAACGTAAGGCGTTCGCCTGTCGGATCGTCTTCAAGCACAACGGCGCACATGATGGGAGGGCCTACCGGCATTACAATCCTCCCAATCCAGGCGCGCGTGCCGCTTCCTTCGCGCCCAAGAGCGCGACGGCTTGTTCCAAGAGGTTTACCATTTTCCCCATGAGTCCTTTCAGCTCCGAATCCGTCCGAACTTCGATGGGCCTTTCAGCCGTCCCGCCCACCGGCCCCAAAACATTCGTCACGAAGCGTTGAATGTACTCAGGCTTCAACGGCACGATAGCTTCCGCAACCCCGCCTTCGCCCACGACGGCGGGCGTCGGCTCCGTTGCGATACCGCCTTCGGCCAAATAGCTGAGCTGGCTCAGCCCCAAGATTTTTTGAAGACGTTTTCCGATCACCGGAACCTTCCACCAAAGCACGTCATTGATCGTTTCGATGATCGTGTCGTTAATTACGGACTTAATTGTTTCGACCGGCGCGCGAATGAGGTTTTTGATCGTGTCGAAAATCCCACTTACACGCTTTCCGATCCCACTCAACCCAAGGAAATCGAGAATCCCGGTGACTTTCCCTTTGATCCAATCCAAAACGGCGGTGAAACCGCTTTTGATCTTCTCAGGGATCGACGTAAAGAACCCGACGACCTTGTTGAAGAGCCATTCGGACTTCTCGACGATCCATTCCCAAGCGTCTTTCACCGTTCCGATCACCGCTTCGATCACTTCGTCGGCGATATTTCCAAATTCCTCCCACTCTTCCACAAGCCCTTCGACAACATCGACTATTTTTTCAATGATCGGCTTCACGAACCTCGCCAGTTGCTTGTAAATTTGCGTCCAGAGCTTCATATAAAGCTTCAACCCCTTGAAAACGAGCGGCCCCAGGAGTTTCCCGATCACAAGGCCGACAAGTTTCAATACGGGCGGAAGGATCGGAAGGATCGCTTTCGCCAATTCGAGAAACGCCTTAATCAATTCGTCGAGAACCGGCAACATTTCCGGGAGCATTTCGTCGAGCATCGTCAAAATTGGTTCGAGCGCGGGGAAAACCGCGTCGAGCAACCCTACCGCGAGGTCCGCGAAGGCTTGAACAAGGGTTCCAAGGATCGGTTCGAGGTTTTTGAAAAGCTTTTCGATAATGGGCGCGAGCTTCGTGACGATCTTCGAGAGCACTTCCGCGACCTTCGTTAGAATGGGAACAATCGCCGTCTTGACGATCATCCCGAAAAGGCGCGCGATGATGGGGAGAACGGTCTTCGCCAGTTGCGCGAGCGTCGAAGCGACCGTCATAAGAGGGTCTTTGAGATCGTTCCAAAGATCGACAATCGTTGAGAACACCGTGTCGAGTATTCCGCCGCCTTTCCCCCCTTCCGCGATCATCTCGACGAACGTGCCCAACACTTTCGAGACAATCCCGATAACGGGAGTAAGCACCTTCGAGAGAAGCGGCGCAATCTGAATCGCCAGCTCATAGAAGACCTCTTTGAGAGGCCCAAGCGCCGCGTCGATGGTATTCCCAAGCACTTCGATTGCGGGTTCGAGCACGCTTGTAACGAGGCCGACGATTTTTCCGATCACTCCCAGGACTTTTCCGATCCCGCTCTTTCCAAGCTCGAAGCCCGCGCCCATTATTGCGCCCATTCCCCCGATCTTTGCGATTTGAGTAAGCGCGCCCTTCACGAAAGTCAGCTTGCCGAAGAGCGATTGCGTTTTCTTCCCAAGTGCATCGGAGCTTTTCGTCGTGTCTTCCACGACCGTATCGAAGTCGCTCATGCTTTCCGTGGCCCCGGCCATAACCTCTTCGATACGGTCCCCCAAAACGGAGATCGCGGCGACGACGTTATTCGTCAAGTTGTCAATGGCCCCTTCCGTTACCTCGAAACCGCTTACCATCTCGACTTGAAGACTGTCCATCGAGAGCTCGACGGTTTCGGACACGGATTCCATCGACGAAGCGAGCTCTTCGGCGGCGGTCTTCGCCGCGTCGCTTGCCGCTTGCATGTTCTCTTCGGCTTTGGTGACTACTCCCGAAGCCATATCCTTCGCCGAAAAGACGTACCCGATGCTTTCAATGGCGTCGGCCATGTTTCGCGTCTTCAACCGCTCTATCGTGCGCCTCTTTGTCCTTCCGGAACTTTTTATTTAGGCGCTGGATAAAGTCGTTTCGTTGCCACGGCACCATAGCGGCCCACCCCGCGTAGGGTTGCCCGCCGTGAACCATAATGTCAAATCGTTGGCGGCGAAGCTCCTCCATTCCCGGAACTTGCCGCGCGAAAAAAGCTACCGTCCAGCGGTAGCCTCGCACGAAAGAGTGCGCCACAATGAACGCACAAAAACTCAGGTGTCAGCTCGTACCCGGTTTCCCATTTCGAGAACTCCGCTTGGAGCGCGCGAAGGTCTTTGCTGAAAGCGTCCTTCACCCAGCTCTTCGCCGTCAAGATGTTCATTTCCTCCGTGTTCACCTTGACGATATGCTTCGCAAGCGTGTACGTGTGCAACGCGCTCTTGGGAACCATTTGGTTCGACTCTTGTTGCCGCGCGTAGTCTTCCGCCTGGATCATGTCGCTGAGCCGGAGAAGACGGAAATGCACGACGGCTTGCGAGATGGGGAGCGGCGGGGTCTTGAAGGGTTCAACCCATTCCGCCGCGCGCTTTTCGTCGAGCTCCTTGACTTCCATCTCTTCGATGTTCACCGATTTCGGAAAGAACTTTTTACAATGTGGGCAACGAGGCCGGAATTGCATGATCGGCGAATACGAAAAGGCGAGAAGGTTGAGGAAGAGCGCCGTCCAATCCGTCACCAAAAGGCTTTCGTAAGGAAGGTCGCCCAGCTCGACAAGTTGCGCGAGGACGTGACGGAAGACGGGCGTAGCTTCAACGCCGTCGCCCGCCCCCGCCAACAGCTCCTCTTGCTCCCCGCGAATGGGATGGATCACCGTTTTCCCGCCGGGGCACTTGTCCCCGTACAGTACGCCGCGAGAGGGCAGAACGTAGGGAAGCGTGAAGCTCCCCTTGCCCAGCTCAACCCGAACTGGCGCTTTCGCAACCGGTTCGGTTTTCGGCGGAGTCTCTTCCGCCGTCCCCGTTTCCTTGGTTTCTTCGTCGCTCATTACAACGCCCCTTCAAAGACAGAGTACGATCCTCCCAACGAATAGAGCGTCCCCGAAAACGCTCTATCGAAGCTTGCCTTGAATCCAATCGACGGAAAAGCTCATCTCCATTTCGATTTGCTCTCCCGTCGTGTGGTCGATGGGGATATCCGGTTCCCCCATCGGGAAGACGCCGCCCAGGTTGTACTGGCGCACGCCCGTCACGCCGTCGCTTCCGAAGAGAACGAGGGTCGCGGGAACCTTGACGCGGTTCGTGACTTGCATCAAACCGGTCAGCTCGTCGTACACGCGGTCGAACCATCTCTCGATTGTCAGGCGCGTGTTCGAGTCGATGAAGTCGCGGAACGTCACGCTCATTTCCGCGAGCGGTTCCGGGCGTTGCGGGAAAAAGATCGTCCCGTTGAGGTATTCGATCTGTCCCCGCGTGATCTTCCGTCCTGGGATCGTGGCGAGCTTGAACGAGAGCGAGAGGATTTCCTGCCCGCCGGGGATTCCCAAGTGGTCGATATGAAATTCGAGCATCCCCATATTTTTCTTTTGCTCGTTCCACCGTCCACGCGCCATGTTCAAGTGATCGGCGGCGTATCTGTACGCGAGAGCCATGCTTCACTCCTTAAAACGATTCCTATGTCATGCGGAGGCCGGGTTAGAACCGGCGCGCTTCCGATGCTCCGCCCGCTCCGGCTTTCGCGCCTACCCTACCGGCGCTACTTCGTCGAAGCTTACGCCCGTGGGCGTGATAATCATTTGATATTCGAGCTCTTCCATCCCCTTCGTGGGTTGGACGAAGACCTTGCACACGGCTCCGTAGCCGTCGATGATCGCGGGCGTGTTCGTCGTTTCGTCGCACAGGATTCGGAAGTCGTAAAGCCCGCGAAGAGCCTTGACGGGCCGCGCGATCTCGTTCGTCGTCGCTTCGATTTGACGCCAAAGCGTGTCATCGTTCAGCTCGAACGGGAAGGTCGCGGAAACCGCGTCGATTTGGTTCTCGACGACGTTGAGCATCCACCGCACGTTGAGCCGGTCGAGTGCGGTGGGCGCGCGTTGCGTCGTGCGCTGGCCGTAGAGGAAAATCCCGCGCCCGACGATCCGGACGAACGGGTTGACGATGTTCGGCGTCCCCACGGAAACCGTCGTCGGGCACATGCGCTTGCGCTCGCCCTTGTCCGGCGAGTACCGGAGCCCCACCACGTCATTGACTTTCCCGCGCCTCTCTCCGGCAATCGGATACCAGGGATAGGCATTGTTGTCCGTGTAGGCCGCGAGCGAACCCAGCTCGCCTTCCGGCGGTTCGTAGCAATCGCCGTCTTTGTACTGATCGTAGTAGCGAAGCCACGTGCCCGCCACGAACGAGTACGAGCTGTTCCACGCCGCGAGGGGCGGGTACGGAACCTTCGCCGTGGGAACGGCCACGCCGCCCGGCGACGCCGCGTTGAACTCGCCGTTCGTGTAATCGAGCATGTCCGTCACCGGATCGGGCGAGTTGACGCCCGGCGTCGGGTACGTGTCCGCCATTTGCTCCGGCGGCGTGAAGTCCGGGATGGAGTGGAACCAGACGCATCGACGCCCCGGCGCGGCGCAAAGCGCCACGCCCGCGTCTTGCACTTGCCGGTGGAAGATTCCCGGCGCGGAAAGGAAGTGACACGGGACCGTTTCGGGGTTCTGGAAGATTTGCAAGCCCGTGTAGGTCGATCCCACCTTCGCCCCGATCACGTCCGCGTTCGTGAACGCTCCCGCGAGCCCGATGTTTTGCGCCGCCGTCACGTCGGGTTCGCTTGTCGTGACGACGCTCTCCACGTTGACGTATTCGGATTCCTCCGTCACGTCTTCGATCAGTTGCGCGAGGTCCGCGAGGTTGTCGAAGGTTTCCACCGCCGCCGCGCCGCTCCCATCGTTGAA
>JABAHP010000503.1_pt2 | contig 12172 bp, 7 predicted proteins | sample 7062081 | NCBI WGS metagenome assembly JABAHP01 (sample SAMN14534357, study PRJNA622989) | marine sediment metagenome | biome: marine biome [ENVO:00000428]; feature: marine pelagic biome [ENVO:01000023]; material: deep marine sediment [ENVO:00002113] | place: India: Gulf of Kutch | collected... | reverse complement strand
GAAAAGTCAAGTTGAACGTAACTATTGAAATGAAAAAGGATTATGAGCAAATGGACACTTGGTCAATTAGGACAAAACAAAGCCAAACAAAGCCAAACAAACCCAAAACGAACCCAATTTTAGCCAATAAAAAGCCAATACGAACCCAATTCAAACCCAAACAAACCCAATTTGTATACCAATTTGGAGGTTCAAAAAAGATGACTAAACACAGGCGGGGACATACTCGTTGCCCCGCCCGCTCTGTCGTAATTCGAGTGGATTAGGGCAGGGAGGGAAACCTTTGAAACGCAAAAGTGATATGGGAAGTTCCGGATCCCGATAAAATGATTCGAGGAATAGATCCGCGGTCTGAGTCCACCATTAAAGGAATTCCATGGAAGTCCGCTCCGACGGGAACACGAGAGTCAGACATCAGTTCGATTGGTTACTTCGACTCAAACGTCAATGTGATATGTTTAATCGAAAATATACTCACCCTAAGATGTGCATGATACATGACTCTGAAGATATATATCTTCTCTTACTTTTAGAAAGATTTCTCGACCGATCTTATAAGCCTAAGACAGTCCGGGTGTGCTTAGAACACCCCCCGGCCCTTATACAGCTATGAGGATGACGCGGAGTCACAAAGTTAGCTTATTGTTGCTCACAGTCCAAACGTCTTCATTTCACTCATTAGTTAGCACCGGCAAAACAAGACACAGTACCGTCGGTTGTTACCAGATACAAATGTTCATTAGCCGCTGCCATTCCGTCAAAGACCGGCAAGCTGTCCAATTCGTACCCGGCTAGCTTCTTGCCGTCCTCCGCGGATACGGCCCATAGCAGAGCACCTTTCTCACCGGCTATCGCCGCATCCTGTCCGGCTAATTGCGCTTGAATCTCAGGATCGCCGAAATGGCGGAAGGCTTTCTCCTCGTCCACTATGTCCGGCGGCCCGGCGATAAACAAGGTACGACGGGCAAGAACCATGGCTCGAACCAACAACGGTACTGAGCGTGACCACTTATGACGAGGGTGCTGAATCATCCGTCGGCGGGGTTGCTTTCGCTTTTCATCAGTCGCTTTTCTCTTGATGGGAAGACCAATGGGTTCACGGATGTTTTCGGGATCTCGGCTTGTCGAAAATAGGTGGTATTCCAGTGGTGTTCTCCATTGGTAGTACATTGGTTTGCGCCCAAATCCGTACACAGAGGTCCCGTCGACTACCATGATCCGCCCTCCGGGGGCAAATCTGCCCGCCTGGGGCCAACCACCTGCGCCTTCAGCGAAACTCCGACCGTAGAGCCAATAGGAGCGATGCCACCATGTATCATCCAGGAAGCCGATGGGTGAGAATAAATGTACTCCTTTCCCCTTTTGTACGGCGCCCTGTTCTGCGTCCTTACCTGAGTGTGGAGCCAGATCGAAGCGGTTCCCTTCGAAGTCAAACCGCTGTGATCGCATGTAGAGGTACTGGCCATCGGTTGAGAGCACGTCCGGAAGACCCACCGGCATGTTCCTTACTTTGACGTGCACCTGCAGATTCTCACCGGTTGCCGGATCGCGCTCGTCGAATATCGTCTCTCCAATCTTGAGCCCGGTCTTCGCATCAAGACGCAGATACCTTAATCCACCATCCAGGAACATAGACCTTCCCGCTATGCAGTAGACCACTCCATCCCGAACAAGCACGCTGCCGTGCACAGGCCATACCGATTCTACCTGCTCGAACGACGTTATCCTGCGATCCTCCGGTGCGGCACGGAATCGCCAGGCAAGAGCGCCATCCGTTGCGTCAAGGCAATACACATAACCGTCTGCCGAACCGAACAGCACGCGGCCCTCGTAGAGAGTTGGGGGTGAATCGACTCGTCCGCCTGCGGTGTAGCTCCATACCGGCTTGCCGGAGTCGGCATCCAGCGCGTGGATGGTGTGCGTGTCGATAGACGCTACCAGCAACTTGCCGCCGGCGAGGACGGGAGCAGATAATCGACCACCTAGACGAGTCTTCCATGTTTGCTTCAGGTCGGCGGGTATCAATGTCTCGGTGAAGCCGCTCCTCGCGTTATCATGGCGATGTGTCGGCCAGTCACTGACATTTTCGGTTTGGGATTTGCGACTTATAATTTTGGTGTAGGCCGGAGCTCGTTCTATCCTCGTTGCTGCTTTCTGCTTACTCTTAGCTTCCCGTCTATTGTTCTTCTCCGGCGTCAGGGCGCAGAAGCCGTAAAGCTTCGCCTGCATGTAACAGGCGCAACTGTGTGGTGTTGTGTAGGTCATTCCATTGCACGGCATGATTCCGTGAATACACCCGCTGCGGACCCAGTGATTTGTTACCCAATGCTTGTTGCGAAAGTCGACGTACTCGGTTCCGGTCCATCCGGGTATAAGGTAACGGTCCGTTGCTTTGCTTCGGTAGCAGCGATGGTGCATGAAGAAGATGTTAATGTCGGGCAGGAAACGGCTTTTGATGTCGCCGGTCCGCGGATCGCGGCCGATGAATTCGCCGCTGTCTCTGCCGCCGGCGATTTCTCCGCCCCATACCAGCCCGCCCGCTACCAAAACATCTTCGGGGCAGAAGTGCCCCGAGCGGGGATGCGGTCCAGTCCATAGAATCTCACCGGTTTTGGCTGAAATCCCGCTTAATTTTCTCGTTGCGCCATAAAACAGAACCACGTCCTGGTAAACGACGAGTGTCGGTGTGATGTTGGTGGGAATTATAGCCCGGCGCTCTACAGGCTTAGAATTCCAAGCCTCCTCCCCGGCCTTCCGATTCAGGGCCACTACTTTTTCGCCGTCGTGGAAGTAAACTCGCTTGTCATCGGCCGCTGGCGTAAGCGGTACCACACGATATTTTTTTTGCCAAAGAATTCTGCCTGTGTCTGCCCGGATGGCCATGATTTCTCTCGGTTTCTCATTCCATGGAAACTCGCGCATTATGCGGTCCCGTTCGGCCCCGATGCCGACCTCCTGTGGTTTGAAGGCATCGTAGCTCTGTGGCGATTTTTTAACTAATGCGAACAGTACACCATCGGATAAGATGATTTCTTCAGTCGCAAAGGTGTCTTCATAGGTCCGAATCGTTTCACCCGTTGCTGCATCCAGAGCAACCAGAGGTGCGTCAAGTCCGAGCGTGACGTAGACCCGGTCACCCAACGCTACCAGGCGGCGCTGAAGCTGGGCCGGACCGCTCTTGAACGGCCAGAGGTGAGGATGCCACTTCGGAATCGACCGTTTCCAAAGAACTGTGCCGTTGAAAGCGTCGCGCGCAATAAGCGCCGTCTTCGACGGCAGCATGATAGATGTGGTTGAGCCTTCGTCGATGATGTAGAAGATGCGGTCTCCTGATGAGACCATCGCGCTGACGCTCGCTCGACGGTCATGGTGCCGAGCCCACCGTGGGCTTCCGGTCCACTGGAAGTGACGAGGCGGGCCAACCAACTGATCCTGCGACACGGCGTTGCCGCTGGCATCGTAGAGGTAGTGCGTCCACTCATCAATCTCGTCGGGGCGCGGTTTGACTGTCTTACTCCACTTGTTACCTGGCTTAATGTAGACGACACCATTCGGACAAAGCACTCGCATTACCTCCTTAATCATGGTTGCATCAAGATTCTCTGCTACCGCCAGATTGACCAGGTTGTCCACGTATGGCAGGTGCTTACCATCGAACTGGTCGACTGAAACTTTTCCATAGCTTTTGAGGGATTGGATATATTTTCGAGCTTGTCGTACTTTGTCGACGTCTGTATCCAGTCCATGAACGAGATAGCTGTCGTTGGCGCGCAACGCCGCTGTGAGTTTCCCGTCGCCACAGCCAATGTGCACAATCAGGCCACCTTTAATGCCGGTCGCATCCAAAATTTGCCTGGCTTTGTGCTTGTAACCGCCCGGCTGGGCTATCGCAACTGACAGTGCATAGAAAATCCATAGAACAAAGATGAGTTTTGTAGAGAACCGGCACTTCTTCATGACTTTTCCTCCTTCTTAATTGCAGGATTAAAATAATTGCTTTTTGTGTTATTCTAATAGTGAAATCTATTCAGAACAAGCACATTTTCTTTACCATTGCAAGCCACAGCAGGGAAAGCGCCCCTATGTAATCTGAAAGCCACTGTAGGTGTAAACCTTATATATCAACTCGATTTTTTTTCTCTTGCCACAAACATCTCGGGGACCTCCCGAGAGAAGCAACATATCTATGTTTTTCAGAAATCCAAGTCTCCAAAATGTTTCCACAGTTTCAGATTTTGCATCAATCGAGCCCGAATATATATCGTTTTTTAGCTAAATAAAGCAATGTACAAAAAAATATCGGGCCAATTTCGGGTTCAATGAACGTTATCAATTGGTAAGCAGTTGTAAGTCGTGCAGGTTGGTTGATATGTCGTAACAGGATGCCTCAAAACCAAATAATGTAACTACTGAGATTTTATTATTTGACTTCGAGCTCTTCATGGGTGATCGCTACCATCGGTTGGGCAGCAAGTCATAGAGTTGGCCGCCCCCTCCCTGTATATTAAGGCTTGTCTTACCCGCAGGAGTTCCTATCTCATGGTATAATACACACTGACAGGCTTCGCTTAATCATGTTGCTACTGGGAAGCTTAGATGAGCTTAGATGAAGTGCATGGGATTTTCTTCTCTTTACTATGAATAGGAAATATAATATATATTTCAGCGTAAAATACTTTATAAGGAGTATTAAAATGAAATCCAAAAGAATTTTGTGTCTTGTTTTTATTAGTATTTGTTATTTGGTTATTGATTGCGTTACTCTCGGAGGGCATAAGTATAACAATCAGTATACCGGGGTGAACCTGGATCGCATAGCATTTCCTATGGGCGGGATCGGAGCCGGGATGATCTGTCTTGAGGGGACGGGGATGCTCAGTCATTTCTCGCTTCGGAGCCGTCCCGATATATTCTCCGAGCACAAGGTGTTTGCTGCTATATGTGTCAAGGGTGACAAGAACACAGCACGAGTATTGGAAGGCCCGGTTCCGAAGTGGAAGATCTTTGCGATTCACCCGCACACAGGTCAATACGGTGGGCCGGGTAACGGCCTCGGTGAGACAACATATGGTCTTCCCCGGTTTCGTAAGGCGAGTTTCAATGCACGTTTTCCGTTCGGCACTGTTATACTTGAAGACCCCAAGATGCCCTTAAGGATTGAGATTACCGGATGGAGTCCGTTCACGCCGCCTGAACCCGACACGTCCTCGCTGCCGATGGTTGGATTAGAGTACAAGTTTGTCAATACATCCGGGAAAAAGATTGAAGCCGTATATTCATTCAACGCTGAAAACTTCATGGATGTCCAGGGTAATAAAGGATTGATCAGGAAAATCAAGGGAGGATTCATTCTCGCACAACCGCCGGGGGACAGCTTGAAGAAGCACGATGAGGGTTACTTCGCAGCTTTTGTTGATGAGCCAGGTGCTAAAGTGAACGCCGCATGGTTTAGGGGTGGCTGGTTTGATCCGCTGACGATTGTATGGAAGGATATTGAAGAAGGTAAATGCTATGATAAAGGCTTCCCTCGTCAAGGAGGCCCGAGTTCCGGGGCGACGCTGTTTGTGCCGCTTAGGCTGGCACCGGCACAGACAAAAACAATTGCATTAAAATTGTGTTGGTATGTGCCGTATAGTGATGTCCGCAGAGGTGAGGAGGTCTCCACATCCGGTGATAGCCGGGAGAAGCCAGCTTACAGACCTTGGTATGCGGGTAAGTTTTCCGGTATTGATGCTGTTATCACCGAGTGGCGCAAAAGCTATAATAGCCTTCGGATCAAGAGTAAGAGATTCAGCGATTGTTTTTATGATACGACTCTACCGCCCGAAGTGGTTGAGGCTGTTGCAGCAAACCTTACGATACTGAAGTCACCCACAGTTCTCAGGCAGACCGATGGCAGGCTCTGGGCATTCGAGGGGTGTCACGATGGCGCAGGATGCTGTCATGGATCGTGTACACACGTTTGGAATTATGCTCAGGCGATTCCGCATCTTTTCCCCTCGCTCGAAAGGACGCTGCGCGAGACAGAATTCTGTGTTTGCCAAAATGCTGAGGGCCATCAAAATTTCCGTTGCCCGCTGCCGATTCGCGAGCCGGGACACAGTTTCCACGCCGCCAGTGATGGTCAATTGGGCTGCGTGATGAAAGTATATCGTGATTGGAGGATAAGCGGTGATACCGGGTGGATGAAAAAGCTCTGGCCCAGTATACAGCAGAGCCTGGCCTACTGCATAAAGACATGGGATCCCAAGCATGAAGGCATTCTTCGCGAACCGCACCATAATACTTACGACATCGAGTTCTGGGGCCCTGAACCGATGTGCAGCAGCTTCTATCTTGGAGCGCTGAAGGCGGCTGTTGCTATGGGCAAAGAAGTCGATGGCGATGTGTCGCTATACAAAGACCTGATAGCCAAAGGTGAAAAGTTTGTAAACGAAAAGCTTTTCAACGGTGAGTACTTCCACCAGACAATTCAAACGGAAGGACTCCAGGCAGGCAGTCCTCTCGAAGTCAAGAGTTTTCATAAGAACTACACACCGGAAGCTCTGGAGTTGTTGAAGACCGAAGGTCCGAAGTATCAATACGGAACAGGATGTCTATCCGACGGCGTACTTGGCTGCTGGCTTGCAGAGGTCGCGGGGATTGGCCAAGTCCTGGAACAAAGAAAAGTTAACCGTCACCTCAATAGCATCCATAAATACAATCTCAAGAAAGACCTTTCTGAACACGCAAATCCACAACGCCCGGGTTATGCAATGGGTGACGATGGCGGTTTGCTGCTGTGTACCTGGCCGAAAGGTGGGATGCCTTCTTTACCCTTCGTCTACAGTAATGAAGTCTGGACCGGTATTGAATATCAGGTTGCCTCACATTTGATCCTTCGCGGCATGGTCGATCAGGGATTGGAGATCGTGCGCATCGCACGCGATAGATACGATGGTCGATCGCGCAATCCATTCAACGAATATGAGTGCGGTCACTGGTACGCACGGGCCATGTCAAGCTACGCTCTGCTTGGCACGTACAGCGGTGCCAGGTATGATGCCGTGGATAAAATCCTATACTTGAAGCCCTCAATTAAAGGTGATTTCAGGGCTTTTATTAGCACCGCTACAGGGTATGGCAATGTCGGCGTCAAAAACGGCAAGGCCTTCTGCGACGTGGTTGGTGGTAAAATACCGTTCAAAAAAATCTTGTATAGGCCGTTATGATCCTGATGCTTCACAAAAACTGCCTACACACCTTAAAAAGATGTGGAAGTTGGTCGTAATACCAAAGACTATACCAGCCAACAAAACTGGATTTCGGGCAACTTAATATGCCGGAAAGAATTTCCAATATTTACAACTTTGGTCGGCCCCGTCCGTTCAAAACGGTTTTATTGAACGATTCCAGGATATTGAACAAAAGTAGATATTCTTAATAATAGTTGGAAAAATCAAGTTCAAAGAGCTGTAAAAATGAATTGACTTGGGTATTAATCAAATCAAACAGTGCTGTTACCATTCACATCTTGTGATGTTGTCAAACAGGGTAATATTGTCCCGATTGTATTAAATCCTAATAAAATTAGAAAAGAAAAATGACAACGCACCCCGCACAGTAGTTTTAAGTTATATTTAATCCTGGACAATTCTGAGGGGGTGTATGAGGAGATACTCAGTACTAAATCAGAGAAAAAGTCTGATCTACCTTGTTAATTTCATTTGCTCCAGAAAAAGGCCGTGCGCCAAAGATCGCTTCAATGGTACATTAACTGACAGCAGTTTCCAGAATGGCCGACCATAAGCGAAGGATGTTCTCAGTGCATATCTTTTTGATGTCTCCTTCCGTATAGCCGCTCTTCAGTAACTCGTTGATAAGGTTTGGATAACAAGAGACATCCTTTAAACCAGCCGGGAGTTCTCCCCAGAGGCCATCGAAATCGGAACCGAGACCGACGTGATTAATTCCGACCAGGTTGACGGCGTGGTCGATGTTTTGCACGACGTCTGAAATATCGGCCTGTGGGAGTGGATTTGCCCGAATATATTGGTCTGTATATACCTCCTGTTCATCAGGATTTAGGTCGACGGTCTTTAGGTGCTCAAGTATGCGACGCTTGCGCTCGACGGATCTAATGTTGGCCTTTCTGTTGACGAAGCCGGAGCCAAAAGTAATTTGGATTGTGCCGCCCTTATCGGCCAATAGCCTTATCATTTCATCGCTCATGTTGCGTTCCCAATCCGGTGTAAAGTGACGACAGGCTGAGTGTGTGGCTACGACAGGGGCTTTGGACACCTCCAGTATCTGGTAGAATGTCTCGTCTGAAGCGTGTGAGACGTCTATCATCATTCCGATGCGGTTCATTTCTGCGACAACCTCTCTGCCAAAGGGGCTCAAGCCGTTCCATTTACGGTCAGGATCGAAAGAGGAATCACAGATATGGTTGCACTTGGAGTGTACCAGTGTGATGTAACGAACACCACGGTCATAGAAGTGTTTGATATTGGCGAGATTACCTTCAAGGGGTGAGCCGTTTTCCATAGCGATAACAATTGATACTGTCTCTTGGCCGAACTGTACTCTGAGATCTTCGGGTGATCCGGCAAGGATGAACTTATCCGGCCACTTGTTAGCCCAGCCTTCGATCATATCGATTGTCTCATCGGCGAAAACACGAGCCCCTCCCTTTAATTCATATTTGGCGGGAACATAGACGACCATGAACGCAGCGCCCAGACCACCTTGTTTGGCCCTGGGGAAGTCAAAGTCGCCGTCCTTGGTTCTTCTTGAGATATCCTGCCCTTTCTTCTTAACACGATAAGGCACGTCAATGTGGGTGTCGATTAAAGTTCTATACGCAACGACCTGTTTCATTTATCCAAATCTATCTTTCTATTTGTCATTAAAAACTTCTAAACTTTCATACTCTACCACAGACTATGATGTTGTCAAGCAAAGGGATTACTTCCCGGGATTGAGAAATGTCCGGTATGCATTCACGGCGTCGGTGCCCCAGACACCTTCTGTCAGCGATTTTGAAAGCTCTTTGCTTGTCGCGCCGGTGTTAAACACAATTACCGTTGCTCCATAATCAAAATGCCTGGTCAGATAGTCCTTCGTCGTCAGTGCATGTCTGCCGCCGGACGGGCCCATGGTCGGGCTTGCCTCGGTGCTTGCCCAGTGAGGATTCCCATGACGTTCAAGCTCCTTATATAGTGCTCCGAAGTCATTGCGAAGCGGCCCGACCGGATATGTCGTCCATCCGGGTCGCGAATAGTCATTGAACGCAATCTCTATCGGAGCATTGGTAAATTCTACCATCGGTGAGCCGATGACACCTGCCCCTGCGGCAATATGCGTGTACATTTTTTCGCTGGGAATTCCCGCCTCGAAAAGTTCCCGGCACCAGTAGGAAATGTACTCCTTATTGACCTCAGCCAACGCCCTGCCGAAATCTTCCGGCGGCTTATCTTTACTGTAACCTTTGTTGGTCAGGGCGTTATATCCCAGGCGAGCCTTGGGTGATTTATCTTCATCCATCAATTTAGCAATTTTCGGATTTATCTTATCGATGTTCTCATAGTTCGGAAGTGCTGGTTCTGCGCCGACAGTAACGCCTGAAAGAAGATGATCCTTGCCTTCCTTTTTCAGTTTCTCCAGTCCCTTTTTAAGCGGTGGAGCTACGACCTCGTTTACCAGACGGGAAACTTCCCTTAATACGGTTGGGCTGTTGTAGCAGATGACCGGTGCCATGCGTTCGGCCGTTCCCCAGTCACGGTACCGATGTGGATGCGGCGTGCCGTCGAAGTTTATCCATTCCACATTGGCCTTGTTTTTCGGATCATAACCGCTTTTGTCTTTTTCCGAATAGTTCCATAGGTCCGGCCTGTTTTCCCATTCGTGTGTTTCAACGGTAAAATGAACAGCAACATTGTGACGAAGGGCGACATCAAAAGCGCACCGGACGGCCCGCGCGATATCTGCGTGTTTATTCTCGCTGTGTTCAGGATCGAACCTCCAGGCAGGAATGATAAGGTGAAATCCCCAGTTTCTCTTCTTGACGTCTTTGGCCTTACCGAGCTTCTCGATAGTATGTTCAATGGCCTTCTCGAAGCCTGTCATCTGTCCGCTGTACAGATGGCCGGCTTCACGTACCGGAAGAATCAGATACTGTGTTTCTTCTGTCTTCCGAAGATACTTTTTAAGGTCTTTTGGTTTCGGTACCGGTGGTCCTTTTTTCAGAATATCCAGAACGCGATCGAGGACTTTTTCCGCCTCCCGAAATCTTCCGCTCCGCATGAGAGGAAAACATTCAGCGTGCATGATATCGCGAATCTCAAAAGGATGGTGCCCTTCAGATGCCCATCGCTGCATGCCTTGTTACACTCTTTTCACTTTTTCCTCACAGGCCCTGACCAATTCTTCACGCGTGCGCGCCTCATCCTGAGCCCGGAGAGGACACAGAAGCGCGCACAGCAGTAACCCCGCGATTATCCCTGACTCTATTTTCACCTTACTTTTCCCATTTACATGGTTAAGAAACAATACGTGCTGCGTGCCGTTATTAGCCGTTCTTTATGAACCAGTCGAAAGTTGCGATTGCCACGATTTCATTGTTCGAATGTACGCTTACCTCAACTGCGATCTTTGCGGCGCCCTTCTGTCTTAATCGATCCAATGCCTGGTGCGGGTGGGGCTTCGAATCAGTAACCTCTGCCATAATATCCTCCCTGGCGGCGGACTTGTACTTGACCGTTCCAATACGAGTGACCGCTAGCGCATCAGGAAACTCGTATCCAAAATTTTCAATAATGAACCGGCCGGAACCTGCTTCGGCTACGCCGTAAATTGCAGTCGCATGTACCGTTCCAAGATGATTCATATGCAAATCCTTAACAGGGATAGTCACTACGCCATTGCGGTCCTGGATACCAATGTGTTTATTAAATGGAAGGTCAGAGACTCTCATTTGATGTTTCCTTGGCTAACATGTTATTATTCAGTTTTCCTGATAACACCCGGAGGCCGTAATACTATCAAATCACAGTACATTTGTCACGTACTACTTGCCAAATCCGGGGGATTTGGGAGGAGGGGTTAGATCTCAGGACCAAAGAAAAGGAAGATTCCTGAATTAGTTCCGATTGAGATTTATCAGTTGTTTGGAAATGACTATGCAGGAATTAGTGATAACTAACACATGCTGGTTTCAGGTTGAGCATGTTTTATTGCCGCTAAGGCGGCAATCTCGTCAGTTGCAAATTCAAAAACTATGTCAAGGCCGGCCACCTTAAAGACACTTTCGGTTGCGGGGGCGACATTGCATAATAAAAGCCGATGCCCGAACTCGGCCAGAAGTTTGTTCAATTGTAACAGCTTCGAGATGCTCGAAGAGGTTACAATATCAACGCAGGAGAAATTAACTACAACGTCACAGTCGCCTTCACCACGCACAACTTCAGCAACAATTTCGAGTTCAGAGCCCACGTCCGGTTCCGGTGGCAAGTCAACAGTCAAAACACACTGCGATGAATGATCTATTACCATTTTGCTCTCATTATTTTACCCGATACAACCGGGCATATGCTGATGTTGTATCAGGAACGTGTGCTTATTTCGCACACGTTTAATGCTTAGCACAGGATGATGTAACAAATTATTACAAGAAGTAATAAACGCTTTTTACTAACCGTACCCAAGAGCCGCATGTTGTAATATGTCGCTGCCATCGTTCTAAGTCCCCCAATTTTACCGCCGATAATATAATCCGTATACAGTGAGCAAAACATAAATTATAGTACGCAGTTACGGTTCCTGCGTAGCGTAGCCATCACTTTTGCATTGGGCTTACTTGAAGTAAGACGTTGTATCTCCATCTGATTTGCCCATTTGTGGAAGTCGATTGCGTTATATATTGTGTATACGCATTTGACTGTTCGATTATCTTTTATCGGATTTTTCATGGTAAAGCCGGCCCTTATCGGATATTGGTTTAAGCGGCAATCTTATTTCGTTTTAGAAGAAAACGGGACTTATATTCATTCGAGGTTGTTAATAGACGTAACAGCTTGTTTTACGCTGCCCCTTCCTACATAAAGTATAACCCAGTTATGTCGGGAGGCAAGAAATATAAAGCAAAATTGATGCCTTTTACACTCACAGAATCGCCGCAGAAAGGCAAAATTTG
>JABAHP010001777.1_pt3 | contig 12175 bp, 17 predicted proteins | sample 7062081 | NCBI WGS metagenome assembly JABAHP01 (sample SAMN14534357, study PRJNA622989) | marine sediment metagenome | biome: marine biome [ENVO:00000428]; feature: marine pelagic biome [ENVO:01000023]; material: deep marine sediment [ENVO:00002113] | place: India: Gulf of Kutch | collected... | reverse complement strand
GGGGGGGCCGGCGGGCGGGTAAGGAGTAGAACTGAGGAGAGCCTGTGACCCGAGGCCGCAAGCAAAAACCGATACCCTGGCTGCCCAAACGCGGGCAGTGGTTTGAGGCCTACGTGCGCAGTCATCCGCACCGCTGTAATCCGATGCGGTGCGTTGACCTCAAGTTCATGGGCAACGAGTGGTTCGTCTACGCCGACCGTCGCTGGGCGCAAATCATGGCGAGTCGGTACGACTTTAGGCTCCCGAGTTCCGTCTGGCGATTCGAGCCGGCCGAGCGAAAGGAGGTGCCGATGGAGTAGCAGCAAGACTTTGGCCAATGCCGCTACTGCCCCGTGCAGTTCTTCGGCCAGGGTGACAATTCGACAATCGAAGACCTATGAAGTTAGGGCCCGGCATGTCGTGACAGCGTAGCCGCTGCACTGCCGGGCCTGTTTTGTCCGCGAATTTCCTCGCAGAATGTTTGAATTTCCTCATTTTTCGCGCTTGATTTCCGGGGGGCGATGTTGTTTGGCTGGAGAGTATGGCAGTTACGCCTGACGACATTCGATGTGTGCTGCGGCATCTTGGTCGCGCACATGAGGAACTTGAGCGACTGCACGCGATCGAAGATCCCAGCCCGACGAAAGCGCTGCTCGCCGAATACGCCGACGACGTTGACGCGACGATCCGCGCGATGACTCGCGCGTTTGAGATACCCGAGGGTGAGGGTTGATATGGCAGGACGACCTCGCCGGACATTCACGAAGACGCAAGTCGCCAAAATCGACAGGATGGCGAAGCAGCAGTGCAAGGACCACACAATCGCCGACGCCCTGGGAATCCCTTTGGAGACCTTCAAGGGCCATTTTCGTGAAAGAACGCACAAAAAGCGGGCCGAGGGCAAGGTTGAACTGCACGCCGCACAGTGGCGTCAACGCACCAACTGCACAATGGCGATCTGGCTGGGCAAGCAATACCTGGGGCAGTCCGACCAGGCGAGCGTGCAGCACGGCGTGGACAAGAGCTTTCTCGACGCGATGAAGGAACTGGCGGGCAATGGCAACGGCAACGGTCGCAGAAACCGAACTGACGCAGGCCGCTGAGGCCCTGCGGCGCTACCAGAGCGACCCGGTCGGGTTCATGGTCGACGTGCTGGACGTGGAGGACGGTCACGTCTGGCAGAAGATGTGCGAGCTGGCCGGCGCGGTCAGGGACCACGACCGAGTCGCCGCCAAGGCGGCGCACAGCGTGAGCAAGACCTACACGGCGGCCAGGCTGGCGTTGTGGTTTCTGCTGTGTCACTACCCCTCCACGGTCATCACCACTGCCCCGAGTCACACGCAGGTCGAGGAGGTTCTGTGGCGCGAGATCCGCCGCGCGTTTGAGGGCGCTCAGTGCAAGCTGCCCGGCAAGCTGACCCGCACGCGGCTGGACCTCGGCAGCAAGCACTTCGCGCTCGGTTTCTCAACCTCACCCGATACGGTGACGGCCGAAGCGACGCGGTTTCAGGGATTGCACAACGACAACCTGCTCGTGATCTTCGACGAGGCCGCCGGGATCGTCCCGCAGATATGGCGTGCGGCGGCGTCGCTGCTCGGCAGCAGTTCCGGCATCAATCATCGCCAGAAGTGGCTCTGTATCGGCAACCCTACCACGCAGCTCGGCGAGTTCGCCCAGTGCTTTGAGGCGAACAGTGGGTGGTACACGCTGACGATCGCGACGACCGACACGCCCAACTTCAAGGCCGGCGAACAGATTATCCCGGGGCTCAGCGGCCGGGAGTTCGCCAAACGCTATGAGGACCGATACGGCCTCGGCTCGAATCAGTACAAGGTCCGCGTGCTGGGCGAGTTCCCCGAGTACACCGAGGGCACGTACTACGGGGCTGAGCTGGCCCGGGCCAGGCGAGAGGGCCGCATCGGGCATTACCCCTATGACCCGGCGTTTCCGGTCTACCGCTTCGCCGACTTGGGGGACATGTATACCGCCGCCATAGATGCTCAGTTCATCCGTGGCCGGATTCGCATAATCGGGGACTACTGGGACAACCAGGGTCAGGGCGCTCAGGCGTTCGTGCTGTCGATGCAGTGCAAGGCGTGGGTGTGGGGTTCGCCGCACTACGCCGGCCCCGACCTCGACGGCAGCAATCGCAAGAGCTTCCAGACGGGCCGGACCACGAAGGACGTGCTGGCCGGGCTGGGCATGGACTTTCAGGCCGTCGAGAAGCACCAGTTCGCCGACGGCATTGAGGCGGTGCGAATCGTCTGGCCGCTGCTCGACATCGACGCCAGGGGCGCGCCCACGCTGCTCCAAGCCGGCGAGGGCTACCGCAAGCGAAAGAACGAAGCGCTGTCCAGCGACGACCAGCCGGTCTATCACGACCAGCCGCTACCGTCGTGGGAATGTCACATGATGGACGCGCTTCGGCACTTGGCGATGGCGTTTCGCTATCACACCATCGGTGGCCAGTACATCGGCGACAGTCGCGCGGCGGCGGCCTACCATCAGCATGGCGGCGGCAGCGCCTACGGCAACTGGCGACGTTTCAATCGGGGGCGGAGCTGATGGGCATGGACCCTGCGACAATCGGACTTCTTGTTGGCCTCGGTGGCACAGCGTACAGCATGACGCGAAAGACTCCGCCGATGCCTAAGCCCGGACCTCCGCCGACGCTCCAGGAAGGCGAACCGCTGGCGAAGAAGAAGCCGCGCAAGTACCGGCCGGCGGCGCAAGTATTTCGTGACGAGGACCTGCGGCTGGGGCCGGCGGCCAAGTTGGGAATGGTGGGATGAGTATCGTATTTGGAGTGAGATCCGCGACCTGGGTGCAGTGGGGGGTGGGGGATAATGCCAAGGTACATTGGAAAACGGGGTCGTCGGCGTGCAGCGAAGCACGTCCGCTCGGCGGGCAAGCCTGGCTCGACAAGAGCTATGCGCGGCAAGAAAGGTGGCAACTTCGGCGGTGGGATCTTGGGGCCGGAAACGAAATATGGCAATCTGGATGATGAAGCCTGATTAGGAGCCGATGAAGCCCGCCCTGCGGCGTGAGACACCGTGGGGCAACGGGGGCCTTGTGGAAGAATGATAGTGACCGCCTACAAGCAGCAAAACCTCTGGCATCGCATCAAGAAGCGGCAGAAAGAGTACGAGCAGCGGCGTGAGCTGTACGACGCCCAGCGAAAGCTCATCGTCGAGTATGTCCGGCCCGAGCTGGTGACGGGCGAGGTCGGCGAGAAGAACGAGGGGCTCTTTCAGGACAGCAAGATCGTCGAAGGCTCCGCGCCCTACTACCTGCAAATCTGGCAGCGCGGTTTCATGGGCAACATGGTCAGCCGCAAGAGCGAGTGGTTTCGTGACACGGTCAAAGAGCCGCCGGCGTGGAGGGGGGTTCAGTTCAAGGGCAACGACGAGGTTAATACGTGGCTCCAGCATGTCACCGAGCACATGGTCGGCGAGTACCGGCGGAGCAACTACTACGACGTGATGCCTCATTTCGTGCTGGACGGTGGGTCGGTCGGCTCGCCGCTCATGCTGTTCGAGCGAGATGTCTACCACCGGCGCATGATCTGTAAGGTGCCCGACTACTCGGCTGTGTGGCTCGACAAGGACATCTTCGGTCGGGACAACTGCCTGCACGTCAAATGGGAATGGACGGCTAAGGAAGCCTTCGATTTCTTTACGACCGTCGAAGAAGGTAAGCGCATCGGCGAGGAGCAACTGCCGAAGCTCGTCAAGGAGCAGCTTGCCAACGGCGAGGAGCACAAAAAGAGCGAGTATCTACAGGTCATCTACGCCGCCGGCGACCCGATTTACCGCGATTTGTCGGACGGTGAGGATGTGGCCCAGACGCACCCGTGGCTGGAGCACTTCATCTGCTTGCGCGCCGACAATCCGGGTGAGGAAAAGACGCTCAAGCCGCCGGCCAACGGCCCGGGTTACTGGAGCCGGCCGTTTGCGAGCTGGCACTATCACCGCAACTGGCACGAGGTCTACAGTCGCACGATGGCCTGGTCGGCAATGCCCGATATTCGCGGCGCGGCGGCCATGTGGGAGGCGCTCTGGGGCGAGGCGGAGAGTCGATTGCAGCCGCCGACCTGGGCGCTGCGCGAGCTTCAGGGCCAGCTTGACCTGGCGCCGCGCGGTGCCAACTGGGCGGCCAACACCCAGCAATATGCAACGCCGCCGATGTACCTTGAGCGAAAGATGGGCTACGAGGCGGCGATGGACTTCATTCAGCGGGTGGACCATTCCATCGGTCGCTGGTGGCACATCGACATGTTTTGGGGCACGAACCTCAAGATGGATCAGAAGAACCAGCCGGAGACCGCCTATGCCCACATGAAGGCCGACGCCGAGAAGGTCACGCAGCTCGTGCCCGAGATCGAGACGTTTGAGAACCAGGTGTTGCGCGAGGCGCACGACATCTTCATCGACTACGAGCGTATGGCCGAGCCGCGCTTCCCCTGGGGCCGTCTGCCCGAGCCGCCGCAGATCGTCCTGGACAACGCCGAGGGCGACCAGGACCAGATCACGCCGGAGTTCATCGGGCAACTGTCGATCGCGCAGGTCCGCGACCGGCAGGTGATGAAGTTCTTCCGCGCTATGGGCGCCGCCGAGATGGTCTTCGAGGCCGATCCGAACACGGTCCACAAGATCCGCCATTCGCAGATGCTCGAAGAGATCCTTGAGACGATGGACTTCAAACAGCACCTCATTGTGCCCGAGGAGGAATACGAGAAGCTTGTTGAGGAAATCCAGCGGCGTCAGCTTCAAGCCGAGATCGCCGAGATGGCGCCGAAGTACGCTCAGGCGGTCAAGGCCCTGGGCGGCAAGACCGAGAAGGACAGTCCGCTGGCTCTTTTGACGGGAGCGGGAGCATGAGAACAGTTGCGTTGATTGTCGCTGTTGTGGAGGCCGACTGATGCGTAAAGGCCGAAGCGTTTACCACTGTCACGGCAAGAGCAAGGGCAAGAAGATCCACACGTACAAGTCCGTCAGAGCCGCCAAGCGGGCGCACCGGGCGATGAGCAAGAGGCACAAATGACCCGCAACGAACTCCTGAGCATGTATCGGCAGTATCCGGCGGCCTTGGCCGAGGAAGTCACTCAGATATTCGGCACGCTGGAGGACGAAACCCAGCGGGCCGAGCACAACTTTTGCGTTCGCAGGATTCATCGCCTGACGCAGTTCAAGAGTGCGCAGGCCCAAAAGCGACTCTGGCGAAATATCGCCCGGGTCATCATTCACACGGTAGCCAATCAAGGAGACCAAGATGGCGACGAAGAAAACCGCGAAGAAGAAAACCGCTGATCCGGTTGGCGGGCAGCAGGATGCCCCGCAGCTAGAGGCCGCACCGCCCGACACGCGCTCGCCCGCCCAGCGGTTCGTCGCCGACTACTGGAACAATGTCGAACTGCGAAAGCTGTTCACGGTGCGTGGCGGCGAACACATTTTCATGCGCACGGGCCTCGACGGCGAGCAGCAGCAGGCGGCGCGGAAGATTCGCAAGGAATACGGCTTCTAGAATGCCACGTCCGACGCGATACAGGATTGAGAAACGCCTGGCCCGGCCCCGGCAGGAGGCCCCGCCGAAGGCCGAAGCCGTGATGGTTGACGTCTCGACGCTGCCGAAGCGCGAAGAACTCGACCCGGAGATGCCCTTCGAGCACCTCTTCTCGCAGTGGCCGTCGATCCGGCCGTTTCTCTACCTTGAGACCGACGAGGCGACAGGCAAGCGGTATCTCTGTATTCGTGGCTCCCTGCCGCCGGAATACATCGGCGTCGCGCAGGACATCCTGCGCAAGTACAAGCCGCGACAGCGTGTCACGGCTGACGTTCAGGAGTTACAGGAGGTAATACCATGATAGGAAGACCACAGGTATTCTACAGCCCCGGCGAGGGCGGTGGTGACGGCGGCTCCGATGGGGGCGACGCCGTTGCGACGCTCGAAACCGGCGAGCACTGGCTGGACACGAATCCGGCGTATGCCGACGTTGCCGGCGATGAGAGCGCCCGCAACATCCTTGGGCGCTACGCGACCGAGGCCGATCAGGTCAAAGCGCACCTGGAGCTTCGCCGCACGGCCAGCAAACCTTATCATCTGCCGGACGACCCGGCGAAGCTGACCGAGGCCCAGCACGCCGAGATCGACCAGTGGCGGGCGAAGGCCCGCGGCGTGCCGGAGAAGCCCGAGGACTATCAGATCAACGTGCCGGAGAACTTGGAGGTCTCCGACGAGATTATGGGCGAGTTCAGGCAGCTCTGCCACCGCACGGGCAAGACGGACGCCGAGGCGAACGAGTTGTTCGGCCTGCACCTTAAGACGCTGGAGTTCTTCAACGGCGAGCGGAACAAGATCTTTGCGCGCATGGCCAAGGGCAGCGCCAAGACCTTCGAGGAGATCGACTGCGCCGGTGACAAGGAACTGGCGGGCAGCCGCATGGAGCAGGTTCGGCAGTACCTCCAGACCTTCTGCGTAGACAAGGACGGCGAGCCCGACAGCAAGGAATGGGAGAAGTTCTGCGTCCGCCACTTCTACAACGGGCAGATGATGGAATTGATACTGATGCGGGCGCTGCATGACGCGGCGCGGCTGAAACTCGGCACGGGCGGCTCGCCCGGCGGCGGCGCACCGACACCGCCGGAAGGCAGCCGTTACCCGACGATGACGGCGAACCTCAAGAGGCAGAACCGAGGATGACCACGACCAACGAAAAACCCGGTCGCAACGAGCCATGCCCCTGCGGCAGCGGCCAGGTCACCGACCCGGAGAAGAAAAAGTTCGCGCGCGAGATCGTAAGGCTGCGGATGGTCGTCTGTGTGCTCTTGCGCGAACTGCTGCGCATCACCGGCAGGGACAACGTGACGATTCCCGACAGTCTGATTGCCCAACTGCCGCGCGATGCGACGTTCGAGCAGCAGCGGATCAAAACGCCAGTCCCAGCCATGCAGTTCACCATCAAGCAGCCGGAGAAACCGCAGCTCGTCGCGCCCTCGAAACGGATCATATTGCCGGGGAGGGGTGGATGATCTGGCCGCTACTTATAACCCTGTTGGGTTTCTGTGTGGTCTCGGGAATGGCCCTGCATTACGGCTGTGGTCGGACTCAGGCCCGCGACCGCATCGTCGAACTGGAGGCCGAACTGAACAAGGCCGAGCAGCACAGCAAGAAGAACGCCGAGGTGTTGAGTAATCGTCTCAACAGCCTCAGCGACCAACATAAACAGCAGAAGGAGACATTGAAGAAAGAGCTTCAAACAGTACTCGATAGGTACTGATCCCATTTTTCTCAGACACCTCGCGCAAGCGACCCTGATGCTTCGGCCCGTCTACAGCAACGGGTGGGTGTAAGCAGCCCGCAGAAGTGCCAGGAGCAACCCCGCTCATGCGGACACCTTGCTCCGAAGAACGACAACTTCGGACGTTAAGGAGATCCGCCATGAGCGAGATCAACACAGCACAAAAACTGAGCTTCGGCGAAGTCGCCAAGCGTCAGGACACCCGGGAAATCATCGAGGTGATGAACGAACATCACCCCGGCTTTCCCTACATCCCCTCCATGCCCGCGAACCACCGATTCAGTCACAAGGTGACGCGGCGCACCAGCCTTCCTACCGCCGAGTGGCGCCAGCTTTACGACGGCACCGGCACGGCCGCCACCACCACGCAGGTCGTGGACTTCGGCGTCGGCCTGCTCGAAATCTGGTCGGAGATCGACGAGGACCTGATCGACACCGCCGACGATCCTGAGAACACCCGCTGGCAGGAAGAGAAGGCGTTCGCGCCGGGCATGACCCAGCAGGTGATGGATGCGCTGATTTCCGGCACGACCACGGCCTACCCCGAGCGTTTCGACGGCATCCAGCAGTACCTCAACTCGCTGTCGCACACGATGGTCAAGGACGGCGGCAACTCCGGCGGCACCTCCATCTACATCATCGACGTGTCCAAGTGCTACATGATCCGGCCGAAGAACGTCGGCGACGCGGGCTTCCAGCGGCGGCCGAACCCTGAGGGCAACAGCACGGGCAAGCTGCGCGTCACCGACAGCGGCGGCTCGGATACCTACATGGCCTACGTCACGCAGTTCAAGTGGTGGGTCGGCTGGGCGGTCGAGAACGAGCTGGGCATGGGCCGCGTGGCCAATATCAACGCCACCGTGGGCGGCTCGAACACGTTCGATGAGAACGACCTGATTGAGCTGCTCAACTACGGCGACTTCAACCCGTCCCGCACGATCATGCTCTGCTGCAAGGAAATCCTCGCGCAGATGCAGATCAAGCTCAAGGACAAGGCGAACGTCAACTTCTCCATCGCCGAGGGTCTCAGCGGCCGAAGGGTCACGACCTTCATGGGTTGCCCGATCTTCCGCTGTGACAGCATCTCGACGAGCGAAGGTGCGGTGAGCTAACGAACAAACGGCCCGCAAGGGTTTTTGAAAGGACAACGACATGAGCTTCATGGATTCCAGATGGGTGATTTGGGACGCACAAGCGCTGACGTCCGCCGAAGTGTCCCACACCAACGGCAATCTGTTCGACCTGGAAGAAGACGGCGTCACCGACGAGATGATCGCGGCCGGGCTCTGGCTGAACATCGAGGTGGCCACCACGTTCGCAACGCTGACCAGCGGCGCGATGATCCAGGCGATTACGAGTGATTCGGCGACGTTCGCCAGCGGCAACGTTCCCGTCGGCGGCATCGGCTGCACAAGTTATCCCATCGCAGCGGCGTCCCTCGTGGCCGGGGCGCGGTTCAGCGTCTCGGTCCAGAAGTACAACCTGCACAAGTACCTCGGCGTGGCCTTCGAGCCGGTCAGTGAAGCGGCAACGGCCGGCGCGCTAGACGTCTGGTTCGGCCTCGAACCCTTGACGCCGCCGAAGGTCCAGAAGGCGCGCGACGGCTACACGGTGGCCTAAACCAAAACGCAACCTCCTGATTTACGGAGCTGCAACATGAAGCGCTTCATCCTGTTTTCGTTGCTACTGGTTGTTTGCGTCGTGGCGCCCTTGCGGGGCGCCATGACCTACGACCAGAATTACTACACGCGCAACAAGCAATACCTCGGGGCGGGCAACTACAATGACCCGCTGTATAACTTCTGGGGCGAGGTCGAGGACGTCCTGGAAGGCGCTGGCACCTACACGTCCATTTACTTCGACCCGCAGACGAGCGACCCGAGCGCGTCCGAGGGTGTTGTCTACTACAACGATACCTCTAACGTGCTGAAACTCTACACTGGCTCGGCGTGGGTGAGCCTGGACACCGCCGGCGGCTCGACCCTCGATGAAGCCTACGACATGGGCGGCAACGGCGTCGGCCGCAGCATCAGCGCCACCGACGGCGCGGTGGCCATTTCGAGCACCGACGCCGACACGGCGTTCCTGCTGACGCTGAACGCCTCGCCCGGCTCTTCGGCCGCCCTCGGCGGCATGGAGATCACGCTGGGCTCCAACGCGACCGAGAACGGCATCGAGTTCGAGAACTCCGGCTCCGGCGACGATGTGCAGGGCACCGGCGACACCTGGGCAATCACGAAAGCGGGCGCCGCAACCTTCGCCACGATAGCGAGCGTCGGTGACATCCAGTTCTCCGGCTCGACGTACAACGTGCTCTTCGACGCCTCCGACGAGGGCTTCGAGTTCCAGGACAGCGCGACGCTCAATTTCGGAACGTCCAAGGACATCGCCGTCTCCTACGATGGCTCGGGCGACGACCTGAACATCACGGGTGCCGGCAAAGAGATCGCTTTCGGTGCCGATGCGGCGGGGCTGCTGGTCATCCTGCACACGGACACGACCGGCGATTACGTCCAGTTCGACGAGGAGAACGTGGACGTGGATTTCGTGGACGTGGACCTGGACCTGGGCGACGATTCCTACCTCCGCTTCGGTGACAGCGACGACCTGACCGTCAAGTACGACGGATCCAACGACGACCTCGACATCCTCGGCTCCGGGCTGGAAATCGCCATCGGGGCCGACGATGAGGGTATCGACGTTATCTGGCACACCGAGGTCAGCGGCGACTATGCCTTCTTCGATGAGACCAACGCGGACCTCTCGCTGATCGACGTGGACATCGACCTCGACGACGACGCGATTATCGCGTTCGGCACCGGCGATGACATGGTGATGGACGTTTCGTCGGACAAGCTCAGATTCAATCCCGGCACGGCCGGCAATACGCTGGAGCTTGGCACCGCCTACAGCGATGCGATTGACGTGACCTGGTACGGTGATACCGACGGGGACACCGTCGCGTTCGATGAAGAAAACTGTGAAGTGCTCTTCACTGATATTGACCTCCAGTTGGACGATGCGGCGGTTCTCAGTATTGGCACCAACGACGATTTCACCGTCTATTCGGATACCGCCAATACGCTGGAGTTCGACCCGGGCACCGCAGGCAACGGGATTCTCTTCGGAACGGCCTACGATGATGCGGTCGACCTGACGTGGTATGGTGACACGGACGGCGATACCGTCGCGTTCGACGAGGAGAATTGCGAGGTCCTGTTCACCGATATTGACATCCAACTCGATGACGCGGCCGACCTGATCTTCGGCACGAACGACGACTTCACGATGGAGTCGGACACCGCCAGCACGCTGGAGATCCTGCCTGGGACGGCGGGCAACGACGTCAAGTTCGGTGTCTCGGCCGGGACAAGCAGCCCGGACATCTACTGGTACGCCGACACCAACGGTGACTACGTGTTCTTCGATGAGGAGAACGTCGTCGTCAACTTCACCGATGTCGACCTCGACCTGAACGGCGGCTCGCTGCTCATTCTCGGCAACGATGCGCAGGTCCAGAACGAGAACGACAACCGGATCGAGTTCACTGAGAACAGCGAATCGCTGGAGTTGATCTTCGATACGGACAAGATCGAGTTGGGGGCCGGCTCGACCGGCGTGGCTACGCTGGACTTCAATGACGTCGATGCGCTGGAAGACCTCGAATCGATCACCGGCGAGGGCACGGGCGTTATCACCGGCTTCTTGAAGACGGTAACGGTTGACATCGACGACCGCGCGCTGGCCGTGACAGAGAGCGGCGACGTGTTCACCAACGGCGCCGACAGTGACACGACCGTCTTTACCCTGCCCAGCGCCGCTGCCGGATATATCTTCACCTTTATGGATGTTGAGGCTGCTGCCGGTGCCGACCTCTGTATCAAGGCCAACACCGGCGACAAGATCCAGAACGGCAACGCAGCGGAATACTACAACTGCTACGACGACACCTATGGATCGACGGTGACATTGATCGCCGTGGATGACACCGAATGGGTCATCCAGGCGACGAACGGGACGTGGACGGCCGACAACAACACGGCCGACGACTGACGTTTTCACGGGCCGGGGCGGTGCATGGTTTTCCTCCCGCCCCGCGCCCTTCTTTGAGGTGTGAGATGCTGTACCGAAGTGTTCCACAACAAAGCTGGGCGGACGATGAAACAGACGCCGTCAGCGTGAACATTCCCAATGTGCGGGGCCGGGTCGAGCAGGTCGAAGTGGTTGTAAGCGACAACGATGGTGCTGCGACGGCCACGGTGACATTGACATCACCAAACAGCGGAACCCTCTTCACGAAGAGCGGCATCGCAAAGAACAGCACGACCGTCCTCAAGGCGACGTCCGACGCAAGCGACTTCGACGCCTTCCTGATCCACGGCACGCTGACGGCGACCATCACGCCCTCGGGCGACCCAGGCGCAAGCGGCATGACGGTCGATNNCCTGGAGTGAAAAAGCGTTTCCTCATCCTGGTCCTCCTGGCGCTGTTTGCCTTAGGCGCGGCTGTCCCGCCGTTTACCACCATCTTCATGCGCACGGTGCTTGACGACGAGGACGCGGCAACAGCGCGGACGACGCTGGCCGTCGGCGACCACGAGTTCCAGCCGCTGCATCTGGCCGAGCGGACTTCCGACCCGGCCAAGCCCGCCGAGGGCGAGATGATCCTGTGGATGACCGACGGCACGGACCACGGCGATGACGGCGACCTGATGGTGGCCGCACAAGCTGGGGGCACCGTGAAGCTCGGCACGCTCTGGGACTTCTCGGCGGCCAGCGAATGGATCGACTTTCTGCTGCTGGAGACGGGCGATGCGCTGCTCAAAGAGGACGGCGACAAGGTGATTCTGGAGTAATCACATGAAGTTTATACGTCAACATCGAAACCCCGTCATTGTCC
>JABAHP010001129.1_pt7 | contig 12175 bp, 14 predicted proteins | sample 7062081 | NCBI WGS metagenome assembly JABAHP01 (sample SAMN14534357, study PRJNA622989) | marine sediment metagenome | biome: marine biome [ENVO:00000428]; feature: marine pelagic biome [ENVO:01000023]; material: deep marine sediment [ENVO:00002113] | place: India: Gulf of Kutch | collected... | reverse complement strand
CAATATAATTCCAACATTTTTTAAGAAATAATTTGAAAATTTTTTTATACCTGGGCGGTATGTGATAAAATAAACTTATAAAGGTAGAAAGATGAGTGAAGAAGAGTACAAAGAAAAAAGCGAAGCACACAGGATTATATTGTTCATCCTATTTGTTATAGGTGTCGCCATGTTGCTGTTGGTGGGGGCTTGTATTTGCGCGATACCCTTTTTCGTTGTATTTATAAGGTTTTTAGCAGGTTAGAGGCTGGAGGATGAGTGAAGTAAAACACAAACCAAAAGTTATATCACTCATCGCACGTATTGCGGGCTTTGTTACGTTCTCTTTAGGTCTTTTGATGGTTCCTTATTCCTGTTATTGTGCTATCACGCCTATGAGTGAACCATACGATTGGTTAATTTCGTTTTACTTGTTTGCTCCAGCCATTGTTTCATTTGAATTCTTCTGGCTCATTGCTCCTATTAGTCTGCTTCTATCCATATTACCGTTGGTCATCGAGCGGGACATTCGTCACCGAGTGCTGCCGTTGGCGTTTGTGCTAACTGGGATTGGCCTATGGGTAGCGTGCTACTTTTTGCTTACATATAATTGGTCTGACGCTCAAGCCACCTTAATATTCCCGTTCTCTACTGTCTGTAAAACACGGTAAAGAGTCGAGTTGGTGCGAAATATCGCACCCTACAGTTTTCAAAATGAGATTGCCGCGTCGGCCTTCGGCCTCCTCGCAATGACGGTTATTTTAGCATTTCTACCGTAGGCCGCGATTCGCATCGTACTGGTACACGGAGGCACGTACGTGCCGGAGTGAATATAGACAATGCGAACCGAAGGTAGAAATGGGGAGTAGAAGGTAGAATTGAGAATTTAGAATTGAGAAGTGAAAAGGGATAAGGGAAAAGGGAGAAAATTAAGCACGAAAAGGTACAAAATGCACAAAAGTAATCACAAAATGATCCCAAAGGAGCTTTTCTTGACCGCCAAATATGAGCGTCGTGACATTTCACACTACAGAATACCATCTTTCGGTTTAGTTCGGCGTATTGGAACCAATAAAATGCTCTTGTGTCGGCGAGAAACAAATTTTACAATTGTCTCTAACTGTAAAGCCGAATACTGAAAGGATACAAAGAGCAATGATATTTCGCCTTACACAAAAACTGGCCAAGAAGGTTAAACTGCCGAAGTTACCTGCTTTGCCAAGCGGTCAAAATCCGTTTGTCGACTGGACGGCCCATCTATTCAGGGCAGAGCGTGCGCAGTATATCATCGTTACCAACACAGCTTCACTGTACAGCCTGATAATGCACGGCCGGGGTATAACCGACGATAATGAGATTGTCCAGAGGACGATGGAATTTATGCGGGAATATATGGTAGACGACGGCTGTGAATTTCTATACCTCCGACTCATAGACCCTCATTCAGGGATAGTATCCTTCGCAAAAGCGACCAACCGGCACGTCATTGGGTCAATGAATGAGCTTATCCTACAAGCCAGGTTTTTTATGACAGAACGCCGGTTATCTGTTTTTGAGACATCGCAATATATAAATGAAACACCAATGACATATCTTGATTACAACAATCCAAAGGAAGCTTTCAGGCTGCTCAAGGTGACAGAGTAAACATCTGTAAGCAGTACGAGGATCTATAAGAAGGAGCAGAATACTCTACAGATACTTTACAGGCACATAAATAACGCCCTATGGGAAGTGTGAAAATCGAGTCACAATCCGCGGAGAGCCAAGACGCTGCTGACAGGAAAATTAACAAAATTGAGGGTATAGAGAAGTAGAGCTATAAAAATTTCTTTATTTTTTTCTTATTGCGGGAGGTATATGGTAAAATAGCCCAATGAAGGTAGAAAGATGAGTGAAGAAGAGAAAAAAGAAGAAATACATATGGAAGGGAGGGCAGATAATTACTGTTGGATTAGATGGTTCTTAGTGTTACCAGTATCTATTATTTTCACCTATTGTCTCTACTTAATCGTTACAATCGTTACTGTAATTCTCGGAGGTCTCTGGTGGGAAATAGCTGGAGTTATGATGCTATTTCATTTTATTGTTGTCTTGATAGTGTGTCCGTTATTGTCTAACGTAATAGGAGTATCAATAGCACCCAGACACAAATTGATTACAGCAACCTGCCTGGCAATACTCCATGTCAGTTTTAGTAGTATCCTTGTGGTCGCGACTCTTATCGATCATTACAACCCTGAATCCGCTGAGCAGTCTGAGAGTATTCTGAATTGTCTACGTTTTTATAAATTGTGTTCGGAATTAATCATTGTATATCTTATAAGCATACTCGTGCTTATTGCTTACTGGTTCCTCGTAAGATATATAATTTCTTTAAGCAACCTTAATGTCACCGCCCATCAGTCTCAGTAAAACACGGTAAACAGTCGAATTGGTGCGAAATATCGAATTTTACAATCATAGCCTTGACAAGAGGACCGGGAAAGTCGTATAATGATTTCAGTTTTACGGAGGATTGAAAATGCTTAAAAAAGCGGAAATTCTGTTATCTCTTATGTTAGTTGTTTCGATGGCTTCGGCGGCAAATGCGATGATGAATTTGGAACTTCGTCGTGGAGCGGGTAATACGGTGGATGTTTATGCGACCTCAGGTTATGTAGTTGGTGATGATATTTATTTTGCGGTGGTCGGCGATACATCCGAAGTAGCGGTCAGCGGCGGTTCTGTAAGTGTTTTAGCACCAGAAGACACCGTGATTTACGGTAATGATGCCAGGGCAAGTGGCATTTGCCCACCATCGATGGATGGTATGTGGGGATTCATAGGTGATGTAGATGGTGTTCCTAGTACTGGTATCGGGACATACATTGGTGGTATCAATTGGAGCATGGTAGGTGGTGCGACGGAAGCTGAGATATTTCTCTTTGGCGGTCCTTTTGAGTTCTATTTACTCGACACTATAACGGTTCCTGAACCAACAACGTTTTTATTTCTTGCCTTAGGCAGCCTGCTCTTAACCAGACGGCGGCGATAGAGAAGTAAAAGTTTCCCACTCATTTTATCTGGCCACAATTAGTATTTAGTATATATTCCCTTCGACTTTGCTTAGGGTAAACTTCGTATATAGTCTATGTGGTAACATCCCGGTTTCTTTATCAATTAATGGTAACAGAATAGCATAGACAAATCAAAAATCAAAGAGCAAATGTCAAAAATACAATGTAAAAATCAAAACTGGATTCCGCATCGAGTGCGGAATGACAGGATAAAAGGGGATCATGGAGAAGTGAAATAATTCAGCATTTCTACCGGAGGCCATATAAATTATTATTTATTATTTATGATTGATTATTGTAAACGAGGCCGGGACGACCGGCGTTTTTTATATATGATTAAGGCTTATTGATTATTTGGAGGAACGTTAGGGCCGGAGTGAGTAAATAAAATGCGAACCGCAGGTAGAAATGCGGCAAATTAGTCGTTAGTATTTAGCATGTAGTTTCCGCGTGTGCAAAAATGAATTTTGCACACCCTACACCTAACTAAGATAAATTTTTTTACCCGCCCCCGAAATCGGCCTGCAAACAGAGAAAAATTTACATTTTTTGTAAAAGTCAAAGTGCACAGTTGATTTGACTAACATGAGTGTTATCATTATATTTTAATGTTCCCATATTTGGGTTGGAGACTGAAAGCAACAGTATAAGACAGGATGAAAATATGTCTGATAAAATTGAAGGAGAAGCACAATTAAAGAGTTTATACATGTATGTGAATGGCCTGTTAAACCGATCGTACAACTGTTTAACAACGAGGGAAAAACCGAATTTCAGTGGAGTAGTATGCGGTGGGCAAAATTTAAGGAGACTCCACCGCCCGTTTTGAAATTAGATGTCGAATACAAATTTCTGAATCCGGAAGGTGGAGCCTGTTGGTATGAGATTATCATAAAAATACCGGAGTTCAGTATCGAGTACTCGCATTTCGATGCATCCTCCTTTGAGAAACTACCACTGCTTCCCTGGAAGGAAGTTAAAAGAGACAAATTTTTAATCACAGATCATACTAAAGGAGAACCCGGATACCACAGGTACTACGACTTGTGGGTGCCGTCCAACGTTTTTGAGACAGAGCCATTCAACTTCAACTTCCAGATAACCGCAGGGATACAACCGAATTATTTACAACGCGATGTGTGGATATATGAGACGCGCGAATTTTGCGCCACATTTAACCGATGTCAGTGAGAGCGTTGAAGGGATATGTTGACGATATTAAGGACGAGTGATTAACGATAAATTTTAGGAGATTCTTCGCTTCACTTCGTTTCGCTCAGAATGACCTGGAGGCGAAATGGAGGGAAATGTAGCATTTCTACCGAAGGCCGCGATGAGCATCGTATGGTATCACGTAGGTCCGTTAGGGCCGGAGTGAGTAAGGAAAATTCGGACCGGAGGTAGAAATGCGATTAATGTGTATTGGAGGATTTGAACTGTAGAACAGTTTAGTAGTAGAGCATAGCAGGCAGAGGATGACATAAACAACCTGATATTAAAAGGGAATATCGATTAATTCAAGATTATTCGGGGGGTGGGATGGTCCACGTGGCCGGGGGGTCGTTGGTTTGTGGCCGGGCGATTGAGGTCACCAAGGTCGAGACGTGCCTGCTCGGCAAGAGACATTAGCTTTTGCACTATGTCCGGGTGTTGCTGGGAGAGATTGTTGGCTTCCTGCGGATCTTTGCTTAGGTCTATCAGTTTCAAAGGTCTATTTACGAGCCTGCCTCGGATTTTCTTTAGCGGCAGGTGCAGTTTCCACTTGCCGGAGCGCACGGCCTGAAGCTGGTTAATCATGTAGTAATAGAACACCTTGTGAGGTGATTTTACGCCGGTGCTGCCGGACCATAGCGGCCAGATGTTTTTGCCATCGATTATTCTATCCCGAGGTGCAGCCGTGCCGGCGAGAGCGGCGAACGTCGGTAGCAGGTCCATCATCGTACATAATTGGTCGCAGGTTCTGCCGGCCGGGACCTTATTAGGCCAGCGCACAATACAGGGCATTCTCATGCCGCCTTCGGCGGTTGAGTAGGCCCATCCTCCCATGGGAGCATTGCTGCCGCCTTTACGATGTGGTGTGCCATTGTCGGATGTTAGTACCACAAGGGTTCGGTTATCGAGCCCAAGTTTTTTAAGTTCGCTCATAATCCGACCAACGGACCAGTCAATCTCCTCAACGCTGTCACCGTAGCGACCGTTGGCGGATTTGCCGTGAAATTGCGGGTCGACAACAGGGAGTTTTCTGCTGCCGGGAAGATGATGAGCAAAATAAAGGAAAAACGGTTTGTCTTGATTTTTCCTGATGAATAGCGCTGCTTCCTGCACGTATCGCTTAGTCATGCTGGTAAGGTCGACGGGGGCCTCGACCACAGTTTCGTTGCGAATCAAGGGTAACGGCGGCCATGACGGTGTATGTTGCGGCACCATGTCTTCGCTGTAAGGTATGCCTAAGTAGTAATCGAAACCATGACGTGTTGGCAGGAACTCGGGCTGGTCGCCGAGATGCCACTTTCCCAGACAGGCGGTTGCATAATCCCGGGCTTTGAGAATCTCGGCAATAGTTACCTGGCTCGGATTTAAGCCTATGGCACTTACCGGCTGAAGCACCCATCCACCTTTGTCGGAGATGTGCATGCCTACCCTTTGGGCGTAGCAGCCGGTCATCAGGGAGGCCCGCGATGGTGTGCAGACCGGGCTTGAGGAATAGAAACTGGTGAGGCGCATTCCCTCCCGGGCCAGCTGGTCGATATGAGGCGTGCGATTTATCTTAGAGCCGAAACTACCAAAATCACCGTAACCAAGGTTATCACAAAGTATGATGATGAAATTGGGCCGTACTGATGCTGGTTGGGAAGAGGGCTTTAGGGAATTTTTCGACCTTCGATCCGTGGCTGCCACGGCTCGGGTAAAAGTCGCCACAGTGAGTCCAATGAAATCGCGTCGATTTATGATTTTTTTGTTTGGTCGTGTATGAATTGGTATGGTCCTTTCCAAGAATTCAGTTTTACTTTTTGGTTCGGCTTTCACCTGTTATACCGGAGCCATGCGCTCCGGGTTTTTTCGTGCATCTGTTTATTCATCCTCAAAGGTTAGCATAAATCGTTGCGATTGCAAGGAATACTGTTATGATGGCATATTACCAGGTGGTCAATGTAAAATTTCTGGAGCACGAGGTTAGAAGAATGAACATCCATATAAAACAAAAGTATCTTACAAGACTCTCCATAGAGATGGTTTTAGTGATTGCTTTGGTTATTGTCAGTGCTTGTGCAACAGCAGCCAACGAGGCTACTGGGCGACCGATAGCATCTTTGGTCAAGCCGGAATCTGCTCGGGAATTTAAAGGTATCGGTACAGCAAAGCTGAAAGGCCCTAAAACCGCCGAAGTCCACAGTCATCAGAGATGGACTGTCGTTTACACGGCCGGAAAGAAAGGGATCCGACCGGGCGGGGGCGTACGCGTCGCTCTGCGACATATGAATCATCTGTGGAGCCCTGTACAGAACGAGGACCCGAAATCTGCCGGATATCTATCCGCAAGGGCCTCTAATGATATACCCGTATCTGTTTCAGTTGAATGCGACAACTGGAGTAAACGCTTTATGGGCCCATACTTTCCCTGGCAGAACATTGTAGAGGTCATCGTCGGGAAACCTGGGCTCAAGGCCGGTCAGACTGTTGAGGTAGTCTATGGTGATAAGTCAGGCGGGTCGCTCGGCTTCCAGGTCCAGCCGTTTGATGAACCATCCTATGTCTTCAAGTTATACGTCGACCCGCTCGGTAAAGGGGAATACCTGCCCCTGGCCAATAGTCCGGCAGTTGAGATTGTTGCGGCCGAGGCACGTAAGTTGACCGTATTGATGCCTTCGGATGCGGTGGAAGGCAAGCCAACCTGGTGCGTTGTCAGGGCCGAAGATCGTTTTGGAAATCCCGCTGCCGGTTACAAAGGAACTATTCGACTTAACTCAACCGACAGTTCAGCAATTCTTCCGGCGGATTATAGTTTCACTCAGGAGGATCGCGGTGTACATCGATTCGAGAGTATTACATTCAATGGAAAAGGTATTCAGACTGTTACCGCCGGGGATGGTTCTTTCAGAGATCAGGGCAATCCGGTGAAGGTTTTGCAGGAGCGGCCCAGGAGGGTGTTGCTTTGGGGAGACTTGCACGGTCATACACTCCAATCGGACGGCCGGGGTACTGTCGCAGAGTATTACGACTTTGCCAGAGGAGCAGCAGCGCTGGACTTCTGCGCGGTTTCCGATCATGCCTTCGAGATGACGGAAGAAATGTGGACTCATTCAAAGGCCGTTACTAATCGGGTTAACAGGCCGGGGCGGTTTGTAACTTTCAATGCGTACGAATGGAGCGGTACGGCCAACGTAGGGGGAGATCATAACGTTTACTGGCTGGATGAGGACCCGCCAATTTACCGGTCAAAGACGGCCTATAATAAGTTAAATCCACAGCTTTATCATGGCCCGGATCCGAAGGTGGGGCACATAGAAGAACTTTTTGCAATTTTGCAGGATAGATTAAGAGATAAGAACGTGTTTTGCATCCCGCATCGAGGGGGAAGGGCGGGTAATCCCAAATGGCACAATCCGAAAGTACAGCGCCTTATCGAAATCTACAGTGAACACTTCCGAAGTCAACCCTGGGCGGCTGAGTTTCTGAAAAAAGGGCACCGAGTCGGCATCATGGCCAGCAGCGACAACCATTATGGTAATCCCGGCTACGGCTATTTGAAACGCGGACGAGATAAAAGTTCAGCCTTTGAGCCGGAAGAGGTCGGAATGGGTCTGATAGCAGTCTACGCAGAACGACTCACACGTAAGTCCATATTTACAGCACTTTACGACCGTTATTGTTACGCGACATCAGGGGATCGCATAATACTTGAGTTCACAGCAGGTGGACATGTAATGGGTTCCGAGTTCAAGTCTGTGGAATCACCCGTCTTTGCAGTAAGTGCGGTGGGTACAGCCGACATCACACGAGTTGTGATCAACAAGAACGGCGAGATGGTATTTACCGCCGAGCCAAACAAGAGGTATTTTGAGCTAAGTTGGAGGGACAAAGATTTTGACAAGAGCCAAACCTCATTCTACTACGTGCGAATCTTTCAGGCCAATAACGAGGAGGCCATCTCAAGTCCCATTTGGACAAACTGAATTTCATTTGTTAATTTCCTGCTGAAGAACTTACAGGTTTATCAAGTTTGTCACTGTAATGAGGGGCGGTCTTAAGGAATTTTGGTGGTTTTTAGAAGTGAGTCTTTTGGTCGAGGGAGCATTTAGTTAATCGAGGCGTATTCCCTGCTGTTGTAACCATGTTTTCAAATCGCCCATTTCGCTATCGAAAATCTCGTTGTCGTAATCCTCTTCCAGTTTCTGTATATTGTTGGCCAGTTCGGGCTGGTCCTGAACTATATCATTTAATTTCTTTTCGAATTCATCGCTGATTGCCCTGAGGTCTTCAAGGTCGATTTGAATCCCCATTATACCCATGAGCCGTCTTGTCACGGCCTCGATGCATTTGGGGTTTCTACCCTGCACGTAAGCGGGTATCAGCGCGACCAGAGTGGCCATGCTGATGTCATAGTTGCCTGCGTTTACCGACAGGTATGTGATGATACTGGCCGGTCCTTCGTAGTCAGTGAATTTTACGCCGTACTGCTCCAAGATCGGTTTAAATTTTGCGTCGGAAACCGTGCAATGAATTCTTGGGTCCCGAGAGTGGGGCACCAGTCCCGCTACGCTGCCGATGAAATATATCTCTTTGACGTCGAATTCCGTACACAGTGAGAAGATACAGTCGGCGAATTCCTCCCACTGCAGGTGGGGTTCTTTGCCCGAAAAGAGTATAAGATTGTGTTCTGTGCTGTAGAAGAATGCGTCCGTCGGCCTCTGGTAAGTTTCAATCAGGCCGTCCTTTATCCTTGTGTGGGGCCGGAAGAGAGCGGTAACCTCCATGGAACCGGGAAAGCTGTAAATATAGAAGCCCTCAGGTTCGATCTCCGCAAATCTTTTTGCCCTCATCTTTACAATAAGGCACTCTATCGTTCCCGTCGAGACGTTTCCGCCATCCATCCAGCCGGAAAAACCCAACAACATCCTTGGCCTTTCAAGTTTTGGCCTTTTGTAGATATTCAGTTTACCTGGAGCCATTATTGCCCTATTTCGGTTTATAAGTCGTATTGTTTTAACAATTAATTTCACTTTAATCCAGAAAAATCTCGATTACTCATAATTTTGTGTTCACTTTTTCGATTGGTCTTTTTAATGTTTAAACTCACGTTTATATGTGAAACGCACTGCAAGCCAATTAAAAGATATATAAACACTTTCAGGAAAAGGCGGCAGATAGAAATGATTCAGGATGGGTTGTTATTAGGGGAAAGTAGAATTGAGGATGCAGAATTTAGAATTATATTTAAAAGGTGTCTGTGGTCCTGTCGACGACCTACAGGGATTCGGGTAGGCCTAGCGAGAATACTCAGGAAGTAATTTTAGATTCAGGCTTTTACGTTCCGTGCATGTTTGACTGTTGATAGGGCGGCAGATTTGTCATCGGCAAATTCGAGGACCTGGTCAAGGCCGGCCAGCTTAAAGATTTGTTTGGTCGCACTAATAAGACCGGAAAGAACAAGCCGATGACCGAAACCATCAAGGAGCTTTTTTAACTTCAGCAGTTTGGCGATATTCGTAGAGGTTATAATATCGACGCTGGAGAAATCAACTACCACGTCACAATCAGCTTCTTCACTCGCAATTTTATGAACTTTTTCGAGTTCATTGCCCATATCCGGTTCCGGAAGTAAGTCAACAGTCAAAATGCCCTGCGATGAATGATCGATTCCCATTTTTTGTCTCCCAATTTTTTCCAATACAGGAATATAGCTTTCTAATGCTTTATCGGTCATATGAATGTCTGAGTTGAGCACAAAAAGATTCAAAAATCCTTGTTAGTACTCTTTTAGTTGTTGTATTATTTCGAAATGGAATGGAGGGGGAAGTAAGCATTGAGAATTTAGAATTTCAGGTGGGTTAGAAAATTCTGTATTTAGTACCTTTTTCCGGTTTTTCCCCGACGCCTGATACCGAAATTATCTCTGTTCTCCCCCCCATAGATTCCCGGCTTTTTTCTTTTTCTTGCTTTTTTCCTGCTTTTTCTTCGGCGTTGTGCCTTTGGTTTTGCCTCGCTGACAGTCAGGGCACGTTCATTGAGTTCCTGGCCGTTGATTTCCTCGATAGCCTTTTTTGCCTGTTCCTCGGAAGGCATTTGTATAAAGGCGAATCCTTTGAATTTTCCACGGAACTTATCCTTTATCACGCGGACCTCTGTAACTTCACCAAACTTGTCAAAAATCTCTATCAAGTCGTTTTTGCCGACATCGGGAGACAAATTACCGACATAAATATCCATTTCTTTTTTTCCTTGCTATTTACGAAAGCTCCTGTTGGAACAACCGGCTGTCAATATTTTGCATATCCGGTTATCCTACCCGACCTTTTCGAAAGAATCAACAATCAAGTATAAAAGATTAAAATTAAGTTTTTGTGAGCTGCCGGTGAAGGTGGGTGCGAGGTGAAATATTTTGATGTGAAGACCGGTTTTTTGGTGATTTATGGGCCTTCTTTTCTGTGTTATAAAGAGGCGAAAATTTTTTATTATTTTCCTTGCTTAACCGCCGGGAGAAACATAAAATTTCATTACTTTCACAGATGTTGAAAAGGATTCATGGGGGTAAATATGTTGCAGTTTCTCGCAAAGAAGAGACCACTTTTTATTTTTGTTAAGGGGCATCGCTCCAGGCAGTCTCCATACACTTGTGGGCCTTACATACGCACAGGCAGCGGTGCTCCTATTTTAACAGTGGAGTGAAGATAAAGATGAAGGGAGAGAGATATGGATATCACAGAAGAGCATGAACGCCAAATACGGGAGATCATGAGGGGGATGCAATGCCCAAAGGATTTCGAGTGTTACAAGTCAGGATTTGAGAACCTGTGCGAAGTGAGGATTATTTGTGACGGCAAACTTGTCAAGTGTTTGGATGAAAACGGGGAGATTTGTGAGTTCGGATTTACTTTTGGGTCGGGCCGTTTTTGTAAATGTTCGCTTCGCAAATACATTGCTGAGAACTTTAAATTATAATAACCACTCCCGTATTTACTTGTTTTCGCATGCAAGCCCGGCGAGATGAAGGATACCCGATGCCCGTGTATTGGTGATTGGGGAAGGGATTTCACGATTCTACGTATTTTATTGATTTGAAACATGTTTTTTGTTATTTTACTGTTTCTGATTATAAGGCTGGACAGGTTAGAATGTGGAGTTTTGGATTTTGCTGTTCTTTGGAGATTACAGGATGAAGAAACTGCGTAGCTTGGTGCTTATCATTTTTGTGTTTATCCCCGGATGTTATGATCCTGAATCCTCGCCTGTTCCTGTGATTGTATCGGCCTACGAGAGCGACGGTTTGCATGTACCTGAGGTTTCTGTCAGCGAGGCCGTCGAGAAGCAGCCGCCAAGAATGGAGGTCCGTATAATCACAAACGAGAAGGGGGAAGTAACCGATGTTGTTGAGAAAGTCGAGAGAGAGCCTGATGTTATCTATGTGCCTACGCCTAATGATGTGGTTGACAGGATGCTGGAATTGGCGAATGTTCAAAAAGACGATTTGCTTTATGATCTTGGCTGCGGTGACGGCAGGATTGTAGTGACGGCGGCGAAGCGGTTCGGGTGCAAAGCCGTGGGCTACGATATAGATCCGAAGCGTATCAAGGAATCGCAGGAAAATGTGGCCAAAAACAATGTAGGGCACCTGGTTACGATTGAGCAGAAGGACATCTTCACTCTTGACCTTAGCAAGGCGGATATAATCACGCTTTATCTTCTTCCGAGCCTGAATGTGAAGCTTATTCCTCAGTTGAAGAAGCTCAAGGGCGGGGTCTCGGGTCGTCTCTCACGACTTCAGGATGCGAGGAGTCAAGCCGGACAAGGTTGTCAATCTGACCTCAAGTGAGGACAATGCCCAGCACAAGATATTTCTGTGGACAGCGCCCATCAAGAAGAGAAAAGAAATACAGCAGGCCGGCGACGATGTGGTTTCTCGGGCCGAATTCGGATCC
>JABAHP010031275.1_pt1 | contig 12179 bp, 8 predicted proteins | sample 7062081 | NCBI WGS metagenome assembly JABAHP01 (sample SAMN14534357, study PRJNA622989) | marine sediment metagenome | biome: marine biome [ENVO:00000428]; feature: marine pelagic biome [ENVO:01000023]; material: deep marine sediment [ENVO:00002113] | place: India: Gulf of Kutch | collected... | reverse complement strand
GGTTGAGCTTTACGATCGATCTTCCGAGCGAACCGCATAGTGAGGTCTGGTCACAATGAAGACCAAAGGCAGGGTCTTCCTGCTCGATGACGATGAACTCATATCCGCGATGCTTTCAAGATCCCTGAAGAAGCAAGGCTACGACGTACAAAGCGAAACCACGACCGAGGACATCCTTGGCAAGATTGCCTCCTGGTGCCCGGACCTCGTCCTGCTCGACATCCACCTGGACGAACACAAGAGCGGCCTTGACATTCTCAAGGAGATCAACGAGGAGGAGATCCCGGCGCAGGTCGTCATGCTCACCGCTGATGATTCAGCGGAATCCGCCATCACGGCAATGAAGCGCGGCGCAGCGGACTATCTCACCAAGCCATTCAACATGACTGAGGTGCAGATGGTCATCAAGAACCTCATCGAGAAGCAGAGGCTCAGGCAGGAAGTCGACTATCTTCGAAAGGCCAGGAGCCCCTATCTCGAAGACCGCATGATCGGTCAGTCCCCTGCCATCGTCGAGCTCCGGGAAAAAGCGGCAAGGCTCGCGGAAGCCCACGTCAATATCGTGCTCATTACTGGCGAGTCCGGAACCGGAAAGGAGGTGATGGCGCGATACATTCATAATCGCGTCCACCCTGATCGCAATGAGGAATACTCTCCCTTCATCGCAGTCAATTGCACGGCTTTGCCGGAGCAGCTCTTTGAAAGCGAGCTCTTTGGTCACGCCAAAGGGGCCTTCACCGACGCCAAATCCGACAAGAAGGGGCTCTTCGAACTGGCAGACGGCGGCACGATCCTTCTGGACGAAATTGGCGACATGGACTCCAGCCTCCAGAGCAAGCTTCTACGCGTGATCGAAAAGCGGGAGGTTCGCAGGATTGGTGGCAAGATCGATCTTCCCATCGACGTAACCGTGATTGCCACCACGAATACGAATCTCGAGCAGGCACTGGATGCCAAGAGGTTCCGGACGGATTTGTTTTTCCGGCTCAACACGTTTCCGCTGCATATACCACCGCTTCGGGAGCGAAGAGAAGACATTCCGTTGCTCGCCGAACATTTTCTGACCGTGTTCTCCCAGGCCTACCTCAAGAGCGGCATAAAGGGATTTTCACCCGACGCCTTGAAGATCCTCTCTTCCCACGATTGGAAGGGGAACTGTAGAGAGCTGCGGAATGTGATCGAGCGAATCGTGGTGCTCGAGGATGTGGAGACGATACAGCCCGAACATCTTCCTGTGGCATTGACGAAGAGGGAGTTCGTCGAAAGACGCGCTTCGGGGCGCTTCATCCTGCCCGAAACCGGCATCTGTCTCGAGGAACTGGAAAAGGATCTGATCCAGCAGGCCCTCAAGCAGACCGACAACAATCAAACCAAGGCAGCCAAGCTGTTGGGCATGTCGTATGATTCCCTACGCTATCAGATCAAGAAGTTCGGACTCATGTAGCTACTCGCCATCGGCCCTAACTCTCACCGCACCTCGGAGAAGGCCTTCAATCCTCAGCCAATGTAAAGACCTGGACGCGGCTGTTGTTCCGATCCGCGATGAAGACGATGCCGTCCTCGTTGATGCACATCTGCGAAGGGAAGTACAGGCCGCTATCGTCCCAGCCCATTCCGAGCCTCCGCCCCAGGAAGGAGCCGTCCGCACCGATCAGCGCTAGCCCGCTGCCGTACTGATCCACCAGGTAGATGACCCCGTCATCGTCCCTCCACAGGGCCGTGGGGAAGTTCACGTACTCCTTCACACTCTTCGTCAGTCGCGAAAACCCGTCTTCGCCCGCCACGGCGGAATACACCACGGCCTCGACACTGTCCAGCAGGAAGATGGTGCCCTGCCGATCCACGGCGAGATCGGAGAAGAAGCCGTATTCCTCCGGAAAGGAAACATGCCTCGAGTACCGACCTTCGGCGTCGAGCACGACCACCTGCCCGGAGAAGATGTCAAGGATGTAGACGTTGTCCTCAGCGTCTATCCTGAAGCTCCTCGGCACGATTTCCGCCGACGACGGAAGGCCTCTAGGATCGATGGCGCCCAGCTTCTCTCCAGCCGCGCTCAGGCCTACGATCCGCCGCTCCGCCCCGTCGAGGAAATAGACTTCACTCTTCGAATTCAGCTGCACCATCAGCGGTGAGGACTTCGGCACCGGGAACACCGCCTCCGGCGTGGCGACTTCGCCGTCGTAGCTGAAGCGAAGCAGTCGGCTGTTGCCGGTATCCGCCACCACGAATGCTTTCCCCCGACAGGCCACGCCTTCCGGGTGTTTCAGACCGACCCCCTGCGGTCCCGAATAGACCGACGCGAGCCACTTCATCCTTCTCTTCTCGCCTGCGAAGCTCTGCGCCGACGCAAGCAGGACGGCCAGGATCCCCAGGATCGTGAGTGTCCTTCTCAAGCCATCACCTCCGGTACTCGGTATGGCATTGGACGCACATTTCGTCCTTCGTGCTGTAGTACATCAGGTGCTTGTACTCGGTGCCATGTGTCCGATGGCAGCTCCAGCACTCCAGGGTGATGTTCTCGTTCCTCGGGTCTACGACGTCCTCTCCGATCGGATGCGTCGAATGCGTCTGCCACTCGTGGCAGGATTCGCAGAGTTCGAGGGACGACGATTCGTTCAGCAGCAGAAGGTTGTCGGAACTATGCGGAGAATGACATTCGCCGCACTCACCCTCTGCGATCGGCGGATGCTGTGTCGGGGAGCGTTCCTGCCTGGCCACCGTGTCTGCGTGACACTCACCGCACACAGTCAGCATCGGCTTCTTCAAGAGACCGCTCTCCGACGAGGCATGAGGGGCATGGCAGTTGACGCAGCCCGCTTCGTCCAGAAGCGGCCAATGCAGCCTCTTCTTGTTGAGGGCTTCGACGACCATCTCGTAATGGCNNGTGCACCCGAGGCTGGTTGAACATCTCGATGATGTCTTCGTAATGGCATCCCTCGCAGATCTCGAAGCCCGTATCCTTGAGCGCAAAGGGCGAGGACGCCGTCGCTGCTCCATGGCACTCGTCACAATCCAGCTCACTGACCGGCTCGTGTACGTTGTCGAAGAGTATCCCCGCGGTACTCGAGCCGTGCGGATCGTGACAGGAGCTGCACCTGCCCTTTTCTACCGGATAGTTCTCGTGCTTCCTCTTGAAGGACGCCCTGGCGGTCTTGTGACAGCCGAGACAGAGCCCGGGATCCTCGTCCTTCAGGAGCTTCGAATTCTCGGCCGAGACATGCGGGTTGTGGCACTCAAGGCAGTCTTCCGCGACGGGCTCGTGCTGCACCTCGTTTGCCGATATCCTCGCGCCCAGCTCTTGATGGCATTCGAAGCACAGTTCGCTGCCCCCCCTGACCAGAACCATCTTGTTGTCGGCGGCGTGTGGGTCGTGACACGAAACACACTTGCCTTCGACGAAGACCTCATGGGCGCTCTCTGCTTCCGACGGAAGCATGTCGTCATGGCACTCGTAACATATCTCCGACGTTTCGGACGCCAGTAGCAGCGCGTGTCGTGAGGCATGGGGGTTGTGGCAGCCAGAACAGTCCCCCTTTGCCAATGGGGTGTGCACGAAGCGCTTCTTGAGAATACCCTCGAACGCATCATGGCAGCTGACGCAGATCTTTCCCTTCGCCCCCGGTTTGAGCTTGAAGTCCTTCGCGGCACGCGCGTGCGCGACGCCCAGGAGCGCGATTGCCAGGCCAAGGAGCCAGGGAACGATCGCAGGTATGGACCTTGCGCGCCTCATCCGCCTACTGCGCCCCCACGAGGTGACAATCGTCGCAGTTCCCCTTCACGAAGGGCGAATGCATCGTCTCCTTGAACAGATTTCGATCCTTCGATGCATGTGGGGCGTGACAACTCACGCAGTCCATCGCCGCGGCCTCGATGTAGAGATGGGCCTCCTTGAATCCCTCATCCTCCGCGTCATGGCACCCGCCGCATAGCGCATCCAGCGGCTGGTTCAGCAGGACCTCCTGGCTCGAACCATGCGATCGATGGCACTCCAGACAATCGTCCGCGGCCGGCTCGTGCTCCCTTTCGTTCTCCAGCTTCTCCTTGAGCTCACGGTGACATCCGAGACAGAGATCCGGACTCTCGGCGAGCAGGAACGAATCGAGCGGTGCCTTGTGCGGGTTGTGGCAGCGCGTGCACTCCCCTGCGGCCACCGGCTCGTGCTTCGTCTTGGCCGCTGCCAGCTCCTCGAGAGCGTCGTCGTGGCACTCCGAGCAGACCTCGATCTCGTCGGCAACCAGGACCCCACGATGCCCGCTTGCGTGGGCATCGTGGCATGTGAGGCATTCACCCTCCTCGAACGGGCTGTGGAGGCTGTCGCGCGGACCCTCCTGCATCAGCTCCTCGTGGCACTCGCCACAGAGTTCCGAGGCGACCTCGAAGGCCATGAGAAGATTGCTTTCATCCGCGCCATGGCCGTTGTGGCACGCCGTACAATCACCCCGCCGAACGGGCGTGTGCACGCTCGATTGCAGGAATTCGTTCTTCAGTTCCGCGTGGCAGGAGTAACAGACCTGGTCCGCCCTGCCGATCAGGATCCCGTCCACATTCGAGCCATGCGGATTGTGGCAGTCGCTGCACGTCTGCTCCTCGAAGGGAGGATGAAGCTCTGCCAGCTGCTGCCCTTCCTCCTTCGTTTCCGAGTGGCACTCGAAGCACAGCTCGCCGCCGGTCGCGCCCAGGAGCGCCTCGTGCTTCGCCGCATGGGGTGCATGGCAGGAAAGGCACCCGTCGTCGCCCTCGACGGGATCGTGGGAGACCGTCACGTTCGTGCTCGTGTCCTCGTGACAGGTGAAGCAGAGATCGTTTCCCGCCTCGACGAGCAGCGCCGCCTGCTCCGACGCGTGTGGGTCGTGACACTCGAAGCAGGCGCCTTCCTCGAACGGCTCGTGCTGAACGGCGTCCCCCTGGCTCAAGTCTTCCGTATCGTGGCAGTCCGAGCAGAGATCCGCGTCGGCCTCGCTCGTTGCGAAGGCGTCGGCCTCAGATGGAGAGTTGTGGCATGCCTCGCACTCGGCCCCGACCATCGGTTCGTGGGCGCTGGTCTTGAGAAGCGTCGGCTGTTCCGAGCTATGGGGATTGTGACAGATCGTACATGATTCCTCCTCGACCGGATATTCGCCGTGCGCTTCCTGGAACTCGTCGTCGTCGCTCTCATGGCAGGAGACACACAGCGAGGTTGGCGACATGGTGAGCAGGTTCTCTTCCGCGGAAGCGTGGGCGAAGTGACATTCCCGGCACCCCCTCTCCTCCATGACCTCGTGTTCGACGTCCTTGGTGTAATCCTCCTCTCCGTGGCAATCGAGGCATATCTGATTGCCTTCTGCACTCAGCAGGTTCGAGGACTCGGACGCGTGCGGATTGTGACACGAAGTGCATGAGCCTCGCTTCACGGCCGTGTGGACGCCCGGCGTATCCAGCCTCAGATCCTCGATGGAATGGCATCCGTAACACAGCGCGTTCCCGTCCTCCTTGAGAATCAGCTTGGCCACGATTCCGTGCCGAATGTGGCACTCCTCGCATTTGCGATCCTCGACGACGGCGTGGACGTTGCTCATCGAGAGGTACTCTTCGATGAACTCCTCGTGACAGTCGAGGCACTGCTTTCGCTTGAACTTCCGCTTCTTCGCGTCGGAAGGCGCCGCCAGGCCCAGCGCGAGCACGACGCAGCAGAGGACGACCAGCCCGCGGAAGGCCACGTCTCTTCGCGAACGTGCGGTCAACATCGCTTCTGTCTTCCGAAGCCGTCCATCACCGATGGTCTGCTCCCGCCTCTCCATCACCCAGACCCGTGACGAAGACCCGGGTTTCATAGCCCTCTCTCAGCTTCCCGCCCCAGTCTTCGATCGACTCTCTGGCCTTCTCCTGNNCTGGAAGATCGTCTTCGCTATTTCCTCTCTTACGGCCTCGTAGGGCTGCTGCCGCGCGGGGAATACCTGTTCCACCGCAATCACATGATGGAGATTGTCCGTCTCGGAGTAGAGCAGGAAGTCTCCCCGCTCGGCATTTTCGGCTGCCTCGTGAAGCTCCTCCGACAAACCCGTCAAGCTGAGCAACTGATTGTCGAAAGTGGATATACCCTCTGCCTGCTTGTCGATCTGACCCGGTGAATTCGCAGAAACCCACTTGAAATCCGCTCCGTCCCTGAGCTTTCGCAGCGCGTTTTCCGCATCGGGCAGAGCCGCAAAGACGAGGCTGTTCATCCGGAGCATCTTGGGAGATGAGAGCTCGCTCGGGTGTGTTTCGTAGTACCGACGCGTCTCAGCCTCGGTGACCTCGATATCGGGAGCAATCACCTTCCTCACGAACTCATCGAAGACGAGCGAGTTTCTGTGCTCTTCGACAGCCTCCAGATACTCTTCTGTCTGGTCTATACCCTGAGCCAGGGCCTCCAGCCTGGCGGTCTTCTTGAGCAGGATGTTGTTGAGTATGATCCATTTCTTCTCATTGAGGCCGCGCTTTCGTTCGACAGCTTTCTCGACCCCGTGAAAATAGGTCTTCTCCACCTGGCGGGCCAGGTCTCCTACCGTAACGTTGAACGGCTCGTCCCCATGCACCGTGGCCAACACCCGTTCATCGTTCAGCAGGCGTTGGTAGTCGACGGGCTTCTCCTGCCTGAACCACAGGGCACCGGTCTTCTCCACCTCGAAGTCCACTTCCTCGAAGAGCTTCTCATCGACCGTGGCATATTTCCGTTCCAGGAATTCCCCGTACTCGTAGGCCTTTTCTCTCAGTAGGGGCTCGATGACTCTCTGCCGCGCCTGCTTCTCCACGTCCGGGTCTTCGTAGAAGCGCGCGTCCTTGATATGGAACAGCAGAAAATCGCCCGACGCTTTGAAGATCTCGCTTACCGAGCCGACCTCCATGTCGAACGCCGCCGCGGCCACTCTGGGCAGCAGGTCCTTCAGCTTGAGGTATTGCTCTGCGCCAATTTCTCCCTCTGCCCTTCCTTCTTCTATGAAACGGACTGCCAAGGCATCGAAATCGTCGCCTGGCTTGTACTCTTCCGCGAATGCCAGGGCATCTGCTTCCCTCGAGAATTTCAGTGTGGTCAGCAGGAATTCACGCGACAGGCGCTTGTAGAGCGCATCCACCTCTGCGGGATCGGGCTCCACGTCTTCCAGATGCCGCGCCATCACCTTCGAAATCAGAAGCTTCGTCGAGAATTCGTCGATCCGACTCGCTATTTCAGGAAGCTCATCGAGCCCTATGTTCCTTGCCTCCTGCACGATGAGTCTTCTCGTGATGATGCGCTCCAGGAGATTTCCATAGTCCTTCTTGACCCCCGTCGCTCCTTCGGCCCTTCCCGCATGTGCCGCGGCGATGTTTTCGGCGAGGTCGCCGAAGGTGATCGGCTCATCGTTCACGACCGCAACCGGCGTTTGGAGAAAGAGAGGGGAGCCGAGGGGCACCCGCAGGGTGACCATGACCTCGTCGCTCGATCCGCGCCTCGCGGTCTNNTCGAGGGTTCCCGCCGCCATCTCCGACGCCAGCCGATGAGCGGTGCGGATCCTGCCTAGATCGAAGAAGAAGACGCCTTCGTCGCCGTTGCCATAGCTTCTGGAGGACCAGACGACCTCCCGGCTGTTTCTCTCGAAGATCTTCACCGAGAAATCGACCTTGGGTACACCCACGGCATCTTGGTAGTCGAAGACCCTCCCGGAGCAGACCAGATCGACACCGAGGGAGTTTCGGCTGAAAAGGAGATCAGCATTGGCCAGAGAGGGTCCTGCTTCCATGATCATTCTGTATTTCAGCAGCTCTTCCCTCACGAGCCCAGGCTCCACCACCGAAAACAGCTTACTGCGGGCCAGCTCATTGACCAGGTGTAGCGTCACGATCCTTCCTGCATGCTGCCTTTCGCTGAGGTTGAGAAAGGGGACCACCGCCACACTATATGGCCCGTCGGCGTCGATGATCTGGGACCGAAAAGAGATCCGGGGCTCGAATCTCCTCTTCACTCTTCTCGGTGATGACCGGGCAGCGATTTCGGCTTCCGGGTGGCAATACGAGAGCTCATCCTCCCGAAAGACCCGAATCGTCCTGCGGACTTCCGGCAGCGACCTCGGGAGGGACTGCGTGACCTCCTGAACGGCCTTGCGCAATAGGATATCAAGCTCTTCTATTCGGCCAAGTCCGAGAAGCCCGGGCGAATCTTCCCCAGAAAAGCCCACGCCGTCCATCCATACGATTCGCGGCTCCTCACCGCTCGAGACCAGCCTCGAGATCAAGGCGAACATGGGAACGATCTCATCCTGATAGCCTTCCAGGGATGTGATCAGAAAGGCATCCACCCCGATCTCTTCTTTCATCGCCCGTGCTGCATCGGAACTCAGGCCTCCGGTATGCCGAATCCTGTGGCGCTTCATGAACCCTGCCAGAACTTCGTCGTCGAGGAGCTGAAGTCCACCTTGCTGCAGGTTCTCGCGCACCAGCTGCCTTACCACCCCGAGCGGCGCCCCGCTTCCGCTGAGGTTCTCGACCGGCAGAACAGCGATCAGAGCGCTCCTGCTGACCGGTCGGATGACGACACATGCAGACGACCAGCCGCTCTCCACCCGAGCGCCGGCGCCGTCCTCGATCCTCACTTTGACGCCAAACCTGCCCGGTTCGCTGGGATTCCAGTCCCATGTCGGGGAAGGCCCGTGCTGCTCGACGACCTCTTTAGAACCCCTCAGAGTCCTGAACTCGTAGCTGAGTTCCCCGGCGCCGCCCCTGGCAACAGCTCTCCAGCGTACTGCAGTAGAACCCGCGTCCGCCGGTCCTTCCCGGTCCGGTCCCAGCGACTCCAACTCGAGGGGAGCCGTCGCCCGCCTGTCGAACGAAGCGCAGCTCGAAAGGAGCAGGAGCACTGCGAGCTCCAGGGCGACTACCGCCCTACTCGAACAGCTTGTCGAGCAGATCATTGATGGCCTTTTCCGTGACGACACTCATGGGATCTCCGCCTCCGCCGAAGAGACGGTCCCATACGGTTATGCCGCCCTTTGTGGATGACGCCGACCATATGACCAGGCCATTCTCGACCTCGATCATCTGAAGACTGAGTGCAATGACATTGGCCGAGGTCGTACCGGATCTCACTGTCCCATATTCCCTCACGACACCGGTGATCACGGCCTCCACGTCCAGGATGTTGCCGAGTCGCTTGATCTGTTCGCTGGAAAACCCTTCCGGCGGGATCCTGCCGATTCGTGAAATGCCGCGGCCGACCTCGCCCGGGGGCACCACATAGACCGCCTCGGTGGCGAGCAGCATGCCCATGAAGGTATCCCTCACTCTCTCGGCAGCCTCCTCCTGGCCGGTGAGGTTCTGAAAGGGCACCACCGCGACGCTCTGCAAGGATCCGAAATCCATATTCGGCTCGAGGAAGACGTCGTCGGTAGCGCAGCTCACGAGAAGGACGAGGAGAAGCGAAATGGCAATCCCCTCAAACAGGTATCGCCTCCTCATGGAGCCTCCCTTCCACGTGCGCCTCGATCAGTAGAAGAACTTGAGTTCCGCACGGAGATTCCTCACGTCGCTCTCTTCTGTTTCCGACTCAATGGTACCGATATTGAATCTCACGGTCAGGAGCGAATTGCGTGTGATCTGCCATTCCACTTGCGGCGAGAATATCCTGGATTCTCTGTCGTCCGTCTCCAGGATCTGATTGAAGGCGAAGGAGAAGTTGAGTGTGCCATCAGGGAATGGCGCCCAGTTGAGGGAGTAGTTCTGCGAGACCAGCAAGCCTTCGTTGGCAGACTCCTTCTTTCTGAGGTCGACACGGCCAAACAGGCTCACGGTTCGAAAAGGCACCCAGAATGCCTGGAAGATGGCGTTCTGATCCAGCTTGGTGGATTCGCCCTTTTCGGTCCTCCAGCTGGCGAGGTAGTCCATCACGAAGCGCAGCTTCTCGTTCGGCGCCACGTCCGTGCTGAACCGAAGCAGCGCGATGGTACCCTTCGGCTCTTCGATGGGATTCCGCCAGGTGTAGCCCAGGTCCAGATTCATGCTCCAGTCTCTGTAGAGATCAGCATTCGTGCGGAGGATCAGGGAGTCCGTGGTGCCGGAACCGATTTCGTCTTTATCGTGCTTGCCACTGTAGACGAACTGTTGATTGAGAGTGTCGAGATAGTTGGCCCGGAGCGAAGCGCTGTACAGATGGCTCACCGCATCGCCCTCTCCTGATTGCGTACCATCCGTCCGCAGCACTCTCGCACCCCCGACGAATACCGGGTTGAAGACGTGTTGGAGCCTGACGCTGTTCGTCAGTGTAGTCTTTTTCCGGCCAAATGGCTCGTTCTCCTCACGCCTGTAGAATCCGTCGTAGGCTGTTGTCGTCCTGTCCGTAATCGCCCATCGGAGCCCGAGGTTGTAGTTCTGTACGAAGTTCTCGATCTTCGACTCCGAACTCTCCGTGGTAAATGCCTCCAACTGCACGACGCGGATCTGCTCTACAGGAGTGAACTGCGACGTTGTCAGGACCTCGATGTGTCGGGTAGACACGCGAGTGAACGATATCTCGATGCGGTTCTCGCCGAAGTCATACTCATGACCGAGGCCAGCTGAATACTCATCCCACGTCATCCCATCATCACTGATATAGACGGTCCAGGCGAAAGATGCGAGGTCACTAGACCTCACGCTAGGCAAGACGTGGATGGTGTCGACTTCAGTCTCGGACTCGAAAACGATTCCGAAGCTGACCGGATCGCCCGCAAGAGCTGGGTTTGTCACGCCTATTACACCAAGACCAAGCGCTGCAAAATCGCCCTCATCGTGGTCGTGCGGGTCCGAGGGCGAATCATGATCCGGGACGGAAAACAAACGCACGGGAGGGCTGCTTGTAGGCAGCTCGACATCGTCTTCTCCGGACGGCTCGAGCGTCGTGTAGCGCAGCCTGAAGGCGCCGGTCGTCGAGAGGCGTCCGCCCAGGAACTTGTGCGAGTAGCGCGCGCCACCATCATGGATCTGGGTCAGCGATCCGGAGTCAGCGATCCTCTGCTCGCTGTCCAACCTGGTATACGTGTAGTCGGAGGAAAGGCCTTCGTAGTCGTACCGGGTCTCGAACTTGAGGCGGTCATCCAGTCGGTCCCTCGTCTCGGCCTCGTCGTAGAGATGAAAGCGGTTGAATTCCAGGTCGAAGGAGGGGAAGCCCTCGGGTCTCCACCTGAAGCGACCGTCGTATTCTTCGCGAAAGAGCTCTTCCGTGCTTTTACTGAAGAACACTCCCGTGATGGGATTGGTTTCGTGGACGCGGTTGGTGTCCTTGAGTTGACTCCAATTATATGAACCACGAACGGTGTACAGCGGATTGTCGAGATTCAACTCGGCGAAGGCCCGCCCCAGCCTCTCCTCGGGGTCTACCTCCCTGCTTCCTGCTCGGAGAGGGTCGCTGCTCTGCGTCTCCGCGGTCGTCGTCGACTCTCTCAGCCTGAAGAGACCCCCGGTGCGGAAATTGAGGTACGGGTAGAGCTCTTTCTGGATCTCCACGTCATACTGCTGCGAGAAGAAGGAACGATCGGTCTCGGTCTCGTCTCCGCTTCGTTTGTCTTCGGTATCGGCATGCGTGAGGTTGTAGTCCAGCTCGGCCGAGACCCTGATCCGTCCCCCCTCGGCGACCGCGCTCACCGGACAAAGTCCGGCAAGCAGGAGGAAGACCGGCACGATCAGTATCCGCAGAGCCACTCGCTTGGGCATCCTTCGCACCACGTCCCACGTGGGTCCCCACGAGCAAACGGGTCTCGAGCGCTTGCCAAGGCGACCTTTTCGCCACTAGGGTATCTATCGTTCACCCATCAGAACAACAGCATAACCTGCATCTGCCACTTCTATAGAACCCAGAAGTCTTTTGCTTATCAAATTGATTTTCTGGATTTCCTTTCTTTCTGGCAGAACGACATACAGTGAATTCTCGTCATCATCTATAGACAAGAAGACCACATTTGAGTATATAATATACGTATCTATCGACATCAATGAAGATGGATCAATAACGGATACCTCTCCATCTTTTTTTCCTATATAGATTAGATCGGTCTTTAGGTCCACCTTGNNGTACCCACAAAGATTCGCTCGATGAGGGTCAGGCTCAGCGGGTCGATGACCAGGAGATTGGGAGAATACCTGGTGATCACGTAGAGGCGGTCCCCGTCCCTGTTGATGGCGCCTCTCACGGGACTCTCTTCAAACGTGCGGCTCGC
>JABAHP010010843.1_pt1 | contig 12180 bp, 16 predicted proteins | sample 7062081 | NCBI WGS metagenome assembly JABAHP01 (sample SAMN14534357, study PRJNA622989) | marine sediment metagenome | biome: marine biome [ENVO:00000428]; feature: marine pelagic biome [ENVO:01000023]; material: deep marine sediment [ENVO:00002113] | place: India: Gulf of Kutch | collected... | reverse complement strand
AAAATGGCAAGCATCAACAACAATTCAGCGAGAAAGTATAGCATTGCCGTGAGCGTTGACGGGGAGCCCCGGATCCTCAAGGTTATGCCCGGACTCAATACCGATCTCAATGATGAGGACGTTGTTGCAGCCTCTCGCCTCAAGTATGTTCAGGCTTTGCAGGATAACGGGACCTTTGTTGTCAACACCGCGGCTGCAGTTGCTCCCCCTCAACCCGTTGCTCAGCCTGAGGAGGCTCCTGAGCAACCTGAGGAGGCTCTTGAGCCTGAGCCTGAGCCTGAGCCTGAGGAAAAGCCCAAAAAGAAGCGCAAGCCTCGAAAGAAAAAGAGCAAGTTTTGAGGTAAAACGTGACTGTCACCCCAGCGACATTCAAAGCCCGGTATCCTGAGTTTGATTCTGAGTCTGATGCTCGAATTCAGATCTTCATTGATGATGCTATGCTTGAGGTTAGTGAATCTCGCTGGGGTGATTTGTACGATCGGGGCTTGTCTGCTCTCACCGCTCATTTGCTCGTCATAGCGAACAAAAACACCGCGGCTGCAGGTTCAGGGACAGCGTTGTCAGGCAAGGTTGCCTCAAGGACAGTGGGATCCGTTTCAGTCTCATTCAATAGCGCGGCAAGTGGGAGCTCAACTGAGGATTTCTATTTGTCAACCTCATACGGGGCTGAGTATTGGCGACTTGCCTTGAGCGTTGGAATGGGGATTGTTGCGGTTGCCCAATGACTCAAAGCGGCGCAAAGCTCAAACGGATCACAAAGGGTCCCGGGTTGTCCGGTGTTGTTGACAACGTCAAAGACGCTGCGATCAAAGTGGGGATCCTCAGAGGACAAGGGGAGCATCCAAATTCTGAGTATGGCGCAACGGTTGCTGAGATCGCTTTTTGGAATGAGTTTGGGACAAAGCGAATTCCCGCAAGACCTTTCCTGAGGACAACTCTCAAGGCTGAGAAAATGGTTTATAAGGCTGCTTTCAAAGCAGCGTTGAGGGAGGTCCTTGCAAGGCGTTTCACGGCAACCAAAGCGATCGGTCAAATCGGGGCAAAGGTTGCCGCGGATATTCAGCAAACGATTACGACACTGACAACGCCTCCTAATGCTCCCATGACCATTGAGCGGAAAAAGGGAAAGGCCAATCCGCTCATTGACTCAGGTNNTGACATGTTGTCATATTTCGGGGATGAGATGGTAACCGCGAATCTTTTCAAAGGGGACGCAGGGACCTATGTTAATGGGGAGTGGATTCCTGATTACGAAAACCCGATCCCAATAGCGATCATTTTCCCTCAACCGCTCAATCAAAAGCAATTGCAACAACTCCCTGAGGGGGAGCGGGTTTCAAATTTTGTCCAAACGTGGACAACCGCTGATGTTGAGGTAAGAGAGGGAGACAAGAATACTGACATAATCGAATATAACGGGGAGTATTTTCTTTGTTTCCAGTTGGGCGATCGGACTTTCTCAGGGAAATTCAAACACGTTATCTTGAGGCAAAGGACAGCCGATGAATGAGATCATTAGACAATGGTTGATCGCTGTCCTAGGCTATGACGATCAACACGTCATAAGAGCTCAGCAAGAGGGACCGATCCCAACCGGGCCTCATGCTGAGTATCTCCTTTTGTCTGAGGAGGGGGCTGCTCACTCGATTGCTGATCCTGAGCCTATCGGGGCTCCCGATGACTACAGGATCACATACTACAATCGCGGTGAGTTGACGGTACAAGTTGACTTGTACAATGATCCTAAGGGGAGAGAGAAACAACACAAACTTGCACACTCATCAGAGTTGCTTGCGGTACGTCAAATTTTGCAACCTGAGAGAGTTTCTTTGATCCGGTCAAGTATCATTCGAAATTTGACCGCTCTTGTTGACACTAAACACAAGATCCGATGGTCTTGTGATCATACTTTTTTCCTTTGGCACACTGTTAGTGAGGATAACGAAAAAATCAATGCTGGTTACGAAATCACCGGGAAATATGAGCCCGGGGATGAGGAGATCGTCATTGAGGTCCCGTAACAAAAGAGAGGTTTTGTCATGGCAAGTATTCTAGGTCATGTGGACGTACAAGCAATTTTGCAAACGTCCGTTGTCCCTCAGACAACTTTTGGACTTGAGATTTTCCTCAGTGACGACGATCAAGTCCCAGTTGATCAGAGGTTTTCACTAACCACAAAAGACAGTTTTGACGATTTTGATTCGGCGTCAGATCCGTATAAATTCGCAAATGTCTATTTTGCTCAAAAGAGGACACCCGCTGAGCTCATGATCGGACGTTGGATTAGGACCGCGTCAAACGTGTATTGGGTTGCGGGTCCCGATTATGAGAGTGATTTTGCGGTTTGGAAAGCGGTCACTGACGGATCCTTTACTGTCAAGGACAACTCAACGCCCACTCCCCTTGAGGATGACATTTCAGGTTGTGACTTTTCGGGGATCACTGAGCTTGCGGGGATTCTCACTGTCCTCAACGCAAAGCTTGCCGCGTTGACTCCCAATATCACCGGGCTTGATAGCGCTGTCTTTGAGTTTGACTTTCTCAATCGTCTCATTCTCAAGCATAGCCAAACGGGATCGGCTGCAAAGCTACTGCAGATCATTCCGACCGATCCCCCGGTTGGGACCGATCTCGCAGCGGGTTTCTTTGACAATAGCAACGGTTTTGCGGTTGCGGGTGTTGACGCTGAGGAACCGTCTGACGCTTTGAGCGCAATCTCAGAAATCTCAGCGGTTGGAGACTCCTATTACAATATCGCTCTTGATAGAGCAGCCTCAGACGATCAAATGGTTGAGACTGCCTCCTATGTTGAGGCAAAGACCAAATTGATCGATCTTGTTGTGACCTCAGCGGGGGCCAAAGCGAGCGGGACAACTACTGATGTAGGATACCGTTGCAAAGCGCTGGGCCTCAAAAAGACAATGGTCATCTATACTGAGCATGATGATCAATATCCTGACGCGGCAACCGCGGGGGCTGTCCTCCCTGCTACTGAGGGGACAACCAATTGGGCCTATGAGGTCCTTTCGCTAGTTTCTGAGAGTGGAGCAACAAAGCCTCTCACGGCAACTGAGAAAGCGGTCCTCAGGGACAAGAATTACAATTACCTTGAGGCTTTGGGGTCAAATATCTTCATGTATGATGGTATTACCTCAGGGGATGTCGAAAAGCGGATCATGTTGGGACGGGATTGGTTTGAGGCTCGCATTGCTGAAGACCTCTTTACTGATCTCCTCAATCAGCCTCTCAGAGGTTTCACCAATGAGACGATTGCTTTTGTTGTTGGGGTTGTGAAAACATACGGGACTGAGGCGATCGATCGCGGGATCGGTGTCAATACTCCTGAGAGACCCTTTGTGATCAACGCTCCTGACGCTGATGATTTCACAACCGCTCAGCGGGCCTCTCATAGGATGGAATTGGGGAGCTCAAACGATCCGTTTTTCGTGTTGCCTCTCAATTCCGCTGTCAATGATTACACCCTGATCGGTGTATGGAACATTTAAGAGGAGGATCAAAAAATGGCCTTTAAGCAATACGATCCGAAAAAGGTTTCTGTCACCGTTGGGGCAACTCCAATGAGAGCGTTTGCTGACGGGACAATGATTGTTGCCGAATATACCACTGACAAAAGGTCGGTTCATGTTGGTACGGACGGCAACGGGAGACACATCAGGAGCGCTGATGAGAGCGGATCGATCACGATCCGTCTGAGCTCTTACAGCCCGTCAAACGCTGCTTTGCTTGCGCTTGACGCTCTTGATGAGCCTTTCCCGATCACGGTGACTGACAACTCAAGCAACGCGGATCTTTTCTTTGCTGAGTCTTGCGCTTTGCGTAAGATCCCCAACATGGAAAAGAGCAACGTTGAGGTTGCGCTTGAGTGGATATTCAATTTCACCCGCGGTGAGATCGTCCATTCGGGGGCAGAAATTTAGGAGGAATTTGAATGAAAAAGGACCCGCACAACATCAATTTCTCTCTCACTAATCTGAGCGGTGAAAAGAGAGAGTACAACCTGCAACCGCTCAAGAGAAAAGACGCTGCTTTTGTAGCTCATACTTTTCTGCAAACACTCCTCAAAGGTTTCTCAAAGGCAACTGCGGGATCCTCGAATCAGGCTGAGAGTCAGGCTGGGATCCTCAACGCTTTGAGTGAGATCGATTTTGACACCGTTTGGGGTCTTGCTTCGATCTTGCTCAAATATGCTAGTGTGAAAACTGAGGATGAGACGATCGTCATTGATGACCTTGAGAAATGTGATTATTTCGCGGAAAATCCTGATGAGCTCTATATTGTGATTTTCCACGGTGTAAAGGAAAACTTTCCAAAGGTTTTTTCGAAAGTCCGGGATCGGATCGCCGCTATCGGGGGAGATCTGATCCCGGACAAGGAGAGCGAGTCAGTATAGATGACATTGAGCATACGTTGACGGATCCGACTCTTGAAACGTTGCAGGTTGCGAAATGGTATGACGTAAGTCCTGAGGAGGTTGACAACTGGACAAACATTGATTTTTTAGACCGTCAAGAATTCATGCATTTGCAAAATGAGATCGATCGCCGCTATAGGCCTGAGGAAACATAGAAAATGGCCCGGACTGTCATTGAGGAATTTGTTGCTCTCCTAGGCTGGGAGGTTGACTCAGCCGATATTGAGGAATTCAATGAGACCGTTGATGACCTCGGAAATACTCTCAAATGGGTCACCGGGTTAATTGCTGCAGGGACCGCGGCAATTAGCGCTCTTGTTGTCCAAACGAACAAAGAAACCGCTGAGCTAGGCAACCTTGCCCGGTCAGTGGGATTGTCCGCTGAGGCTTTGGATGCTTTAGGGGGAGTTGTATCCAATATCGGTCTCAATGCTGAGAATGTTGTTGATCTCGTTGAGGAGATGAATAACAAGTTTGGTGAAATGGCGGGATTGGGGGAAATGACCGCGGTTGAGGAGTCTCTCAAGATCCTCAATCTTGAGTTTGAGACCCTCAAGAAACTTGAGCCCGAGAAACAATTTCAAGAGATCATTGACGCTGCTCTCAAGTTGGAGGATCAACAAAAAGCGGTTGCAGCGGTTGACATGTTGCTCAGCGGGGAGGCAAACAAGATTGTTGGTTTCCTCAGGGATCAAGGGACAACACTTGATGAAATTCTAAAACGGTACAAAGAGATCAATTTGTTGAATGAGGAAGCCCGGGAGGGGGCTGAGAAATTCAACATGATTTGGGGACAACTAATGACGATCGTCAAGTCCCTGACTCAACTCTTTTCAGGTCTTGTTGGGGAGGCGATTGCCCCTCTTGTTGACGAGTTTGTTGATTTTGTTGTCCAAAACAAAGAGCTCATACAAGTCAGGGTCAAGCAATGGGTTGACACGTTTGTTTCGGTACTCAAATTCCTTTTGTCAGTCTTGAGAAATGTCTTTGATATTCTTTCGCCAATTGTCGAAAAGTTGGGAGGCCTGAAAAATACTTTTAAGTTGTTAGCGGTTGCTATTGGTGCGGTGAAATTTGCGAAATTCATTAAAGCGCTTTCCCTAATCATCAAAATGCAAAAGTTAGCAACTTTCGCAGGAATGAAAAAGGCGTTGTTAGGCCTTGTCACCCCCGCGGGAATTCTGACCGGGTTGCTTGTCATTCTTGCGCTTGCAATTGAAGATCTGATCGTATTCTTTCAAGGGGGAGATTCCTTGCTTGGTAAGTGGGGAGATACGATCTCAAAATTTATTCATGAAAACATAACAGCTTTGATCGCTGCTCTCTTTGGACTCTCCAAAGAGGAGTTTGATCTTGCAATGCTCAAGGTCTTTGAGCGCTTTGTTGAGTTTTTCACTGAGGACATACCTGCAGCGCTTGATTTTCTCAAAGAAACATTCCAAATTTTCTACAATGTGATCACTGATGACACGTTGAGCTTTTCCGAAAAAATTAGACTCATTTGGGAAAATCTCAAAACATTCATTGCGGGGATCATCAACGGGATCATTGAGACGGTCTCCTTTGTATATGCCCCGGTGATCGCTCTCTTTGAGTTTCTTGCTGAGCTTGTTGCAAAATTTTTCTTGATGCTTGACGGGTATATCCCGGGCTTGACTGACACAATTATTGTTGCAGTTGAGGCGATCAAAAACTTTGTTGTTGGAGTGTTCAATTTCCTAGGGACTTTGCCTGACAAGTTGTTAGGACTTTTCAGGACTGCAAAAGAGGGGATCAAAGGAGTCCTCAAGGACCTCCCGATCGTTGGGCGTTTCTTTGCTGATGATTCTCCCGCGGGATCTCCCGGGCCTCAGTTGCCCAGCGCTTTTGATTCTGGTTTCATGCTCAACCCGGTCAGTGTTGGNNTCAATCCGGTCAACGTTGGACCGTCCCCCAGTGTTTTTAATAACGCAAACGCAACAACAAACGCTCCCCGGACTGACGTTAGTAACCAATTCAATATTACTCAACTCCCGGGTGAGAGCTCTCAAGATCTCGCAAAGCGGATCGCTGATGTCATGGGAGAGTCAGTTGCAAACGCGGTGAGAAATAATGAGTCAGGAGTGATTTACTAATGGGCTTTGCTCAAGCAATCAACTTGATAAAGGATCCGGTTGCTCTTGCCCGATTCTTTGGTTTTGTCCCGGTCATTGTTGGGGATATTATTGTCGATGTCCTTGTTTCTGAAACTCCTGTTTATGACTATGACATTACTGAGCATCCCGTTGAGGCTGGGCTTGATGTCACTGACAACCGCGTTGAGAGACCCGCAAGCCTCATTCTTGAATGTATCTTGACTGACATTACCTTGAGTCCTCAAGCAATCGCGGGGGCAGTTGCCGCGGGAGTTTTGGCGGGAGGTTTCCCCCCGCTCAGTTGGCAAGACAAATACTCAGCATTGCTAGATCTTGCTGACAAAAATGATATTGTTGATGTGTATACGCCTCTCAATGTGTACTCATCAATGATGATTACCAGCGTTAGACCGAATCAGACAAAAGACACGGCAAAAGCTCTCTTTTTCACAATCGAATTGAGGGAAATTCGAACCGTTGCAAGCGAGATCAATATTGTTGATCCCTCTCAGATTCCGAAAAAGATCAAAGAGCAAGAGAAACCGGAAAACACTGAGGCTGCAAAGAAAACCGCTCCCAAAAGCAAAAAGGGACCTCAAGGGAAAACGGAAACCTCAGAAAAAAATTCCTCAGTCCTCAATGATTTGTTTGGGTAAAAAATGTCATTTACTATCCCACTGACACCGGATCCTAGTTACTCATTTCAGATCGATATTGAGGATCAGACGGTTGAGCTTTCTATCCGTTGGAATCTCATTGGTCAAGCTTGGTACATGGATATTTTCGGGGTCACTTTTGACCTTGATCTCAAGGGTCTCAAATTGGTTGGGGGTGTCAACTTGCTCAAGCCTCATGCTGTCCTTGAGTTGGGAGGTCTCTATATCATTGACACTGAGGAAAAGGCTCAAGATCCTGACTTTGATCTCATAGGAGATCGTTACATTCTCATTTATGTGACCAAAGAGGAAATGAGTGCCTTTACAATTTAACAGATATATTGAGCTCGTCATGTATGTTGGAGTATTGCGCTACACAATACGCTTCTTACATGTTGAGTTTGATATTGAGCTCAATAGGGACTCAACTCCCAACGTTGCAAAAATCATTGTGTACAATCTCAGTGATCACCCGATCTCTTTTGAGTCAGGATCATCAAGCGATCGAATTCTATGCAGGATACAACCCATTTGACCTCCCGATTTTGCCCCCGCTCTCAGTCCCGCTGCTTTTCAAGGGGACAACGATCAATGTGAGTCATCGGAAAGTCAAAGCGGATTGGGTCACTGAGATCATTGCTGGGGATGGTAACAAAGAATTTCTTGAGTCCTATTTCTCAAGGTCATACAAAAAAGGGACTCCCGTTACTCAGCTATTGACCGATCTTGCTCTTACTTTCAAGTTGCCTTTTACAAATGATTTTGTTGATCCCACGGCAATCATGACGCGGGGAGAGTCATACTCAGGAAAGGTCAAGGACATTCTTGATCAGATTGCCGATGACTTTTATTTGTCATGGTCATTTCAAAACCAAATTCTTGAAGTTGTGAGTTTCAATCAACCCCCTCGAAAGGATGTTGTTGCAACAATCCTGAGCTCAGATACAGGGTTGTTAGATCAACCGATCTTAGTTGAGCGATCTGATGCTCAGCAACCCAAAAAGGTTGACAAAACAAAGGTACTCAACAAGCCGATCCGGTTGGGAGTGCAAGTCAAAGCATTGCTCAACGGTGACATTAAACCCTCAAGGTTGTTTCAAGTGATTTCCCCTTTGCCTTTGAGCTCCCTAGGAATTGAAACGCTCAAGCGCAAAGGAGAGATCAAGTTGCCAACCGCAACAACTCTTTATATTGCCGATAAAGTGAGGTATTCAGGATCGAATTTTGGACAAACTTATGAGGCCTCGATTGAGGGGGATGTTTTCGCAATATGAGTGATTCGAAAGAAAATCTTGACGTTGGAATTGCGAAAATCTTTGAGTCTCTTTTCTCAAAGAAACATTTTGCAATGCCCGGTCAAGTTGTGACTTTTGACGGTACATTGCAAACTGTATCAGTTCAACCCTCATTAAAGGTTTTGTTTCAGGGAAACCCGGTCCCTCAGCTATTACCAATCATTGAGGATGTCCCGATCGTATATCCCGGGGGAGGCAATTGGTTTGTCACATTTGACATCCTCCCCGGTCATACGGTTCTTTTGATTTTCGCTGAGAGGTCAATTGCGAATTGGGCGAATTTGGGAGGGATAGCGGATCCTCAATCGACCCGCAAGAATCATCTATCTGACGCAATAGCGATCCCGGGGGTCCTCCCAACCCCAACCGCTCTCAAGCCTCCCGTTGACGCTGCAGCGTTGACCTTGAGGAATCTTGCAAACACATCAGTTGTGAGACTCAAGGACACTGACATTGAGATTGCGATCCCAACGGGATCGATCAAAGCGGGTCCCTCTGAAATCGAAGTCTCAACGGGACCGGGGGCAATCAAACTCAACACGGCAACGGGACAAGCCGATATAAACGGCAATTTCACGGTTGACGTATAATGCCTCTTAAACTCATAGCTGTACAGGGAATGACCGTTGTCACCGATCCGACAACTACGCAACCCCCGCTTTTTCCCAACGTAGTTGCAACGATCGTTGTTGCTCCCCCAACGGGGATCAAGGTCAAAGCTGAGGCGAAACTTGTACATAGGGACGGGGATCAAATCACTGTTTCAGCGATCACGGTTCCTGCAGCGGGAGCAACAACCCCCGATCCCGGTCCGTATACGGTCAAAATGGTTGCAACGGCAACAAAAGACAAAGCTGAGGGAGTTGAGGTATTGCGGGAGGGGGATCAAAGTGAGGTTATCAGCGCAACTCCTCAGATCCCAACAACCCCAACCCCAACTGATTACCCGGTGAGTTTCAAATGTGTTGTGCAAGTCGCTGGGCAAGTAAAAGCAAAGGGTCAATGATATGAGCATTGATTTACTACTTGACCAAAATCAAGATCTTGTTGTTGAGTTGGGCGATCTCGCTCTTGTTGATGAGGGAGAGGAGGTCATACAATCGGCAAAGATCCGAATCTTGCATATTTTGGGAGAATGGGTCTTTGATTACACATTGGGCGTTGACTGGTTTGGTGTTATGTGGGCAACCGATAGCTCAACATTACAAAAGAAAACTGAGATACAAAGGATCTTAGTCAATACGCCCAATCTCAGACGATTGTTGAGGCTCGATTTTTCGGTTGATCCGATTGAGAGGGCTGCTCAAATTGATTTCACCGCTGATACGGTCTTTGGACCCGTGTCAACTGATTTGACGATATAGGAGAGAGCTCATGAGTAGTTTTGATGAAACCGGATACACGATCGATCGGTATGACGATATTCTCAACGCTCGTCATTGCAGATCTCAAGGCTGCTTTTGGAGACAATATCAAGACCGATCCTGATTCGGCTTTTGGGCAATTTGCCCGGATCGTGACTGAGATTGTTGCTGACATTAATGAGAGTATCGAGGGAGCGGTTGCAGCATACGATCCCCAAAAAGCAGCGGGGGTCTTTTTGTCCGATCTCGTTTTGCTCAACGGGATTGAGCGTAAAGAATCGGAATTCTCAACCGTAACTCTTGAGTGCACGGCAAATTCGGCGGGAGCAACAATCCCCGCGGGATCGCTTGTTTCGGATCCTGCAATTGGGGAGCAATTCAAAACTGATGTTTTGCTTGTTGTGACCCCGTCCTCAACGGGTAACGTGTCAGCAACTGCGGTTAATGCGGGTCCTATTTCCGCGGTTGTTGGCACACTAACACAAATTGACACCCCTATTTTCGGTTGGGAGTCAGTTACAAATATAGTTGATGCGTCAGAGGGTCAGAATGAGGAGACTGACACTGACCTCAGAATCAGGAGACAAAAAGCGGCTGAGCAAACCGGGACCGCAAATATTGCCGCGATCTTTTCCGCGATCTTCAATATCCCCGCGGTTGAGCAAGTCAAGGTCAAGCAGAATACCGGGGAGGTCACTGACCCTGACGGTGTCCCGCATCAGCACATTTGGGCAATCGTGCTAGGAGGATCCGATCTTGACATTGCTCAAGCAATCTTTGAGACCTTGAGCGCTGGGATCGGGATGTACGGTGACACTCCCGTTTTGTATTCTGATCCTATAACGGGAGAGGATTACACGATCACTTTTGAGAGACCCGATGACCTCGAAAACTGGATTGATGTAACCGTTGTCAAAGACGCTGATTATCCTCCTGACGGGGATGACCAAATCAAGCAAGCTCTTGTTGACTACTATGAGACTTTTGAGATCGGGGAGGACGTTGAATACACCCGGTTATATACTCCGATCAATTCTGTCCCCGGTCACTATGTATCAGATCTCAAACTTGATACGGTGTTTCCCCCGGTTGGGACAAGCAATTTGACCGTTGAGACCAATGAGAGAGCGGTGATCTCTCTCCCTAACATCAGGGTATTTACTGCATAATGGGCGCAAGAGCAATAAAAGCGATCGGGAGACTCCTCAATCAATTTTCTGACGGTCCCAACTGGCAAGCGCTATTGACCGCGGTTGCAGCCCGTTTTGAGGATACTGACATTGTTCTTGAGGGTCTCTTACTCTATAGGACAATTGAAACCGCTGAGGGAGTTTGGCTTGATCAAGTTGGGGAGATCGTTGGTTTTGTGAGACCCGCTGAGGAGGTCCCCGATTCTAACGTTTTTACCCTCAAAAGTGTTGGGGATTCCGATGATCCCAACAAAGGATTTTCAAGCCTCTCAGCACTTGACGGGGGAGTTTTGACAAGTCTCAACGGGTTGCCAACTGAGACCCCAGCCTCAGACGATATTTACCGCGATTATCTCAAAGCGAAAGTCAAGGCAACTTATTCTAAGTCAACGATCCCCGCGATCTATGAATTCATAAAGTTTGTTTTTTCGATAGAAAGTGAAATCAGATCCCCTGATATTGGATATGTCACCGTTGAGCTTGCAACCGCTTTGACCGGGGCTCAAAGGCGTATCATTGAGAGGCTTGCTCCCGTATCAGCGGGGGTCAGTTTGGAGATCATCAACTGGCCTTGAGAGGTATACAATGACAATCAGAAAATTTCTCAAACGTTGGGCAAACGCGGGAATTCTTGCTGAGCCATCAACCCCGAAACAAGATCTAGGTTGGGTTGACAATGAGCAAGTCCCTTTTGAGTGGGGGAATTGGTTGCAAGATCGCGTTGAGGCAAAGATCGATCGCATTATACAAGAGCGGGTTGACTCATTTTTTGAGGATTCAACGGATCCGCACAAGGCGATCTCAACGGGTCTTTGGCCTGACTCATGGGGTGTTGGGGATGACTCAGCAAATGTGATCTCAGGAGGGAGCTCAAAGGCCTATGGGGATCTTGAGGTCTATTTCACCGCGGGAGGCGATCCGCGGTTACTGGTCCTCGATACCGCGGCACAAGTGATCGAAGTTTGGGATCCCCGCTCTCTTTCGCAGGTTGGAGGATCCGCGGATCTCAGATTGGACCTCCCCTCAGGAGGCGGCGAGACATGGTTTACTCAGTCAATGTGTACTGACGGGGTCTCAGTATACGTTGTCTTTACCGATACAAACGCCTCCCCTGACGTGTATAGAGTCC
>JABAHP010000195.1_pt7 | contig 12194 bp, 11 predicted proteins | sample 7062081 | NCBI WGS metagenome assembly JABAHP01 (sample SAMN14534357, study PRJNA622989) | marine sediment metagenome | biome: marine biome [ENVO:00000428]; feature: marine pelagic biome [ENVO:01000023]; material: deep marine sediment [ENVO:00002113] | place: India: Gulf of Kutch | collected... | reverse complement strand
GCTCCCAGACCGGCCCAGGCGTAAAGCACCAGATCATAGACAAGCTCCTGTGCGGATATGGCCAGGATAAAAGCAATAATCCCGATTGCCAGAGTTGCAGCACGGGAAAGGAAAACCAATCTTCGCTGGCTGGCCTGTTTGTTGATCATTTGATGATAAACATCCTCGGATAACGCCGAGGTCGAAACCAGGAGCTGGCTGTCGGCGGTGGACATCATGGCCGCAATTGCCCCGGAGATCAGGATACCCGCCAGCCATGCGGGAAGAAGAAACGACGCCAGGAAGGGCATGACCTTCTCAGGATCATTGAAGAGCACCATCAATTCGCCGAAATCTATCGAATGTGTTCGCACAATTCCATTGGCAACAATTCCGATCAGGACTGCACCCCAGAAAGCCAACAGAGCCCATGTCACCGCGACCAGCGACCCCTGCCGAAGTTTATTCGGATCCTTGATAGCCATGAAACGGGTCAGGAGATGCGGCTGGCCCATATATCCCAGGCCGATTCCAAGGCCGCCCAGAATCCCGGCCCACATCGGCCACCCGGATCTTCCGGCAACAATAGACAGAAAGTTTGTGCTGCTGTTCTGCATATTTTCAGAGATTGCACTCATGACCTCGGGCCGGGCGAATTCATTCAGGGAGAAAACCAGCAAGTGCGGATTCCCGATACCTGCGAAGATCGTACCCAGCGAGGTCAGGCCCATATGCCAGGCGGAGAATTGACTGCCATCGGCAAAGGTGAAGAAATAATCGGAGGGCGCGCTTGCAATGGTCTCGTTGAGAGGCGAGAAAAAGCCCAGATATATCAATCCCAGAAGAGGCAGCAGGAATAAAGTTACCAGCATCAGGATGCCCTGAAACAGATCGGTCCAGGCCACCGCAAAAAAACCGCCCATCATGGTATAGAAAAGAATTATCCCGCCGCCGATCAACATCCCATGCATCTCGTCAACACCGAGGAAGAAATGCAGGACTTTACCGGCTCCAAGGAGCTGTGCGGCGACATAAATCGTGAAGAAAAAGACTATTATTACAGTTGCCGTCAGTTTCAGGGCCTGGGTTTTATCGTCATATTTTGCTTCGAAGTAGCGTGGAAGTGTAATTGCCTCATGGGCTTCAGAATCGGTTCGGAGCCTGCGGGAGACCACAATCCATGAAAACAGGATCCCCGAACAGCATCCGATAGCATCCCAGAAAGCCGAATACCCGGCCATCCATGCCAGCGCCGGCAGACCAAGAAGCAGCCAGGCCGATTCGCCCGAGGCCCGTTCAGAGAATGCCACCACCCATGAACCCAGCCGCCGGCCTGCAAGGAGATAATCCGGCAAAGTCTTGTTCAGGCGGGCGGTTATAAATCCCACGATCAGGACAATCAGAAGATATCCCAGAAATCCGACCAGGATAGGATCCATCAGACCTTCTTCTTCCCTCTCCACCCAAAGAAAAAGATCAGCTCAATCGTGATCAATACAATGGGCGGCGCTATCATCCAGAACCAGGTTGAAAATGGCATAGGTCTTTATGATATAAATGTTTAGGCCGGGAATCAATGAAAAAATCGAGCTCATAAGAGCAATTTAAACCGCATGAGATGAAACATGAGTATAATTATCCCGTTTTATGTTACAGAATTTAGATTCCAGAAAAGGCGTGCAGTGATTGTCGCTTAAAATATCCAAGATCGATTACGGAGGTTAGAGAAATGAGAAAATATTCTAACTTTATATTTATTTTAACCATGCTGGTGCTGTTTGTAGGAACCGTGCTGCCGTTAAAAGCCAGCCCGGATAAATATACCTCGGAGACAGCCAATGAATATGTCCAGGAGGGCGACTGGCAGAATGCAGTCAAGGCCTATGAGTATCTGACAGAACAGGAAGCCGACAATGGCACACACTGGTTCTATCTGGGCTACGGTTATCATAATCTGGGGGATTATTCCAGGGCGGTTGAAGCTTATGAACAGGCGGAGGAGAACGGCTTTATACCAAATGTTGCCCGTTACAATGTAGCCTGTGCCTATGCTAAGATGGGCAATACTGAAAAGGCTTTTGGCTGGCTGGATAAATCTTTGGAAGCCGGATTCGGCAATCCGGAGCTTTTGAAAGGTGATTCCGATCTGGAAGAGCTTCAATCCGATGCCAGATTTGCAGAATATGTGAAACGGGCGAAAATAAATTCGGCTCCCTGCGAATACAGCAAGGAATGGCGTCAGCTCGATTTCTGGCTGGGGGAATGGGAGGTTTACAATCCCCAGGGCCTGATGGTGGGCACCAACAGGATTGAGAAATCATTGAACGGCTGTGCGATCATAGAAAACTGGGATGGTTCCTCCGGAGTTAATGGAAAGAGCATTAATTATTATAATCCAGATGAGGGTAAATGGTACCAGAACTGGGTTTCCGACCGTGGAAATATCATCAATTACGAGGGTTATTTCAAAGACGGCGCGATGCATCTGGAGGGGGTTTCTGTAGACAGTGACGGTGAGACTGAGATGTCGAAAATTACCCTTACTCCCAATGATGACGGTACTGTGACGCAGCTGATCAAGCATTCAAATAATGGCGGCCGCAGCTGGTATGTCTGGTTTCAAGGTACCTATAAACCATCAAATGAGATGAGCGCAAGCGAAGAATAAAAATATTAATGCGGCCCCAGGCTAACATATTCCCTTCGTATTCGGGCACTGCGGATATTGTGCTTGCCATGTTTTCCGCAGTGCCTATCTTATTTGTGATGAAATATGAGATTCGCAGCACACTTTAATAGGGATGAAATATATTATCGTATCGCAGGGTATTGGCGCCCCGACTTTGTCGGGGAGGTGTGACCCTGCGTAGAATCAAAACATTTTCGCGGGGTCACAATCCCGATTGCATCGGGATCAAGACCACCGCGCTGCGAAAAATATGAAATACTTGATCGCATTACTTCTTTTTGTAATCATCTTCGCCTGCGGGAATGACAGCGGGCTCAATATTGATAATGAAGACCTCGCGGTTTCATTTGTAGATCCGAATCTCGAGGCTGTGGTGCGCGAGGCGCTCGGCATGGATACCGCTACGATCTACCTGTCGGATCTTCAGGGGATCACCACACTCGATGCCGGCGACCGGGGTATTACGAATATCAGCGGGATCGGTAATATCGAAAATCTGGTAAACCTGAACCTGGAAAGGAATTCTATTACAAATGTCGGGCCGTTACGAGGCCTGTCCGATCTTGAGGGATTGAATCTTGGAAATAATCAGGTCGAGATTATAGATGCTGTTTCCTCGCTGATCAGTCTGCAGACGCTGCTATTGGACAGCAACCAGGTTTCGGATTTATCACCATTGGCCGGCCTGACCGGTATGGTTGAATTGAATCTGAGTGCGAATCAGATCATAAATATAAATGCCCTGGCGCCGTTATTTGATCTCGAATATTTATATCTTGACCAGAATCAGGTTGAGGATATCACCGCTCTGGCTTCGCTCGTCAATGCGCGCTTGTTGAGCCTGAATGCCAACCAGATCGAGGATATTGCACCACTTGTCAATAATTCCGGGCTTGGCAGCGGGGATGAGGTCCGCCTGACCGGCAATCCGCTTTCGACAGAATCAACTATGAACCATATCCCGGCTTTGCAGGCAAGGGGGGTGAAGGTGGTTTACTAGAAACCCCACCGCTAAAGCGGCGGGGCACCCCTGGAACAAGCAAAAAAATACCGCCCCTCATCTCCGGAGGCGGTATCTTATTAGCTCCCTTTAAACCAAAGTGACTGGAAGTCGTTTAGAAATTGCGGTCAAAGGGCATGTATGCCTCGTTCCAGCATCCCTGCTCGGCAAATCCCAGAGCCGGGTCGATGTCCTTATCGCACAGCCAGGTGTTCCCGCTGCTGTCCCTGTAAACTTTCATTGGACGTGCGCCTCTGTAACGAACGCCGTCAATTCTTATCTCATCATTGTGCTCAGTCATTCTCAACTCTCCTTTTTTCAATCTATATTCACATATTGTCTAATTTCTAAAGCTAATAACGCTATATTGTCTATAAATGTTCCAATAATTGTATAATATTTTGCTATTTTTGTCAAATAAAAGCTAAATTATTATAAATCATTAATTTGTATCCTGATTCCCGGCAAAAATGATAAAAATGTCTTGATTTAAGGAGCGGCTTATCTATATATTCTAATGACTGCACTCGATAATTGAATTAGAAATAAAAAATACTCTCAATCCGCCTGAACTTCTAAAATTGTGAGGTTAAAATGACCAGGATCGTTAGAGGGGTATGGGGATCAGTATGGCTTCTTATACTCCTGACAACCAGTTTATATGCCGGAACCGATCTGAAAGTCAACCAGGACACAGACAACAGTGTTCAGAACGAGCCCAGCATAACAATCAATCATCACTACACGCCTGATCCATTGAATATTGTGGTCGGCTATAATGACATCGGTACCAGCCTTGGAATTAGCTACAGTCCGGATTCCGGGAAGGCCTGGTTTGATGTTCAGCTTCCGCTTGTCTATACTCTGGGAACGGGGGATCCGTCTGTGGCCAGCGATTTGAATGGCAATGTCTATGCAGCTTTCCTTACCTATGAGGGGCCGACATTTTATGGCAAAAGCGGAATTTTCGTATCCAAATCTACTGACGGAGGACGAAACTGGAATACGCCCTACCCGGTAGACAACCTGATTTATACCTCAGCCCCGGTTCCATTCGCAGATAAATGTATGCTGACTGTCGACACCAATAGCAGCAGCCCCTATGCCAACAATATTTATGTTGCCTGGCAGCGCGACAATACTGACGGTGCGCATTCGGATATTTACTTCGCCTATTCGAATAATGCGGGTGTCAGCTACTCGACGCCTATTAAGATTAATGACAACACCCTCGGTTCCGGCTTTTGTGAGGGAGCGTTTCCCTTTGTTGGGGCTGATGGTGATGTCTATGTTGCATGGTATGACAGCTATTTTCAAGGACACGAGCCTGGATCTCTGTATGTCGACAAATCCACCAACGGCGGTATTTCATTCGGTACGGACATAAAAGTAGCCAATTTTCTGGCGCCTCCCAAATATACTCACAGCAATACCGGCTTCAAAGCCAAGAGTTTCCCCTGCGGAGCGGCAGATCCGTCTCATGCGGATACTCTCTACATTACTTATATAGGTGATCCCGACGGCTACTTTGATCGTCGTATCTCCAACGGCAAGGTACCCGGTGTTCCTCCGGGCGGCGGATCCCCCAGCGATTGGCCGATTGTTGAACGTAATGGAAATCATGTTTATGTCGTCTATCGCGATAATCGTAACGGCGGCAGTACTGATCTATATTTCAACCGCTCCACTGATAATGGTGTTACCTGGGAAACCCCGGATATCGGTCCTTTGGATAATGGGGATACGCCGGGGGCCAACAATTCATGGCTGCAGCAGCTCAGCAGTTCGGGAAACTACGTTTACTGTGTCTGGGTTGATTACAGGGTGGCCTCAACTTCACATATATTTTTCAATTATTCAAATGATAATGGCCTAACCTGGCAAACCGATAAGCAGATTGATGGAGGCGGAGGCGCCGCCAAAGATGGAGTCTGTATAGCCAGCACCGGCAATTATGTCTATGCGGCCTTTACTGACTATGTAAATGGTTTGGGAGATATCTATTTTACGTATTCCTCCAATAACGGTGTATCATGGAGTGTGCCTCAACGAATCGATCTGGGTGATCTCGCCGGATCGGCCCATTCCTTCAGTCCTCGTCTGGCATGTGTAGGCAACAATGTATACTGCATGTGGGTTGATCAGAGAACCACCGGCCTGAACCAGATGTATTTCAATTATTCCACCAATAACGGACAGAACTGGTTCGGCTCATCATTGCAGATCAGCCAGCCCCTTGGCCAGAACTGCGTAATGCCCATCAAGGGCGGCCTTGAGGCCACCGGGCCTTATGTCTATGCCTGCTGGGAGGATGACCGGTTGAATCCCGGTTCGGCGGTGAATGCGATCTATTTAAATCGATCGATCTCCAGTGGTACAACCTGGGGCGTTGATATGCAGATCAGCGATTCCAGCTATTATTGTGCCATGCCCTACCTGGAAATTGAAAATAACAATGTTTACATAGGCTGGCAGGATAATCGTCTTAGCGGAATGGTAGGTATTTATGATATGTTTTTCGACTATTCCACGGACAACGGCCTGACCTGGCAGAATCCCGATGTGGGACCACTGGACGTTGGTGCAATCGGCATTAATTCCATTGCTATCGAGCTGGCGGCCGAGGGTAATAATGTTTACGCCACATGGTACGATACACGACTTTGGGGTGGAATGGCGGGAGATGTTTTCTTCGCAAGATCAATCAACAATGGGGCCTCATGGTTTCCGGAAATACAGATTAATTATGGCACCCAGCCGGTGGGTCTTCAAAACAACATTCCCGTAATTTGTGCCGGCAATAACTATGTTAATGTTTTCTGGCCCGATCCCCGGGTATGGGGTATTCCTCAGGTATATACCAATTACAGCAGCGACAATGGTTCTACCTGGCTGACCGGTCCGGATGAGGCTGACGTGTTTTTGGTTCACTCCTACGACGGCGGCGCAACCTGGAGTAATCCTGTCACTGTGAATGATGATGGTACCACGTATGCTCAAGTTCTGCCATGGATTCTGGTCAAGCATAACAGTTTCGTAGATGTCACTTATTATAATTTCCGACCCACTCCCATCAATCCTCAATTCCCAGGAGCCGAACTTCGCCTGGCAGTAAGCATGAATGGAGGGCTGAGCTTCAATGCCAGCACACCGATTCAGGATACGGTAGTCATGCCAATGACTGACTGGGTAGGCGAGTACAATGGCATGGCTTCTCTGGATACCATGCTCTACACTGTATTCACTGATAACCAACAGAGCGGCAACTCCGACATATATCTGGACGTTACCCCCAATCCAACAATGGGCGGGTGCCAGGGGAAATGCGGTGATGCAAATAATGATGGCAGCGCCAATGTTTCAGATGCTGTATATATCATCAATTTTGTCTTTGTCGGAGGCTCAGAGCCACAACCGGTACTGGCCTGCGGTGATGCCAATTCCGATGGCACAGTTAATGTCTCCGATGCGGTCATGATAATAAACTATGTCTTTGTCGGCGGCACCCAACCGGGAGATTGTTCACCGGGATCACCAAACTGGTACAATGGAGATTGCTGTGTGTTCACGCCTTAGTCTTTATGTAGATAGGATAGATTCGACAATCACGTTGACAGCAAAAAGGGTATGGAATCAGTTCCATACCCTTTCTTGCTACGGCAAGTCTTTTTCAGCTGCTTGATGTTAAAGCGGTGAAATATCCAGATTAATCCAGGTTACTGTCAGCCTGATTCGGTCGGCCTGCGGGAGATCGTACCCGATCTCAATCGTTTCTCCGGGACTGAAGACAGGCTTGCTGACACGCAGGCCATAACTTTCCGGGATAGGCTTAAGACTAATATCAACATCCCCGGTTTTTGTAAAAGGTCTGAACGATGCGAAGCTGGTTATCTGGAAATAAAGGCCGGCACCGAAATTGTCTGTTTCCATATCGATGCGATACACGCCCTCGGGTACCGGAGCACCATTTTCAAAATGCTGATCCCAGATGACAGTATATTCTCCCGCCTCACTGGAGGGGCTGTCTACCAGGACGACATCCAGATTATCCGAATCGCTGCAGGCAAATAAGACGATAAACAGCAGTATAGGTAATGAAATTAGTTTTTGCATAAGTATATCCAATAGTTATACGAAAAAATTAAGGAAATGGTCTTTATAAGTCAAGATGAAAAGCCGGAACTACCGGGGGATTTGTAAGATGATTGAAAGATGCATGATTCAGGGAAAATTTCCGAGATTTACTTCATTTGAGAGAGGAGTTCTTCGATGTCGGTTGTTTTAAATGGTTTGGGCAGATAAAAGTCGGGCGTGTCTTTTACAACCATGCCCTGAGTATTTTCTGAATTCATTGTTGACATGATCGCAACCTGCAATCCGGGATGATTCTTGCGGATATACTTCAACAGGCTGAATCCCGAGACCCTGGGCATATTCGTATCGGCTATCACCAGCGAATAGGAGTTATTTTTGAGCAGTTCGATCGCTTTGTCACCATCTGCGGCTATCTCACATGGAACCTCGAAGACATCCACCATCTCGGCCAAGCAGCGGGCCATGAACTGGTTGTCGTCGACGATGAGTATCTTTTTGGTTTTCATTCTCATAATCCCCCAAACTGGTTACCAGAGTATTTTATCGGACAGAAAAATGCGCCTCTTAGCTTTTTAAAACAAGTTTACGGATTTATAGTAATTCAATCGTCAGAGCGATTATCCCGCAGAAAACAGTTGCAATTGGATCTGATTTTTCTAAATTTCCACATCTACACCCGGCATTTCAATTATGCCATCGCCTTAGAAGGATGGGCCTATGAAAGCAGATCTTTATATCAGGCATATCGGACAGCTGGCAACATGCCGTCCTCCGGACGCCAAACTGCCGCTTACAGGTTCCAGCATGAATCAGCTGGAGATTATTGAGAACGGAGCTATCGCCTGTTTGGCGGGAGAGATCATTCTGGTCGGGACAACTGCCGCGGTAGACCGTCAGATAAATCTGGTAAATCGTGCAGTAGTCATAGATGCTGACAATAAAGTTGTCACACCCGGCCTGATCGATCCGCACACCCATCCGGTCTTCGCACGAACGCGTGAGGATGAATTCGAGATGCGCAATATGGGCAAGTCGTATATGGAAATCGCACAGGCAGGCGGGGGTATCAGAAACTCCACCCGGGTCCTGAGGGAAACCTCGAAGGACACCCTTTATGATAACTCGAGAAAATACCTGGATCTATTCCTGCAATACGGCACAACAACGATTGAAGCTAAATCAGGTTATGGCCTGACCACAGAGGATGAAATCAAGCAGCTGGAGGTAATCCAGATGCTCTCTGAGAATCACGCTCTGGATCTTATTCCGACATTTCTGGGAGCGCATGAAATTCCCGATGAATACAGGGATGACAAAGACGCCTATGTAGAGCTGATTATAAATGAGATGATTCCCATGGTTGCCGAGCGGAATCTTGCGGTTTTTTCTGATGTTTTCTGCGAAAAGGGGGTATTTGAGCTGGAAGAATCCGAAAAAATCCAGATGGCCGCCAAAGAGCATGGTCTGGAGCTCAAATTTCATGCAGATGAAATCGTGAATCTGGGCGGCGCCCAGCTGGCAGCGAAACTGGGGGCTGTTTCGGCCGATCATCTGGTCTATATTTCCGATGAGGGAATAGCGGCCATGGCCGAGGCCGGTACGATAGCGGTGATGCTTCCGGGAACCTCTTTTTATCTCGATTTGCGGGATTACGCCCCTGCCAGACGGATGATCGAGGCCGGGGTGCCGTTAGCGCTCTCAACGGATTTCAATCCCGGGAGTTCGGTCACGGTCTCGCTGCAGATAATTATGACATTGGCAGGCAATAAGTTAAAGATGGCCACCAATGAAATTATCAATGCAATTACGATCAATTCAGCCTGCGCCCTGAAACAGGAGAAAAACATCGGATCGATCGAACCCGGCAAAAAAGCCGATATTGTAGTCTGGAGGGCATCGAATATAAAGCAGCTGCCCTATTTCTACGCTATCAATCAGGTCGAAAAAACGATCAAAAATGGAAGAATTGTGTATGATTCCCAAGGAACGAAATAGCGGCAGAGGCACTATAATGATTGAGGTATCTTGGTGAAAAATATAGTTCTTACGCTATTTGTTTTGTCATGTCTGGCCTCTTGCGGACCATATTCATTTTCAGGCGCATCTACCGGCGGAATCGAAACTGTTTATATCCCTGTTTTTGAAAATGAGACGATCGAATACGGTCTGGGCGAGGAGTTAACAACCAAGGTAACCACGGCCATTGTGGCAGATAATACCCTCAAAGTTGTTGATAGAGATAATGCGGATGCTTTTATTTCGGGCAAAGTAATATCGTACAAAAAATCCAGCGAAACGTATAATATTGAGGATCAGGTTCAGGAATATCGTGTCGATGTTGCTGTAAATGTCAGTTTGGTCAGGCCTAATGGAGAGATTGTCTGGGAAGAACCGCAGATCTCATCCTTCGGGGTCTACCAGGCCGATACCGAAACTGAAGACGAGGGAAAAACCGAAGCTTTGGAAAAATTGGCCGAAATAATAGTAAACAGGACAGTCCGAAACTGGTAAATACACTTTTAAGCATAGAATCAAGTAGAGGATTATTATGAAGAATAAGTTTGCACTTTCACTGCTGGTGGCAATTTCACTTATTATTTTCACGACCGCAAATCTTTTGGCCATAAATTCCAATGCCGGAACCGCAGCCTATTCATTTTTAAAAATAGGAGTCGGGGCACGTGCGGTTTCACTGGGAAACTCCTACGTGGGACTGGCTGATGATGAATCGGCGATATACTACAATCCGGCCGGCATGAGCCGCATTCCGGGCTATGCCCTTTCGACCAGTTATCACAATTATGTGGCCGATATACAGGGCGGATATCTGAGTGCAGTATTGCCATGGGGTGATGGCCGCAAACTCGGTTTCGCAATCAATTACCTCAGCTTCGGCGACACTCCAGAAACAAACAACGCAGGTGAGGTAATCGGCAATTTCGGCGGGGGTGACCTGGCGATCACCGCAGCCTATTCCCAGTCATTGATGGAACAGTTTTATCTGGGTGTGGCAGGGAAATTTATCTATGAGAGCATAGACTCCTTCCATTCTACCGGAATGGCGCTGGATATCGGGCTGCTTTATGAGTTTCCGGATGGTAATACCAGCCTGGGAGCTGCAGCCTCGAACCTTGGATTCCAGCTTTCCGGATTGTCGGAAGAGCATAAGGATCCGCTGCCGATAATGTTTAAGCTCGGTGTTGCCCATCTAATGCATGGAGCTCCCCTTAACATTGTGGCTGACGTCGGTAAATTCTCCGATAACGATTTTTTCCTGGGCGGCGGAGTGGAATTCATCGGAATCGAGGCTATTCGTATGCGCATGGGCTATAACACCGTCGGCTCGGATTATAAGACCGGCGGAGATGGTGAGGGCCTGGCAGGGCTGTCATTTGGTCTCGGCATAAATATCAGCAAACTAACTTTCGATTATGCTTATGTGCCTTTTGCCGACCTGGGCAATTCGCACAGGATTTATATAGCAAGAAGATGGTAAAAATCAGAGGGGGAGCATGAAAAAAATATTTTTTGTATTTGCCGCGGCAATTCTCCTGCTGGCAATTACTGCCTGTGAACAGGAACCCGCGGAAAGAGCGAGATCGGCAGTTCTGGATTTTGTCAAAGCATTACGTTCGGAAGGCTCTATTGAACTGGATAACTATCTGATCCTCAGTGAAGTGGTCAGGGAAAATGCCGAGAATGTCTATGCCTATAATGATTCTTTATCAGTTTCCCAGAACATTGAACAGTTCAGGAAGTTGTTTGAGCCGAATGGAAGGGTGCGACGGCTCTGGACCGAGAAACAGATAATCGTGGGGGGATCGGAAGTTCTCGGTGATACCGCTTATGTGGAAGTCTCTTTTATTGATCGAGAGGAAAGAAGGCAGTTTTACAACAAAATGGGTTTAAAGAGAACCGATGAGGGCTGGAAGATCTTTGCCTTCAAGCTTCTATAAGTAAGGCTGATCTTCATAGTTAGATCACCCTTCTGATTTCCTTCTTGTTATATGAGACTCGATTTATTGAATCGGTTTTGCCGGAATCCGGCTGGAGATGTTTTGTTTATACCGGAAGTCAGCACTTTGATTTAGAAACAATACGGCGAGGCCACGAAATCAAGTTTATGTGATTTCTCCTGAGATTTGCTCCGGAATTTTCTTATTTTTAAAAATCCGGTTGCATAATACCAAGTTAGGCTTAAGTTTGTGTGGTTATGGGGGCCCAAATGGAGTATTGAGCATCTATGGAACATGGAACAGTTGTGAAGCTTGAAAAGGGCTCCGGCTATGGGTTCATAAAAACTGAAGACCAGAGAGAAGTATTTTTTCACCAGCGCTGGCTGAGGTATATCCGTTTTCGCGATATAAAAGTAGGATCCAAAATGGTCTTCGACATCCAAAAAGGTCATCGCGGCTTCAAAGCATTAAATAT
>JABAHP010001393.1_pt5 | contig 12199 bp, 7 predicted proteins | sample 7062081 | NCBI WGS metagenome assembly JABAHP01 (sample SAMN14534357, study PRJNA622989) | marine sediment metagenome | biome: marine biome [ENVO:00000428]; feature: marine pelagic biome [ENVO:01000023]; material: deep marine sediment [ENVO:00002113] | place: India: Gulf of Kutch | collected... | reverse complement strand
CTCGTCTACTCGCTTCCTTATCTACTTTTCGACTCCCTCTTTGCTCCTCTTCCCCGATAACATCACCCCTTTCCCAGATCGCCGGAGACAGCTCAACCCTCCAGAAAGACGCTCCGGTCCGTGAAAAACTGCTTGTACAGCCTGTAGTGCGCCGTGTCCTCGTAGGCCACCTCCTCGATGCGGGCCGAATCGAAACTGAAGATCTGAGCCCCCGGATAGGCCAGCAGGATGGGGGAGTGGGTGGCCATGATGAACTGGGCGTGACCCGCCGCCTCCAGTCCCTGCAACAGTTTCAGGAACCTCACCTGGCTTGCGGGCGAGAACGCGGCCTCGGGCTCGTCGAGGAAGTAGAGCCCCGTGATGTGATAGCGACCGCTGAAGTAGCTGAGGATCGCCTCGCCGTGCGACAACGTGTTGAGGATATGGCCGCCGTGGTACTTCAGCCGGCCGGGGTCGCACAGGGCGACGTCGTCGAGGAAGTCGGCGAAGTCGCGAAACGTCTCGGCCCGGAAAAGAGAACCCGGCACGCTCCCGTTCGCCCACGTCACGGCGACGTAATCCGCCAGACGGGTCTCGTAGGGGTTGTTGTGGGCGAGGTGTCGCCTCGGCTTGTCCCAGATGTGGATGCCGCACTTCCTCGTGATGGCGTCCAGCAGGGTGGACTTCCCCGACCCATTCTCGCCCACGAACAGGGTGACGGGCTTCCTGAACGTCAGCTCCTGGGCCTCCCCGAGGATAGGGACGTTGAACGGATAGCAGCGGCTCGCGGGAAAGTCTTCGCTGTTGATTCTGACCTTGGTGATATGCATGGTGGGTCCCTCCATCAGCAATAGATCAGGCCGGGTGGGAATGTGCCGTGCGCCGCCCGGTCGGCATGCGTCCCCAGCCCCATCATCCCCATCGCTTCCCGCACCAGGCGTATCGTCTCATCCGATTCCTGGCGCATCCGGCGAGTGCCCTTGGCCAGGATATCCTCGATCAGTCCCGGCTGAGCCGCATAGCGGGCGCGCCGCTCACGGATGGGGTCGAGGAATCCGTTGATGGCCTGGGCCAGCTTCTCCTTGACCTCTACGTCGCCCACCGTTCCCCGGCGGTACCGTTCCTTCAGATCCTCCACCTCGTCCCGGTCGGGGTTGAAGGCGTCGTGGTAGATGAAAACCGGGTTGCCCTCGACGCGGCCGGGGATGTCGGCCCGCACCCGTCGGGGGTCGGTGTACATCCCGCGCACCTTGCGCTCCACCGTCGGGCTGTCGTCCGCGAGGTAGATGACGTTGTCCACCGACTTGCTCGCCTTGCCCTGGCCATCGGTGCCGACGAGCAGTTGGCCGAGGAGCGCCTGCGGCTCGGGGAAGACCTCGCCGTAGAGCCGGTTGAAGCGGCGGGCGATCTCGCGCGCCACCTCGACGTGGGCCTCGTTGTCTTTGGCGACGGGCACCAGATGGGCGCGGGGCAGCAGGATGTCGGCCGCCTGGAGCACCGGGTAGCCCAGCAGCCCCAGGGGTAGCGTCTCCAGGCGAGCGTCGCGGGCCATCTCCTTGATGCTGGGGATACGCTCCAGCCGGGGCACGCTGACCATCATCTCGAACAACAGGTTGAGCTCGTAGGTGCCCGGGATGGCCGACTGGACGAATATGACGCTCTTCTCGGGGTCGATGCCGACCCCCAGGTAGTCGAGCACGATCTGGCGGGTGTGGTGTTGGATATCGAGGATGTGTTCCCGATCCAACCGGGTGGTGAGGACGTGCAGGTCGGCGATGATGAAGAAGCATTCGTATTCGTCCTGCAGCCGCACGCGATTGGCCAGGCTGCCCACGTAGTGGCCCAGGTGCAGTTTGCCCGTGGGCCGGTCACCGGTCAGAATGCGTCTCTTGGTCATTTGCGTTCCTCCTTCGTACCTTGATACTGGGTATTCGGTACTCCTCTGGCGGGCGTCCAATATCCAGTATCTACCCCATATCCTATCCGAATACAAAAAGACGCCCGTCCCCTTACATAGGGACGAGCGTCAATTCTAAGACACCCGCGGTGCCACCCTGGTTAGGCGCCCCCCACATGCCACAGAAACAAAAAACGCGCCGGTGACGGCGCGTCGTGCACGTAAGGGCCAGCCTCACTCATTAGCAGATACAGTCCTGCAGGTGCGGTCCCTTGGCGGACCAGTCGAGACCCGAAGGACGATACCCTCAGCCCTGATAACGGTGGCGTCTCCGGCCCGGACTACTCGAACACTCGTTGCTGTCCTGCAATCCGTGTTCTTTCGGCGGGCGACTCCTGGGCCCATTCGCCATCGGCGCTGGTATCGGGCTCACAGCCACTCACCCGACTCTCTGGACCTCGCTTCGATGGATACTCTTCCCGATCGCAGTCTTTGGATTCTCGGTTGTAGGTACAGTATATCACACCGACGATGAGGTGTCAAGCTCGATGTAGGGCAGCAGTTCCTCTGCCAGTGCCTCTTTGGGCCGGTAGCCCACGATGCGCGTGATCTCTGCCCCGTCCTTGAACAGGATCAGTGTGGGGATGCCCATGATTCCCAGTCCGCGCGGCGTTTCCGGGTTGGCGTCCACGTCCATCTTGGCCACGCGTAGCTTCCCGTCGTACTCCTCGGCAACTGCCTCGACGACTGGCGCGACCATTTTGCACGGCCCACACCATGCGGCCCAGAAGTCCACCAGCGTCGGCTCCGTGGCCTGGAGCACCTCCGCGTCAAATGCGTCATCAGTAACATCAAACGGTTTTGCCATTGTACCCCCTTGTGCTCTTTGCTCTCTTGAAACAGTGGCGCATTATCCTTCAGAGGGACGCTTTTGTCAAGCGCCCCACTTCTGCTATAATCCCCTCTCAATGGACAGGAGACTTGTCAACGTAGGCCTGGCATTTGGCTTGGCTAGCTTGCTTCTGGCGGGATTGGCACTGTCGGTCTGGTCCGCGCCGACGACGGCGCTGGCGGCTCCCCCCGCCAAGGTCGCCCCCGCCGTGTGGGAGGCCACGGATGGCGGCGGTGAGGCCGAGTTCCTGGTCATCCTGGGCGAGCAGGCGGACCTCGGCGCAACGTCTGGCGTATGCTCGCCACCCGCCGCCACCCGCGAGGCGCGCCTGCGCTGCGTCTATGACACGCTGCGCGAGGTTGCGCTCCGCTCTCAGGCCTCGCTGCGGGCCGAGTTGGATGGGGCGGGTGTGGACTACCGCCCGTTCTACGTCGCCAACATGGTGGCGGTGACAGGCGATCGCGCCCTCCTCACGCGCCTGGCCGCGCGCCCCGAGGTGGCGCGCGTCGCCGCCAACCCGCGCATCCGCCAGCCGCTGCCGGACCCCCGGCCCCAGCCCCAGCAAGATGACGCGCGGTTGCAGGCACCTCAGGGGATCGAGTGGAACGTGGCGCGCGTCAACGCCGACGACGTCTGGGCGCTGGGATACACCGGCCAGTCCATCGTCGTGGCCGGGCAGGATACGGGCTACGACTGGGACCACCCAGCGCTGATCGACCAGTACAGGGGGTACAACGGGGTCACGGCTACCCACAACTACAACTGGCACGACGCCGTCCATACCAACAGCCACGGCTACAACCCCTGCGGTGCGGACTCCTCGGAGCCCTGCGACGACCACGGCCACGGCACGCACACGATGGGCACCATCGTCGGAGACGATGGCGGGGGCAATCAGATCGGCGTCGCGCCGGGTGCGCGCTGGATCGGGTGCCGCAACATGGACAACGGGTACGGCACGCCCGCGACCTACGCCGAATGCTTCGAGTTCTTCCTGGCCCCCTACCCCATCGGCGGCGATCCCTTCGCCGATGGCGTGCCCAGCCTGGCCCCCCACGTGATCAACAACTCCTGGACCTGCCCGTCCAGCGAGGGGTGCGAGCCGGACACGCTGCGGACGGTCGTCGAGAACGTGCGCGCGGCCGGGATCGTCGTCGTCGCATCGGCCGGGAATACCGGCGAGGGGTGCAGTACCGTCAGCAGTCCGATCGCCATCTACGACGCCGCATTCTCGGTAGGTGCGTCCAACAACAGCGATGATATCGCCAATTTCAGCAGCCGGGGGCCGGTGACGGCGGACGGCTCCGGCCGGCTCAAGCCAGACGTGACGGCGCCGGGCGTGGGGGTGCGCTCCAGCTTTCCTGGCGGAGGATACGGCTTCAACAGCGGCACCTCGATGGCGGGACCGCACGTCGCGGGGACGGTGGCGCTGCTGTGGTCTGCCGCGCCCCACTTGATCGGCGACGTGGACGGTACGGAACGCATCATCGCGGAGGCGGCCCGGCCCCGAACGACGGCCCAGGGCTGCGGTGGCGACGGCCCCGGCGACGTGCCCAACAACGTCTACGGTTGGGGTATCGTGGATGCGCTGGCGGCGGTGCAAGCGTCGCGGGTCAGCAAGGAGGCCGTCTTTCCTCCGGGAATCCCCGTCCGATCGCTGGTCTACACGCTCGCGTTCACGAATACCCTTGACATCACGCTCACTCAGGTCGTCCTCACGGATGCCATCCCCGTGAGCACGACCTTTGCATGGGCCAGTGGGGACTACACGCAGGCGGGCGGGGTGGTCACCTGGACGGCCGCGAACCTGGCGATCCAGGAGAGTCTGACGGGGACGCTGGCGGTCACGGTGGCCCACCTCCCGCCGGGCACGCGCGTGGTCAACGTCGCCTACGGGGTGCGTGCCAGTGAGATGCCCACTCCGACCATGGGAATACCGGTGGAGGTGGTTGTCCCCTGGCGGGGTGCTCTGCCCCTCATCTTGCGGGGAGGAGCCTCGGGAGAGTACGACCGTGGCTGATCTGGAGAGTCTGCGCCTAAGAGCGCGTCTCCTTCTGAACCTCTCTGCCCCCGCCGATGCGGTGCCGGCCTACTACGCGCTCTACCACGACCCTCCGCGCACCCAGCTGACCGTGCACGAGGACGCCGCCGGGCACGTGGATGGTTTCGTCGTCGTTTGCGAGACGGGCCAGCGGCTGTTTCAGCCCACCGTCGTGCTGCGCACGCCCAGCGCCGAGGTGGCCGTCGAACTGCTGCAACAGGCGCTGGTCCCCGGACGGCCCTATTACCTGATCACGACGCCTGACCTGCGAGAGTCGGTCGCGGAGATCGTGGATATTGAGCGGCCTGAGCTCAACCGCATCTACAAGCTTGACCTGGTTCGATTTCAGCCCCGCATCAACGTGCTGGTCGTCACGGAGCAGGATCTGAGCGGGCGGCCGCGCTTCGTCATCCACTCGCAAGGGGAGGTCGCGGCCGAATCAGGCGCCAACTGGGCTTCGCCCCATTTCGTCGAGGTCTTCGTCCGCACTGCAGCTACGGCTCAGGGGCGCGGTTGGGGTCGGGCGGTGTTGACCTCCTACACGACATGGGTGCTCCGCTCGGCCAGGCAGCCGCTGTACATCGTGGACGAGCGAAACGAACGCAGCACCGGGCTGGCCGAGGCGGTCGGCTACGTGGATACTGGCGCGCGCGAGTTCGCCNNCGGATGGTCACCCGGTCACTCGTGGTCGTGTTGCCCGCTGCGTCCGTGGCGATGATGTAGAAGGTGCGTGGGCCTGTCCCCTCGATGATCCAATTGACGTTGAAGGGGGCGAAGGTACGCACGGCAAAGGGCGCTAGCTCCTCTGGTGGCTCGCTCTCCTTCCCCGCCGCATACACGTAGAACTCGACCCGCGCGATCGAGTAGTCCTGTACCTCGGCGTTGACGTTGACCCACTCGTCGTAGCCCAGTTCGTACTCGGCTCCCTGCTCCGGGTAGGTCAGGTGGAGTGTGGGGGAGATGCTGTCCACGGTCACCTGGATGGTCGCCTCGCGCAACGCCATCGAGTGGTCGACGACGCTGAGGCGCAGGCTGTACAAGCCGTCCAACCCGCTGGTGTCCCAGAACTCCAGCAGGCCGCGATCCACCTGGTTGCCGTGGTCAGGTCCGATCTGGACCCACTCGACAGGGTTCAGGCCCTCGCCGAACACCACGCGGTAGAAGTTGAAGTCGCCGCCCCTGGCGTTGCCGGTGATGGGAACGGTGCTCCGGATGTAGGAGTAGGGCGCGGGACTGATGATGGCTACCTCGGCGTCGCTGCGCGAGGGGCCGTAGATGGTGTCGTACTCGGTGGGGGGCGTGGGTGGCCGCCTATCCTCCTCCAAACTGGCGATCCAATCAGCCGCCTCGGGCGGATAGACCTCGTAGACGCGCTCCTCGCACAGTTCGGGCGGCGTATGGACGGTGCACAGCCGGCCGGTCTCCCGGTTGACGCGGAACACCTGATGGATGTCACATTGCTCGGTCGGCTCGGTGCCGGGGATAAAGAGTTCGTTGGCGGTGGGGCAGTGTCCGGTGGGCAGCTTGCCGGAGACGGCGCACACCGCCCGCTCGACCAGTCCATCCGGCCGCAGGAAGGGGACGCTCTCCTCGCCTTGGAGCGCGTACTCCATCACCGCGTGCCAGATGGGCGCGGCCCCGGTCACCCCAGCGACGTACCTCATGTCGCTGTTGTCGGAGTTGCCCACCCACACGCCGGCCGCCAGTTGAGGCGTATAGCCGATGGTCCAGGCATCCTTGTAGTCATTGGTCGTGCCCGTCTTGGCGGCCGCCGGCCGCTCGTCCGATAGCTCCAACGGGTTGGGGCGGCTGAATGCACCCCAGCGCGACACCCGATCGGAGAGGATGCTGTTCATCAGGTAGGCCAGTTGGGGTGAGAGGATGTCGCGGCTTTCGGGCTGCGTGTACTCGTAGAGCACATTGCCAGCGCGGTCCTCGACGCGCAGGATGGCGACCGGGTCGAGTTCCCGGTAGCCGGCGCGCCACTGACTATCGGGCACAGGGGCGCCGTACATCCGGCCTTCGTTGGCGAAGACGCTGAAGGCGTAGACCATGTCGAGCAAGTGCACCTCGCCACCGCCCAGCGTCAGGCTCAGACCGTAGTAATCCAGCCCGCGGTCGAGGGTGTTGATGCCCATGCGATGGGCGGTGCGAATGACGTTGTCCACGCCCGCCAGTGCCAGGGCCTCAACGGCGGGGATGTTGTAAGAGCGGGCCAGCGCCAGCCGCAACCGCTGGGGGCCGTGGTATTTCCGGTCGTAGTTCTCCGGCACGTACGGGTAGCCGGTGGGTTGCTGGAAGGCGCGGCGCACATCGAGGAACATGTGGGCGGCGTTCTCGCCCTGGGCCAGCAGCGTGACGTAGGTGAAGGGCTTGAAGGAAGAACCGGGCTGTCGCTGCCCATCGGCAGCGACGTTGAAATGACCGTCTATGTCCGTGTTCCAGTAGTCCAGGCTGCCTACCATGGCCAGAATCTCACCGGTCGCAGGGCGGATGACGGTCACGGCGCTGTTGCTGACGTTGTGGTCGCGCCCGACGCTGGATGCGCGGAGCGGTGGCAGAAACTGCGCCGCCGCGCAGCCGTTCTCGACGGCCTCCTGAATCACGATGGCCTCGTCCTCGCCAGAGAGGCGGCGTACCTGGGTCCGGGCTGTACACTGGGCCTGTTCCTGTAGGTCCAGGTCAATCGTGGTGTAGACCCGCAACCCACCCCGATACACCAGCTCGGGGCCAAACATACCCTCCAGTTGTTTGCGCACGTAGATGGAGAAGTGAGGGGCCAGGATGTCAAAGCGTTCGGTGAAGGCGGCCAGATCCCAGGGTTCGTGCTTGGCGGCGACCGCCTCTTCGGTGGTGATGCAGCCCTGGCGCACCATGGAGTCGAGCACGAGATGCTGACGCTCGCGGGCCTTCTCCGGATTGTCGAAGGGATTCATCGCTGGGAACTGGGGGATGGCGGCCAGCGTCGTCGACTCAGCTAGCGTCAGTTCGCTGGCGCTCTTGCTGAAGTAAACGCGGGCTGCAGCCTCGATGCCGTTCGCCAGATTCCCGTAGAAGTTGGTGTTCAGATACCATTCCAGGACCTGCTCTTTGCTGTACTTCTGCGAGATGCGGTAGGCCAGCAGAACCTCGGTGATCTTACGCTCGTAGTCCTTCCACTCCGGGCCCTCGGTGCCGACATAACGTCGTTCCGGCTCGATGACGATGTTCTTGATCAGCTGCTGGGTGATCGAGGAGCCACCCTGGATCTGCTGGCCCCGGATGTCGGCCCAGAAGGCACGGGCGATACCGCGCAGGTTGACGCCTGGGTTTTCCCAGTAATTGCGATCCTCGAGAGCGATGGTGGCGCAGATGAGGTCCTCTGGGATCTGGTCCAGCGTGACCCAGGTGCGATCGCCGCCAAAGGGGTCAATCACCTCGTAGAGCAGGACGCCGCCGGTGTGATCGTAGATCTTGGTCGTCTCGAAGTTCTCCTCGGCGGCCTCGATCTGCTCCGGTTCCGGCAGATCGCGGGTGAAGTAAGCGTAGGCGCCAGCGGCAGCGCTCACCCCACTGGCGACAGCCCCTATGATCACGAGTAGCACCGCGAGCAGCAGGACGCCAGCGACGCGGAGCAACTGGTTTGGGCCAGTTCGCTCCTTGACGCGGCGTCGCTGCCGGCGCTGTAAGGCGATGTACCGAACGATACGGACAGGTGTCACAGTCCAGTGCTCCCCCTAGACAAGATGCGCAAATCGTACCAGAAACGAGGCAGATTGACAAGTTGGTCAACGGAGGTGAATTTTAGCAATTATCTCATGTTCCCTTGACGCGATGTGAACAGAGGCGTGCTACGATGGGCCGGTGACTCGACGGGGAGAAGCCGCTGGAGAAGCGCCACCCGGGCGGGACAGCAGGCCTTTGGCAAACCAGGACGAGTCGGCGATGCCAGCACGCATGGGCACGGGGCGTGCTGCGGTGCTGGTTGCTGCGGGGGCAGACTAAATTTGACGGCAACCATGAGCCATGTTATACTCTGACGCCGGAGCGCAACGCGAGAGGGAGGCAGAACGGCGCCTCAAAGTTCCACTGGCGACCCCGCATCTGCGGCGGTCGCGTGTCTTGTCTGGATTGATGCCCATGGGGGCCCGGATTGTCTACGCAGGGAACGAGAACGCGCAGCGTCGTGCCGTGGCGGTGTTGAAGGGCGGAGGGCTGGTGGCTCTTCCTACCGACACCGTCTATGGCTTGGCGATGCTGCCTTGGGACAGTGACGCCGTGCTGCGGTTGTACGAGGTCAAGCAGCGTCCATCCGATCGACCCATTCCGCTCCTGCTGTCCGACGATGCCCAGTTGGATCGGGTGGCGAAGCTGGTGCCTTGTTTCGGGCACCTGTCTAGACAATTGGTCACGCGCTTCTGGCCCGGTGGGCTGACGTTGGTGTTGCCCAAGACCGCAATCGTCCCGGATGCGGTCAGCGCGGGCCCCACCGTCGCCGTGCGCGTGCCCGACCTGCCGCTGGCCCGTGACATCATCTGCGGTGCGGGCGGCGTACTGGCGGTCACCAGTGCGAACCTCTCTGGGCAGCCCAATCCGATCACCGCCCAGGAAGTGGAGGATCAGTTGGGGGACCGGATCGATCTGATCCTCGACGGCGGTTCCTGTCGAGCGGGCGTCCCATCCACCATCCTCGACTGCACAGTCTCCCCTCCACGGTTGCTGCGGCGCGGGGCCATCTCCGCAGCGGCCTTGCGTGCGACCATCGGCCCCATCGCAATCTCGAACTAAGGAGCAACACAACATTGGACAATCAGAAAGGTTTCACCCTGTGGTTCACCGGCCTCTCGGGCTCGGGCAAGACCGCTATTGCAAAGCGAGTCGCGGAGCAACTGCGCGACCGCGGTCTCAAGGTCGAGCGGCTGGACGGCGACATCGTGCGCCAGAGCCTGACCCGAGATCTGGGGTTCAGCAAGGAGGACCGAGACAAGAACATCGAGCGAGTGACGTTCGTGGCAAAACTGCTCACCCGCAACGGCGTGGCGGTCCTATGTTCGTTCATCTCTCCCTATCGGGAGCGGCGGGCCAAGTCACGCCAGGAGATCGGCGAGTTCATCGAGGTCTACGTCGAATGCCCGGTGGCAGTGTGTGCTGAGCGGGATGTGAAAGGGCTGTACGCGCAGGCCTTTGCTGGGGAGATCGAGAACTTCACCGGTGTCTCCGATCCCTACGAGGAGCCGGAGAATCCGGAGATCATCTGCCACACGGCACAGGAGACGCCGGAGGAGAGCACGGCGAAGGTTATCGCCTATCTGGAGGAGCAGGGATACGTCACGGTGGCATGATGCGTCGCGGTGACGTGAAAGGGGGGGAGATCTCGTGAGACCACGGAGGAGGAACAGCGGCGGCCTTCGGGCCAGCCCGCTCTGGATGTCGCCGGCCTGCGGGTACGAGCTGGCGTTGCGCCCGCACTGAAAACCTCGGTTGCAGAGACCTGCTGATGACCATCAGCGATCGGCCGTCGGTTTCCAGCGGCAAGCCCATCCTGCGCTTCGCTCCTCTCCTCGTCTTCGTCTCCGCCTTCTCCCTCTACGCCGCTACAGCCGCCCCGGGGACCCTGTTCGGCGACCCCTCCGAGTATCAGTTCATCCCGGCCATACTGGGGATCGCCCACCCACCCGGCTACGCCTTCTACATCCTGCTGGCCAAGCTGTGGCAGACCGCCGTCCCGGTGGGCACCATCGCCTTCCGCACCAACCTCCTGGCGGCAGCAGTAGGTGCCTGGGTGGTGACGGCGGTCTACCTGATCGTGCGCGAAGTCAGTACGTCGTCAAGTTGGCACATCGGTAGATCGGGTGTTGTTGACCAATCTACCACCCCACCAGCCTACCAGTTTACCAACATCCTGGCCCCGCTCTTCGCTGCCCTCTCCCTGGCCGCCGCCCCGGACCTCTGGCAGCACGCCATCCACGCAAATGCCCACATCGTCAGCGCGGCGCTGGCGACCACCCATCTGTGGCTCTTGGTCCGCTGGTGGCGCACCGGGCGGGCCCCCTGGCTGGCCGCCTTCGCCGTTGCCCTGGGACTGGGCGCTGCCCATCACCCCGTCACCCTGGTGGGGGTCCCTGCCTACGCCCTCTTCGTCCTGGTCAAGCGGCCCCGGATTCTACGTCAGTGGCGGACGCTGCTGGTACTGGCAGGCTGTTTCCTTCTGGGACTGGCCCCGCTGCTCTACTACCCGCTGCGCAGCCCCAGTGCGCCCTTCGGCCCCACCGACATGCGCACCTGGGAGGGTTTCTGGAGGCACGTCACCGCCCAGGGCCTGCGGGTCAATCTCTTTCACTTCGGCCTAGCCGACCAACCCGACCGGGCGCTGGTCTTCTGGTCGCTGCTGCGCCTTCAGTTCCCCCTGCCCACTATCGCCCTCGTCGCTGTGGGCCTCGCCGAACTCGTCCGACGCGCCCCCAAACCCGCCCTGCTCGTTTCCTCATTCCTCACCGTTCATCTGCTGTTCACTTTGAACACTGTCCAGGACGTGATGGCCTACCTGCTGCTCCCCTTCGCGGCCCTGGCTGTCGTCGCTGGCGCGGGTGCCCTGGTCTTCACTGACCTCCTGGCCCGAGCAACACGCAACACGCAGCACGCAGCACGCAACCTGCTATTCGTCATCGCCCTGCTGCCCTGGCCTTTCTATCAGGCGGCCCTCAACCTGCAGCGCGGCATCGCTCTCCGCGACTTCACCGCCGCTGAGGATTGGGTCACCACCGTGCGCCAGCGGTTCGGCGGCGTGGGCGAGGGGGCGGTGCTCGTCTCTGACTGGGAGCATCTGACCCCTCTTTGGGTGCACGCCTACACCCAGGGACAGGAGCTTAGCGCGTCAGACGTCGAGCTCGTCTACGCCTCTGTCGCCACCGCGTGGGCCGAGTCGGTCTGGGCCCACATTGAAAAGGGGCACATCTACGTGCCCGACGACCGATCTCCGGTGCGGGACGCGGGCTTCCGCCTGGTGCCGGAGGGGGCCTTGTACCGGGTCGTGGCCCCGCCAGTGACCGAAGCGGTCCCCGCTCACCCGCTCGACGCCTGGGCTGACGGCCGAGTCCACATCCTGGGGGTCGACCTGCCGACTGACACCGTCCAGGCAGGTGAACCTCTGGAGTTGTTCCTGTACCAGACCGCGCCGGACCCGCTGGAGGAGATCTGGATGCCCTATGCGCAACTGGGTCCCGTGGAAGCGCGATGGACCACTGACAGTCGCTTGCTCACCACGCAGTGGCTGCCCGGGGAGGTGGCGGTGGAGCGATACGAGTTTCCGGTTCCCTTCACGCTGCCTGCGGGGGAATATCCGCTCCGCCTGGGCTACGCCGACCTGAGTGGCGGCAGGGCGGAACTGGGCCTGTCCACCGGCGGGACCTTG
>JABAHP010008133.1_pt4 | contig 12204 bp, 9 predicted proteins | sample 7062081 | NCBI WGS metagenome assembly JABAHP01 (sample SAMN14534357, study PRJNA622989) | marine sediment metagenome | biome: marine biome [ENVO:00000428]; feature: marine pelagic biome [ENVO:01000023]; material: deep marine sediment [ENVO:00002113] | place: India: Gulf of Kutch | collected... | reverse complement strand
GGGTGCGGACCGCAGCCTGTACGACGAGTATCTGCAGTCAGCGCTGGACGACTTCGCCAGCGACGCCATCGTGCCCAGCCTGATGCACGGGGCGGCGGCGGCGCCCAGCTGGCAGCAGGACGTCATCGACGCCGTTGGTCTGTTCATCGGCAACCGTGACGTGGCCGCTTTCCAGAACGCGCTCGTGGCAGCGGCCCAGTAGCGAACCATCTGTAGTGTGCGGGGCGGCCCCTCCGACAGGGCCGCCCCGCCCTGGGGTAACTGTGCCATGAGCATTCGCAAGGACCGTCTGCTGGCCATCATTCTTGTGTCGCCCTCCGTCCTGGCGATCGCCATATTCGTCTACGGGTTCATCGCCTGGACAGCCCGGGCCTCTGTCTCTGCCTGGGAAGGGCTCAATCCAGACTACACCTTCGTGGGTTTCTCCAACTTCGCCACGCTGTTTCGGGATCCTCGCTTTCGGATCGACATGCGGAACACGGCGATCTTCACAGTTCTTTTCCTCACCGCCTGCCTGGCCATCGGCCTCCTGCTGGCTACGCTGCTGGATCAACGGGTCCGGGGCGAAGGGCTGTTCCGCAACATCTATCTCTTCCCGATGGCGATCTCGTTCGTTGTGACCGGCGTGGTCTGGCGCTGGCTGCTCAATCCTGCTACCACCGTCGAGCGGCTGAGTGGAATCAACCTGCTGTTCCACCAGGTGGGCCTTGACTTTCTGATCTCCAAGTGGTACACGCACCCTAAGCTCGGCATCGCGGCCATCGTTATCCCAGCGACCTGGCAGATGTCGGGCTTCACGATGGCGCTGTTCCTGGCCGGCCTGCGCAGCATCCCCGAGGAACTACGGGAGGCTGCGCGCGTGGATGGCGCCAACGAGGCGCAAATCTACCGCTACATCGTCCTTCCTATGCTTCAGTCGGTAACCCTGAGCGCTGTCATCATCCTGGGGCATACCTCTCTCAAGATCTTCGACCTGGTGATGGCGATCACCCAGGAGGGAGGACAGGGATACTCGGCCGATGTGCCGGCGTTGAATATGTACTACACGACCTTCCGCGCCCTGCGGTTCGGGCGAGGGGCGGCGATCGCTATCATCATCCTCTTGACGGTCGCCATCCTGGTGGTGCCGTACCTGGTATATACCATGCGCACGGAGGTCGAACAATGAAGCGCCGGGTCACCCGCTCTCTGCTGTACGGCCTGCTCATCGCAATGGCAGCGTTCTACCTGATGCCGATCTACGTGCTCCTGGTAACGGGTTTCAAGAGTTTCCAGGAAGTCAACCTGGCGACGATGTGGCGTCTACCCTCCGGGATCTACATAGACAACTTCGTCGCTGCCTTCGAGAAGCTGGCGCCCAACATGTCCAACAGCCTCTCCCTCTCCGTGACGGCGACGGTTCTCTCTGCTTTCCTGGGATCGCTGAACGGCTACGTCCTATCCAAGTGGAAGTTCCGCGGATCCGACCCTCTGTTCACGGCCATGCTGTTTGGGATGTTCATCCCCTATCAGAGCATCCTCATCCCACTGGTGCGCTCGATGCAAACTATGGGGCTGTATGGCAAACTCTGGGGGTTGGTCCTCGCGCACGTGATTTACGGCATCCCGATCACCACGCTGATCTTCCGCAACTACTATGCCTCTGTCCCGACAGAGATGGTCGAGGCGGCGCACATTGACGGGGCCGGACTTCTGGGCATCTACCGATACGTGATGCTGCCGTTGGCTATCCCCAGCTTCGTCGTCGTCATCATCTGGCAGTTCACGTCCATCTGGAACGAGTTCCTGTTCGCCGTGACGCTTACCGGTCCCAGCTTCTGGCCAGTCACGGTGGCCCTGCAGAACCTGGCCGGCAGCCAGATCGTGGAATGGAACGTCCAGATGGCGGGGGCGTTCTTGGCCGCCTTGCCCACGTTGCTCGTCTACGTCTTCCTGGGACGTTTCTTCCTGCGGGGATTGATGGCGGGCGCCTTGAAGGGATGAGGCCTGACGCCCAGTAGGTCAGCCTGCGAATATCGCATCAGTTCGCTTCAACCGCCTCTGCGGCCGTGGCAGTGCTTGAACTTGCGGCCGCTGCCGCAGGGACAGGGCTCGTTGCGGCCCGCGGCGGCGAAGCGGCGTTGGAGTTCCGCTTCCTCCCCCGCCAGGCGGCGCATGACGTTGGCCGGCGGTCGCCCGGCGCGCAGTTCCTCGGCCATTAGGCGCATGGGGCGCTCGACGTGGGCGAAGAAGGCCCGGTAGCCCTCACACAGGACGTTCAAGCCGGGCTCGCCCTCGGCGGTGGTGAGCAGCCGGTTCTTGGGGCAGCCGCCGTTGCAGGCGAAGCGGTACCGGCACTCGCGGCAGGCCCAGGGCAGCGCGTCCCGCTTGTCCCGCCCGAACCGGCGCTGCTGCGCCGAGCCGACGAGCTCGACGAGGGGTGTCTCCCCGATGTTCCCCAGCCTGTAGCGGGGATCGACGAAGTGGTCGCAGGCGTACAGGTCGCCGTTGTGCTCCAGCGCCAGCGCCAGGCCACACGTCTCGTCGAAGATGCACAGCCCCGGCCGCTGTCCCATCCAGGCGGCGAGGGCGACGTCGAAGATCTGCACGAAGACGCGGCCCACGTCGCGCCGCACCCACTCGTCGAACATCGCGACGAGGAAAGCGCCGTACTGGGCGCCGGAGACCGAGCGCGGTGTCACTGCAGCATCCTCCCGAAGGCCGGCCTCGCTTTCTCGCTGCACGATGGGGATGAACTGGACGAAGGGGGCGGCGACCTCGTCGCGGAAGAAGCGGTAGACCTCGAGGGGACGGGGTGCGCTGGCCGCGTGGACGGTGGCGAGGACGTTGAACTCGACAGCATGTTTCTTGAGGAAGTCGAGCCCCTGCATCACGCGGTCGAAGGTGGGCGCGCCGCCCCGTTCGCGCCGGTAGGCGTCGTGCAGCTTGCGCGGCCCGTCCAGGCTGAGGCCGACGAGGAAGTCGTGTGATCGGAAGAAGCGGCACCACCGATCGTCGAGCAGCACACCGTTGGTCTGCAGCGTGTTGACGATGCGCGTGCCGGGCGGGCGGTAGCGTTCCTGGAGTTCGACGGCCTGCTGGAAGAAGTCCAGCCCCATCAGCAGCGGCTCGCCGCCCTGCCACCCGAAGGTCACCTCCGGCACCTGCTGCGCCTCGATGTACTGGCGGGTGAAGCTCTCCAGCAGCTCGTCCCCCATGCGGAAGTCGCTGCCGGGGTACAGCCGCTCCTTCGAGAGGTAGTAGCAATAGGCGCAGGCCAGGTTGCAGATCGGCCCCCGGGGCTTGACCATGACGTGGAAGGAACGGGGCGCGTCAGATTGCTGGGCCATGCGCTATTACTCGCGGAGCATCGCGGCCTTGAGCCGGGCGCCGTCTACCTGGCGCGGCAGAATCCCCTCCCGCACTGCCCACGCGGCGGCAATCCCCGCCGCCTCCCCGATGGTAGCCACCACCGGCATGATGCGCAGCGAAGCGTGCGCCTCGTGGGTGGCGCTGATGCACCGCGAGCCGATCAACAGGTTGTCCACGCCCTTGGGCACCAGACAGCGATAGGGCACCTCGTAGAACTCGCCCGGAGGCAGGCGCTGGATGACGGTCCCCTCGCCCGTCGGGTTGTGGATGTCGATGGGGTAGTTGCTGCGGGCGATGCCGTCCGAGAACTTGCACGCCTCCACGACCTCGCCAGCTGTGAGCACGTACTGGCCCATCACCCGCCGCGACTCGCGGACGCCGATCTGCGCCGCTGTCTTGATCAGATAGGCATCCTTGAAGCGAGGCGAACGGCGCCTGAACAGGGCGAACAGCTCCGCAACCTGGCGTCGCCCTTCAAGCTCGGCGGCGGTCATATCGAGCACACTGGTCGCGTCCCGCTTGACGACTCTGGTGGTGTTGAAGTGGAACACGTGCGGCACCAGCGTGGCGAATACGAGCACGTCCTCGCGGGGCAGGTCGATCTCGCCGGCCTCCTTGGCAGCGAGGAATATCTCGGTCAGTTCCCTCCGGAGTTGGCGGGGGCTTGGTTCTCCAGCCACGTCGCCGATGCGAAAGCAGAGCGTCATGGGCTGGCACAGGCCATCCTTGGGGCGTCCGATCTCGACCGGCGCGCCCGCCCGCGCGGCTAGGTCGCCATCGCCCGTTGCATCCACGAACACAGTCCCTGCCGCATCCGTCTGCCCCGACTTGCCCGCCGTGTGCACGCGGGTGATGCGTCGCCCGTCCATCTCCACGTCAGCGAAGCTGGAGTGCAACAGTAGGTCCACGCCGTGGTCCTGCACCATGCGGTCGAGGACAATCTTCATCCACTCGTCGTCAAAGACCGTCCCGCCTGCCGCCAGCGCACCGGCGTCCTCCAGGCGATCGAGCAATTCGTTGAAGACGGTCGACGTCAGCCGCTCGCCCCCGATGGTATAGGGCATGAAGGGGTTCACGAGCCCGGCGGTCGCCATGCCGCCCAGGAACCCGTACCGCTCGATCAGCAGTACGTCCGCCCCTCCTTTGGCCGCGCCCACTGCCGCGCAGACCCCGCCCGGCCCTCCGCCGACGACCACGACGTCGTACTTATCCTGCATCACTCGTTTCCTCTGGTGTCACCCGACCGTGGCAATAGATGCTTCTCACAAGACTTCGCGTCTGGGGTCGGGCAGCCTGTACTATGTATCACAGATGTGCGTTGAAGTCAAGTGTGTTTGGCGCGAATTTGACGCGGGAGGCGAAGTGGGTTAAGATGCAGCGGCCGAGGGGATGGTGTGGTTGGGGAGTGTCAAACGTCAAACGCAAAACGTAAGGCGTAGACGCGAAGCGTCAATGAGGTGTCACGGTCTTGGCAGTTCGAGGAGGGGAGCGGGAGATGGGTGATTTCGACGGGGCGCGGGCTTTGCTGTACGAGTTCAAGGGGGATGCGTATCTGTTCGGTGCCGGGGTGCTGCCGCGGGTGGGTGGGGTAGTGGCGGAGATGGGGAAGCGAGCCGCCTTGGTGCGCGGCACGTTCCCCGGCAGCGACGGCTGGGTGCAGACGATCCGGTATTCGCTGGCCGGGGCGGGCGTGGATCTGGCGGGCGAGGTCAGGGGCGCCAGGCCCAACGCGCCGCGCGAGGACTTGAGTCGCATCACGCGTGCGCTCGACGCGCTCGACCCCGACGTGATCGTCAGCTTCGGGGGCGGGAGCACGATCGATGCTACGAAGGCCGCCGAGGTGCTGCGCACGCTGGGCGGCGCGATCGACGATTACTTCGGGACGGCGCTGGTGACGCAGGCGGTGGCCGGTAGCGGCAGGCTGCTGACGCCGCACGTCGCCATCCAGACGGCGGCCAGTTCCGCGGCGCACCTGACGAAGTATTCGAATATCACGGACGTCGCGACGGGGCAGAAGAAGCTGATCGTGGACGAGGCCATCGTCCCGGCGCTACCGGTCTTCGACCACGAGGTGACGTACGGTGCGCCCCCGGCGCTGACGGCCGACGGGGCGCTGGATGGCATCGCCCACTCGCTGGAGGTGCTGTACGGGGCGGTGGGCAAGCCCCACTACGACAAGGTCGAAGCGGTGGCGGGTACGGGGATCGGCCTGGTGGTCAACTACCTGCCGCGGGCGATGGAGGATCCCCAGGACGCGGAGGCCCGCGAGGCGCTGTGTCTGGCGACAGACCTGGGCGGGTATGCGATCATGTTAGGCGGGACGAACGGGGGGCACCTGACCAGCTTCTCGCTGGTGGACGTCCTGAGCCACGGCCGGGCGTGCGCGATGATGAACCCCTACTACACGGTGTTCTTCGCCCCGGCGATCGAGGGGCCGCTGAGCCTGATCGGCAAGGTCTACCGAGACGCGGGCCTGACGACGGCCGACGTCGAGTCATTGAGCGGCCGCGAACTGGGCGTAGCGGTGGCAGAGGCGATGCTCGCGTTCGCGCGGCGGATCGGCTTCCCGACGCGGCTGAGCGAGGTGGAGGGATTCACGGACGAGCACATCGAGCGCGCGCGACGAGCCGCCAAGAATCCGCAATTGCGGATGAAGCTGGAGAACATGCCGGTACCGCTGACGGCCGAGATGGTGGATGATTATATGGGACCGGTGCTGGAAGCGGCGCGGGATGGGGACCTGGCGGTGATCAAGAATGTGTGAGGCGTGAAACGTGAGGCGTAAAACGTGATGCGTGAGGATGTGGGGTTGTGAGGATAGAGCTGGCGTACGGGAAGACGGGGTTGGCGATCGACCTGCCCGACGGGGCGGACGTGACGGTCGTCGAGCCGAAGTACGTGGAGGGATTGCCGGACCCGGTCGGTGCGGTGCGGGAGGCGCTGCGCCAGCCCATCGGGTCGCCTTCGTTGAGGGCGGCGGTGAAGCCCTCCGACAGCGTGGGCATCGTTTTCAGCGACATCACGCGCCCCACGCCCAACCATCTGATCATGCCGGTCCTGCTGGGTGAACTCGACCACGCGGACAGCGGGCAGATCGTGCTCTTCAACGCGACCGGGACGCACCGGCCGAACACGGAGGCCGAGCTGCGCGGAATGTTGGGCGACGAGATCGTGGATGGCTGTCGGGTCGTGCAGAATGAGGCGGGCGACCGGGACTCGCACGCGTCCGTGGGCAGGACGAGTAGCGGAAACGACGTGTGGATCCAGCGGGAGTTCGTGGCGTGCGACGTGCGGATCCTCACCGGCTTCATCGAACCGCACCTGTTCGCCGGGTTCTCGGGCGGGGGCAAGGCGATCATGCCGGGGTTGGCGCTGCTGGAGACGGTGATGCGCAACCACAGCGCGGCGAACGTGGACAATCCGCTGGCGCGCTGGGGGATCACGCGGGGCAATCCGCTGTGGGAGGAGGTGCGCGAGGCGGCGGCGATGGTGCGGCCGACCTTTCTCCTCAACGTGACGCTAAACCGGGACAAGGAGATCACGGGGGTGTTCGCGGGGGACTGGGAAGAAGCGCACGGGCGGGGGTGCGCCTTTGTCAAGGAGACGGCCATGGTCCCGGTGCGGGAGCCGTTTGACATCGTCATCACCAGCAATTCAGGGTACCCGCTGGACCTGAATTTGTATCAGTCGGTGAAGGGCATGAGCGCCGCAGCGCAGGTGGTCCGGGTGGGGGGCAGCATCATCGTCGCTGCCGACTGCTGGGACGGGGTCCCCGATCACGGGGAGTATGCGCGGCTGTTGCGGGAAGCCGAGAGCCTGGAGTCGTTGCTGGAGATGCTGCGCGCGCCGGGCTTCCAGCGGCAGGATATGTGGCAGGCGCACATCCAGGCCCTGATCTGCCAGCAGGCGGACGTGCACTTCTACAGCCACAACCTGACCGATGCGCAGATCGAGGAGGCGCTGCTCAGGCCCTGCCGCGACATCGGGGCGACGGTGGCTGAGCTGCTGCGGAAGTACGGACCGGATGCGACGATCTGCGTGCTGCCCGAGGGGCCGCAGACGATTCCCTACGTCTCTTGAGGCCGGGTACAGGCGGGAGCCGCCCCCGAGACGGGGGCTTAGAGCGTTTGTTGAGTGGTCTCCTGAGACCGGGCGCAGGTGGAAGCCGCTCCCGAGACGGGGGCTGGGAGCGTCGGTTGATCGGTCTCGTAAGTCAGGTGCAGGTGGAAGACGCCCGAGGTGGGGGCTGGGGGCGTCTCCTATGAACTGCGAAGGTGCACGTAGAACTCCTTGGGACTGAGTTCTGCAAAGTCGCCGTGGGAGACCAGGTGTCGTCGGAGGTCGAGGCACAGGTCGCACTTCGAGAGGTATCCCTCCTGAGATACCTGGTAGCCGAAATCCTCGGCGAAATGGAGGAGCCCCCGCATATCGTCGGCGATCAAGAACCCCAGCACCGGGTGTCGGTCCAGATCTATCCCCTCTTGGACGAGGGTGTCCAGATCGCTCCAGTGACCCAGGGAGATCCCACCGCAGTAGCCGGGCATGAAGTTTCCGTAATTGTCGAAGTGGTTGTGCCAGTTGCGGAGGAAGGGCGGCCGGCAGGGTTCGCGAAAGAAGCTGCGGACGGGGTACATGGGATAGAACTCCCGCAGTTGCCGGGTCGCCCTCCCCATCAGGAATAGCTCCACCTGCTCCGCCAGGCGTTCCCCCTTGGTCAGCGCCAAGTAGTCCTTGAGGGATATCCGGTCCTTGATGCCCAGTTGCCTGAAGCGCCGGTAGTACGCCATCTGGTAGACGACGACGTTGGCGCCGAAGACCTCGCCGCTGATCCGAATGCATCGCTCCGTTCGCTCGAAGGGAACGTATTCAGCGTAGAACGGGTTCACCGAGATCAGGATGCCTTGAAGGCCGGCCCCTTTGAGGAGTTGGAGCTTCTCCCTAGTCGTGTCATCGGTACCGCACCAGGAGCAGTTGGTCTCGATGAAGGTCGAGGGAACGCTCAGTTCCTGGGCCATCCCTACCGCTTCGAGCAGGAGTTCGAAGTTGAGGAACGGCTCGCCTCCGGTGAAGTGGAGTCCATGGTTCAGGCTGATCGTCTGCTCTCCCCAGGGGCTGGGCTGGATCTTGCCAGCAAGCAGGGACAGGAGCTGTTCCAGGTCTTCGCGGGTGATCCAGTCCGCCTTCCACCGGGGCGAGCAGGCGTACATGCAGTGCCGACACGCGGCGGAGCACTTGTAGGATAGGAGGACCCCTCCAGAGGTGGGCTGTGGCACCTTTGCTCTTGTCATTCGTGCGCTTCCATCGCTTTCCGTGTCCGGACGCCTCAGCGCAGCAGCCCCTCCAGGTTATGGGGGCTGCTGGGGCGGGTGCCCGCTTCGATCTCCCGCACGAAGGCGGTCAGGGCCGTGTTGACAGGCGTGGGCACGCCTCTCTCCTGGCCTCGCTCGACGACGTAGCCGTTCATGAAGTCGATCTCGGTGCGGCGGCCCCGCTCGAGGCTCTGAAGCATGGACGATTTGAGATGGCGGAACTTTAGCCCCACGGCCAGCATGATGGCGTGACGGGTGATCAAATCGAGGCCGAAGGTGCCTGCACGACGGTCAGGCTCCAGGTAGAGGCGGTGGATGTCGAGCGTGCCGCCCACCGGCTCCGGTGCGATGCCGTGCGCCTCCGCCACGTCGACGACCTCGCTGATGATCGCCAGGGCCAGGCGACGGACGGCGCGGCGCTGGAGCATGTGGCCCAGCAGTTGGCCGGTCACGGCACCCAGAGCGGTGACGACGCAGTTGATGGCCAGCTTGCTCCACAGCGCGCCGTAGATATTGGTCGAGACGACGGTCGGCGCGGCGGCATCGAGCGTGGCCTTGAGCTGCTGGACGCGAGGGGTCACCCGGCCGTCCAGTTCGCCGACGACCAGTTTGCCCCGCGAGGTCATCTCGCAGACGCCGGGGGCGTGCATCGTGGCGCCCCAGCCGACCAGTGCTCCGATCACCCGCTCCCGTCCCAGGATGGCGGCCACCCGATCCTCGACGACGCCGTTCTGCAAGGTGACGACGTAGCCCTGGCGTGAAAGATGGGCATCGACGTCGCGGGCGGCCTGCTCGACCTCGGTGGCCTTCATCGCCAGGAGAACGACGTCGAATGGGCCTTTGCCCCGGACCTCGTCCAAATGCGCATGGGCGTTCGCGGGTACGGTCGACCGGCCCTGGGGCGTGCTGACGCACAGGCCAGCGGCGTCGATGGCCTGGCAGATGTCCTCGTTGTGGGTCACGATGGTGACGTCGTGGCCGGCGCGCAGCAGCCCGCCGGCGATGACGCCGCCGACGCTGCCGCAGCCCATCAGGAGCAGGCGCGGGTCTTGGCTCGCGGGTGTGGTCATTGGTTTGTCCTCCTGCGACGGTGTTGCGATGTGACCGCTGACGGGCGGTACGGCTGGTTCGGATGAGGGCTATGGTGGTTGATGGATGCGTGTCGGCGGTCACGTGAAGCTATTATACACCATTTTGAGGGTCTCTCTTCCGTCCAGCCGGTGAGTTCAGTTGCCGGACTGGTTCGTGTGCGCACAGATGGCGAGGCCGGCGGTGACGCTGCTGAAGACGTCGGAGAGGACGACTTTGTCGGGGCCGAAGATGCGCTCCATCATCTCGATGAAGCAGGGGATCTGGGCGGAGCCACCGGTGCGGACGACGGTGTCGATCTGATCGGGCTCCAGGCCTGAGCGGGCCAGCGTGTCGAGGAGACAGGCCTCGATGCGGCGGGCGGCGTCGGCGATGAGGGACTCGAACTGGGAGCGGGTGAGGGGCTGCCAGACGTCGATGTCGTCGCCGGTGAGACGGATGAGGGCGAAGACGGCCTGCGAGAGGGCGACCTTGGCCCGCTCGACCTCGTCGATGAGGCGGATGGCGTAGTTGTCGACGAGGAGCGATTCGAGGGCCCGGACGCGGGCGGGGTGGCTGGAGGTGAGCTGGGCCAACTGGAGGAAGTGGAGGGTCTCCGGGCGGTTCAGTTCGGGGATGGTCTGCCAGTGGACGAGGGTGTCGGTGTACTGGTTCGGGAACGGGGCCCCGTCATCGCCCCACGTGGAGCCGCGGCCGAAATGGTCGAGCATCAGCATCTCGATGATGCGCTGGTCGAAGGCGTCGCCGGCGATGGGCAGCCCGCCGGTGGCGAAGACGCGCCGCTGGGCGGGCTCGCCGATGCGCATGACGGTGATATCGAGGGTGCCGCCGCCGAAGTCGAAGACGAGGATGTTCTGCGGCTCCCCGGCGGTCAGCTCGTAGTGGAGCGCGGCGGCGACGGGCTCGAGCTCGAAGGCGACCTCGCGGAAGCCGGCCATCTGGGCGGCGCGGCGCAGGCGACGCTCGGCGCGCTGGTTGTCGGCCTCGACGCTGGCGCCGACGAAGCTCACCGGGCGACCGAGCACGAGTCCGTAGACAGGCTGGCCGGCCTGGGCCTCGACCCGCTCCCGGATCTCCCGCAGGTAGCGCGCGATCAACTCCTCCAGTTCGTAGTAGCGGTCGAAGATCACCGTGCCCTCGTAGCTGGTCGCCAGCCCGCTCTTGAGGGAGCGCAGCATGCGCCCTGGCGTCAGCTCGTCGACGAGGGCGTAGACGTCGCGGACGAAGGTCGTCGGCCCGGCGGGGTAGCCCTTGACGGAGCCGTACTCGCCCATGGTCATCTCGATCTCGCCGACGTACTGGCGCACCATGCGGCTGGGGCGGCCGATGTTCTGGCGGTAGTAGGTGTCGATGGCCTCGTGGCCGATGAAGACCTGGTGGTCGCGGGTGATGTAGAGGGTGGAGCGGATCACGGTGGGGTCGCGGCTGGCGGGGTCGAGGGGGAAGAGGTGTACCCGCTGGCCGTCAAAGACGGCGGCGCCGGAGTTGGTGGTGCCGAAGTCGAGACCAATGTGGAGGGTCATGGGACGAGCGTCACCGCTACCGCCGGGTCGCGGTCGAAGGTGCGCACCCGGGTGCCTTTGTCGGCCCGCTGGTGGAGCGGGACGTCGGCCGTCGAGACGAGGGCCAACTTGCCCGAGTAGGTCAGGTAGAGCAACTGGGCATGCTGCTCGCGAGGGAAGGCCCCGAGGACGTCGAAGGCCCGGATGAGGGGCTTGCCCGCGCCGCCAGGACGGGTCCGCGCCGCAAATCGCTCCGTGTCGCGCCGCGCGGCGAAGCCGGAGGCCGTCACGATCAGAATCTGGGTGTCGGAGGGCAGCGGGAGCGCGGCGACGACGGCGTCGTCGGGGTCCAGTTCGAGGGCGACGGAGCCTGGGGCGGCGATGGCCCGCTGCGGGAAACGCACGGCCTTGCCCCAGCGGGTGAGCAGCAGCAGGTCGCCCCGGTCGCCGTTCACGAGCGCCACGGGCGCGTCGTTGTGGAGGGGACTCTCGACGAGTAGTTCGCCCTGAACGATACCCCGGTCAACGACGATGCGGAGGAACTGGCGGACGTAGCCCCGCCGGGTGACGACGGTCCAGAAGCGGGGTGGCTCCGCGACGGCGACGGCGGCGGTCAACCGCTCGTCGGCCGCCAGTTCCTGGCCCTCGGCGACCGGCCACTCTTCCCCCTCGGCCAGCAGAGGGAGGTCGGCGGGCGCTATCTTGAGGCCGCGCCCTTGATTGGTGAGGAGCAGCAGTTCGTCCTGAGGGCGGGCGAGCAACAGCAGGGGGCGCCGGCCCAGCAGGGCCTGGCTATCGAGGGCCGGGCGGCCCTCGTCGGTTCGGCGCTGCACCTGCGGGAGCGGCAAGCGCGCCGCTTCCAGCCGGTCGGAGAGGAGCACGGCCGATGGCCCGGCGGAGGGATCGCCCTCGAGGAGGCGCTGGAGCGTGGCGACCTGCTGGCGCAGGGCGGC
>JABAHP010000443.1_pt4 | contig 12222 bp, 13 predicted proteins | sample 7062081 | NCBI WGS metagenome assembly JABAHP01 (sample SAMN14534357, study PRJNA622989) | marine sediment metagenome | biome: marine biome [ENVO:00000428]; feature: marine pelagic biome [ENVO:01000023]; material: deep marine sediment [ENVO:00002113] | place: India: Gulf of Kutch | collected... | reverse complement strand
ATTTTAGGAGGAATGGGAAGTCTTCCTGGAAGTGTTATTGGTGCTTTTATAATTTCTTTTGCTAGAAGTTTTACCTTTTATTTTGTAGATCTTGCATTAGGATATCAATTTACGGGAATAATTCATTTAGGAATAATACTTTTAACATTAATTATTAGACCAAGAGGTCTGTTAGGAAAGAAAGAAAGATTGTAATAAAATTATAATTTAGTCATACTAACATGTGATCTTAAATGGTTGAAAAAGAAGAAAAATTAGTTGATCATACTTTAAATGATGAAATTGAATCTGCTAAGACTAGACGCCCTGTAACTGAGCCAATAAGGAATTTTTTTCATCGATTTAGTATGAAATTTTATAGACTCAGGAAATATGAATTACCAGATTATGGGAGAGATTTAAAATCATGGGTAAACTCATTCAGAGGTGGGATAATTTTATTATGTTTAATATTGGTTTCGTTTATACCTATTCTTTTAAATGATCCTTTATATTATCGAATTTTCATGCTTGCTATGATCTATTCAATCTACGCAGCTAGTTGGGATTTGCTTTCTGGGGTGACNNTAATAATCTACATTGGTCATTGGCAATTTTAGTGGGGGGAATTTATGCTGTCGTTTTTGGTTTATTAATAGCAATTCCTTGTCTTAGATTTAAAGGACCTTATTTTGCTTTAGGGACTTTGACTTTTAGTTTATTGTTAACACTCCTATTTAGTATGAATGAATTAACTCCTATATTTTATGGAGAAAGTGGTATTCCTCCTATTCTTGATTTCTTATTTGTAGATGATAGAACACGCTTCATTATTGTGTTATTGATTATGACTTTCTCAATAACGGCTATGCTTTATGTTTATAACTCGAAACTTGGTACTATCTTTCAAGCTATTCGAGACGATGAAAAATCAACAGAAGCCTCAGGAATTAATGTTGTTAAGTATAAGATATACGCTTTTATGATTAGTGCTTTTTTTGCAGGAATTGCAGGTAGTATTTATATTCTTGATCAAACAAAAGTAGATCCAGAGATATACAAGCTTACGTATTCATTTTATCCAGTTATCATGGCGAATATAGGAGGTATTGCAATGATTTCTGGAGCAGTTTTTGGTGCTTATTTCTTCTCAATTTTAATTCAAGTTTTAGAGGAGGTAATGTCCGTTGTCTTACCAGGTTTCAGCGATATTTTCACTAATATTTCTGTATTCATCTTTGCAATTATATTATTATTGGTTGTAAGATTCACTGAACGTGGATTGATGATGCCAGCTATAGAACAATCAAAAAATTTATGGGATCTATTACTAGGTAAATAAAAAATTAATTACTTTAAAGATAGAATAATTATGGGTGTCATATTACAGGTAAAAAACATAACCAAAAGATTTGGTGGATTAACAGCAGTAAATGATGTTAGTTTTGATATAGAACGTGGTTCCCTTGTTGGTTTAATTGGTCCAAATGGAGCAGGAAAAACAACTTTATTTAATCTAATATCAGGATTTGAACGACTAAATCGAGGTACAATCTGGTTTGATGGAGTAAATATTACAAGATTTAGACCTTTTAAACGAGTTAAAGTTGGTATAACAAGGACTTTTCAAATAGTAAGACCATTAAAATTTCTAACTTGCTTGGATAATGTTATTGTAGGATGTATGTCTCCAAGAGGAAAAGCAATAAGCGAGGATTTAGGAGTAAATCAGATGGCTAGTAGCATACTTACATCCGTTGGTTTAATAGACAGAGCAAGAATTCCCCCTGTTATTTTACCGTTTGGTGATCTAAAAAAACTTGAAATAGCTAGAGCAGTTGCTTCAAATCCAGAACTACTCCTTCTCGATGAGCCATTTAGTGGTTTATCATATGAAGAACAAATGGTAATTGTTGATTTAATTAAAAAATTACATAGTGAAGGTTATACTATTATGATTGCAGGTCATGTATTAAGAGAATTAATGGCATTAGTGCCAAGGGTACTTGTAATGCATCAAGGAAAATTGATTGCTGATGGTCCTCCTCAAGATGTAGTTGAAGAAAAAGTAGTATATGAAGCATATTTAGGAAGAGGTAAATAATAATGAAAAAAGAAGAGATTTTTGAAGAATCTGAAAGTCCAATTGAACTTAAAAAAGTATATCACTATTATGGAAAAGCTAAAGCTTTAGAAGAACTTAATTTAAAGCTTGAAGAGCAAACTCTTGAAGCCGTTATTGGCCCTAATGGAGCTGGTAAAACGACCCTCCTAAGAGTTATTTCAGGTCTAGAGGAAATAGATAGAGGAAAGGTTTTATTTAGAGGAGTACGAATTGATGAAATGGATGCATATAAAATAGCACGAAAGGGGATTGCACATTGTCCTGAACGACGTAGGTTGTTTTATGACATGACTGTAATGGAAAATATTGAAATGGGTGCTTATGCTCTAAAAGATAGGAGTAAATATAAAGAGCTTTTAGATTTCATTTTCGAACTCTTTCCGAGGCTTAAAGAAAGAAGAAAGCAAAGAGCAGGAACACTTAGTGGTGGAGAACAACAAATGTTAGCTTTAGCTCGAGCAATTGTTTCAGACCCCTCAGTTCTTTTACTTGATGAACCTTCATTAGGGCTCGCTCCAATGTTTAAAAAGAAAATTTTTAAGGCAATTAACACTATCAAAAATAAAGGAACTACTACTCTTTTAGTTGAGCAAGATGCTGTGCTTGCTTTTGATACAGCTGAATATCTTCATGTGTTAGAAGAAGGTAAAATTGAGATGAGAGGAACAAAACAAGAGCTTGAAAAAGAACCAAGAGTTCGAAAAGTATATTTAGGTATATAGGGTGATAAAGTATTTCAGCACCATTAGAAAAATTATTGAGAGATGCAAGAATTGACTTAGTATTAGCAAGAGTTGAGAAAGATCCAAATGTCATTAATGAGATTATCCAGCAATTAAGAAGCGATATTCGATCTATTAAATTCAACGCAATTTTAGTATTGGGTGAGTTAGGACAAAAATCTGGATCCGCACTTTCGGAGTTAATTGAATGCTTGGAAGATGATGATTGGAGTATCTGTAGAGAAACTGTAAGAACATTGGGAAAAATGGGTAATATCGCTGAAAATGCCGTTAATGAACTATCTAAATTAGGCAATAATGATGAAGTTTCAATTCGTAAAGAAGTTGTAGTATCATTAGGTAAAATAGGATATGTTAGTGATGCTTCAATAAATGCATTAATTTCTGCTCTAAAGGATACAGATGAAGAAGTCAGAACTGAAGCAGCTAATTCGTTAGGTAATTTTAAATCTGAAGCTTATATAGCAATTCCAGAATTAATCACAGTCATTAAAGATTATAGTTGGGCGGTGAGGACAGCAGCAGTTAATTCCCTAGCCCTCATCGGTAAAGAAGCATTAAAAGCATTACCAATATTGCTAAAAGCATTAGAAGATAAAGATTGGAGGGTGCGAAAAGCAGTTATAAATACTCTTAGTGAAATGGGTCCGCCAATAGTTCCTACATTATTGGATTATATGGAGCATTACTCTCCTATAGTAAGAAAAAGTATTATAGAAGCTTTTGGAGAGATGAAACTTGCAGATTCTGAAATAATGGAAAAAATTACTATGGCTCTTGATGATAATAAAAAAGGAATAAGAGGGAGAGCTGCTGATGCCCTTAGAAGTATTGGAAAACCAGCAATTAAGACGTTAGTGGAAGTTTTAAATCATCCTGATAAAAAAGTAGTAAGTTTGGCAGTTTGGGCTATGGGAAAAATGGGTGAAAATGCATTAGATGCTATTCCGGATATTATTGAAATGTTAAAACATCCCAAAACTATTGTACGTGTTGAAGCTGCAAGAGCTTTAGGAAATCTTGGTCCAATTGCAAAGAATTCTGTTTCAGCATTAGCAAAAGCCTTATACGATCAAAAAGTAAGGGTCCGTAGCGAATCTGCCATTGCTTTAGGAAAAATTGGAGAATCTGCATCAAAAGTCATTACAGAATTAATTAACGCTCTAAACGATAAAAAACCAGAGATTAGATGGCGAGTTGCTGAAGCTCTAGCGAAAATTAAGTCAGATAATCCAAATGTTATTCCATCTTTAAGGAATTTATTAGAAGATAAATCAGAACTTGTTGTTACAATCGCTCTTGATTCATTAGATAAATTAGGTGCAATTTAAATTAATTCATACATGCATTTTTATCTGATTTTCTTAAATTTTCGAATTTATAAAAATTAGTTATCTATAATCGCTTGTATTTCTATTTTCTTTAGATTATTGATAAACAAAAGTTATTATTTCAGAATTAAACATTTATTTGCATTTAAAAATAATATATATTAATCTTACAACAAGAAAAATTAGTTTGAGATAATAGTAAAAATGAATGAAACTGAAAATCCATATGCTGCTAAGCCATGGTTGAAACATTATGATAAAGGTGTTCCAGAGCATATCGATTACCCCGAAATTAATATATTTAAATTATTAGATAATACAGCTGAAGAATTTAGTAGTAAAACAGCAATATGGTTCATGAAGAATAAAATTTCCTATAAAAAAACTAAAGATATTACAGATAGATTAGCAACAGCTTTAGTAGATCTGGGAGTAAAAAAAGGAGATGCTGTAGCTATAATGATTCCAAATTTTCCACAATTTATTTTTAGTTTTTACGGTATTTTGAAAGCGGGCGGCGTTGTCACAGCATGTAGTGTTCTTCACACAGAACATGAATTAGCATATCAACTTAATGATTCTGGTGCAGAAATAATAATCGCTTGGGACTCTCAGCTTGACAAAATAAATAAGATCAAAGATCGAACAAAATTAAGACACATTATTATTACAAATGTTTTTGATTATGGTCCAATGGCTTCGAAAAATCCACCAGAAATTGCAGGTACAATACAACTCCTCAGTTTAATAGAGAAAACAAAGCCAAATCCACCAAAGTTTGAAATTAATGCGAAAGAAACTGTAGCAATATTACAATATACTGGAGGTACAACAGGGTTACCTAAAGGAGCTATGCTTACTCATTACAATGTCGTTTCAAATAGTATTGCAACTGCAACTTGGGTAGGACCTGATATTAAGAGGGGAAAAGAGACAATGCTTACTAATCTACCTTTATTTCATATATATGGAATGACAGTATGTATGAATACTCAAATATATTCTGGTTCTACTCTTGCTTTAAATCCAGATGCCAGAGATCAAAAATCTCTTTTTGAAATCATCAAAGCTACAAACCCATCCTATTTTCCCGGTGTACCCACCATGTATATGCGTCTTTTAGAAAGAGATGATATAGAAGATTATGCTAAAGATCTAAAATCAATAAGAGTATGTAATACGGGAGCTGCACCAATGCCTCCTGAAGTTCTGAAAGAATTTGAAGAAAGAACTGGAGGTAAAATTATTGAGGGGTATGGAATGACAGAAACTTCACCAGTTACTCATAGTAATCCTGTTAATGGTCTTAGGAAAGTAGGGTCTGTAGGATTAGCATTTCCAGATACAGAAGTAAAGCTTGTTGATATTGATGATTATACTAAGATCGTTCCTATTGGTGAAGCTGGAGAAATAATGATTAAAGGACCGCAAGTTTTTAAGGGATATTGGAATAAACCAGAAGAAACAGAAAATCAATTAAAAGATCGGTGGGTTCTAACTGGTGATATTGGCAAATTAGATGAAGATGGCTATATGTATATTGTTGATAGAAAGAAAGATATGATAAACGTTAGTGGATTTAAAGTGTATCCCAGAGAACTAGAAGATGTTTTGTTTGAACATGAAGCTGTTGAAAATGCAGCGATTATAGGCATCCCTGATCCAGAAATTCCAGGTAGTGAAAAAGTTAAGGCATATATAGTGTTGAAGGATGGTTATCGTGAGACAGATGAGACGATGATGGACATAAAGGAATTTCTAAGACAAAATGTTGCTCCCTATAAAATGCCAAAATTCATTGAATATAGGAAAGAATTACCAGAAACTCTGGTTGGAAAAGTACAGAGGAAGGAATTAAAGGATATTGAGGCCAAAAGACGAGGAGAAGAAGTTTAGAAATATTTTATTAAAATTTTTTTAAGAAAGATTTTTTTCTTTCCATTTTTTCATAAAATCTTTGAAGTTATTATCAGACATTCCGAGAGAGTTATTATCATCTTTTTGCAGAGTCTGATTATTTTTAGATTTATGCTTTAAAGATAAACTCCAATCATAAAAACTTACAGCTTTAGACATATTTTATTACTCATATTTTATATAATTAAATTGATACAGACTATCAGTTTTCTAATTCTGAAAAAATAATACAAATTTGTATATTTAGGTTTAAGCTTTATATTTAAAAATACGTACCGAAAGAACAAAGAAGTCTTTATAGCAAAAATATTTAAGTAAGAACTTCTATAATTTCTTTACAAAGGATGTATCCGACAAAAATTTGTATCATTTAATTCTAAAAAAAATTAATAACTTGCTATGGAGAAAACTCTCTTTGGCCGACCAGCTTTTTCTGCCTTAATAATAGTTTCTTCAATTAGACCTTCTTCAAGTAAGAATTCTAGGATTTCATTTAATTTGGCACCCCCAACTTTCGATTTACTACTAAGATCTCTAGTTTTAATCGTTTGAGTTTCCTTTATCACATCCAATATTTTTTTGATTGGCTCAGGATATTCAATTTCTATTCTCTTAATAACAGTTAATACCTCTAGGTAATTTTTAGCTTGTTTTGCGAAAGGACTTCGAAAACCGTCAAAATGATATGCTTCATTTTCTTTGAAGACAATTGAGTTCAAATAATTCTCATCTAAGAGTATATTACCCATATTGACTATTTGATCATTATATTTAATAACTTGGCATGTTTTTTGCTCTGTCTGAATTATTTCAAGCCTTATTTTTTTTAAAATATCTGTAATAATCCCTAGATAATTAGAAATTTCTTCAAAATCTGTTAGTGAAAAATAGAACTTAATTTCGATCCCTCGTCTATACGCCTCATAAAGACCAGGTTCTAGTTTTTTTAACATAGAGGGGGGTAATGATGTCAGTATAATTTCCTTCTGACTTGCTTTAAACAAGTTATAAAAGTTTTCATAAGCAAGGTTAGCATTAGAATAATGATAAAAACTGATATCCTTCAAACATCTTCCAAACTTACTCTCTTGAGCTTTAAGCTCCTCATCAATTTTCTCAATATCGTTTTTGAAATTGCTCATTTTTTTGTTTACTAATTGAGTTAATGCTAATTTTGGATCAACCCTAAAGAATAATTTTGGTTTCGATTCTGTTGACGATTCTATAAGTTTCTGGTTTTCTAGATAAAGAAGGTTATGATATACTTGGGTATATGAATAATTAAGTTCTGTTTTAATTTCATTAATAGTGCCAGTTTTATGCTTTAAAAAATATTTGTAAATCTCTATTTGAATATCAGAAAATCCAATTTCCTTAAGAAAAGAGAGAATATTCGAGTTCATCTTATAATGAGATATTTATTACAATTAGTTATTAAAATAATTTGTGACATAGTTTAAATAATTTTAGTAAAATAATAAGTTTCTTAATGTCACAAATCATATATATACTAAAAAACTAAAAAATAATTTTGAAGTGATTAAATAAGATGGCTCAATGTAAAGATTGTAAATTTTACAAACCTATTGATGAAACCAAAGGAGATTGTTTTGGACATGAGGTTCCTGCTACCTTGGATACTTCAAATTGTCCTGCAAATTCGTTTCAACCCAGAAATCAATAATCACCAAAAATAAAAGTGAACTCAATGCCTATAAAGATAGATTATAAAAAATCAATGAAGGATTTCTATTTACCAAACTCAAAAGAAGTAGTAGAAATAAATGTACCAGAAATGAATTTCTTAATGATTGACGGTATGGGATCCCCTGGTGATTCTCAAGAATATTTAGATGTCCTCGGGGCTTTATACCCTATAGCCTTTAAGACAAAGTTTTTGAGTAAAGCTAAAGGTAAAGATTATGTTGTTCCTCCTTTAGAAGGTCTCTGGTGGGCGGATAATATGGAAGATTTTACAGAAGGAAATAGAGATAAATGGAAATGGACTATGATGATTATGCAGCCTGAGTGGATAACTCAAGAGATGATTAATGAGGCGATTAAAATTACAGTAGAAAAAAAACCAGAACTTAAAAACAAAATTTCAAAGCTTCGTCTTGAATCATATAAAGAAGGTAAAGCAGCGCAGATAATGCATATCGGACCATATTCAGAAGAAGGACCTACTGTTGAAAAAGTACATAAATTCATTGAATCTAAAGGTGGAACTTTTGATGGGCATAATCAAAAACATCACGAAATCTACCTTAGTGATCCACGAAAAGCTAAACCAGAAACCATGAAAACTGTCATTAGACAACCTTATAATTAATTTTTTATTTCTTTTTCTTATTCTTTTGTTGATAGATTGTATCATAATCTTTAAATTATAAGTCTCAAGTAAATTTAATTAACTAAACATTTTGAGATTAGTAAAATGACTGAAGAAGAACGCACCCAAAAAATCAACGTAAGAGATTGGATAGTATTGAGTACTGTCATGATTGGAGCCGTTTTGACGATTCTTGCTTTAATATGGCAAATACCACCTCCTTTTCCAAATGGTATTGTTACCTCTACATTTTTATTGATGGTATCATTTGTCTTTTTTGTTAATTCTGTAACAACTAATTCTAAAGCTCAATTTGAAGCTAATCAAGGGAATGTATCAGAAAAACGAATAAAACGCTTTGTATCTTATGCGGAATACTCATTTGGATTTGGTTTTACATTAGTCATAACAGGATTTACAATTCTAGGCTATGGTTATCTATTAAACTATCTAGGTCGTGTATTGATTACACTAATCCTCCCAATTACTTTTTTAGGAACTGCTTGGGCAATTATATTTATATATAATATCATTAATTATGCTGGTAAACCATTAGGAGCGATTAGAAGTCTCAAACGTAATATTTGGATCTTAATGGAATTAATCTGTCTGATAATAATTTTACTCGAATTTTTTGAGATAATCCCCTTAATTCCCTAATCTTTTTATTTTTTTTTTTAATGGATTTTTATAGTCTTTTCCTAGTTTAAACGCATCTCCTAACTTTTCACCCAGTGACCAATAGGTTTGGTTTTTCTCTACACCAGTATAAATAACTGGTTTCATTTTTTTTATATCAAGAACTCCACTTGTCTGACATTTTTCATCAAAAAAAGAGTTTATAGCTGTTCCTAAAACTATAAAATGATCTGATAACTCAATAAGATCTTTAACTGATACCTCAATAGTTAATGGGCAATCCATAATCATAGGTACTTTAGTTTCTCCATAAAACAAATTAAATAATGATGATTTATCTTTGTGCTTTCCCGAGGTAATTCCGATATAATCCATCTTCATAAGAAGCTCTATTGAAGGGAAATTTATACTAAAATGATTATTTAATTTGATACCATTCATAGAATAATGTCTTTTATTAATAGAGATCATCCATATAGGAGGATCTCTGTTTACACGGCTTAACCATGTACATAGCATAAAATTGGGGTTTCCCTCCACTATTGTGCCAATTATTGCACAGGGCATTTGATATGGAGAGAATCTCTGATCTATTTTTATTTTACTCATACTGAGCTAAATCAATTTAAATTTAAATTAATGCCTTTTTCAATGATCTTTTGTCAAGATTTTCTTTAGAATCTACATATTTAGAAAATATATGTATTATATGAGAACTAAATAAAACATGACAGGTCTTTTTGGATAGATTTCTTATTATAATCCGATGTGAGTAATTCCTCAAGTTCCGGAAAGTCAAAAGGAAATATGTTTTCAAAAGCTCTTTTCAGAAGTTCAACATACTTTTTTCTATCATATTCATGTCTTTTTTCATCATATAAAGCTGAAAGGATAACTTTTTTTTCAGGAAAATTTGGATCCGCATCAGCATTTAGGATAATATATCTTACATTCTTTCCTGCGGACGCAATTATACCTGATCGTTCTAATTGCCTAGCAGCAACCGCTTGGTAGCTATTCACTTTATATTGATTTGGACTTCGAGAGATTTTCTGTTTTATCGTTAGCTCATCTCTTGAAACTTTCCCCGAATATACTCTCTCTACATAATCAAATAGTTTTTTCTTTGCTTCTGGTATTCTTTTTTTAAACTCATCAAAAGTTTTTGCTCCTTGGAATATATCTATAAATTCATATTGTGCATCTTTTACGATTTTAGGCATGTCTCTACGTCTCACTTCAATACCTCTTACCTTTACTTCACCATTATTTTTAATACCCCAATAATGACTGAGAGCTGGAACGTCTGGTTCTGCTCGAGAAGGTAAAAAGACGATGATATTAAATCGGCCATCCCAACTCATTGGGATACCAGTCGAATCGGAAATTTCCTCTGCAATTTTCTTTGTTACGATTTCAAATTCTTCTGGAGTTCTTCCTTTTGTATCTTGAAGCCACATTGAATCCACAATTCCGTGGACGACTTTACACCCGTAGCTCTTGGCAATTTCAGCAGATCTTAATAAAAACTCACGGGCAAAAGCACAAACTGTCTGATGCGCCTCAATTTTGCCAAAACGAGCATTTTTAAATCCTAAATACCCAAAACTTACCACTAAAACCCATTTAAGTGCAATATCTGTGAATTTATATCGAAGATCATTATGTTTCTTATTATATTCTTTATAATAGAGCCGTTTATTTAGAGGTAAGCTTATGGATTTTGAAATGATTCCTTCTCGTTTAGAACAAATATGGAAATTTGTGCCTGGAACTTTTATTCCGGTCCCATCATCTTTGCAACATTTACAGTTGATAGTTTCTGATGAAATATTGAATGTAGCCATGAGAGAAGGATACATACTTGAGAAGTCCAGTTCAACAACTTGATCAAAAACACCAATTAATGGTTCGAAGATGTGTCCTCCACGATCATTTGTGATTAAATCCATACCGTTTCGAAAACCTTCTGGGCTTTTCTTAAACGGTGGGATAAGATGATCTAATTTGTATGCGTTATAATATTGTATTGATTGCAAAGCACCACCAATTGTTACTCTACATAATCTTTGCATAGGTACTCTAGAAATTCTTGCGACTTCAATCACTCCAGGGATATTTCCCTCACTAAAATGTAAACTCCCATAAGTAGTAGTGTCTAAATGAAAACGTCCTGTGAAATAAACTTGAGTTTTGGAACGTCTCATTATTATTCCATACGACATGTAATGATCTGAGTTTCCTGATAGATTAAAAATACAATTTCTAAGTGGTGTTTTAGTACGAGAGAAATAGAGATCCTTTGATACTCGATTCACTGAGGCGCGAGCGGCTAAGTAAGGAAATACGAACTCATCTCCTCCATGTGTTAATATTATATCAGGATCCAATCGCTTGATTACTTCACTTATTGTCTTGATGGTTTCGGCTTCATCTGCTTTGTCGATCAAAATCTTCTTTTTCTTCTGCCCATCTGCTCTTGGAATATTTGCTTTTTCGTCTTTTTCAACAATGCTTACTTCAGCATATAATAGAGGGTCATTATAGTATGATTTCATCCCGCGTTGCTGTACTTTAATATCCAACCATATAGCTTTTAGAGGTGGTAGTTCATAAAACAGTTCTTCATTGTCATCATTCAACTCTAATGATATCAAGCGCATTGCAGGTATTCTTGATCTTCCCTTATTTTCGATTTTAACTCTAAAATTGCATAGAGACATTGGAAACAAGTCATTAACATAGAAGTACATTTGAGAAATCGGAAGATCAGTGTTATATAAAGTAAAAAAACCGATTTCATCGATTTCTTTTATTGTGTCTTTAAATTCTGAAGGTTTTTCGACAGAAACTCCAAATATCTTCGTTTTTTCATGATCCTCAAGCGTCACATATTTTTCACAGATTCTTACGTCTTTAACATTATGGTGGGATTTGAGAATCTGCATTAATCTCTTAAAATCTTTGCCAACATGTTTTTGGGGTACAGCAAAAAATTCAGGACAAAAATCATGAAAAATCTTTATAACTTGCTGTTCTTTTACAGTTTTAACCCAAAGAATGACTCCATTGCCATATGTGGATACATCTAAAAGCCATCCTTCAAATTGTTCTTGAAAGTCAAATTTCATACTATTTCTGTAATCGTTTCTCTAA
>JABAHP010006950.1_pt1 | contig 12229 bp, 13 predicted proteins | sample 7062081 | NCBI WGS metagenome assembly JABAHP01 (sample SAMN14534357, study PRJNA622989) | marine sediment metagenome | biome: marine biome [ENVO:00000428]; feature: marine pelagic biome [ENVO:01000023]; material: deep marine sediment [ENVO:00002113] | place: India: Gulf of Kutch | collected... | reverse complement strand
TTCTTAATAATGAATCCATATGTGTCTGGTTTTCTATCACGAATTCTTTTTTCTCTCAATTCTGAAGCTCGCTTCAAATTAACGTCTCCGATAATGACTTCTTGAGTTTTACCTCCGACAGCGACTGCTTTTGTGAATGTAATGTCTGATTGCTTGTCGTATTGTAGATCAAATATTTTGCTTTGTCCTAGATATCTGGGTGGCCAAATCAGATTTGCACTTATAATAGGAATACGGTTTTCAAGACATCTTGTAGATAGATATAGATGCCATGGTTCTATTCCTGCTTCGATGATTCGAGAGGGAACAAATAACATATCAGCGCCATTTAAAGTTAGGATTCGAGCTACCTCTGGAAAAACTAGATCGTAACAGATCATTATGCCGAACTTAACATTTCCAACCCTAAATATTCTGTAATCTGATCCAGATCTTGCCGTGTGTTTTTCTTTACCAAAAAGATGGATCTTTTCTTGTCTTCCAATCAATTGACCTTCTGGATTAATAACAGGAGCAGTCACGTAAATTCCATCTGAAAGTCTCTCGTAAAAACCTCCAGCNNTGTTCAGGGAAGCATACAAATTGTGCTCCATTTGATGCAGCACTATCAATTAATTCTTCAATTATTCCATGGTAGTTTTTCTCATTATGAGAATTCAAACCTGTTTGTATCGCAGCAACCCTCAGTAGCTTACCGCCCCTTAAGGTTCAAGAAATTGATCATATAATCAAGAATCTCTTTAGCTAACTGCTGTTTGGTCATTCGTGGTATTCTAGTGGTCTTTCCTTTGCGATCAATAATATAAGCTTCATTAGTGTTGGAACCAAATCCAGCACCTTCAATACCAACATGATTTGCGATAACTAAATCAGCTCTTGATGAGCTCATGACTTGTCTAGCTTTTTCAATTAATTGAGAGTCAGACAATCCATATTCTGCTTTAAATGCGATTAAGATAGTTTTTGGATTTAATTTTTTAATAACATTCACGATTTTTGAAGTAGCCTCAAATTCAATTGTGACTTTTTTATTATTTCTAGTAGGGATCTTTACTTTATGAGCATTTGAAGGTCTAAAATCAGATACCGCAGCACACCCAACAAATACATCGTATTTAGTTTTTGAAAGTTCTTTCTTTACTACCTTTAGCATTTCTTTTGACGTCTCAGTCTTAAGAGCTCTTATTCCATGAGGGATTTTTTCTTGAATAACACCTGTTATTATTGATGAATCTGCACCTCTTCTTGAAGCCTCCAATGCTATGGCAATACCCATCTTGCCTGAACTCTTGTTCGTTATTATTCGTACAGGATCCAAGTACTCAATAGTTGGTCCTGCCGAAACAAGAATTTTGACTCCCTCCAAGTCTCTTTTTGAAAATCTCCTTATGACCGCCTCAACTATCTTTGAGGTGGAGGCCATCTTAGCTTTTCCTTCTAAAATTTCAGGTTCTAAAATTTGAATTCCAATTTTTTTCAATTTTTTGATATTATCCAGAACTATTGGGTGTTTAAACATGGAGTAATGCATTGCCGGAGCAATGAATACTGATATTCCAGTTCCCAATGCGGTAGTCGCAACTGTTGTTACCGTTGTATCGTCTATACCTGAAGCGATTTTACCTATTGTGTTTGCTGTTGCTGGAGCAATTAGTACAAGGTCTACTTTACCTATCCATTCACCAGCAAGATGTATATGCTCCGTGTTTCCAGTTAATTCTACAACTGCTTTATTGCCTGTTGCCCATTCCATGAGTTTAGGTCTTATAAGTTCACTAGCTGATTTAGAGAGAACAGGATATACTTCTGCACCTCTCCTCATAAGCTCTCTAGCAATTTCTGATGCTTCGATAGCTGCAACGCTTCCAGTAATACATAATGCAATTTTCTTATTGAGGAGTTCTTTTCCCAAACTCCCAATGATATCTTTTAATGGATTTTGTGTCAGCTTAGGCATCTCATTATACTGATTAGATATTCATGCTGATAATGATGTTCCAAACTATTTTTGTATAACTGAATGAACACCAAGAATCTATATATGAGGACGCTGTTCCATGAAACAAGGAATCATATGATACTAATGTATAAACAGATGATCGTGTCCGAATACTAGAAACATTAATTCAACAAATATGGAAATGTGTATGGAGTACGAAAGGGCATCCAAATGAATGTTGCAAGTTTATTCTTGAATTGGATAAGATCTAAAGATGCATTTCTGATCTTATTTTTAATTCCAATTGTTGCTCTATTGATAATTGATCCAAACCACTTCATATTGGGTTGGAATGAAGGTGCGGGCGGAGGCTTTCTATTTGCCTTCATCTTTTTAATTCTCGAATGGTATGATGCAAGAAAATATCTGAAATTCAATTCAACTATTGGAAGACGTTTAGGTATAGCTGTTTTAATATTTGCTGTTACTGGCTACTTCGTTGCTATTTATGCTGCAGGTCATAGTGAATTGTTATCTGAATTTGGAGCAAAATTTGGCTACACAACTTTACCTCAGATACTAAGCTGGACTAGAATGTGGGATTACATTATCTATGCAATATATATCTCAACACTCATTTTACTGGCGTTTGGTATTAGAAAAATTAAGTATTTTCCTACTCCAATTGTTTTCCTGTTAGGAATGGCTTTTATTCTTTTATTGGACGCAACATTCCCATACGGTTCAATGGAATCCCTTCAGGTTCTGATGCAACCAATACTTGCTATTACTGTTCTAATGCTTACAGCTGCTAATGTTAGAGTCGAATTAGTTGGTTGTGACAATCTTGCAGTTTGGGGTCAGAAGGGATTTCTTTTCATAAACATGTATTGGCAATGCGCTGGAATCTTGAGCATGACGATATATCTGTTGGTGATCCTTATACTAATGATCAAGCTTAAGACTTCTCTTACTAGGAAACTCATCTATGCAGCTTTTGGAGCTCTTGGAACATTTTTTGTTAACATAATTAGAATATTTTTGATAATTTATTATGGGGCATTCATTGATGTAAATCTGCGAATGTTTCATGAATCGATAGGAGAGGTTCTATTTACTATATGGATAGTGATTTATCTTTTGATAGTTACAACTATAGAAGCTCGTAGAGCAAGAAATATCAGCTCCCCTGTTGATACCACATCAACAAAAAAAAATTGATGTGAATATTTAAACCAGCTTTTAGCTACGAGATAATTTATGTTATCATGATGGAAGAGCAGCTATTCCTGCTTGAGCAACTTGTCTGTCTTGTTCCGCTGTTCCAGAACTACAGCCAACACCGCCTACAACTTGCCCGTTGATTAATATCGGTAAACCTCCACCAAAGATAGTGAACCTCCCCTGATTACTAACATGTATTCCGAAGGCAGGTTTTCCAGGAGATGCAACATCAGCATACTCATGAGTACCTTTTCTGCTACCCGCTGCTGTAAATGCCTTATTTATCGCTATATCAATTGATGTGATCTTTGCGCCGTCCATCCTTTCAAATGCGACCAAGTTACATCCCTCATCAACAATAGCAATACTCATGGGGACCCCTATCTCATTTGCCTTGGCTTCAGAAGCTGCTAAAATTATTTTTACGCCGTCTAATGTTAACTTAATTGAATCTTTGTATAATGAGTTTTTATCTACCAATTTCCATCATAATATCGTAAATGTCAGAAAAGATAAAGGATTATCGTATTATCTACTATCAACTGGTTTCCGTATAGCGAGTGCTAAATGACCAATTAACATATAAAGAGGATTTATATCTATACGCTACTCCGAATTGGTAGAAACTTGAATCAGTCTTATTACATGATTAAAATAAGGAGTTCAAAAAAATATTGAATATTAGGATATTCACTGTAGACATTTATAGAGGTCGTTATTCTTGGAATTATCGTCAATAAACCAGCAGGATAATTCTATACGCTTTATCTTAAGCGGAGTAACGCCTGCTTTTGCCAATGCTATGAGACGAATTATGGTTGCTGAAGTTCCTACAATGGCTATTGACGATGTAATAATTATCGAGAATACTTCAGCACTCTTCGATGAATTTTTAGCACATAGGTTTGGGCTTATACCTCTAACTACAGATCTTGATTCATATATTCTTCCAGAAAAATGTGATTGTAATAGTGAACTAGGCTGCAACAGATGTAGAGCTTCTTTCACAATGGAGATTGAAGCTAAAGATGAAACTATTGTAGTTTATTCAGGAGATCTAAATCCTGACAATCCCATTGTAGCTCCGGTTAATAAAAAAATTCCAATCGTGAAGTTAGCTCCTGGCCAGAAATTAAGATTAGAGGCCTATGCAAGACTTGGGCGTGGACAAGAGCACGCCAAATGGCAACCTGTTTCCGCTTGCACTTACAAATATCTACCAAAAATTTCTATTGACATGAAGAAGTGCGATAGTTGTGGAAAATGCGTAAAGTTCTGTCCTAAATGCATTCTAGAAATAAAAGATAACCGCCTAGTTGTCAAAGATATAGAGGAATGTACTCTTTGCACACAGTGTATAAAGAATTGCCCAAAGAAATCATGTCCAATAAAACTCGATTGGAGTGAAAAAGACTTCATATTTAACATCGAATCTACTGGTGCATTACCAATCACTAAAATAGTAGAACAAGCTGCAATTCAAATTGGGGAAAAAGCATCTGAATTATCAAGTTTAATCAAGAATTTGGAGTGAACCGATTACGGCTAATAAAACTAATCCCGAATTAATAGAGCTTGAAAAGTCTCTTCATAAGACTTCAAAAGAAACAAAGGCGCAAATATGGTCTGCTCTATCTAAAGCTCTTAAAAAAAGTCGAAAGAATATGGCAGAAATAAACGTGGGAAGACTCGCAAGATACACGAAGGAAGGAGAAACTGTTGCTGTTCCAGGTAAAATATTAGGAATGGGAACAATTGAACATAAAATAACGGTTGCTGCTTTAGATTTCTCAAGAGAAGCAAAAGATAAGATATTGAATGCAGGTGGGAAATGTCTCACAATCGAAGATTTACTAAAGACTAATCCTAAAGGCGCCAAAATAAAATTAATGAGGTGACATAACTACGAGTAATAAACCGGTAATCATAGATGCTTCAAATCTAATACTTGGTCGAACTCTTAGCTATGCTGCAAAACAAGCTTTGGAAGGCCAAGATGTTATAATAGTGAACATTTCTAAAGCCGTAATATCAGGCAATAAGAAGAGTATAGTAGCTGAGAGAAAAATCAAATTAAGGACTCGAACCCTAGCCTCTCAAGACAAAGGTCCAACACATCCTCGTAGGCCAGAGACTTATGCAAAACGTGCACTGCGAGGTATGTTACCTTATAAAAAACCAAAAGGGAAAACTGCCTATAAACGAGTTAAAATCTATCCTGATGTTCCCGAAGAATATTCTGATAAACAATATCAAAAAATCTCTACGGCTGATGCATCGAAACTCAAGTGTAACTATATACTATTAGAAGAACTTTCGAAAGAAATTGGAGGCGTATAAATTGAGTGAAAAGAAAAAAGTTATGATCATAAGTGGAAAAAGAAAGACTGCTGTAGCAAAGGCTGTATTAAGAAATGGAGATGGAAAAATTACATTCAATAATTACCCATTAAATCTTGTTAATCCCGAAACTGCCAGATTGAAACTGATGGAACCGCTAATCGTGGCAGGAGAAAGAGCGAAGAATATCGATATCAAAATAAAAGCACAAGGGGGAGGGGTCATCAGTCAAGCTGAAGCCGCAAGAATAGCAATCGCAAGAGGCTTAATTAAATGGACGAAAAGTGCACAACTGAAACGTGCATTAAGAACTCAAGATAGAGCCATGTTAGCAGGTGACCCTAGAAGAGCAGAATCAAAGAAGTTTGGTGGGCCTGGGGCAAGAAGAAGAAAACAAAAATCATATCGATAGACTCAATCGAGGTTCTTACTAAAATAAAATTGTTCAGATGAAATATCATGATAATACCCGTTAGATGTTTCACTTGTGGAAATGTAATTGCTGATAGGTGGGAGGAATTCTCAAATCGAGTTAAAACTGGAGAGCACCCCAAAGAAGTCTTAGATGAATTAGGTATTTCACGATACTGCTGTAGAAGGATGTTCATATCACATGTTGATGTAATTGATGACATTTTGAAGTATTATGAAGCAACCGCTAGAAAATCCCATAATATCTGAGGCTAAAATATGGGCAATTCCAAAATAACTCAAGTTAAAGCAAGGAAGATATTCGATAGCAGAGGAAAAGAAGCTATAGAATTAGATATTATAACTTCTCAAGTATCAGGAAGTTCTTCATCCCCTTCAGGTGCTAGTACAGGACGTTGGGAGGTAAGATCTTATCCAGAAGGGGGAGTTGAAGAAGCGATAAAATTCGTCGAAGAGTTTGTATCTCCGAAAATAGTTGGAAAAGAACTTGACTTTAAACAAATTGATCTAGCACTGCATGAAATTGATGAAACAAAAAATTTCAGTAAGTTAGGTGGAAATACTGCATATGCCTTATCCTTAGCAACTGCTATAGCAGGAGCAAATTCAAAGGGAGTTCCACTCTTTAGTTATTTATCCGAATCTAATCAATCAGAGATTCCATATCCGTTAGGTAATATCATCGGTGGAGGTATGCATGCTCGTGGGGGAAAGACAGACATCCAAGAATTCTTAGTACTGCCCACTAAATCGGAAACTTTTGTTGCAGCAGCAGAAGCGAATATCGGTGTACACAAACGAGTCGCTGGTCTCCTGGAAAAAAAAGGAATTGATGTTTCTGGTAGAGGTGATGAAGGAGCATGGGTTGTACCTCTTGAAACAGAACAAGCGTTAGAGATATTATCAGAAGCTTGCAGACAGATTTCAGACGAAACTGGAGTGAGCCTAAGAACCGGTCTTGATATGGCAGCTTCAACTATTTGGAATAAACAAGAGAAGGCTTACGTCTATCAAAAAGATAAAAGGAAAATTAATGAAAGTGATCAAATCGATTTTGTAATTGAACTGGCTGAGAAATTTCATATAGGATATATTGAAGATCCTGTTGACGAGGAATCCTTCGAAGCCTTTTCTGAGATAACAGCAAAAACAAGTAATACTCTAATCTGTGGTGATGATCTGTTCACTACTAACGTTGAGAGGATTAAAAAGGGTATAAATGAAAAAGCAGGGAATGCTGTGATAATAAAACCCAATCAGATTGGAACACTAACTGATGCTACAAAAGCAGCAAAAATTTCTAAGCAAGCAAATTATATTCCTGTAGTCTCGCATAGGTCAGGCGAGAGCTGTGGCTCTGAGATCTCACATCTAGCAGTTGCGTTAGCTGCTCCTGTAATAAAACTTGGAGTATTAGGTGGAGAAAGAATGGCTAAAATCAATGAATTGATAAGGATCGAAGAATTACTCGGAAAAGAAGCTAAAATGGCAAAAATAGGAATCTAGGTGATATTATGAGCTCTATTGAAAGAGAGGAAATGCCAAAGGCAGAGAATCTTCTACAACCTTTGGAAGAGTTACTTGCTGCAGGTCTTCACATTGGAACCAGAGTAAAAACTGGTGATATGGAGAAACATATATTCAGGGTTCGACCAGATGGTCTTTTCATACTTAACATTGGCAAAACAGATGAAAGAATTAGATTGGCAGCAAAATTTGTTAGCCGATTTGATCCTTCTAGAGTTGTTGTTGTATCTTCAAGACTATATGGTAGAACTCCAGTAGAAAGATTCTGTGAATTAACTAGAAGTTTAGCTATAGTCGGACGATTTATGCCCGGTATCATCTCGAATCCTCTTCAACCAAGACATACCGAACCACAACTTGTCATTGTAACTGATCCAAGAGCTGATTTTCAAGCAATCAAAGAAGCATCAATAGCTGGAGTCCCAGTAGTGGGACTTTGTGATACCGACAATTCACTTAGTGGTGTTGATCTTGCTATTCCTGTGAATAATAAGGGTAGAAAAGCGCTTGCAATGGTTTTCTGGCTTCTTGCAAGACAAGTTCTTAGAGAAAGGGGCGAAATCTCACCGGATAGTACAATCTCTCAGACTGTTGACGATTTCGAAACAAAGCTAACAGCTATAACTCCGAAATATGGGTCTGAAGATTGAAGGTAAGGAAGCCAGCCCAAGCCGGTATGTTCTATGCGGGATCGGCGGCTTCACTTAAACAAGAATTGGATAACTGTTTCAAACATAAACTAGGCCCAGGCAAGTTACCTAACAGTGAATCCATTTCGCAAAATAAAATCGTGGCTCTAGTTTGTCCACACGCTGGATACATGTATTCAGGTCCTGTTGCTGCAACAAGTTACTATGAGTTAGCCCGTTATAAAACACCTGATAATATAGTGATCATTGGGCCAAATCATACAGGAATGGGTAGTGCAATATCCTTAATGAATAAAGGAAAATGGTCCACACCATTGGGTGAAATTCAAATAAATGATGAAATGGCAGACTCAATAATTAAAAATTCACCAATTATAGATGTGGAGGACGAAGCTCACACTTACGAGCATTCTATCGAAGTTCAATTACCATTTCTACAATATCTTTACGGGAATAATTTCTCTTTTGTACCAGTCTGTATGATGATTCAAGATCTTCAAACAAGTACAGAGTTAGGTGAAGCTATCTATAAAGCTTCAAATGGAAAAACTACTCTCATAATAGCTTCAACTGATATGAGTCACTACGAGCCACATGATGTAGCAACCGAGAAAGATAGGAAAGCCATTAGTGCAATTGAAACTCTAGATGAAAATAAGCTTGAAGAGGTTGTTCAGTCAAAATCTATATCCATGTGTGGAATTGGCCCTGTAATATCATCAATTATATACTCAAAAAAAGTTGGGGCGACTAAAGCCCAATTGTTATCATACAAAACCAGTGGCGATGTCTCAGGAGATTTATCTTCTGTAGTTGGTTACGTAGCTATGTCTGTTATCGTGTAACTTTTCAATTGTGAGAGATTCTCAATTGATAATTGCAACTGCTCCTGCAAAAGTTATTTTAACGGGAGAACATTTTGTCGTGCATGGTCAACCAGCTCTAGCTGCAGCAGTTGATATTTACTCAAAAGTTACTGTAAAATCAAATGTTCCTAAAAATATTGAGATAACATCTTCAGCTTTAGCGATTACATGTAAATTTTCTATAAAGGAATTGAGAAAAAAATCAAATCTAATCTCCAATGATGAAGTTGTTGAACCATTAAAATATATTGTGGAAAAAGTTTTGAGAAAAGCTGGACAAATAGATCATGGACTAAAAATTAAAATAGATTCAAAGATTCCAGTTGGAGTCGGTTTAGGATCTTCCGCATCAACTGCTGTTTCAACAACTTTAGCAGTTGCTCAATATCTAAATCTTAAATTAACAAAGAATGAGGTATTTGATATAGCCTCAATCCAAGAAAAGTTAATCCATAAAAAACCTTCAGGAATAGATTGTACAACAGCAACTTATGGTGGAGTTATTTTTTTTAAGATAGGCAAAGATCCTGAATATCTTGCACCAAACGATAGTATCAAAATTGTAGTTGGGGATACGCAAAGTAAAAGATCAACTGGTGATCTGGTTACTAAAGTAACCAAACGCGTAACTAAAGGAGATGGAGAAATTCATACAATAAGTGATTCTGCTGGAAAGTTAACTATGGAGGCAGTAAAATCTTACAGGGAAAGGGATTTTGAAAATCTGGGGAAATTAATGAATACAAATCATAAATTCCTCCAAAAAATTGGTGTATCGACTATCCTACTCGATAAATTAGTAAATGCCGCTCAACAGGCCGGAGCATTAGGCGCTAAATTGACTGGTGCTGGAGGAGGTGGATGTATGATTGCGCTATGCTATCCTGAAGATAAACACAAAGTTGCTAAAGCTATAGAAAATGCGGGTGGCAGATCCTATATTGTATCAATTGATACTACAGGTGTAAAAAGTGAAAGTCTTTCTACATAAACGTAAATATCATGTTTCTCTAAAAATGAGTTAACAGGTACTCGATATTAACTCAACTAGGAAGATCAATGAATGAAAATAGAGAAAAGAAAAAAAGATCATTTAGAAATATCTATTAAAAAAAATGTCATTCCAGAGACAAGTGCAGGATTTGAAGATATCACTTTAATCCATCAAACACTTCCAGAACTCGATTTGTCAGAAATTGATACCTCAATCAGAATTTTTAAACGAACATTAAATCTACCATTAATAATTGAATCAATGACAGGAGGCACCTCGAAAGCGATTAAAATAAACAAGATGCTTGCATTGTGTGCTGAACAATACGGTTTGGGAATAGGTGTTGGTAGTCAGAGAGCAGCAATTGAAAATTCAAACTTGAAAAAAACTTATCGTGTTGTTAGAGACTTTGCTCCCAACGCTTTGGTTTTTGCAAATATTGGTTGTCCCCAGCTCTCAAAGAATTATGGTATTGAAGAAGCAAAAAAAGCTATAGATATGATAGAAGCAGATGCTTTAATGATCCATTCTAATCCGCTCCAAGAATCGATACAGCTAGAGGGAGAACCAAATTTTAATGGTGTACTTTCAAAAATTGCAGAAATATGTTCAAATTTAGACATCCCTATAGTCCTGAAGGAAACAGGTTCTGGAATTTCTAAAGAAGTAGCTTTACAGATTGAGAAAGCCGGTGTCAAGTGCATCGATGTAGGAGGATTAGGTGGAACCAGTTGGTCTCTCGTAGAATATTTTAGAGCTATTAAAGCAGGGAAAAAAATCCAACAAAGATTAGGAAACACATTCAGAAATTGGGGAATACCGACCTGTGTAAGCCTTGTAGAAGCTGCAAGAACGACAAATTTAATCATTATTTCATCTGGCGGTTTGAGGAGTGGACTTGATATTGCCAAATCAATAGCGCTTGGAGCTTCAGTAGGGGGTATGGCATTACCTATCTTGAAGGCAGCTATGCAAGGTAGCAAGTTTCTCAATGAAATAGTGGAAACTCTAATTCAAGAATTCAGATTGAGCATGTTCCTTGTAGGTGCCAAAGATGTTAGTACGCTACAAAAAGTACCATTAATTATTAAAGGTGATACGGCCAATTCACTGAATGAAAGAGGATTTTCTACTGAAGAATATGCGCGACGAACACTGCGGTAGATTCATCACAAATTAATTCAACAAAAGCTATTATTAGTATTTTATTAGTTAGCAGCAAATAAATTAGGTTTACAGGCGTATGGTAATGGAAAAGAGTTCTCAGATATCAGGTTTCTATAAACTCCCTATAGATGAACGAATTAAAATTTTGAGGAATTTCGCGTCTTTAACTGATGAAGAAGTTAAAGCTCTTCATACAACTGGTTCATTAAATGCTGAACTTGCTGACCGAATGATAGAGAATGTTATAGGTGTTATGCCAGTAACCTTAGGAATTGCTACTAATTTTTGCATCAATGAAAAAGACTATCTTGTTCCAATGGCGATTGAGGAACCTTCTGTTGTTGCTGCTGCCAGTAATGCGGCGAAAATGGCAAGAACGAAAGGTGGATTCATTGCTAGTTGCACAGACCCAATTATGATTGGTCAAATACAGGTGCTAAATGTTCAGGATCCTTATGGTGCAAGAATGTCAATTATTTCTAAAAAAGAGAAAATTTTGGGAACTGCAAACGATCAGGATCCGATTTTAGTATCTAAAGGTGGGGGAGCTAAAGATTTACGATGTAAAGTTCTGAACACGATTGTTGGTAATATGGTAATAGTAGAGCTTCTTGTTGATTGTCGAGATGCAATGGGAGCTAATGCTGTAAATACGATGGCTGAAGCGGTAGCCCCTATTGTTGAGGAAATTACCGGAGGAGAAGTACGCCTCAGAATTATTTCTAATTTGGCCACTGAAAGACTTGCTAGAGCTAAAGCTACTTTTTCTAAAACAGCCATAGGAGGAGAGGCAGTAGTTGATGGAATAGTTGAAGCGTACCACTTTGCGTTAGCAGATCCATACCGTTGTGCAACTCATAATAAAGGAATAATGAATGGAATAACCGCGGTTGTTTTAGCTACAGGTAACGATACTAGGGCAGTTGAAGCTGGAGCTCATGCATATGCAGCAATTCAAGGATATTATAAACCTCTTAGTACTTGGGAAAAAAATGGTGAAGGTGATCTTGTTGGAACAATCGAGCTTCCTATGGCGGTTGGACTTATAGGTGGTGCAACAGCCACACATCCAGTTGCAAAAATCTCAGTT
>JABAHP010006019.1_pt1 | contig 12230 bp, 9 predicted proteins | sample 7062081 | NCBI WGS metagenome assembly JABAHP01 (sample SAMN14534357, study PRJNA622989) | marine sediment metagenome | biome: marine biome [ENVO:00000428]; feature: marine pelagic biome [ENVO:01000023]; material: deep marine sediment [ENVO:00002113] | place: India: Gulf of Kutch | collected... | reverse complement strand
CGAACTGTCTCCTCCCACGCCGCCTCTTGACTGGCAGCCGACAACTCATCCTCAACTGCCAGCGCCCACACCTCCAAGCGCTGGCTCACTCCGTACTTCTCACCGCTGAACCAGACCTGCTGCCGGTACTGGAACTTGGCAGGATTCAGCACCAGGTAGAGCACGAATCCGGCCAGGATTGCCAGCCACGGAATCCTGCGCGTAGCGTGCCAGCGCACAGCCAGGACCAAGACCAGAGGCATCAGCGTGTTCTCCAGCATGCCTGTCATCAGCCCTACGACAAAGCCAAAGGCGACCGCGCCGAAGAGCCCTATCCTTGCCAGCGCGCCCTGCTCTTCGCCCCCGTATACAGAATAGGCCAGCAGTACGATGGCCACATTGAACTGGCTGGTCACCAGCCGGACAACAGCACCAAACTCCGGGCTGCCCAGAAAGCCCCAGCCCAGTACTTGAAGCAGTGTGAGAAGACCCCCACCTGCCAGGGCAAACCACAGGTACACCGAGCGACGAGTCCTGTCAAGAGGAAGATCAAGGGTTGGAAGAGTTCGTGCTACCGGGCTCCACCGAACCAGGCTGTAGCCGACCACCATGGCGACGACGCCGATCTCCACAAGCAATAACACGTCAAAGACTGTGCCCCAGCGTACCGGAACCTGCCGGCTATACACTCTCAGCCAATTGGGCTGGGTATATACAGGCATGCTGAACTGCAGGGCGTACGACAAGCAGATCAGCTCGAACATTGGCAGCCCCTGTCCTCCTTCGGCATACCAGCGAGCAAGTGGCAGAAAGCACGTGGCTGCGACAAGAATGCCAAGAAGGTGAACATTCCATGGAACAGGTTCGTTCTGCCAGAAGGTAAAGAGAACGGCGTAGGCTCCGACTGCCAAGAGGTACTGAAGCAGCACTCGTCGGCGAACAGGTTGGTCCCGCAGCGGTTTTGCGGGCTTGCCATCAGTGGCAGCGGCGGCAGGGCATGTGCTGGTCCTCACGCCTGATTTCTCCCATCGCACAGGGATCGGAACGCCTCCAGTACTGGCGCAAACTGGCACTCGTAGTTGAGTTCCTCCTCGTAGGCCTTCGCCCCAGCCGCGCCGAGACGGCCTGCAAAATCGGGATCGCCCAGTATCGCGTTTACAGATGTAGCGATACTCTGCGGTGAGCTCTCATCGACGGTCAGACCGCATTCATACTTTTCCACGAACGCCCGCAGGCCCGGCCTGTCTGATACGAGCACAGGTAGACCAGCAGCCATGTATTCCAGCAGCTTATTTGAGGCTGTTGTGCTGTAGCGGTTGTTGGAGTCAATAGGGACATACAGAGCATGCCCGAGATCGGCCCCATCTGTGAACTGCAGAACTTCGTCGTAGGACACGGGTGGGAGTGCGACGAAACGCTCAGCCACCCCGCATTCCACGGAGAGCTTGCGTAGGTCGGCCAGATACTGCGCGCTCCCTCTGCCCATCACGGCAAACCCCCATTCACGGTCAGACCAGTAGGGCATGGATTGAATAGTCATTTCAATCGCATGGCTGGGCCCAATGGAACCCTGTCTGAACACAATCTTTCCAAAGCGGTAATCACGGGCATCCAGTGCCTCCCGCAGGCGGTGTCCTGCGGACTCGCGCCGCCTCGGCGGAGAGTTGACCGCGACAAGAGGTAGTGACGGAAGCTTGAGGCTATCCTTCATGATCACGGCCCGCTCTTTGTCTGGGACTATGACCAAATCAGCAGTACGCGCACTGCGCCGCTGAAATTCAAGTACTGCCCTCCCGCCAAAGGACAGAGCACCACTTCCATCAACAAGCTCGTGACAGTGATAGACCAGCGGACGTCGATACCGACGCGATAGCAGCCACGCCGGCAGTAGACCATGCATATCATGCCCCACATAGAGAGATGCGTCACTACTTGCCCTGCGGATAACCTCCCGGACAAAGCCAGAATACTCGCGCCAGGAACTGGTCCCTCGCCTGTCGATGCGTACAAGATTGGTCCGCTCGGGCCACGCCACCGGCTCGCCCTCCCCAGTCAGACGGCAAAAGAGATCCGTCTGGTAACCAGCCGCCGCCAGCAACCGCACGCCGTTGACGATGGGCGGATACTGATCCGGATTGGCATAGAAGACGTGCTGGACTCTGTGCGCTTCTCTCGTCACGATGCTGACAGCCCCAACTCATCGAGAATCTTTTGTGCCCGATGCTCGTACGTATGCTTCTCGAGAACAAGCGCCCGCCCATGCTCCGCCACACGCTTCCTCGTGCCTGGTTCGGCCAGTAAGGACCAGACCAGAGCTGGCAGCTCATCTGCATCCCTGTAGTAGACGACATGCTCGCCGTGGCCGAATTCTGCTTCCATCTCCGGGCAAGCCGAACAGACTTGCAGGCCACCCGCAACCAGAATCTCAAAGAAACGCATGTTGGCAGCCGGATAGTTAGTGGGGTCGATGATGTTCAAGTTGACCTTGGAACAGGCAACGGCTGTAGCGAAATCGAGGCCAAGCAGCGCGCGCCCCTGCCATGCGCGCCTGGCGACGGAGGTTCTTTTGCAGCGCCTTCCCCAGTCGGGTCCCCACACCTTGAGGTTCAAGTCCCCAAGCTGCGCGAGCACAGCTTCCCTCTCTGGACGCCATCCGCCGATGAACGTAACGTCGGCTCCGTACTGCTCCAGTTGGCCTGCCTCGCACGATACGGCTGGATGCAATTGCGGATCGCCTGCCAGCGGGACCCACGCGATATGCCTGGCACCCATTCTCTGAAGCTCGGGAACCGTCGTTTCGCTGTAGGTGGCCACAAGATCATAAGCGGGCAGACAGGCAGCATGGTGAGAATCCCAGTTCGCATACGTATCCGGCCATACGCAGACTATTGGAACACCCAACGCGGACCTGATCTGGACTAGTGCGCCAGCCCGCAACACGGCATTGGGGAATGTCAGTATGAGGTCAGGCGCCAAAGCGACTGCGCTCACGACAAGATCGCGATTCGCTTTACGAATCCAGGGCTCGACCGAAAGAAAAGCGGTAAGCAATCGACCAAGTGCGCCGCCTCGTGTGTTGCGTCGCAGGCCAGTCTCCGGTGCCCAGAAGTGAACGGACCACCCGAGCCTCAGCATGGCGCTCCCGTAGGAACCTTCGAGGCTGCTCAGCTGATTCGTTCCCACAAACAGCACAGAGGTCATGGCCGCTCACCTCTTCCAGGACCGATGCTGCGCAGAGCTGCAATCACTCCCTGGACGCAATGCTCAAGGTCCCAGTCCTTGATCACCATCAGCGAGTTCTTCCCCATTTGCTGCCGGAGTGATTTGTTGATGACCAGCGATTCGAGATGAGCAGTCAGTTGGTCAACGTCGCCTGCTCGGAAGGTCATGCCGTTATAGCCATGCACTACCAGGTCAGGCACTGCTCCAATCTCTTCACTGGCAATAACTGGCAGTCCAGCACACATCGCCTCATTGATCACCACTCCCCACGGCTCATCTTCTGAAGGAAGCACGAAGACATCCGCTACAGCATAGAGCTTGGGAAGCTCCGATTGATTCTGAAATCCGGCAAAGCATACATCGTCAATCTCGTACTGGCTGGCGTACTCCTGCAAGCTCTGTTCCAGTTCGCCCGAGCCCACAAACAGCAGAGCTGCCTCAGTACCCCATCTGCGCAGCATACGAAACGCCAGGAGCAGATCATGCGGTCTCTTCCGCGGGATGAGTTTAGATACATATAGAATCACTGGCTTGTCTGTAGGCAGCCCCAGGTCAACCATCGTGTCTTCCTTGCGTGTCTTAAATCGGGCAGCCGCCTGGGCGAAGTACTCGTTATCTACAACGTAGGGTACGTCGAACAAATGATTCCTACGCACACCATGGGCCACGTAGAATGCGCGATTGCGAGTCCCGATGGCCAAACACCGGTCACAGAGATGCCTATAGAATACCGACATGACCGGCCGACGCAGGGCCAGCTTGAACGCTGAGCGCCTCAACAACAGATGCGTTTCGGAACGCATAAACACCGGTATGCCCCTCAACTTCGCTACAGCAATGCCCAGTAGGTAGCTGAAGTAGCTATGCCCGTTCACCAGAACGGCGTCGTACCGGTGCGGCTGCAGTTCTACCAAGAGTCCCGGATTCACGAGACTGAAGAAGCCGTCAACTCTCGCCTTGTGGCTCAGGTTGCGCAGGAATCGGTGATCATATCCATCGAGCAGCGGGATATCCCACTTGACCGGGATGCCGAATCCCCTGTCATCATAAGTCTCCACTCCCCCAGCGCTGCAGAACAGGACGCTTAGATCAATGTCCGGCTCCTGTGCCAACCTGCGGTAGAGTGGGGTGAAGTACTGAATTGGGTGGGAAATCAAGACGGCAAGGCGGAATCGTTCGTCCATGCTCAATCAGCTCTGGCTCCAAGAAACGGAAGTGGGAGCTTGCCCTCAACCCACCGGCTCATGGGCACGGCTTGTCGCATTTGCTGGCCACACAGATCAGGTTCTCTGTCCAGATTCTTTGTGTCTTGCCTGTCTCAATCATGCGGACCACATTCGCTATCAACTTGACTGCATTCCACAGGCCCACACGAACTTTCCCCCTGGCATCCTTGGGCACGGGCCCTGTTTCCTCGAAGCGAACATCACGAAATCCAGCAAGATAGAGAGCTTGACGCAGTGACGATGGGCTGAAGATGGTTAGGTGAGTGAGATCGGCATGTATCACCTGGTGCGGGAACAGCCCCTGGCCATTCGGTGTCTGGATGATGAGTTGACCCCCATTACCGAGAACCCTACGGATCAATCGGAGAAGCTCCAGGACTTCGCCCTTCTCAAAGTGTTCGATGAAGTCGATGGCAAAGATCGCCTGGAACTTGGCGGTTGCCCGCGGAAGGTAATCAAAAGCATCAGCTGTCTCTGCATCAAGTCCCCGCTCCAGCGCAATCTGGACCTGCTCTTCTGATATGTCAATTCCCTTAGCCTTGGTGAAGCCTTCCTCCATGAGATACAGTAACAAGTTTCCCGGGCCGCACCCGACCTCAAGAATCGGCGCATCACGGTCGATCCTGGTTAGGAGTGGGCCATACTTGAGTCTGCACCATCCCAGATAGCTCTCGAGAGACCCGGGGACCATGGGCTTGTCCAGTCCCTTGAACCCAGTCACGTATCGCTTATACAGCTCACCCCTGATATCCTGCCCGTTCATTTCAGGAGAGCATAAGTGCCGTCGACGCCCTGTGCTCCGCAGGACGAGTTTCGTGTTTGCGATTGGTCCGCCTGATCTGGAATGACAGACACTTCCTTCAACTATTCGCCTCTTCCAGAAGAATTCTGACTATGCGCTCGCTAGCATGCCCGTCCCACAGGCGGGGAACCCTGCTGGACTTGTACAAGCCTTCCATGATCTCAGTGACAAGTGGAAACACTCTCTCCAGTTCCTGTCCAATCAAGGTATTGGTACCAATTTCCACCGTTATCGGTCGCTCTGTGCTATCTCTGAGGGTCAGGCAAGGAACTCCCAGAACTGTGGTTTCCTCTTGCACCCCCCCTGAATCTGTGAACACTGCTCTAGCACCTTCGAGGAGACTAAGGAACTCGATGTAACCCAGTGGATTACAGAAGGCAATGTCACCACGGTGCTTCCCCACATCGAGATGCGGCCTAGTGCGCGGATGAACGGGAAACACCAGTGGCAGCTGCTGGCTCACTCGGCCCAGCAGATCCAGGACTCGATTCAAGCGATCGAGTTGGTCGACATTGGAGGGCCGATGCAGTGTGACGACTCCATACCCATTCCTCGATAACCCGAACTGCCTCCACTGCTCGATTGCCCTGGCCGAATCCAGATGATGTTGCAGGCTGTCGATCATCACGTTGCCCACATGCTTAACCCTTTCCGGACTGTGGCCTTCCTTGAGCAGGTTCCTAACGCCTGATGGCTCACTTACAAAGCATAGATCTGCCAGAGAATCTGTCACGACTCTGTTGATCTCCTCAGGCATTGTTCTGTCAAACGATCTCAGGCCCGCCTCCACATGATCGACAGGGATGCCACGCTTGGCTGCCGCGATCGCGCATGCAAGTGTGGAAGTCACATCGCCAACCACTAGAACGCGATCGATTTTCTCGTCCAGACACAGGACGTCGAATCGACACATGATCTCGCCCGTCTGCTGCGCTGGCGTCCCTGAGCCGACCCCTAAGTCGTAAGCCGGCCGTGGGATAGAGAGCTGAGTGAAAAAGACCTCAGACAGACTCGGATCATAGTGCTGACCGGTATGTACCAGCATAGGCTCAAGCAATCCCAGGTGCCTGCTCAATTCCCGCAGAACAGGCGCGATTTTCACAAAGTTAGGGCGTGCACCCACAACACAAGCGATCTTGGTTCGCGACATCGTGATTCCCATCGTCAACCATCTAGGTCGCACAGGCCTTTGCTTGACGCATTGCATCAGCAAGCCGGCCGGTCAGTTCCCTGCGGTGCAGAGTCCGAAGGAAGTTTTCATTGGGCGTGAGTACAATCTCTCCATCAATCAGGGTCTCAAGCCGCGCAGCGGAGGTTTCCACATCATCCGGATTGAGGATCATTGCCATACCGCTTTTCCGGAGAATGTCCCTTTGTGCGCCCTCAGTCACGAAACCAAGAATCGGCTTTCGCGCGACAAAATACTCGAAGGTCTTGCCTGCTATGCTATAGTCATCTGCCCCGATCACCTTTGCAGATGTGATCAGCAGGCTATCACACTCCTTCTGAAACGCGAGGGCTTCTTCATGACTCAAGTATCCGTCATGATACACTAGATCCTGCAGGCCAAACTCCTGTATTTGCTCGTCCAGCCAACTCGGCTTGCAGCCTGCGAAGCGAATCTTCAGTTTATGCCTTAGGTCCGCTCGCCGCGTGACCAATCGTTCAACAGTGCGAAAGAAAAAGTACGGGGAACGATATAGCCAGTCCTCCTTGCGCGACGCGTACTGTAGCACCTGATGCAATCGCTTGCGCCACCAGGGACGAAGCATTGCTTTTCGAGCAGATGGGCTGTAGTAGAAGCTTCCCACATAACCGACCACGTGCCTGTCCGTTGCCCTACCTGGAGAGCTTGGTGATGACAACGACCAGTCACTGACCTCCGCATCATAGCCATTGGTGATTGTCACGATCCTCTCCTCACCAATGCTGGGATGCAGAGCCAGAAGGTCCTTGCGGGTCTGCTCCGAAGTACAGATTACTCGTGCCGCAGATTGCAAGCATCGACCCTCAAGCCTGACCGTCAAGCGATAGTGAGCCCACGTTGGGTAAGGAGCCGTCTGCCATTGCGACCACGCATCGCGGAAATCAAGCAGCAAGGGAAGTCCCAGCTCACGAGCAATCGTTGCCCATTGCGGTCCCATACCCATCGGCGGCAGAGATACATAAATCAGCTCCGGCCGATACCGTGCCATCACCCTGGGCAAGTGTTGCTCCAGGTATGGTTGCCACCATTTCGCCTGAGGCTCGACCAGAGAGAAGAAAAGGCGCAGCCATGCAGCAAGCTTGCCAGAGCGCGGTGTGTTCTCCGGCAGGCAAGGGACTCGCTCGATCACGAGATCCGTCGAGAGATCATGCAACAGGGTCTCGTCGATTGGGTTGGCTATGGCCTGCTGAAAGCTCGGAAGATCCGTTGTGAGCACTATGGGCTGAATGCCATAGGCCGGTAGGTACTTGGCAAAGCCTATCGAGCGGTGAACCCCTCCCCCTCCCAGCGGAGGGAACTCAAAAGCCACAAACAGCACCCTCATTCCGAGGACTCCTAGGTACTCCACGTCTGTTGGCAACAAGACCTGAATCTGATTTCAGTTCACAAGCATCGGACCGGCAGCATCTCTTCCGGTGCGCTGCCTCAAAGCAGGGTCTTGGCCCGCAAGACAGGCAGCTTTGGACCAATCTCCGATGGCATCCTCGGATAGCTTGAGTAGCCGTACAGCCCTGCTTTCGTTCCGATCAACCCGGCAAGATGTTCGACTGTGCACTCCTCCCGAGTCGCTCCTGAACAAGCGCAACTATCTCCAGCCAAGCTGGAAGCCGCAGGCCCACTGCGAAGGCACAATATGCGATCATACCAGTCGCGCTCAGTAACACCAGCTCCAGCCAGCCAGCCACGCGGTCAGACAACAGGAGCCCAAGACCAAACACGGCAAGACCCATGCTCACCGAGCCGAACAGGGGTCCCGCAACCTTCCCGAGGGCATCACTGAAGCTCATGCCAACAAGTCTGCCTGGAATGGCGATGTCCGGATACAGAAGGACAAGATTCGCGGCTGCATAGCATAGAGCGACCGTCTCTATGGTGCCCAAGACCAGGCCGAGTACGATTGCGGCCACCACAACAACGGTCCGAGCCACACCCCATCGAAGCATGCGGTCCGTTCGCCCTTGTGAAAGGTACAGCCATCCCGTGGGGTTGACCATGGCCTGAACGGCGCCCACCAGGGCGAGAATGCGCAACGTGGGAATCATGGGGGACCACTTCTCGCCAAAGACCACAAGCACGAACGGCTCAGCGACGACAAAAAGCCCAGCCATGAGGGGGAAAACCAACAGAGAAATCACACCTAATGCACGCAAGAAGATATCCTTGACCCGAGCCTGATCCTCCTTGATGGTGGATAGGGCCGCGAACATCACATTGGAGACAACGCTGATAATCTGCGTGATTGGCATCAACATCAGGCCGTAGGCCCGGCTGTAGTACCCCAGCGCGGCAGCTCCGAGAAACCTGCCGATGAGCATATTGTCCGCGTTCCGCGCCCAGTAGTTGACAAAGTTGAACCCAAGCAGATTGCTGGTGAAGCCCAATAGCTCCTTCAGCGAAGCCCAACTGAATCTGCGCCGCGGGCGCCAGCCGCTCAAAGCCAAATTGAGCACTGCGATGACAAAGTAACTCGCTAGGTACTGCGCCGCTAGGCTCCAGACACCGGCTCCCAGAAGAGCCATCGCTACGGCGATTAGGCCCGACGCGAGAGTGGCGACAAGGCTGATCCTGGCAATGGTCTGAAACTGCAGCCGCCGCTGCATCAATGCAGCAGGCACCAAACCCACGCTAATCAGGACAAAGACTGGAGAGAGCCCACGAGTCAACGACAATAGCACGGGTTCCTGGTAGAATCCGGCAAGGATTGGAGCGCTGGCAAACATGACCCCGGACAGGAAAAGCCCAGAAGCAAGATTGAACCAGAACACCGACTGGAGGTGGCGGTCAGATATGTGGCTATGTTGTATCACTGCCGATCCAAAGCCTGCATCAGCGAACATACCAATGAAACTGGTAAAGACCAAGATCATGCCAATGCTGCCGAAATCGTCAGGCAGGAGAAGCCGAGCCAGGATCACTGAGAGCGCGAACTGCACCGCTTGCTGCCCAATGCGGGCGACGGTGTTCCACATTACACCAGCAAGAACCTGATGCTTGAGGTTTGCACTCATGGTGCAGTCACCAGGGCTGGCGCCGGACTGCTCCCACCGCCCAGCCTCGATTCGACTCGCCATGCCGTGTTCCATACCATGTCACACTGCAAGTACAAAGCCTCGGGAGTTCGAAGGATGTCGCGAATCATCGAGAAAGGTCGTTGAGTAGTCATGACTCAAAAGCATCTTCTGAATGATGAACATGCTCTTGATGCTATGGACCTCGATCAGCAATTGAGGCTTGACAAGTGCCAGCAGTTCAGATCCTCCCTCCAAGACCTGGGCTTCAGCCCCTTCGACATCGATTTTCACCAGGCTTGGAGGCAGGAGTCCTTCGCCGAATAGGGAATCGAGGGTGCGAACGGGCACTAGAACCCGCTGCAGCTTGTCGTACGTTTTACGGTCGATCCTGTCTGATGGATACTGACCTTCCGTGTCGAGGTAGCCGATCGAACCCAAAAAGTGCGCTCGGCTCAGGCGGAACGGCAATTCGCCATCAAGGTTCGCAACTGCACACTCGTATAGCTCCACTCGTTGACTGAGATGCCGGTTCCTGGTCAAGTGCTGCCGGAATCGCTCTCCATTGTGGGGATTCGGTTCAAAGGCATATACTCGTCCACCGGGGCTAACAAAGGAGGCAAATACCATGGCATCGTATCCCACGTGAGCACCCACATCCCAGACCACCGCGCCCTTTTCTAGAGCACCGCGCTCCCCCAGTTCCTCAAACAAAAAGTCATCATAAACACCAGCGACCATTTCGCTGGAAGCACCATCCCGGGGATCCATGTACAACTCCAAACCCAGCAAAGGACCTGACTTGACCTGATGCCAACGAGGCCTCGCCTCAGTCGGGGCACTTGACAGAGTCAGTGCCGCCTTCCAAAGGGCGGCGGCTAGCAGCTGCCGAACCGATCCGATTCTCGCCTTCTCCATGCCCAGGCGGGTCATCCGTCGTCGCCCAGTCCGCGGAGAGGTTGGACTGAAGCAGGGTTGCCCACCAGCAGGCTGTCCTCCGGGCACGAAACGGTGACGACAGCTCGTGTCCCCACCACGCTTCGCGCTCCCAGTTGACACCCTTTCAGGACTGCAGCCTGCTTTCCCACCCACACATGATCTCCCAGCTCGACCGGAGCCGTGGCGGCATGCTGTCTGCCGCGCACCGTAAGATTCGGGTAGCCATGTTCGATCTCTTCCTTGCGCATCCGCCAGTCCAGCGAGTGTGTGTTGCTGTCATAGATATCCACAAAGTAGGAGATGAACACATAGTCGCCGATCCTCACACTCTCCTCACACCTGACCTCAGCACCATAGTTGACAAAGCTGTTGGAGCCAAGCCAGAACCACCCTTCCTGTACCGAAACCTCACCGCGAATGTTGGCGTTGGTGCCTAGCTGGGCGGTGCCATCTATCACGCGCAGGCCTGCACGGAAGGGTGCGACAGCCTGCACAAGACAATGCTCACCGATCTGTACCTGGCTGTGCTCATGGACGATCAGAGAAGCGCCATTGAGCAGCTTGAAATTGCGATCTATGTGAACCGTGCAGCTATCACCTATCATGATATTGCCATCTATGATCGCCCCGTCGCCAATGGAGAGCGTGGAACCCCTTCCCAAGGTCAACACCCCTCCTCTAATGTGACTCGCCCTGCCCAACCGTAGATGGCTCGTGGGATCCAGTTCCACGTAGGTCGCAAGCCGTATACGCGTCCCCTGGAACAGAATCCGAAGGTTATGTCTGAGATTGATCAGCCTGGTCAGGATGCGCTGGACACGCACGTCACTTTGGCCTCCCACAGTTCAATCTGTAGGGACTGAGAACAAGTACAACTCCCGAAAGCAACCTCTGCTCGTCTGGTGCGCCATCAGCCACACGGCGGCCGAGTCGGCACCAGCAGCCGGATTCCACGACCCTACCATGGATTGCGCCTGATCTGGTCGGCGCCCCCCACCTACATAGCTGTAGTTGTAGGGGTCCTGCACCCCAAACCAGGTCCTCCCCAGCGATAGGGATGCCTCTCCGATGGGGTATGCTCTCCCACCCTGGATGTACACCGCTTCCTCGCGCGGCAGCAAGGCAGCGCTGCTCTGCAAGCCAAACGACGTGCCGATCCGCCCAGCATCAAGACAAAGCCAGACCTCGCCGGGGGTCATCTCCTCCCAGACTAGAGCTGCCAGGTCCGAGCTGTACACAAACGCATGCCACCCCACCGGCCGCACACCGTCCGGCACCCTGTCCCACGCGAATGCCCCATTCGGCGCCTGGTTCAGTACCGTCTCTCGTACCGTCCGGTAGCCCGCCTGCTCCCCCTCTCCCTCCCGCACATAGAAGTCAACCTCCATGAAGGGTCCCGTCTCCAAGTCTTCCCCGCGGTAGTCAAAGCCGATCAGAGTACGCCCGTCGCCTAGTTCCAGCTCCAGGGCAACCTGCGGGACGGGCGCCTCAACGAGCCCCGGCGGGACGCCCACTTCCTGCCTGGATTCCTCCTCGTAGAATGCCAGCCAGTGCCCAATCTGCTCGTTCTCCGGGTCGAGTTGGTGCCAGGCCCTCAGTCCCTCCAGGCGAAGCTCGTCGAACCGGGGCAGGTGAGTCAGCGCCTCCCCTGACGGCATCACCACCAACGCGCGCCGATAGGCGTCCCATGCCTCCAGAGACCGCCTCCTCTGGATGAGACACTCCAGCAGGCCCAGTCCCAGGTAGGGACCGTGCACTCCGTAGGCGGCGTCCGCGCGCCGGTACAGCTCGTCCGCCCTATCCTGCTCCCCTGCAAACATCAGTTGCTGGGCAGCAAGGTAGAACAC
>JABAHP010000578.1_pt8 | contig 12231 bp, 14 predicted proteins | sample 7062081 | NCBI WGS metagenome assembly JABAHP01 (sample SAMN14534357, study PRJNA622989) | marine sediment metagenome | biome: marine biome [ENVO:00000428]; feature: marine pelagic biome [ENVO:01000023]; material: deep marine sediment [ENVO:00002113] | place: India: Gulf of Kutch | collected... | reverse complement strand
CTTTTTTGCTCGAGTCCCTGCACGCTGGTGAAATGGGCCTCGGCAATACCGTCGATCTCGATTTTAAAATTCAGGTTTACCCTGTGATCTTTTCTTTCAACCGGCATATATTATTCTTCCTGGGTTTCCATAGTTTTCTGCGACACCCTGACAATGATGAATTCGGCCGGACGCACTATCGCTACTCCCACTTCAATTATCAATTCGCCTCTATCGCGCACCTCCGGCGGATTGGTCTCCTCATCGACCTTGATATAAAACGCCTCCTCGACATTTTCTCCTTGAAGATACCCTTTTTTCCAGAGGCTCTTCAGGAAGAAAAAGACCACGCGTTTGACGCTTTCCCACAATTCAGGACGATTCGGCTCAAAGGTCACCCATTGTGTGCCCTGTTCGATTGACTCGGATATCATGTTGAATGTGCGCCGCACATTTATATATCTGAAGCCGGCATCGGAAGAGAGCGTACGAGCTCCCCAGACGCGAATTCCGCGTCCCGGAAAAGCCAGCACAGTGTTGATACCGTCTGGATTAAGGATCTCTGTATCGGCTTGCATGAGAGGATATTCAGTATCGACGATACCCTCGATCTCACGATTCGCAAATGAGTGATGGGTGCCCTCGGCAAGATCCATGGCCGCCATCATTCCAGCCACATAACCGGAAGGAGGCACCAGTTTCATGGGCAGCAATTGTTCCGATTGAAAGACCTTGGCCTTGAGCCAGGGATAGGCAACCGCCGCATAAGAGGTATCGAACTCTTCCCGCCAGCTCTGCACATTTTCTATCTCATATCCGGGCGGCGGATCAATCAGCAAAAAGCGGTATCTGGAATTCTCGACATAATCGATTGCCGCCCGCAAAACTGCACTCACTCCCTTTCTTCCACCGAAGCTGCTGCTGTCCTGATGAGTATGCAGGTCAGGCAGCGCAATTATACCTCCCTCATCGAGCTCATCTAAAAGGCGCATCCCATACCTTTTTCCGGACTTTTCGGAAAGGCCGAGGTAATCGTCCGGAATGATAGTCGAAATACCGTCTTTTCCGCCTTTCAAGCTCAGCTTGCCCGGTTTTGGAAAAACTTTTTTACCATCTCCGGCAGATTTCATCCTGATAAAACGAGACTCCTTATTTACGAAATCTACTACAAACCTCTTCGAATTAATGGCCGGTGATAGATTGCTGAGATTTTCCTTCTGGTCGCCATAGCGGATCTGCAAATCATACCTTATCGGGCTTATTTCAGTTCTTTCACCCGAGGGATAGCGTCTCCGCAAACCGGATTCAGCCAGTTCGATAGTCTGTCCTCGAATCCCTGCAATCTCCACATATTCAACATTGCCCCCGGATTTGATCTTGACTATATCCCCACTCACAAAATGCCTGGCATTGGCCAGCCGTATACTGCTGCTGGAACGCTCCAGATTCTGCTCGGCATAGGTTTTGATTTTCTGGCGTGAAGGCTGAATTTCCAGCGAGACTTTATTGCCCCAGCTGCCGCCTGATGAGGCACTCACCTCATAAAGGGATTTTTGTTCAAGCGATTTCAGATTACCTGAGGCGGTCTGGATTACCTCTTCATTGCGGCGTCGGTTGACATGGGCAACCCTGATGATATAGCATTCCCTGCCGCCATTCAGAAAGAAGCCATAAACGGCGTAGGGTAAATAGCTGCCGGGCAGGAAACTGCCGAAACTATTCTTGAAATCATTGAATGAGCTTATGCGCAATGGTTTCCCCACCGGACCTCGTTCGGTAAGTCCCAGGAAAACCGCACAGTCGGTCTTGACTATTTCGAGGTAGCGCTCGCCGCGGCTCTCTTTTTCAATATGTACGCCGGGTGCATAGTATTCAGGCATTAATGTTCTTCCATGAACTTCAATGCGGCCGAATCTTCACACGAAAAAACGGCCGTCTATCTCATCAATTTAAATAAATCAACCGTCTCTGTTTCGAAACCAGCCGGTGCTTCAAATACCGGGTCCGAAATCTTGTCAAAATTCATGTCGACCAGCACGGAATTGAATCTGATATTGAAAGCCATCGAGGGCACATCCATATTCTCAGACCACAATTCTACTTTGACATTGATAGCCATTTCGACATAAAGATACTGCCAGAGCTCGAGAGACTTGTCCAAATAAGTACCACTGATTCCAAATCTGCCAAGAATCTTTTTAAATATATCCCACACTTCAGGAGTTAGATATCTTTCTGTCATTTTGGCAATAGCATTCCGGTACTCATCATAGTTGGGAAAATCATCGGTTATCCATGATGACCCGCTCACACTGAACTTGATGTCCCCCGGCATCTGCGGCAGAGGCGGATTAGCGCTCCCGCTCAATGTAAACAGGACCTCATCGCAATCATAACCTGAAACCTTCTGGCTGTTGCCGGTCCTGGTCATCTCGGCCGAATCAATCATGACATATTGCGACGCTAAATCGAGGTAGTAATCCAGCGTATCCATCAACATCATGAAAGTGTCCGACGACAGGATCTGATCCAGCCCCGTCAAATCTATCAGTTTGCAGGTTGAATCGGTCCAGTTGCAGAAACGAATCAACTCGTTGAAGGTATTCATATAGGTGCTCGACCTGAAGGAAATGGCCGTATCTCCAACGTCTATCTCGCCTTCGGTGGCGGTAAAGACCTCGCTTCCGCGTATGCCCGTTATCTGGTCGATCTCAAATACTCGCAAAAAAGGTATTCCGGACACTGAGGATTTCATCTCGATCGTGATGTCAGCGTTGGCAGCGGGGCATGCAAAAATGCTGAATACAAGAATCAGGCATGCCGGATTTAATAGCTTTTTCATCTCTCATCCTGTTGTTGATTTTTATTATACATCTCTATCTAAAGCAAACCATTTTCAAATCCGGATATAAAAGAAGGTCCGATCCTGTAAAAAGCATTGCGGGCCTTCCGAAATCCTATCAAGATTTCAAATTCATCGTCCAGCACCTTATCAAACGAGATATCAAGGCAGCTTGTTTCAAACTTCATAATCCAGGATCTGCTTTCAGGCCCGCCCTGACTGACTGTCTGTCAGGCCCCCGCCACGAGAAGCCAAACCGTAATCTCCTTTTTCGTTTTCGCAGACATCGAAATTCCCCGCCGAAAAGAGAATTTTAATATATAATGTACTACTGTCACATACCGGGAAATCCCATTCCTCCACCCGAGAAATCGAAATCGGGCTCAACCTGCTCCATATCTTCCGGGATCTTGAACTCGGAATCAGGAATATTTTCTTTCGAGGTCTCCAGCAGCTCAGTATTAATGGTCATATTCATCGGCATATTGGGAATGTCCATTTTAACAGTGAACATGCCTTCAAGAGGAATATAGGCGGTGAACTTCATAACCTCATCCATTGTAGCCTGGTCGATTCCGAAAGTCTCCATAAAGGGCATCATGCCGGAAAAACCGCCGCTTGAACCAGTCATCAGAAGGCTCGAGGCTTCCCCGACCATTTCGGCATAGGTTTTATGTTCAGCAAAGTCCTTTGTGCCCCACATGCTTCCATTCATCTTGACATTAAGCGGTGTCGGCTCGGGACCCATCATCTGAACCATCATGCTAATATGCATATTCATTGACATTTCATTGGCCTTGAGGCCCTGGATCTCCCTGGTGCTGTCAGTAATTTTAGCCTCCATAGTATCTACAGTCATATTTTCCATTAAACTGTCCGCCTTGCCGCCCAGAGTTCTAATCATGGTGGCCATTGAATCAATCATTTTTTCATCCAGAATGGAATATGTACCCTCGTTATTGTTTATGATAACCAGTTCCTTACCACCATTGCGAAAGATCATTTTAGTAGAATTGCCGCCTTTTGGGCCCTGTCCCATTGAAGACATCTCCATCGTATATGCAATCGCTACTTTATCACCCTTTATAAAATATGCAGTCTCTGATGTCATGCCTCCCATACCCATGATTCCCGATGTCGTGGTCTTGGTCTTTGCAGTGAAATCTGCTGAAACAACACTGCAAAGAAAAACGATAATCAATACGGCCAGAACAAGGGCCTTAAAAAATCTCACATCAACCTCCTCCTGAAGGATTAATTAGAATTGAGTTCTCCGGCTTCAACAAGAAGCCGGAGAATGATAATTTCCTACACCGCTCTTTCGAGCCTTTCAACCGCAATTTCGATTTCCTCGACGGCGGTGGATGAATTGCGCCCATCCAGGTCGAAACCGCGCCATTTGCAGGGCCAGCCCTCGAAGAAATTGTAGCGCATAATTTCGTTTCCGGAATCATCACAGACTATCACACTGCCGCTTTTTCTTTCCACCCGGCCTTCCATCACAGCCTTGCGCCAATGCCACAGTTCCTCAGTATTAACATAACCGCGCTTCAGGATTATATTGGAATAGCGCGTTTGCCCGGGACGTTTGCGCAGTGTAAGATCATCACCGTCCTGGTACTCTATAACCTCGGTTTCCGAATCCAGGCCATCCACGGCCTTGAAGGCTGCCTGAGTAACACCATCGATCTCTATCTTGAAATTATATGCGCCGATATGGTCATGTTTCCTTCTATTCGGCATAATTTCCTCCTGTATTAAATACTGACCGGCATTCCCTGCCGGATTATATATTATTCATTAATAGATGACCCGGACTGCCACTGAGAAATCCGGAAGATTACAAATTCGGCCGGCTTCACCGGGGCCATGCCGATCTCGATCACTACCATGCCGGCATCGACCACCTCCGGCGGATTAGTCTCCTCATCACACTTGACATAAAAGGCCTGTTCCGGTGTCTGTCCGAAGAGAGCGCCATCGTTCCAAACCCTCAGCAGAAAGGCTGTAATATTGCGCTTGATGCGTTTCCAGAGAGTATGATCGTTGGGCTCGAAGACCACCCACTGGGTGCCGTTCTTGATAGATTCTTCCACCATGATAAAGAGGCGGCGAACATTGACATATCTCCATGAGGGATCGGATGATACAGTACGCGCGCCCCAGACACGGATTCCCCGGTCACGGAAGGCCCGGATGCAGTTGATTCCGCGCGGATTGAGTATATCCTGCTCGCCCTTGGAAATGTTGTATTTCAAACCCAGAGCTCCCCTGACCACCTCGTTGGCGGGAGCTTTGTGCACGCCGCGGCTGTTGTCGCTGCGGGCATATATTCCGGCCATATGACCCGAGGGAGGAACATAGACATTTTTGTCCTTGGCGGGATCATAAACCTCAATCCAGGGGAAATAAAAGGCGGCATACTGAGAATCACGTGGCTTCTTAATTTTGTCCACTCCGCCTTTCTCAATAGTCTCCTCCGAGTCAAGAACGGCAAAACGGTTCATTTTCTCGCAGTGCGAGATAACCGCATCCTGGATTGCCGGATCGGTCATACCCGGCGCGGCGACAATCGCTATTTCATCGATATCCTCGAAAGTAACCAGCCCGGTCTTATTACCGGGACCGCCGTCTTTCCCTATAAACAGCGCCGGCGAGGGACCGCCCTTGGATGCAGGTGAAGGCGGAGGAGATGATTTTTTCTCTTCTTCCTCTTTCTTCGGCGGTGGCGGAGGAGGAGCGCCTTCCATACCGACATTGGTCACAAAGCAGCGGGCACCGCCGTTATTGAAAAAACCGTAGGCTGCATGCGCCAGGTGGGGGCTGTCCGCAAATTCGCCGAATGTCCTTGTAAACTGGCCCCAGTTTGTTATCAGGGTTGCCTCATTCACCGGCCCTTTCTTGGACTGCCCGATAAATCCGGCCGTCGAGGTCCCCACCGCCTCGAGCGGCTTTGTTCCCTTGTCAACCTCTTCAACATATACGCCCGGAGATAAATATTCCGGCATAAAAACCTCCATGTTTTGAAAAAGGTATTCAGTTTATATCAATTTCTATTCCTTCTGACGTATATCCAGAACTCTCTCCTCAACCCTGCGGAACTTCCTCTGACGCTCCGATTCCATGCGCACAGTGATTTCGTAGAATGCCGCCGGACGCATCGCTTCCTGTAGCGAAGACCAGAATCTGACCTGCTCTTCACGGCTTATCGGCAGCATTCTCAAGCCTATCCTGTCCGAGGGATGTCTGGCAAGCTCCTTAAGATCACCAAGTTTGGAAAGTTCGGAATTATCATAAAGTGTTAGGATACAGCGTCCCAGAATCTTATGCTCCATATCCGGATCCTCTGCGTAGGCGCAGAGAAGGTAATTGAGATCCAGCTTGATCGGCGCCTCCCGCAAAAATTCATAGGTGTTGCCGTCAGCATCCTTATCCCTCACCTGATATGGATCGCGCTCCTTGAGCTCCTGATTCTCGCTGATACCATATAAATAAAAAAGACCGCATGGCATCTTATCGGCAAGCTTCTGAGCATTCGGCTGCCGATTCAGGCATTCCACCCCTTTGATATTGTTCCGTTTTAAATCATCCTTGAGCAGCTTCAAAACGGAAGTAGTCACTGATTGAATGATGTTATAGTTCATCCTCGAGTATGGAGTGGTCCCATTTCAAAGACTGAATTTTTCTTGACTATCTCGGATCGCAATTGACGGTTCATAATAACAAAGAACATATGTTCCATCAATAAAAAACATTATAAAAGAGCGACAAAATCCGATTTAAATACACTCATATTTTCGGTATTTTTGAATGTGTTTCATCGCGGCATTCTTTACTAAAAACATATAATAGAAAACCCGCCCAAATTCAATACTTGGACGGGCCATTTTCATTTTTGAGATAATTGTGTATGATAATTCTCTTAGAAAGACCGAAATTCCGTGACCGGAACCTGTTTATATTCTTCACTCTCAGGGGCGGTGAAATGTCCTTTTTCAAACTGCCCGGTTGAGTGTTCGATCAGCTTAATCTTTGTCTCAAAGACATTTCCGCCTGTAGCCGAGGGCAGCTGGGCCACAAACGCGGCTTCCACCGGAACACCATTTAAGGCATCTACCAGACGGGTGAGATTATATTTGTCCACATCAAGACGGGCAAGAATATCGAAAAACCCACCGGAGCTGTAATTTGAGCCCCTGAAATACTTCTGTGCATATGAATTATAATTGTGATAGAGTTCGCCATTAGGGATATCATTGGTAACCCACATTGTGCCCTCGAAATAATGCTTCACCTTGGCCTCACCCACTCCGGTGCTGGAAGACATATCCAGCTTGAAGTATATCTCTTCGCACTTAAGGCCATCTATTTCCTTGGTCTTGCCTGTGAGCTTGATCTCCATCTGCGGGCCTTTGGCATCGGCAACAGTGTCAATCACTTCAAAGTCTGAGGGCTGAAATCCCTTCTCCGCATAGGTATTGGTCTTGGGATTAATGTAAATCTGCTTTTTCTCATCCATGTTTGTGATCGTAATCACGACAACATCGGAAACGACCGAGTCATTCATCGTGATCTTCGAGGATCTTGTTGAACGAGAAAGACTTTCTCCCTGGATGTCCTGTGCATTATAGACCACGATAGCACCGAAAAGCGGTAGTCCGGTGGTGGTAATCTCGTGTTTTACATGCAGAGACTTGCTCTTTCCCTGATCCTGCGCTATTATTGGACTTGCGGCAACAAGGAAGATGCTTAATGCCAGTAATACTGCAGCTAACTTTTTAGCTTTAACAAAATTCATTTGAGAGACTCCCTATGTTTTAATGGATAATTATTAATATACTTTTCAATGCATAATGATTCTTCTCAATTTGACCGAAATTGGCAATTTTTTTATATTTCTTATACAATTTACGCCTCACGAAGATTGAAATGAGTTAAAATTATTTATTCCGGCACGAATCGCCGTCAATTTGCATAATTTAGCCTATTATATCCCTATAGCGGGATTATATTCCGCAGGTCTTTCGAAGTACGTGCCGGGCAGACGTTTCTTCTCAAAATTAGTAATTCTCATCCTTACGGTTACAGAGGCTTTCCTGCCAAGGGAAAACATCTTGACCGTTAAATCGGCCTCAGCCGCCAGGCCGTCGAGCGACACCAATACCTCCCTGATTTCATCCCTTGGAATTCCCAGCCGCTGCAGAACGCGCCATATTCCCAGGCCATCAAAATCAGGATCACTAAGCAAACCTGCTAACATATTGTAATAAGCTGTTTTAATATCGCCAATCTCATCATCACTATATATCCACAGCTCCCCGTTAAGTCTGGGTAACGAATCCGCTGCTTTAGACGACAATTGTGAATTCACCTCAGATCTGACAATCACCCTGCGACATTCCTGCAGGGGCGGAATATTCCGCTTTTCTTCTGTGCGCGAGAGACTTATCTGGATTGGATTAGATCTTTCAGAAACTCCTCCATCATCCGCTTCCTCTTCTTTGGCAACATCATAAAAACTGACCGTAAAACTGGAATCCTCCCGATTTAAAAAGGTCTGGCTTCCCTCTTCAAAGTCAATTATAGAGGTCCGCTCAAGTTTACGAGTTTCCCCTTTGACAGGGACTTCGGTTATGCTGGTATAGTTCAAGGCGTTAGCAGTGATAGCCAGCTCGACAAGCTCGGTCTGTGGTTCAACCAGCGGAATATTGCTGATGGAAATCTCGTAATTCAGGATTATTGCAGCCACTGTTTCCGATTCATCCCCCGTGGGGCTTCCGCCAGCATCATCTTCCTGGGAACCGCCGCATCCCAGGATTAAAAAAGGAACTGCAAATACTAATAGCTTGCTTAATTGCATAAGGAACCAGTCATGTTGCTTTTCTTAATACATCCGGAACTCGGATAAACTAACCTCCTGATATCCGGCCGGAACTGCCAGAAGCGACTCGTCTATATCGGCCGTGGAATAATCTTCCAGGTTCATTGTCATGCCATAGGTGATGGTCTCCTTCGGGGTAGGCATAGTGATTTTGAATTCGGCCTGAACCGGAACACCGGTCATAGCCTCATTAACACTCTCGAACCACCCCTGATTGAGATTCACGGACGCTGCAATTCCGAAGAACATGGCATTACCGGCAATATCATTCTTAAATCTCACCATGGCCTCATCATTAAAATCCATATAAACATCATCATTTTCTATCGATTTGCTGAGCCACATCTGTCCCTGCATGCTGCTGCGGTAATCCGCATTTTCTCCGGTACCTCCCAGTACCAGATCAAATTCAATCGGTACGCACTCTCCAAAAGGAGGAATTGGCTCTGCTTGATCTTCCATGCGCCTGACNNCTCGGCAAAACTCATCCTGACATAGGTAGAATCGCTGTCGTTCACGTAGTAGATATTGCCCTCGTTGAGATTTATAATGTACACTGTCAATATTTCCTGTGCTTCCCCGGCGATACTTATCGATGTACTCATCTGCGAGCGCATCACGTCATCAGAAAACATCTGAGTCTGCTTGACACTGACAGGCCCGACCGCAGGTAAGTCGTTAATAGCAATAACACTATTTAATGTCAGATCATCGCCCTCCTGGGAAGCCTCTTCCTGTCCGCAGGCGAATAACACCGATAATAACAGAAGACTCAATCCTAATTTTCTCAAAATTCCACCTTCCTGTGATTATAAAAACTAATATTCTTCCTTCCCTTTATTTATCTTTCGGTTGATATCTGAAATCTCCTCTATAAAATGATGCCTGGTAAAATGATCCAGTTCCATTATCTCGTCAAGACTCCAATGAAAATGATATGCGACATAAGCTACCTCCCGGACCAGGTCGTCCCGGGGGTAGCTCACTATTTTCCCAGGCTACCCATATCAACTTCGTATTGATGCCCGCAAGCAGGACATGTTGCGGGAATAACCGATGTTCCCTCCTCGTTGATTTTGCGATAAAAATCCTGTAAATATGAAAGATCGGCCGAAAACAGGTTCTCGATAACCCCGGGATTGATATCCGACAGATTTCCCAGCTTTGTTATAACACGCGAGAGAATAATTATTACCAGGTATGCGCGGTTCTGCTGGACACGATAATCGGACAACGGGGCTATTTCATCCTTGGCATTTGCGAGGCGCATGATTCCCTTTTTGTGCACATTGCCATCCTTATCGACATATCCCTTGGGAAGAGTGAACTCAAACTCAGTCTGGAACACGCCGGAGGCGCTTTGTTTTGTGCTGTAATTTGGTTCAGCCATGCTTATCTCCTTCTAAATATGCGGTGAGTATTCGAGGGTAAGTACATAAAAATTTTTGTGAAAGTCCTGTTAAATTTATACTATTCAGATTCATAGCGGATAATTCAGATACTTCTAAGGCCCGCGCGAACATAACGCCAGGGCCTATACAATACCATTGCTCGACCCCCTAATAAATCCCATAAGTTTTTAAAAATCAAGCGAAAAATCCCCCTTCACAAATCAATATTAGCCAGGCTGAATCTCATTATGGTTGAAATATTATTTGACATTGGAAAGCACAAAGATTAATAACTATTGATGCCAGAATTCTTAAGATAGGCACCCGGGAATAATTTTACAGATGGAATGTATTGTTGGTGACTGCTGTTTCCGGAAGATAAAGAGAAAGGAAAGACTATGCGGCGCAAAATATTAATCATGTCGATTGCGCTCATCTGCCTGATGGTTTCTGTGCTTTCTGCGCAGAAGAACCATTACCGCAAGGCAGACCATGCCCTTCGGGCAGTTTACGAGGAAATAACAGGAGTCTCGCTGGAGGAAGCGATTGATCAGTTGATTGCCGAGAAGCGCGAGGGGCGCATGGCCGACGGCAATGTGATTGTCCGTTTCAACGGCGGCGGAACCAGGAATAAGCTTTATATCGGCCGAGAGAATACCCTGGAGTTTCTGGTAGAAAATGACTACAATATCCAGGCCGCCAGCCTGGGATTCGAGTTCTCCTGTACCGGCGGTCCCGGCAGTTTCAGCTGGGTTCATGGCTATGGTACACATCCCGCCGGCGATCCTGTACTGCAAACGCATTTCGAGCCATTCGTTTTTTATCCCTGGGGAACGCAGGTTGATGTATCAAAGGAGCCGGATACCATCCTTTTTGGAGGAGCAGGCTATAATTATTCCCAGACGATTGATATCCACACCACTCCCGTGGTATTGTATTCGATGCAGATTGAATTGCCGGATGATCCCGGCCTGGTAGGAGATTCATTCTATATCGACAATATCTACGTTCCTCCTGCCGGCGACTGGTTATTTCAGGAATATCCCCCCGGAAGCCCTACCGGTTATGCTCCGGATTTCCAATGGATGCCCAATGCCAGCATACATAATCCTACTGCTCCGCCCGTTGCCTTCGAGATAGCCGAACCCAAATGCGAGTTTGCGGGCAAATCCACAAATCCAAATATTGTTTATATCCCAAATGATTCTGTGAATCCCCCGGTGAATTTGGATGAGATTGATATTTATCCAGGAAAAGATGGGAGACAAATTGTACCTGTGAGAATTGGTTTTGAAGGCAACATAAATAATTTAAAGCAATATGGTATAGGTACGAAATTTATTTCCAAAGGCTTGGTAGCATCAATTATATATATTGATTTGCTGCCACAACTTTGCCAAGTCAAGGAAGTATATTATATAATGCCAGCACCAAAGGCTTCTCCTGAATTAAATTATAGCGCGGACGATATCAATTGCAGGTATTCCTTAATTCAAGATAGTCTTGGAGTCAGTGGCGATAGTGTGATTATTGGAATAATTGATTCTGGATTAGATTGGCTTCATGAAGATTTCATTGACTCCAATGGTTATAGCAGGATAAGATATTTCTGGGATCAGATCGAGCAAACACGCATCCCACTTGTTTAATTCCTGCCTCAAATCACATTTTGTCTTGCGCAACAGTCTCAACATCATTTAAATATATATATATGGAGAATAAGCCATCATCGGAAAAATACGTATACCTGAATCCCAGAATAGCCTCAATCGAGCTGACACTTCCGTCCCATCTGGAGAAATATTCGGAGGAATTACGGGATAGGATTCATGAGAAGTTCTCGTTCGAGATGATGGATCAGGAACTGGAAGATAGAATCCAGGAATTTATCGAGGACTTTCTCATGTCAAAAGGTGAATTCTAACCACCGCAAAACGGGTTTAAAGCTGATGTTTGGAATGGAAAGAAGAGGTGATTTCCTGAGTTCCCTGGTCTCCTCGGGAGCCGGCGAATTCGCACAACGGATTGAGCAGAATGTCGGCCGTATTACTAATGCCCCGACACTGGATAATATAAACCTGCCCGAGACAGCCGAATCATTGGTAAATTCCGTTCCTGAGATGATCCTGCCCGAAGAC
>JABAHP010004231.1_pt1 | contig 12233 bp, 8 predicted proteins | sample 7062081 | NCBI WGS metagenome assembly JABAHP01 (sample SAMN14534357, study PRJNA622989) | marine sediment metagenome | biome: marine biome [ENVO:00000428]; feature: marine pelagic biome [ENVO:01000023]; material: deep marine sediment [ENVO:00002113] | place: India: Gulf of Kutch | collected... | reverse complement strand
CCTTTCAAAAGTTGAATATTTCCCGGTGTTCACTCTGCGCACCGATACCATCTCGTGTATTTTAATGAAAACCGCATTATATTGTCGCATATGTCACCCTAACTCCTTATTTAATGGGTAAAATGATATATAGTGACATCTGATAGTCAAGGAGAAAATGACGTTTTATATATCTCAAGCCCGTTTGTTAAAAAAAATTTATATGACACAATTCAAAACGGGAGAGGCATTATACGAGCGTAATGTTCATCTGAGGATTACATTGGAAGATTCTGTGAACTGGCATAGGCCGGGTACGGGACGGCTCAAAAGGGTGGTCTTATATTAATTTAATATATATTTTTCCGCTGAGGTTCAACTAACCTAATCCCTGATAAGCTATGGAGTTTCCCAGAAGTTGTAATTCCCGCTGGGACACTCCGGTACAAATGTCTCTGTTTTATTGAAGTACTGCCTGAAAGTATTCAGGTCAGGAATCGCAACACGGAACGGACCGGTCTTAACATGGTCGAAGTCGGCACAAATACATTCTGGAACCAACAGTGCATCGATTACGTTGAAGCAAGGTCTGAAGAGATTCAGGTCAGGAATAGCGACCCAGAATGGACCTGTCTTGATGCCGTCTGCATCACCGCGGCACTGCCTCCGATAGCACCAGCACTTGGGCTTGCACCACGCGACCCAGTCCGCGTACTCGGGAGCAGAGCACTTCAAGCATTCATTTCTGTATAACACGCGTATGTTGTCTATGTCAGCATTCATATCCAGGCCACCATTTCGGCCCACGAATTCGACACGATTTTCGTATGGTTCGTATGGATGATTGGAATCACCTATCTTCAAGTCACGGACGATGGTCAGATGGTCGCCGTGGTTGGGATCGTAAACGTCCGGTGTCAACGTAATCGTCAGGAGCGCGCTGTTTGCCTCAGCCGGGCATAGTTCAATGCTGGCACGATGAAAGACGCCGCTATCGAGATTGACATTGAGTATAATTGGCTTGTCGTCGGGGTAATATTTATCGTCCCAGGAGACCCATATCTTGTCTTTCGCTTTGTCAACACGATCGTACGGGTCGTTCACGTCAAAACCGACAGCAAATGTTCGAGGCAGGGCGGGTCTTTCAGCGAAAAACATGTGGTCACTGTATGTCGAACAGCCGCTCGTATGGTTTAGAGATGTTGGCAAGAGCACGACTCCAAAACCGTCGGCATCGTTTTGGTCATCAGGGCCACGGAGTCTGAAATCAAACTCCACCACAATCTGCGGAAACGCGCCGGGTGCCGTCAGACCGAAGGCGGCTGAAACGAAGTGGGTTCGGCCGGTGTCGTCATACAGCAGCCTAAGAAATTTGCCCTCGGAGTCTGCATCGCCAGGCTGGATATTCGGATCAGGTGCCCCGGACTGCCAATGCTTCCTAACACAAAACGGATGAACCTGTGGGTCAAATGTCTCGAAGAAAACGGCATCGTTGTTGAGAGGAACCTCACAATTTACTGCAAAAGGATTCATCTTAAGCTCAGCAAAGATGAACCATGAAGTCGCTGCCACACTGCCGTATGGCCAATGTTGTGGAAATACCGCCGGCATCTCAGCGCCGTTGGAAAGGGCTGTCATCGTATCGCTGCCTGTAAATCCCATATCGTCAACATAAATGATTGTACCGGGACTATTCTCTACAACCCCACCGAACTCCAGACCTACATGCACGAGTTTACTAAGGTCCACCTCTGTGCTAATCCCGTCCAACTCAACGGCATGCTTGTTCCATGCAGTTCCCAGAGTTGGCGGATTCGGAGGAACATTGACATCGGGATCATAATCCGAACTGTTAGCATCTCGGAATAGTACTTTTATATTTGCACCAAGCGGTTCATCCGTCCTTGCCCAAAAGACAAACTTCTCGTATGCGCTTACATCCCTGGCTGTGACCTGATTGCTGTCCACCATCGGACCAAGGTCTAATCCAAGGCTGGCCCAGCCTTTATCTTGTGATACACACATGTCAGTGGCATTGACTAATCGGAATGACTGCCAGCAGCTATGAACATTATTGCCGTCATAACCTGGTTTGTCCGGTTCGTAGTACCAGCTATATGGCTCGTTAAACTCGGCTTTTACGATATTGGGCCAGCAAGGTTCGCCGTCTCCGTAGACTCCAAGCTGGCCGTAAAGGCAGTGAGGGTGGGCCTCGAAATGGGCCAGTATGATGTCACAAGGATCGAAATGCTGATTCACCTCCGTGCAGCTAATCCCGACCGAATACGGAATCGAACCATTTGGATCCTGGAGATAACGCAGGGAATTTTGCATCAATGCCTTATTTGTATTGTTGTGGCAGGCTGCATCTGCAGCCAGGATGTACCCGGCTGTGCCCTCTGCCCAAAAGCTGTCGGTTGCACGTTCTCCTAACGTTACCTTGGCGAATCCAACGAGATTACAGTCCTCGTGGTTCACTTCACACAAATACTGATCAATCCACGGCAGTCCGTTATGTATCAAATCCGCTATATTAGGATCATTGCCATCGCAATTGGCCAAGACTTGTAAAGCCAGCAACGTCCAGGTCTGGCTGTCGAGAAGTTCGGGAAAGTCACTGACGGCGAATGTGTTATTGTCTCTGTATCCGACATTATGGCAACTAAGGTTAGGATCCCACATTTCTCGGTCCAACCACTCGGCGATCTTGATCGCCGCGAGCCGATAATCTGCTACGTTTGTGGCTTTAGCCAATCCAAGTAGAAACGCGATAGCATCAGCGTTATGTTCGGTACTCGTCCAGTTAAAAGGGGCGCCATTTGCGTCATATCCCCCCGGGATCGAACCGGCAGCACTTCCTTCTTGTACTTGCATTTCGAGAATGAAATTGGCCACGTCCTGGGCAGCAGACAGATACTCGTTATCCCCACAGACTTCGTGTAGCTTTAACAAAGCCAAACCCATCCAAGCATTGGGACCGACCGCGATAGACTTTGCAACCTCCTCACCACTGACCGAGTCGTAACCGTCAACCCAAACGTGATTCGGATCTTGATCTGTGCCGCGCCGGATTGCTATCATACCATCAGCGCATTGTCTTGCTGTGTTCGGGTCGCCGGAAGCAAGGAGTGCTATTATGCCCGCCCCCTGATCATATGTCCAGGCCATGCAGTCGCCTGGCATATCGTAGCTACGGAGTAGACCGGTCCCTTTATTTTGTTGGCCTCGCAACCATTCACCCGCTTTTTCGACACACGACAAACTATGTGCTAACACTTTCCGGCCGGATGTCTCTTGAAGGCTGACCATCGGCTGGCTTTGCACAGGTCCCTGGTAGTCTATCTCCGTTGAGACGGAATTGTCGTGGCCCAAAAGCAATTGAAACAAAACAACGAAGATAAATCCCCAAAAGTGTTTCATTTTTCGCCCTTTCAAAAATGGTTAATATTTATCGATGTACTCCTGTTAATTTTAGAAAAATCCTCACTGCTGCCATATTCCATTGGTGCTGCTTCTATTTATATGCCGTTTATCACCTGGAAAATGTTGATTATTTTTTTGAAAAAAATTTCGTTTTCTACACAAGCGGAAACCACTGTTTTTGTCAATTGCGCAAAGTACCTTATTTCAGATATTTTTTTGCAAGAATTGCGTTTTTAAAGCTAATTTCAAGGCAGATACGTGAAAAAAGGCTATCTTAATTCCTCAACACGAGAACAGCGATTCTTTGAGTTTAAAACATCTCTGAGGACTACTGTGGGAGATTCTGTAGGATAACAAAGAGCGCGTGCGGTACAGTCTCAAAGGGCGGTCGGTATGGTATGAATATATCAGCCTTGCGCTCACACAACAGCTCTGTATTTAGCAGAGGCTCATTCCAACGGCCGGCCGGTCGGGCAGTAGCACAACCACTTTTCAACAATACGCTCTTTGTAATATCAAACTAATCGTAAACCCATATACGGATGCGAATGTATTCTGCACTATTATTATGCAACTCGCGGTGCACTCTGATTTGCGAGGTAGTTAGCTGATCCCAATTGGCCCCGTAAAAGCTAAGACCGGAGCGATCTCCTCCAAGGCCCATATTGTTTATCCCCCACCCATGCAAGTCTTTCAATTGCATGTCAACAACATAGTTATTAACATTGCCGCCAAGTGAGTGCGTAAAGGTACGGGTTGGACTCTCCTCAAAGGATTGCCAGCCGCTGTCATAATCAGGACGTGGAAAACCACGGTAGTTTTTGACCCGATTACCCGATACGTCGACGTTCCCTGCGATATCCAGTTTTTCACTTGGACTGGTCGTGCCAATGCCGACATTGCCGGCTCCTGCAGGCGCATACAGGCGACCGTTATTGATCGAGATATTGTCCAAAACCGTCCCGTTGCCATGAGTGTGGCTGTCGTTAACGACAGAGGGACTGGGATAAGTTCCCGAAAGATCGCCTCCGGCCGGACCTGATGGAGGCAGCGTCGTTAGCGGCGTATGGTGTGCATTCACGCTGGCGGCATGGGCCGAGAGGTCCACCCCATCGATAGTCCCATTCACTCCGATATTTCCGGCCACATCCAATTTGGCGGCCGGACTCATCATACCGATGCCAACATTACCATCAGCATCAATGCGAACGTGTTCTGTGCTGTTAGTGCGAAATGCCATGTACCCATTCTGATGATTGTTGATCTCGAAATTAACGGGTTTCCCGGGGCCTTCATGCGCTGAATGAATTTCTGCGAGTGCTGTTCCATCCCCATCTCTAAAATGGATTACAGGATCTCTGTTTCCACTCGCCTGATAAGCCTCCAGTATTAACTGGCCGTTGGGATATGAAGTATCGACACCTTTCACCCGAAGAGTACCCTCAGATCCCTGGACGTCTAAATCATATTCCGGATTGTCTGTCCCGATTCCGACGTTTTTGTTACTGCCTACAAATATCCCCCGCGTTTGCAGCGCGTATGGCACGGCTGTTACTTCATGTCGAGGGTTCAGCATAACAAAATCGTTAGAATCAGTACTGTCTCCAGGCCGCACGCCAACCTCCAGCCAGCGGGCATTTCCGTCGAACACTTCGCTGCCGAAATCCAGTTCCGTTGTGAAATAGCCATCAATGACATCAAGGTCATTCACTTCAATCGTGCCTCCCTGCTGGGTTCCTGCGCATGGATCATCGAAGAGCCTAAACTCAAAGTCATATAAACCGTCCGCAGGATCGTTGGCATCCATAAGACGTCCCTGGTAGGTCCAGGCCGTACCCATCGGTNNGTCCAGGCCGTACCCATCGGCGCTGCATTGCCGACACTCACCTCACATACCATCAGTCCTAAAACCAAAAATGTGAGCGTTATTACGTTTTTCATCTTCTTATCCTTTCAAAAATGGTTTGAATTTGACGGCGCACAATATGCGCACCAATACCTTCTCGTGGAATTGAACGAAATCCTCATTATGGTGTCGCATCTGTCACTCTGCCTCCTGAATTTAATCGGTTTGATAATACAACATTATCAAGCCAAAAGTCAAGAAGAAATTATGACGGCACAACAGCCCGTTCCTGCTCAACGGATAGCCTTTACGGCTATCCCGACATGAAATAAGGCTTTCTGACACTCCCCCAATCGGCGATTCTTTGAGTTTAAAATACCTCTGAGGAACTCTATGTAAGACTCTATGAGCAGGAATGATATGTATTAAAATGCCCCTGTCCGGCAGAGGGAGAGGAGAAAGCGAGATAACGGAGCAGGGGCTTAAATGAGATATATCAGGAACACAGGAGAAAAATCCTGCTCAGAAATGACTACCTCAAACTTTCATGTAAATCGCTTTTTGTTGCCGGTTCCACTCGCTTCAGGAGCAAGAATTCTAATATACTCTTTTTCATACTCGAATCCTGCGCAAAAAACTTTGCCGGCCTTAATAGCTCTTAGTATAGGGAGTGGCTCATTCTCATTTGCATCAACCAAAATATATGCATCTGCTATTTCGCTGGGTTTATGCGCATCGTCGGTAACAACAACAGGCTTCTTAAATTTTCCTTCAATAAACGCATGAACATATTCATCTTTTAATTTACCCTTACGAGTTATCTCAACAGCATCTAATTTTAATTTTGGGTCTGAAAGCTTCTCATTTATCTCATCAACAGACAGGCCATATGGTTCTTGAGGATGAGCCAAAATCCTAAGAATTTCTTCTGGTTCATCAACCGAGGGACATCTTAGTGCAATAACATGACTCTTGGTTAATGGACAATCTGATAACTCATTTCCAATTATTAGCGTCATCTCGCCCTTGTATTTCATCTTATCCGTGGAATCTTCTATCCCATCCCACCAATTATTATGGTCGGATAGACAAAGAAAATCATATTTAAGTTTATAATAAACTTCGATAATTTTTCTCGTATCCTGATAGCTCGGATCCCACTTATGACAAGGGGATTTTGTTGTATGAGTGTGCAAATTTCCTTTAAGTAACATTGTTGGCTCTCCAATTCTTCTTTAGTATCTTTTACTCTTTCTGCCATTCTGTAGAATATGTTAAATCCTCTCTACAGGTTTAAAATCAGAAAATCTGAGGCTGTCTATCGGCTTTTGTATCTCAAATCTCGGAATCCCTCCTAAGAAAGCGCTCAAACGATTGAATGTTGAGACCGGCCCCATCACTAAGTCGCACAATGAGAGTGCATAAAAATCTCCCAAAGTAGTCCCCGGACCACGAATCCAATTCATTCCTGAAAATGCGCTATCGGGAATGTACTCATCAGAGCAAACCAGGAATACAAAACTTGATTCGCTTGAGTTGATCGTGAGTGATTTGGCTAAATTTTCGTACATAGAAATAGGAAAAAAATATTTACCGCCTCGATATACCCTGTAATCGCCATGCCTGATGTGGACTCCGACAACCAATGAATTTTCTTTAATGCGTTTATCCGAAATGAATGTGAATTCACTTTGTTCGACTACAGGTGCTAATCGCCGTCGAATTTTCTCCGCGTGCCTGATTAATATTGAAGGATGCGTGTAAATATAATAGCCCCGTATGATGGAAATTCTTGATGAGAGTATTAACCTTGATATTTTCTGAGAGGATAAGTTCACGGGACTTTTCTTCGTGCTGCTAATTACCGTGCAATTGAGCGCTTTCTTGAGGTGCTTGGAGTTGGCGATTAGTTTGTAGATTATATATTCGATTCGCCGCCTTATTTTTCCGAGTTTATTTGTGCGTGTCTCGCTGATTAAGTGATCGTAACCCCTTAAACATGGGAGCTTGACTTTAATGTTAAATTCCTCTGAAAAGGCTAAGGCGTACGCGGCTGTTTGGAGTCGATTACCAAGTCTTCCAAATGGAGTTTCAATTACAACTGTATTTCTCATGGTCATTTTAGTTGCAGAACGCTCCTGTTGAGCGACGTGAAAATGCGCCGGCGTTTTACACGTCTACCTCCTTAGCTTTTTTCGATCAATGAATGCAGGAAATTATGTACTAAAGAGAAGGCTCAAAAGCAAGGAAAATCAGCGAAAATGACGTTTTGAGCCGGGACGACTCACGAAACGCGGTCTTGGCCTGTAATGAAATAGCCCCANNGCAGCGTCCAGGGTGTTGTTGACGATACGATGGTCTTTGAAGTTGTAGTATCCGGTTTGAGCCTTTAATCAAGGTTGAGTAGACGCATAGTATTACTCTATCTACTTGAATACTGAGATTTTAGCACCATACAGACTGTAAAAACACCCCCATGTCTTTCTAATAGCCCCAGGGGGATTCAAAGCGATACCGTTCATAATCACCAGCCCGACATATACTGAGGGTATGAAAAAGGCCAAAGTCAATCGCAGAACGTTTTACAAGTGGCTGAAAGAACCCATTTTCAAAGAAGAACTTGACCGGCAACGGAATGAAGTAGCGACAGAGGCTTTTGGTGTATTATCTCAAAACCTGACCAAAGCGGTTGAAACGCTTGTAGCCCTGTTAGACAACAGAGACGACCGCTTAAAACGGCTGACAGCCAAAGACATAATTGACTTTATGATCCGACACAAGGAAATTGAGGATTTAGACGAACGGCTGGCAGCAATAGAGCAAAGGCTTGAAAGTCGAAAGCGATAAGGGCTTTTCCTGAACACAGGATAGGCGTAGAGGCCATTCCAGCGTTCGATCTATGAAATAAGGCTGTCTGACTATGCTAAACACGAGAACGGCTATTCCACAAGCCAACACAGGCGCGTACGCCGTTGTAGAGGAAGACATATCCGCCTTATATTAGCCTCTGAACCCTATTGTTATATGGGTGGTGGTGGGGCAGGAATCAACGAAGTGGATTTGAACAATGGGAATCATAGTATCTGGTATTTTCTTCTCAATTATCGGCTTTAATTACACTTGGAAAGAACCTGTTATGTTTTATGAAGTTCGTGAATGCATCCGCTTTAGTAGTAATAAGCACTTGCCATCGCAAGGACGCAACTAATACTGGACATCCCTGACCTTCATACCATCAAACTCTTTGTTTACATGAGAATTATTTTTTTAATATAGACCTATAAAATCTGTACGATTTCTTAAAAACACTCCTAATTGGCTGTTGACCATCTATTTTTGAACTATTCTATTGAACGGGTAAGGCTTTTGTGCTATAATTATATGAACAGTTCGGTAATGGGGATTTAATAAAATCATTCGACAATACACAGGTAAAATGGGGGATTGACATAGAAAACAAAAACGCTACAACAACAAATCAAGCAAGCAAGAACAAACAATCAAGAAACAATGGCTTCACGTTATCATTGATAATGTGTGTGATTGTACTACTGCTTATTATGGGCATAGGTTTGTTGAATTTAGGAATGCAATCTCGTAATATGGCGGTTCGTACCTCGACCGGGATTATAGCACGTAGCTCGGCCGATGCAGGTGTTACACAGGCCCTGTATATACTCAACCGCAGGCTGAAAACCAACTCATGGGGTGACAGCGTCATGCCTCATGCAGAAAATGTACAGTTGCCGTTCTGTAATTCTTCTTTCAGCTATAAAACTGATAAATATGCCGTTAGAATGGCAGATGGAGATTATGAGGACTTGTATTTCATTGAAAGTGTCGGAAAATCCGGTCTATCCCAGAAAAAAGTGAATTGCACTTTGGAATTGCAGGGGCTTTTCGAGTATGCAATCTTTGCAGATGATATTTTGCTTAAAAATGGGACAACGGTTAACTCGTATAATGTTGAAGATGATGATTTACCTCTGATGATTGGCACTAACAGCACACACTCAGGTGCTATTGACACGAAACTGGGGGTTACAGTAGAAGGTGACGTTGTCGTAGGGCCGGGCGGTGATCCGGATGTTGTAATCAATTCCGCACGCTTAGCGGATATAACAGGTAGAACTTATCCCGCAGCGATGAAAAATAAGACTGCTATCATGGATGTACCCCAGTATTTACTGGAGGCACCCTCAAATGGTGAAATAAATAAAACTTTAACCATAAGCAGTAGTGGCAAATATGAAAGTATCAATTTAAACAATAACGTGAACAGTGATTCAATAAAAATTGATGGAGATGTTACTCTTTATGTTACAGGTGATATACGGCTTGGAAACGGTGATGAATTGATTATTCACTCTGATCATAATGCTGATGCTCAGTTAATTATATTTTTAGGAGGGAATTTGATAGTTGACAACGGAGCCAGTCTCAACAATCTTACAAAAGACGCAAGCAAATTGAAGATATTTGGGCTTGATACCTGCGAGGCACTTGATTTTAAGAACAGCGGCTCTTTTTACGGAGCCATTTATGCTCCAACGGCAGATATACATCTCTACAACAGTGTGCAAATGTACGGAGCTGTTGTAGGCAAAAGCTTTGTTCAGGATGTTTATGCCGATTTTCACTATGATATGTCACTTAGAGAAGCAGAACCACATGAATTAGGTGTTCGCTTGGTGGTAAAAAGATGGAGTGAGCAATAATCGAATGTTGTGGATTGTTTCTGATATACAACCTAAAACTGCCGGTTAACCTGACAGATATTTTTATGTGTGGAGAGAATCAGCTAAAAAGCCCCCGTGGAGTTTTAAGGAGGAGGGGTGATAAGAGGTCCACAGGGGCTAATGCGAAAAGTATCAATAATTCAATTACTTGATTTCAAGTGTTAGTGTTTCCTTCTCACCACCATCACCGCACCCAAGCATCTATTTAAACTATACACCAGAATTTGTTTGGTTCATGGTGCTATGGTGGGGTTATTGGTGGCGTTATTGATGGCGTCAAGGCTACATCTATCAGTAACTTATTTGACGAAATAGCCATACCAACACGAGTATTGGTCTGTGTACGGGTCAAGCTGCCATCCGGATTAGCATAGTATAAAGAACCAAGCACTAATCCTGAATGATGCTCAGAGAGGCCTTTGATAATCACAGGTACGCTTTCGCCACTTGAAGCATGTGCGCCAGCAATGCCCAAGGGAACACCACCAAGACTAAAGGCTACTACGCATCCGGAGCCCTCATAGGCAGTACAGAATTTGGTAGCTGATAATGCGGCCGTAGCCCTTGTACTCATAATTGTCGAACTGTCATTGAATACATACTCCTGCCCATAGCTGATTGAGTTACCGTCCACATCGCCAATTATTGCAGTTCCATAATCTGAGTTATCTTCATCTCTATAAGTGACTACAAATTTTTTATCGGAGATAGCTGATGCAGATATATAGCTGGCACTACTGTCAAAAACAAATTTAGGACCAAAACTTATAAAATCCCCATCGACAATGCCAACAATACCACCAGCGCCGAACGCAACTACAAGTTTTGTTTCAGATAAAACAGTTGTTGAAATGTAATCAGCCGTACTCTCTTGAAAAATAGTCTCCGGACCGAAGGAAATCGAGTTACCATCAACTTGACCAATAACCATCGCTCCATATCCATAGTTATAAGCGACCACAAACTTAGTCTCGGAAAGACTGACAACAGAATACCCTTGATTATTATACATTTCGGAAAATACATACTCTGGTCCAAAGTTAATTGAGTTCCCATCTACCTCACAAATAATTGCAGTTCCATAATTAGAGTTTCCAACGTCCTGATAAGCAATAACAAGTTTATTGACAGAAAGAGCGGTAACTGAAATGTCTCTCGTCTCTGCGTTGTTGAAGACGTATTTTGTACCAAAGGTAATTGAATTTCCGTTTACATCACCAATTACAACGGTCCCGTACTGTGAATTGATGTAATCTTCATACGCAACTACAATTTTAGTTTCTGAAAGTGCTGCTGAAGAGATATATTTTACTGCGGTGTTGCTGAAAATACATTCTGGGCCGAACGCTAGCGCTGTTTCAGAGGAATCGCTAATAAGCGCAACTCCCTGAGAAGAAACGGCGTAAGCTATCATAAATTTCGTTCCTGAAAGCATGCTGGCTGAAGGATAAACCACATTACCGGCATTGAATATATACTCATCGCCCACACTTAGGTCGTAAGCACCTTTTTTTATTTTGTCATCGACCAAAGCAATCACATCACCAGCTGAAACCGATTCGTTAGGGTGGACTACAAAATTAAGTACTAATTGCTCTGCCTTTTTTGTAGACTCACTCCGAATCGCATAAGGTGCAGACGTGACTTCTTGCCTCTGGCCAAGAGTAGTGAAGTTGCCACTGCCCGGTCTCACGCTGATTTCCAGCCATAGAGAATCACCTGTAAAGATACCATCGCCAAAATCCAGCTTAACAGTGAAATAACCGTTTGCTACGTTAACCTGTTCTTTGGTTATAGTTCTGATGAGATTACCTTGCCCATCATTTGGCTCGTCATAAAGCGAAAACTGAAAATCATAGATACCCTCCGCCGGTTCACCAGCATCGTACAGCCTGCCCTGATATGTAAACACCGTTCCCATTGGGCCTGCTAAGGTTTCCGTAGCAACTGCAAACAATAATACTACTGATATGCTAAGAATTGATTTCGCTTTCATATATTTCTCCCTTCAAAGAGTGGTTGATATATTCTCCGGGTTCCGTCCTGCTTGTTCATCTCCGTCAGTGAAGTTTCCCAATTATATTCTCCTGCTGCTGAAAAGCAAGGAAAATCAGCGAAAATGATGTTTTGAGCCAGAACGACTCAGAAAATGCTGTTTTGGCCTGAAACGAAAATAGCCCCAAGGGGATTCGAACCCCTGTTGCCGGGTTGAAAACCCGGTGTCCTAGACCTGCCTAGACGATGGG
>JABAHP010012989.1_pt1 | contig 12243 bp, 10 predicted proteins | sample 7062081 | NCBI WGS metagenome assembly JABAHP01 (sample SAMN14534357, study PRJNA622989) | marine sediment metagenome | biome: marine biome [ENVO:00000428]; feature: marine pelagic biome [ENVO:01000023]; material: deep marine sediment [ENVO:00002113] | place: India: Gulf of Kutch | collected... | reverse complement strand
ATCGGAATCGGCGGGGGAAGCGCCGAGATCACCGCCCCGCCGCTCGAGATCCTCATACTGACCTTGACCAACGATCCCGTGTCCGACCAGGACGTCCTTCAGATCGTTCTCCACGGAGACACCGCGGACAACGGGACGATCACGTGGATCTCCGAAGGCTCGCCCATCCCTCCCGAGGGAGCGAGCAGCGTCATCACCGGCCAGGGGACGGACACGCTCACGATCGACTTCTCCGACGTCGCGGGCCCGAGTCCTGGCTTCAACCCGGCTGAGAGCTTCGTCCTCTTCGGAGTCGTTGCCGAGGATGCCGGCGGGGCCCCCCCGGTCCTGGCGGATCTCATCGGCGTCACCGTGGATTTCATCTTCGAGGCTCCGCCGCCGTCGACGCAGTTCTCCGGCGAGTTCCAGCCCGACCCCGGAGATCCGAACAAGCTCACGATCGTTCCGGAGCCCAGGACGGCCGTCCTCCTCGTCCTGGGCCTGGTCGGCCTCGCCACGAGCGGGCGACGGCGCGTCTAGAAGCACACCGCCAGCACCGCTCGCATTCTGGAACTCGCGGGGCGCACCCCCGGGTAGACCGGCCACGTGAGAGAGGCCACCGTGCTCTCCCGAATGAGAGCCGGGCTGCTTGCACTCCGCCCCGGGACCCGCGAACGTGTTTGCTGGCGATCGGGTCTATGTTGTGTGCAACGGCGTTGACAGCTGGCTGGGCGAGCCAGCCGAGACCCAACCGGCGGAGGGGGCGAGCGGCGCGCGGCGGGATGAGGGAAGCTACGGGAAGGGGGCGCGGCGGCCGTCGAACCCGCCGTTTCTCGGGGATTTGCCGTTGACAGCCCGATGCCGCCGGGAGTAGAAAACCCCTCGGGGGGTGGGGGAGATCCCCTGGAGGAGAGTGGCGCATCGCGGGCGCGGTGCGTCCCCAAGACCCAGCCCGGCGACGCAAGTGGAGGTCCAAGCAATACGATGATTCCCACCGCTATCGAGCCCGTCCCGCTTCTGCGGTCCGCTGCTCTCATGCTCTCACTGGTTCTCATGGCGTGCGGTGGCACGCCGAAGCCCGCCGCCTTCTGCATGGACGTCCAGGCCACCCCGGACCTCAACCTGTACGACGGGCAGCCGCATGTGGTGGTTCTCTACGTCTTTCCTCTGAAGTCCCAGTCCGACTTCCAGCGGATGACGGCGGATGAGCTCCTCGGCGGGGCGACGGCCCCTGGGATCGACCCGCCGCGGCAGATCACGGTCGCCCCGGGCCAGCGGGTGCCGTTCGAGGAGACGCTCCCCCCGATGACCACCGACGTGGGACTCGTGGCAGACTACTACCGGCGGCCCGGCGACCCGGAGGGAATGCGCAAGGCCGTGGTCGCCGCGGACTGCGGGATGTTCGGCCGGACCTCCGTGACGCTGTCGGCGCGCGACATGACGGTCGATTAGGGAGCGCCGGGACGATGTCGGTCAACAGACTCAATCCCGTGGCCTGGTCGGAGGGGATGTTCCTGCGCCCGCAACACCTCCAGCATCAGGCCCTCTTCGCGGACGAGCGCTTGCGCTACCACCTGCAAGCGATCCAGCCCTTTTACTGGGGCGTCCGGGACCTCCTGATCGACGAGGAGGCGCTCTCCAACCACAAGTTCGTCGTGCTCCGGCTCGATGCCGTCCTGCCGAGCGGGACGATCGCCCGCTATCCGGGCAACGTCGTGCTTCAGGAACGGGAGTTCGACCCGGCGGTCGAGAAGCTCGACGTGTCCCTGGGGCTGCGCGATCTCAGCGTCACGGAGCCGAACGCGGCGCCCGCCGACGACGGCTCCCGGCGCGCCCGCTANNGCTACCTGCTGCGTTCGGAGGATCTTCCGGACCTCAACCGAGGCGGCTACGAGGCGCCCATCGAGCTCGTCTACCCGAATCTGCGTCTCTTCTTCACGGGGGAGGAGAACGAGCTCGAGGGCCACGAGTCCTTCAAGCTCGCCGAGGTGAAGGCCACCGGCGAGCTCAAGACCCCCTTCGCGCTCTCGGACTCCTACGTGCCCCCCCTCCTGGCCCTGGAAGCCGCGCCGCTGCTCTTCGACGAGGTCATCCAGATCGCGAGCCAGATCGCGGCCAAGGTGCGCGTGGTGGCGGGACGCACCGCCACCCTCGCCATCGCCGACCTGCCCCGCATGTGGATGCGTTACACGCTGGCCCGGATGACGCCCCTCCTGCGTCACCTGCTCTCGACGGGTGAGAGCCGGCCCTTCGACGTGTACAGCGCGCTCGTCGACTGCGCGGGGGCGCTGGCGGCCTTCAGCCATCCCGAGCCGGTCGAGCTTCCGCTCTACGACCACGCGGACCTCTACGGCTGCTTCCACGAGCTCATCCACTTCATCGACGTGGAGCTCGGCGAGGCGGTGCCCACGCGCTTCACGCGCCTCGACATGCCGTTCCAGGAGCCGCAAAAGACCTACGTCACGGAACAGGTGAGCCTCGAGCTGGCGGATCCGAGGAATGCCTTCTACCTGGCGATCAAGGCCGCCCTCGACGCGCAGGAACTCACCGACATGGTGGTGAACCATGGCAAGGCGAGCTCGAGCAGCGGCGTGACCCCGCTCGTGATGCTCAACGTCGCAGGCCTCCGCATCGAGAGCCTCCCGGGGGCGCCCACGGAGATCGCGGCGGAGACGGGCTTCCAGTACTTCCGCGTCGAGCCCCACGGCAAGGAGTGGACCAAGGTGCGCGAGGAAGGCAGCTTTGCGCTGAACCTCGGGAAGCTGGAGGAGGCCACGGTGCGCCTCTACATCGTGAGGCCGCAGGAATAGGGGCATGGCGAGGACCCGGATCGGGCGCATCGCCGGAGGGCTCTTCGGCTACATGGCGCTCTTCCAGCAGGCGCCGGAGGGCCAGCGCCCCTCCCTGCCCGCGCTCCGCAGCCACGTGCTGGGGCTGCTCGAGGCGATCTCCAGGGATCCCGACAGCCAGGACATCCCGCCGGCCGACCTCGAGGAGGCGCGCTTCGCGCTGGTGGCATGGGTCGACGAGGTGGTGCTGCGCTCCGACTGGGCGGGTCGCGACGCCTGGGAGCGCGAGCCCCTCCAGCTCCAGCTCTTCGCCACCAACAAGGCCGGAGACGAGTTCTACGAGCACCTCGAGCGGCTCCACCCGGACCAGCAGGCCGCCCGGGAGATCTACTTCCTGTGTCTGGCCATGGGCTTCGAGGGCGGTTACGTGGGCCGGGACGCCGACCGCCAGGCCCTGATGGCGCGCCAGTACGAGATGCTCCGCGTCGCCGGTCGGGCGCTGGAGGCGGGCCACGAGGAGCACGTGTGTCCGCCCGCCTACGACCTGGCCATCCAGCTTCCGCGCTCCACCGGAGGCTGGCTCTGGTCCCGGCTCTTCCTGATGGCGGCGGGGTCCCTGGCCCTCTTGGGCCTCTTCTGGACGATCCTGCACTTCTACGCGGGCAGCGTGCCGCTCCCGCCGGGCTCGTGAGCGCCGATGTTCCAGAAGATCCTCAGGCTCCTTCGCGATCCCCGGGTCCTGATCTCCGCCTCCACCGCCGTCGCCGTGGTGGTGGTGGCGGGCGGCGCGCGTCTCATCTTCGACAGCTGGCTCGTCGCGGCCATCATCGGGCTGGCCATCGTCCTGATCGTGCTCGTGGCCCTCCTGCTCTGGGTGCTCTACAACCAGGATCGCGAGCGGCGCATCGATCGCGGCACCGAAGACGCCCAGGCGGTGGCAGCCCAGCAGGAACAGGTGAGGGCGAGGTCTGCGCTCGCCTCGCTCGAGGATCGCTTCCGCCGGGCCGTGTCGGCGATGAAGAGCGCGCAGCGCGGGCCCAAGGGCATCTATCAGAACCCCTGGTACCTGGTGCTCGGCGAGACGGGCTCGGGCAAGAGCGCGCTCGTCGCCGCCTCGGGCCTCCAGCTTCCGGCGGAGTTCGCGAGCTTCGTCACCCGCGGTCCCACCGAGAACTGCGAGTGGTGGATCATGAACGAGGCGGTCCTGCTCGACACCGCGGGCCGCTACGCCGAGACGCTCGACGACGAGAGCCGCAAGGAGTGGCGCCGGCTCCTCAAGCTCCTGCGCAAGACGCGGCCCAAGCGCCCCATCAACGGGATCGTGCTGACCCTGCCCGTGACGACGCTCCTGGGGCGCGACGAGGCGACCCTGGTGGAGATGGCGAAGGAGCTGCGACGTCGCCTCAACGAGGTCACGGACCTTCTGGGCGTGGACGCTCCGATCTACGTGATGATCACGAAGTGCGACCGGATCGACGGCTTCCTCGAGACGGTGCGGGCGCTGCCGCCGAACCGCCTCGGGGAGGCGCTCGGCTGGACGAATCCCGAGCGGCGCTTGGTGAACTTCGAGGAGCACGTGGATGCCGGGTTGTCGCGCGTGGTCACCCGGCTGGACGAGTTCCTTCCCGAGCTCCTGATGCGGGAGGCCGACCCGCTGCGGCGCGCCAAGATCTTCCTCCTTCCCCAGACCCTGAAGGAGGTGGCGCGGGGCGCCCGCGTCTTCCTCGGCCAGCTCTTCCAGCGCGCCATCTCCGAGGAGACGCCCTTCCTGCGCGGCGTCTACTTCGCAAGCTCGACCCAGGAGGGCCAGTCCCTCTCGCCGCTGCTCGATGAGATTGGCCACGGGTGGGCGCACGCACCCGCCTCTCACGAGGGACCGGCCACGAGCATCTTCGTGCGCGACCTCTTCCGCGAGATCATCGTCGATCGGGAAGAGGCGAACCTGGCCCGGCGCACCAGCCGCCTCGGGCCGCTCGGCACCCGCATGCTGCTGGCCACAGGAGTCCTCGCGCTGGGGGCGGTGGTGTGGCTCTCGGCCTCCTTCTTCCTGAACCTGCGCGCGATCGGGCAGCTGAAGCAGGGGACGGCGGACCTCCTCGCGGTGACGCCCACCATCCGCATCATCTCCGAGCTGCGGGAGCGCATCGAGAGCGAGAGCGGGCAGGCGGGGCAGTTCTTCCATCGGGCGGGGCTCTTCGGCCGCGCAGAGCGCGCACTCGACCGGGCCCGGCGCAGCTTCGTGTGGTCCTTCGAGCGGGAGTACGAAGAGCCCACCAAGGACAAGCTCGTGTCGGTCGTGCGCCAGATCGATCCGGACCGCTCGTTCGCGGCCCTGGCGGATCTGGCGCTCGACGTCAGCTGGCTCGAGTACGAGCTCGGCAAGCGCCAGGAGGCCGCCGGGGAGGCCCCGCCGCCGGAGGACAGCGCCGAGCTGGAGGCGCCCGAGCTGGCGGCCTACGCCGCCCGCGTGAAGAACAACGAGGTCGACCGGCATCAGTTCCAGAGGTCCTACGAGGCCTTCGTCAGCTGGCTCGAGGACATCGACGTGCGGACCCGCATCGAGCGGGAGCGCGAGATGTTGGGCAGGGTCTCGACCGAGCTCCTGACGATCGAGCAGCTCGAGAGCTGGGCAGAGCGAAACGGTCGGCCGGTTCGCTACGCCGACGCAAAGATCCGCACGCTGCCGGGATCGGAGGACGGGGGGGTGCACCCGGCCTACACCCGCGAGACGTGGGAGAAGCTCGTCTCCGGCCTCATCGTCGGAATCGAGCGCACGGGGGGCGCCTCCGAGCAGGCGGTGGACCGGTTCCAGCGCGAGTACGTCGAACGCTTCGACGAGCAGTGGTATCGCTATCTGTTGGAGACGCCGACGCCGGCGGAGCCCCGGAAGCAGGTCACCGACTCCCCCTACCTGGCCCTGNNCCGGGATCCACCGCGAGGACCCGCCCGCCTGGCTCGAACTCCTCGAAGAGGTGCGTCGCACCACGCCCGACAGCCTGGCAGCGGAAGGAGATGAGAAGGAGGAGAAGGGCCCGCCCTGGCCCCGCTACGAGCAGGCTCTCGAGCAGGTGGCCGAGGACGTGGCCTCGGTGGAGCTGAGCCCCGAGAACGCCCTGGACCTCGCCAAGCAGGTCGTCGGCGGGAAGCAGCCGACCTCGTTCTCGCAGGGGATGGAGGTGGTCCGCGACATCGTCCCCATGCGGCGCGACCGCCGCGCCGCCGCGAAGCTCCAGGAGATCCTCGCCATGCCGGTCGTGGGAGGCTACTGCGCCGTTCTCGACTCGGCCCTGTCCGAGCTCGACCGGCGCTGGTACGAGGACATCGCCTCCCAGCAGCGCTTCGGACGCGCCGCGGGCACGTCCGACCTCATCGCGCTCTACGGCCAGGGCGGCGGGCTCGAGGAGTTTCGCAAGACCAATCTCGATCCGTTCCTCGAGGCCGATGACATCGACCCGATGCTCGAGAACTGCTCCCTGCCCATGGGGCCCGAGTTCACCGAATGGCTCGAGTCGGCCGAGCGGATGAAGGAGATCCTGCGCGGTGGCTTCGGCGGCGGGGTCTCCCGCGTCCCGGTTCGCCTGATCGGCAACCCCTCGCGCGTGATCGGCGGCGAGGGCCTCTACGTCACGCGCCGCGAGCTGCACGTCGCCTGCATCGAGAAGGACCACGTCTGGATCTACCGCGAGGGCACCGGCAGCTACGGCTTCACCTGGACGCCCGAGTGCACCGAGGTCTCGCTGCGCGTCTGGGTGGGCCAGCCCGGCGGCCGGGAGCGCCAGCTCTCGGCCCGCCTCGAGTGGTCGGGGCCCCTCGCCTTCCCCCAGTTCATCCAGTCGGGTCGTTCCCCGGACAACCCGAGCAGCGATCTTCTGACCTGGGACCTCGACGACTTCGAAGGACGCGCCCGGATCATCTTGAAGTACCGATTGCGCGGTGGCGGCGAGATCACCGAGCTTGCCCACACGCCACCGCCGCGGTCGGTGAGAAACTGAAGGAGGGCAACCGCCGGTGGCAAGGGAGCGAAGCGGGACGATCGCGGCGCTGCTTCTCGCAGCGCTCTTCGCGGGCAATTGCTCGAACTGCGCCAGGGATCTCGACGGAACACCGCAAGGCGCCAACGCGCTGCCGCTCGACAGCAATCGGGTCGACAACCTGAACTGCGGGGGCGACTGCACGGACTGGTACCGCACCACGGTCTCCGGCTCCGGCACTCTCGAGGTTCGGGTCGCCTCGCGCCCGGCCAGCNNTTCTACGTGGAGCTCTACCGCTCGGATATGCGGGGGCTCGAGTCGAGGATGGGCGAGCCGGCTGGCTCGGTGCGGGTGCGCGGCCAGGTCGGCCCTGGGAGCTACCTCAGCCGCGTGCGGGTCGAGAGCGGCGCCATGAACTACGAGATCCGGGCCAGCATGCTGCGCCCCCCGCGTCCCGAGAAACGGGTCGAGCCGCCGCCGCCCGTCTACCGGACGGTCTCGGCGCGCATCATCGAGATGGAGGGTCGCTCGGAGCGGGACCAGAGGGTGCTGATCGACCAGGGTGAAACAGCCGGGCTGCGTCGCGGCCAGAAGGGTCGCCTCGTGGACAAGGGTCGGACCCTCGCCGAGCTCGAGATCGTCGAGGTCTTCGCCGAGGGCAGCCGGGCCCGGGTAATCGGGAGGATGAAGGGCGTCGTCTCGGGCGAGACCCGTGCGGAGATCCAGGTGCCCGTGAACTGACGGCGCCATCGCGAGCGGCCGTGCTGCCATGGAGGCACAACTCGTCCAGATCGGGGGCCCGGGCCAGCCGCGCCGGGTCCGCCTGGGCCACGGACGCACGCTGATCGGCCGCGACCCCGAGGTGGGCTTCTACATCGAGAGCGATCGCATCTCGCGGCGCCACGCGGTCGTGCAGGCGGCGGGCCGGGGCCACGAGCTCGGCGACCTCGGCAGCCTGAACGGCACGAAGCTGAACGGCCGCCCCATCGAGGGCTTCGTGCCGCTGCGTCCGGGGGATCGCATCGNNGCGCGCCGCGCCGGGGTGGCCCGCGCGATCGGCGTCGCCCTGCTCCTGGGCCTCAGCGTGACGGCCGCGTTCGCCGGCTGGCGCTGGTGGGAGGGGCGGCCCGACCCCACGCTCGACCACGCGTCGGTCCTCGCCCGGGGGGCCGTCAGCTCCTGGCGCCAGGGCGACGCCGACGCGGCGCGCCGCGGTCTCCAGGCAGCAGCCGGCGTGCTCTACACGGAGGGTTATCTCGACGACGTACCGCGCGGCAAACTCATGCCCGCGGCCTTCGAGATCATCCAGGGCCAGCTCTCGGAGCCCGTGGACCTCGACGCGATCCTGCGTCAGACGCTCCGGGCCCGGGCCGAGGAGCTCGAGGCGCGCCAGCAACGGGCGGAGGCGAGCCGGGTCCAGGAGGCATGCCGGCTCGACCGGGTGGGGCCCTGGGAGATCGACGCCTGCGTCAGCGAGTGGATGCGCCGCGTTCTGGTCGGTCTGCGCCAGGACCCGGAGGACCTGCCGGAGGATTTTCATCGGGTCGTGGCCGCGCGCATTCATCGGGAGCACGGGTTCATCGCGCGTTCCCTGCGTCGTGGCGAGAAGATCGTTCCGATGCTGCGCGAAGAGCTCGAGCTCTCGAAGATGCCCGCGCTGCTTCACTACGTGGCGCTCATCGAGAGCGGCTACCGCCCCTCCGCGGGGAGCATCGCGGGCGCCGTCGGCATCTGGCAGTTCATGCCGAAGACGGCTCAGCACTACGGCCTCCGGGTGAGCGACGAGATCGACGAGCGCAAGGATCCACGCAAGTCGACGAAGGCTGCGGCGCGCTACCTGCGCGATCTCGTCTTCGAGTTCGGCGGCAACACCATGCTGCTGGCGCTCGCGAGCTACAACCGCGGCGAGAACGCCGTACGGCGCGCGCTGAAGAAGCTGGACGACCCCTTCAGCGATCGCTCCTACTGGCGTCTCGTCGAGGAGGGGCTGCTGCCCGAGGAGACCGCCGACTACGTCCCCCGCTTCATGGCCGCCGCCGTGGCGGGCGAGGGCGGCCTTCCCGACCTTGCGGTGCTGGATGAGGCGGGATATTGAGGTGCCCCCACGGGGGAAGAGGTCCCCCTGGATCGGGGGTGTCGGGAACCCGCAGCGCCATTCTAACCTCGATTTCCACACGCGATTTCACGGCTTTCCTCGGAACTCGCGGCCGGGCTATCCTAGAGGCTTCTGGCCCCACGGGGTCCTACTGGCAGAGGAGTCAGTCCCTTGAGCCTGCTCGATCGGTTCCGACGGGGCGGCGGCCCCAGCCGCGCGGTTCGGCAGGGCCGTCGTGGCGAGCGGCGGCCGGACGAGCGCACCGAGAACATCCGGGTGCGGTCTCCGGAGCCGGCGCCCCCCACGCCCTCCCCGGAGCCGCCGGGGGCGGGCGAAGAGGGCAAGACCGTCTTGGTGCAGCGACCTCCGTCGCCCGCTCCCGTTCCGGCGCCCCCCGTCTCTCGCCCGCCGGCCCCGGCGCCCGTTCCCGAGCCCCCGGCGGCGAGCGACGCGGAGAAGACCCTCTACGAGACGGTCAACCGGCCCCGCACCGGCAAGATCGTGGGCGTGCTCGTCGGCGTGGAGGGGCCCCTCGAGGGGCGGCTCTTCGGGATCTTCGACGGCGAGAACACCCTCGGCCGCGGCGCGCAATGCCGTGTGAGTCTTTCCAAGGACGACCGCCGGATCTCCCGCGAGCACGCCAAGGTAATCCACCGAGACGGCATCTTCGTGGTGCAGCCTCTCAAGGAGAAGGCCGTCACCAGGGTGAACGACGAGCCGACGACGGGCTCCGAGCTGACGCACGGCGACTCCCTCACGCTCGGGGACTCGACCTTCCGGTTCGTGTCTGTGTACTGACGATGGCGCGTGGGGCACTCCGGGCACTGACGTTCGCGGCGTGTCTCCTCCTGCCGGCGATGGCGTCGGGGCAGGCCGGCTCCAGCATCGCCCTTCCGGACGAGGTCTACCTGGACGACGTCCATCCCGGCGTCGGCGGGGAAGGGGTCGTCGACATCTACGTCCGGACCCTCACGCGGTACGGGGAGCCGATCAAGGAGGACCTGCGCCGGATCGACGTCGACGTGCGCGACAGCGGCAGGAAGATCCGCCCCGAGGAGATCAAACAGCTCGATCGCATCGGCGACACCACGCGCGGTATCACCTGCGTGCTCGTGATCGACTCGAGCCCCACCATGCGCGGCGAGGCCTTCGACAACGCGAAGGCGGCGGCCCGGGCCTTCCTCGACCGCCTGGGCACGTACGACAAGGTGGCCATCGTGTCGTTCGCCGGCACCGCCGACGTCGTCACGCCCTTCGAGGCGGCCCGCGCCGACGCGCGCGTCAAGCTCGAGGACCTGGAGTCGGATCCCAAACCCAGTCCCACGGTACTCTACGACGCGATTCACCTGGCCGTCGAACTCGTCCGCAAGGGCGCGAACCTCCCACGCCGCACCTTCGTCATCGTCTTCTCGGACGGGAAGGACGGCGGAAGCACCCACTCCCTGGACCAGGTGATCGAGTTCGCCAAGGGCGGCGAGAGACGCACCCACATCCTGCTCTTCACGATCGGCTACGACCGCTTCGGCGGCGAGGGCCTCTCGACCCTCCAGAACATGGCCAAGGAAACCGGCGGAGAGTTCTTCGAAGCGGGTTCGGCGCGCAACCTCAAGTCCTTCTATACCAGCATCTGGCGTCAGGTCACCCGGAGCTACGTGATTCGCTTTCCCGCCGACATGGACGGAAAGATGCACACCCTCACCGTCGCGGTGGGTGGGGAGCTCGACACGAAGAGCGTGCGCTACCCGGAGATCTCCCGGCCGCTTTGGCACTACCTCGTGCCGGCGGCTCTGGTGGCGGCCATTGCGGCCGTCGTCTTCCTCGTCCTGCGCCGCCGCTCTCCGGGCCGGCTCGTCTTCATCGCAGGTTCGCAGGAGGGCGAGTCGGTGCCGCTCCGGGCCGGCACCACGCGGCTCGGCGCGGTCCCCGACAACGACATCGTGATCGCGGACAGCAGCGTGTCGCGCAACCACGCGGAGATCCACGCGCGCGGGAAGCGCGTCGAGATCCAGGATCTCCATTCCACGAACGGCACCCTGGTGAACGGATCCTCGGTTCGGGTGAGTCCGCTCCAGCCGGGAGACAAGATCCGGATCGGGAGGATCGACCTGGTGTTCGAACGATGAGCGCAACCCCGACGTCGATGTACACCCGGACCGCTTCGNNCCCCAGACATCGATGTACACCCGAACCGCCTCCCTGACGGACGTGGGGTCGGTCCGCACGACGAATCAAGACCGCTGCGGCGAGTTCGTGGACGACGCGGGCTATCGCCTCCTGATGGTGGCGGATGGCATGGGCGGCCACCTGGGCGGCGAGGTCGCCAGCCAGACCGCCGTGAACGCCGTGGGCGAGGTGTTCCAGCGCGGGGTGGAGGACCCCGTGCAGACGCTGTCCGAGGCCTTCACCCTCGCGAACCAGCGCGTCTACGAGATGGCGGCGAAGCAGGCGGAGCTGACGGGCATGGGTACCACCGGGGTCGTTCTGCTCATCGGTCCCGCGCGGACCGGCTGGGTGGCACACGTGGGCGACAGCCGCGCCTACCGCATCCGAGAGGGATGCTTCGAGCCGCTCACCCACGACCACTCCTGGGTCCTCGAGGAGGTGCGCCACAACCGCCTCACGCCCGAGGAGGCCGCGGTGCACCCGCGCAAGAACGTGCTCACGCGTTCCATCGGTGTCGACGCGACCATCGAGGTCGACATCGCCGAGACCGACCTCGAGCCCGGGGATCGCTTCTTGCTCTGCTCCGACGGGCTCTGGGGCGAGGTGCCGGACGAGCAGATCGCCGAGGTGCTGATCTCGCAGGAGCCCGATCAGGCCGTGCAGACGCTCGTCGAGCTCGCCAACACGAACGGGGGGCCCGACAACATCACGGTCCAGATCGCGGTGGTCCCCAGCCGAATCGCGGCCGAGGACCCGGACATCACCCTCGTCCCCGAGGACGTCGGCGCCGGCTTGTCGAGCCAGGACGCGGAAAGCACTCTGCCACTGGGTGAGCCGGACCCCGAGGCCGATTTCGAACCCGAGCGTACGCAGCGCCGGCGGCGCACTCGGCTTCTCACGGCCGCCGTGGCCGCGGTGGCAGGCCTTCTCGTCGCCGCGCTCGCGTGGCTGCTGGCAGCGGGCATGGAGGTGGAACGCGAAGCGCCGGTGAGCACTGCCCCGAACGAGCAGGCGACGCGGTAGCGGAGCGACGTTGGACCCTCGAGAGCTTCGACAGATCGGCCCCTACGCGGTGCGGCGCTACGTCGCCGAGGGCGGCATGGCCTGGGTGTTCGAGGTGCAGGACCCGCTCTTCGAACGCCGTGCCCTCGCGCTCAAGGTCCTCAAGCCCGACGCCGGCCACGGCGCCGAGCTCGAGCTCTTCGGGCAGGAGGCCCAGCTCCTCGGCGGCATCGATCATCCCAAC
>JABAHP010005706.1_pt2 | contig 12243 bp, 7 predicted proteins | sample 7062081 | NCBI WGS metagenome assembly JABAHP01 (sample SAMN14534357, study PRJNA622989) | marine sediment metagenome | biome: marine biome [ENVO:00000428]; feature: marine pelagic biome [ENVO:01000023]; material: deep marine sediment [ENVO:00002113] | place: India: Gulf of Kutch | collected... | reverse complement strand
GTAGGGAGATTTAGTTTCAAGATTTCATTTATAATGGGCATTGTCCAGAGAGTCAGATGGATTGCAAGAATGCCATCGACATCTTTTAACTGGTCTTTGAATTTATTAAGCTGCTCAACAGAACTGATTAGTTGGTCCACAACGAAATCCACGTCTGCCAGTTGGCTTTTATGTTTGGAGAATTCGGATTCGTAAAAACGTACCTCCTTTTTCAGGTCCAAATCGGGATTTGGATAGTGGCTCTGCGGGATGCCCATGTAAATCTTTGCGACTTTTACTTTTGACCTTCTGCATCCGGGGCTTATGAGATTGCTTTTCTGCGGCCCGGCACCAAACACCAAAGTATCCCGGCCGGCAAGGTAAGCGGCACTACCTGCTGCTGCGAATTTTAGAAGCTCTCTTCTGTTGATTTTACTTTTCATTACTTTCTCCTTTCCACTGTTTATTATTTTTTGTAGGAAAATCCCGCCGCCCGTAATAAGATGAGCGGGAAATCCTTCAGCTATTATCTATGAGAATAATGTCTTTATATTTGTGTTTGCTCCGGGACCTGGAGTACCTGTTCTTCGGGAGGTTTCTGCGAGCAGGAATATACGCTGAAGTACAGATAGGCCAGAATAATCAGTATGTATAACATGCTTATAAACCGAAAATCAACGCCGGCCAGAGCAAAAACCGTTCTGATTATCATACATGGTGTCATGGCTGCTACAGCCAGACGAAGCAAAGCACCATACGACAGCGTTATCTTGCATGTTGAGGCAAAGATCAGGCCTATCGCAGCGTATATGAGGGCCTGAATGATTCTGTAAACATAAGAGCTTAGAAGGGCCAGTGGGTACAATATTATAACGAGATACTTTCTTAGGGAATTCAGGAATCCCATAATATCGTCACCACTAATGGAAAGATTGTCGAATTGTGAGAGGTCAATCGTGCGTGTCTCGAATTCAGTTTGTGTTATCATCATGTTTTCGGTTAGCAGGAAGAAGGCATTCGCATCTGAAGGTGAATTGATGTTGCCGGTAGTATCGATGACTGCTATTACCTGGTTACTATCAGGTTCCCTGATAAAGTAGGGCTGGGGTTCTGCTATCGAGACCCGACCGTCGGTGATTGTTATCTCCGGGACCTGGTCGATAACAGGTGGGGCATCATTTTGGACAAATGCCGAAAAGCCCGTGTGAATTTTGACCATCATTGGTATCCAGCAGATTGCCAGGAACAACAGCAGGTATCCAAAGCAAATTCCTTTCCAGTTCAGGCCTACATCTCTATACAAGTCTTTTGAGTAAAACGACAGAACCGGTAAATGGATGATAGAGTACTTTTTCATAATCCTTTATGTCTCCACAATGTTTTAGCAACTTTTTATATTTCAAGAGAAAACGAAAATGTCATTGTATGGGAGAAATTTCGATGTTGCCAACATAAATTAGTTATTTGCGATAGAATATTTGTTAACCATTTGGTGAGATAATTGCCGATTGCTTGACAATGTGCGTCGAGTTTGACATACTGGTGTGGAAGATATCGATGTATAGTTTATTTTTTTGGAGTACAAAATGAGAGCATCTGAAATGAGAAAAGGCCAGACGGTCAAGATTGACGACAAACTTTATGCAATTGTGGATTATCAGCATGTCAAACTGGGCAAGGGCGGTGCGGTCTATCAGACGAAGCTTAAAAGCCTGGCCGACGGTACAATACAAAATATTCGTCTGCGTGCGGAGGAGATAGTGGAAGAGGCGTATCTGGACAAGATTACTTACGAGTATCTTTACTCTTCGGGAGGCGAGCACGTTCTAATGGATATTAAGAGCTATGAGCAAATCAGTCTTGATGATGAAGCGTTCGGGGACGGTCAGAAATACCTCAAACCAAATACACAACTGCAGGTTACGAAGTACGAGGGTAAGCCGATTTTAGTCACCTTACCAAATACGGTGGATTTGGAAGTTACGGATACTCCTCCTGAGATTAAGGGCGCGACGGCAACGAATCAAAACAAGCCGGCAACTCTGGAAACGGGTCTTATCGTTCAGGTGCCGCCTTTTATTAAGGTTGGCGAAATGATCCGTGTCGATACACGCAGCGGTGAGTACGTGACGAGAGTTTAAGATTCATTAGGCGAGATACCGATACACAATATAAGACATAATGATTGATAAAATCAGCAAAATTCTGTTGAAAATCTTCGGTTCCCGTAATGAGCGGATGATAAAGAGTTATTCGGTCATCGCCCAGGAGGCGGGCGAGTTCGAGGAATCGGTAAAAGGTCTCGATGATGATGCGCTTAGCGCGAAGACGGCGGAATTCAAAGAAGTGCTGAAAAGGGGGGGCAGGCCGGAGGATATCCTGCCTGAAGCCTTTGCGGTAGTGCGGGAGGCGGCAAGGCGAAATGTCGACATGCGTCATTTTGACGTTCAGCTTATCGGGGGTGACGTTCTCTATGAGGGCAAGATTGCCGAGATGGTTACGGGCGAGGGCAAAACCTTAGTGGCGACGCTGGCGGTGTACCTTGTTTATCTTACCGGAAGAAAGGTCCATTTAGTTACGGTTAATGATTATCTTGCCAAGCGCGACGCGGAATGGATGGGGCCGATTTATGAGGCTCTGGGGCTGACGGTGGGGGCGATCCAGGCGGACATGGATACGATGGGAGACGAGAGGAGGGCACAATACGATTGTGATGTGACATACGGCACAAATAACGAGTTCGGCTTCGATTATCTTCGCGACAATATGAAAATGTCACTGGAACAGATGGTCCAGGGCGAATTGCAATTTGCGATAATCGATGAGGTGGATTCGATTCTGATTGATGAAGCGCGTACGCCATTGATTATATCGGGGCCCGCCTTTGATGATATCAGCAGGTATAAAGAAGCAGACCAGGTGGCAAGAAAGCTTATGGCAAAGCAAAGTGGGTATGACCGCCTGAAAAAACAAATTGATTCAGCTCAGCGCAAGCAGGCCAACGCTCAGGGTGAATTGGCCGAGGCGAAAAGGGACAAGGACAACAAGAGAATAGAAAAGGCGCAGAAGGTAATCGGGGAGAGCCAGAGGGAACTTGAGAGGGCGGAAGCGGAACTTGCCGGGGCTACGGAATATTACGAGGTCGAATATGACAAGAAATCGGCGCATCTTACGCATGAAGGGGTAGGTGCGGCACAGGAGATAGCTGGTATTGGGTCATTTTTTACTGGCTCTAATATGGAATGGCCGCATCTTTTAGAGCAGAGCCTGCGAGCACACGTGACCTTTGAAAAAGAGAAAGACTATGTCGTTATGGACGGGAAGGTCATAATCGTTGATGAATTTACGGGGCGTTTGATGCACGGCAGGCAGTGGTCGGACGGGCTCCATCAGGCGGTGGAGGCGAAAGAAGGGGTTACAATCAAAAAAGAGACCCAGACCCTGGCTACTATCACGCTCCAAAATTTCTTCAAGCTCTATGACCAGATATCGGGAATGACAGGTACGGCGGCTACGGAGGGTGAGGAGTTTATGAAGATATACGACCTTGACGTTGTGGTTATACCAACGAATGAACCCTGCATCAGAGACGACATGGAAGACGTCATATATAAATCTATGCGGGAGAAGTTTAACGCGATATTGGAAGAGATAAATGAGGTGAGCAATGCCGGTCGGCCTGTTCTTGTAGGTACGGTCAGCGTGGAGAAAAATGAGGCTCTTTCTGCGGCCCTTGAGAAAAGACTTGGTCTTGAGCATGAGGTCCTCAATGCCAAGCATCATGAGAGAGAAGCAGCAATTGTTGCGAAAGCGGGCCATCAGCATAAGGGCCGGGACGGGCGAATGCTGGGGAATGTGACGATAGCGACTAATATGGCGGGGCGCGGTACGGACATCAAACTCGGCGAGGGTGTAGCCGACATTGGAGGACTACACGTATTAGGCACAGAGCGACACGAGGCCAGGAGAATCGACAATCAGCTTCGCGGGCGAACAGGCAGGCAGGGTGACGCCGGCTCAAGCGAGTTTTTCCTGAGCTTCGATGATGATTTGATGAGTATATTTGCACCGGAATGGACGGTAAAGGCGCTTTCGTGGATAGGGTGGGAAGAAGGACAGCCAATTGCACATAAGCGGATAAGCAAAGGTATCGAAAAGGCACAAAAGAAGGTCGAAGAGCGAAACTTCGAGGTGCGCAAGAGCCTGCTCGAATATGACGAGGTGATGGACTACCAGCGTAAGATATTCTATGGCCGCCGGCGCACAATCCTTGCAGGGAAAAAGCTTAAAAATATTATCGAGGAAATGGTAGAGGCCACAATCGCGGAAAATTGCGAGACGATTCTCAGCAGCCAATATCCACTTAAGTGTATTGTAGAGTGGGCGAGGACGAGCTTCGGTGTTGATTTAAAAGTAGCGGATATTGCGGGTATTAAGGCCGATGAGATTGAGCAGTTAATCAAGCGACAGGCCAAAGGCGAGGCCGAGAATAACATATCACTTTCCTTAGGTGAATATTTAGAAGACTACGAAGACGTAAGCAGCTGGGACGTTGCGGGTTTGTGCAAGTGGGCAATGAGCGCGTTTCGGGTCAGTTTAAGCCCGAGCAAGGTCAAAGAGCAGGAGCCCGAAGAGATTGAGGAGCAATTGATATCGGCTGCAGGGGAGCAGATTGATAAAAAAGACTGTTCGAAAGTGGACGAATTTTTGAGAAAAGATTTTGGTCTTCGTACATTTGCAGAATGGGCCCGTTCGAAATTCAATATAAAACTTGACCTCAATCAGCTTGAAAATCTGAGTGTTTCCGAAATACGTGAGCAACTCAAAGAAAAAACGACAGCGAAATACAAAGAAAGGGAGATTAATTATCCCGTTGAATTCGCGATGAATATGGTTTACGGGCCTCAGGGCGCGAATGTATACGCGTTCGAATCATTAGCCGAGTGGGCGAACAAAAAATATAACGCCGGCTTTTCGGTCGAACAAATCCAGAATATAAATCCCAAACAACTGCATAAACAACTTTTGGAATTGAGCGAGGGCTATAACAATGGAAGGCTGAAAGAGGAGATAGATGATAAGCTGTACCATCTGGATACGCCGGGGGCTGTCGATTGGGCCAATGAGAGATTTGGCGTTTCGTTTACGAAGGAGGAACTTGGTCACGGCGAGCAGCGCAAGGAAATGATACTCGAAGCGGGACGGGAGTTTTTGCGTTCTGAACTGAGCGACCTTGAAAGATACGTTTTGATCCAGGTTTACGACAGCACGTGGAAGGACCATCTTTATACGATGGACCATCTGAAAAGCAGTATCTGGATGCGGTCGATGGCGGAGAAGGACCCGAAGACGGAATATAAGCGAGAAGGGCACCGGATGTTCCAGGAGATGCTAAGCACTATTGAGGACCGGGTTACCGATATTATCTTCAAGGTGCGTCTTGAGGCGGGAGCACAGGCGAGGAGCGTCTGGAATGTAAGTCAAACGGCGCACGATGAGGTTGGTCAATTTGCGATGGCCGAGCGTCAGCGTGCGGCGGCCCAGGCGCCGCAGGGTGAGGTGAAAGTCAAGCAGATTCGTCTTGAGAGCCCGAAGGTGGGCAGGAATGAGCCTTGCCCCTGCGGCAGCGGAAAGAAATACAAGAAATGCTGCGGGAAGAATGTATAGCCCTGTTTTCCCAGCAAAATGGTAATGAGGGATGACAGGCGGAGGGGCCAATTACGGCTTAAAGTATGTCTGTTAGTTAGTTTTCAGGCAAAAAACGGGGGTAAGAAAAAATTTTTATAAAATTTTCATTTTTTCATTTGACATTATACTATTACCACGGTAATATTACCACTATAACATAATAATTGATTAAAGGAGTACGACATGCCAAAGAAGAAACTTTCAGAGATTCGATTGGGGCGATTGGAACTGCAAATCATGAACGTCGTTTGGGACAAGGGGCAGGCAACGGTTCACGATGTAAAAGATGTGATATCCCGCGGCCGAAAGCCTGCATATAGCACGATATTGACAATGATGCGAAAACTGGAGGCCAAGGGTTATCTTTCGCACGATGTAGATGAACGAACTTATGTTTACCGCGCGACGATAAGCCGCCAAACCGTCCGACAGGGCGTTATTGGAGACCTCCTCGACCGTCTTTTCGAAGGCTCGCCGCTCTTGTTGCTCAATAGCCTCGTGGAACAAAATCGTATCAGTGAAGAAGAACTAAGGGAAATCCGAAAGCTCATTAGTAAAAGGAGAAAATAAAAATGAGTGCTATTATCACTTTATGGAACGATGCGATAATGGACTATCTGCTCGCAGGCTCGATCACCGCCGCCCTGTTGGTACCTCTGGCATGGGTAATTATCAGGGCAGGTAGAATCCACAAACCTGTTTATCGTCATATGATTTGGTTGTATGCGCTGATAGGCATCGCTGTATTGCCCCTGATTTGGCTGCACAGCCCAAAACTAACTCTGGCCGTCCTTAAAACGCCTTCCGTGCAGCCCAAAGTCTCCAGCATGGTGGAAAGTAATGCTATAGAAACTACAATGCCCAATGAAAACTTGCCTGCCGAGTTATCTATGCTTCGTCCGACTAATAAAGAAATATCACTCGAACCTGATACAAATACAAAGTTATTTCCAGTAAAGGCGGTATTGGTGGGAATGTGGTTCGTTGGTTTTGCTTTTATGCTCGGTCGACTGGGCCTTGGCTGGTGTCGGATTCGTAGAATCTGCTCAAAAGCAATCCCTGTCCCTCAGCGCAAATACTTGCAGTACACCCATAATCGGAAACTCAAAATCCTCTTGACCTCTGAACTGAGCGGGCCCGTATGTTTCGGTGTCTTTCGACCGGTTATTGTATTGCCGCGGAGAATGGCTGAAAATGGTTCGGGACATGATCTCCAAATGGTCCTGACACACGAATTGGCACATATCAAAAGACGGGACTGCTGGACAAACTTCTTCCAGCGTGTTCTTGAAGCGGTCTTCTTTTTCCACCCCCTTGTCTGGCTTGCCAGCCGACGCCTGACCCAGCAGCGCGAACAAATATGCGACAATTACGTTCTCGCCGATGGAACTTCTGCAGATGATTATACGATGTTGCTCTCGCGTATAGGCGAGCAGACTTTCAGGAGGAGTTCTCTTCAAACGGTGGCCTTGTATGAAGGTCAATTGCTATCGCGAGTTCGGAATCTGCTTGACCCACTGCACAGCCTTGAGACGAGAGTTCCCCGCCGGGCAGCGACAATATGTACGATTGCTGTTTTGGTCAGCTTCTTTGTATTAGGCGGTGTAAGGCTGGGCGCAAAGCCCATATCAAAAGAACCTGCCGGTCCTGATACTGAGCATATAGAGACCGGCATAGCACGGGTTGTTCATTTTCCAAAGGACAGGTCGTTGGGAAAGCTTGAGATACAGGATGCAGATGCGGTTAGAGAACTGAACTATTGGTTCCACTGGACGGGGATAAAAGGGCCTCAATGGGAATATCTTGGGCAGGCACAGGGAGACGTTCGAGTACCAGCCGGCAAACGATTGTCCCTGATTGTTAATAAGACAGCCTGGAGAGATTTGTCTCCGCTATCGAATCTGCGCCCGGATGATCTCTACAAGTTAAGCCTTTATGCCTTACCAGCAGACCGTGCCAAACCGGGAGACAGATGCATGCCCCACATCGCTCATCTGACCGGATTGAAGTCCCTGAACATCAGAACGACCGGCATCAGTGATAGAGGACTGAAGTACATCAGAAATATTACATCCCTGAAATATTTGGATATGCCCTATCGAGTGACTGATAAAGGTATGTCTCACCTGGCTGAATTACACTCGCTTAAAGGACTTTACTTTCCTCAGAACAGCGGGATCACCAATACGGGCCTTCGGCATCTGGCAAAGATGATCTCTCTGGAAGAGGTGTATCTGGCTGGAAAACGCATGGGTGATGCCTGCCTGGCACACCTTCGTGATTTGCCCCGGCTTGAATATCTGGCCCTTTACAGCAAAGGTTTCAGCGACAAGGGAATGGTTCATATTAAGGATATACCTTCGTTGAGAATTTTATCTTTTCACGAAAGTTTCCCTCGCATAACAGATGCCGGCCTGGCCCATATATCAGATATGCCTAATCTGGAATTGCTGTGCATGCACGGCATACAGGACATCACAGACGAGGGGATAGCGAATCTGACAAAAATGCGGTCACTTAGAAAATTGAATATCAGCAGTTCTCAAGTCACTGATAAAGGTCTGGCGTACCTTTCGCAAATCAAGACGCTCGAACGTTTAGACCTTCCTCAGGACCAGAAGGGAATCACCGACAAAGGTCTTACTTATCTTGGGACGTTGCCGAACCTCAGACACCTTGCGATTTCCAGGATTCACTTTAATGATCCCAAGATGAACAAGGAATATTACACGGACAAAGGATTGGCGGCGTTGGCAAACTGCCGGCTGCTCGAAGAACTTTATATAGGCAGCCCGGGTGTTACAGATGAAGGTATGCGTCAAGTCGCCAGGCTAACGAATTTAAGGAAACTGATGCTCTTCGGTTGTGAAAACGTGACCAACGAGGGCCTGTCACATCTGGCACCATTAAAGTCCCTAAAACACCTGCACATAACCCATTCGAAGATAACGATCGGAGGATTGTCACATTTGAATAAAATACCCGCTATTTATAAGCTGGTCCTGCACGACATAGAGCAGGACCATGCCGGTCTGAATATATCCGGACTGAGGAATCTTGAAGAACTGACTATCCGCCTTAAAAGAGAGCGGAGAAACAATTCATCTATAACTCAGAAGTTCACTGCCGCCGATTTTACGTGCCTGGCCAAACTCAAACACCTGAGATGGCTGCAGGGCATCAACAATGTCACGGACGCCGGCCTGAAAAATTTGTCCGGTCTGACTAATATTGAGAGATTCAGTTTTGCCGCGGCCGGCCTGACCGATGACGGTCTCAAAAGCCTGGCTAACATGAAGAATCTCAATATCTTGTCATTCAGCAACAAGTATCCTGCAAAAGTATCCGGCGCCGGCAGGCGTATATTAACCGATGAGGGCTTACGCCACCTCGAAGGGCTCAAGATGCTGGTTAATCTCCGGATAGATTCCGACAATAACTTTAGCGCAGCAGCCATACGGCGTCTGCGCAGCGGACTACCCAATCTGTATCATTTAAACATCAAGGACAGCTACGGTCAGCCCACCGGAATGGGCGCAAGGGTTCCCGCGTCCAGACAACCGCGACGCCCAACACTGAGCGGAAGAAGATCGGCCAGTTCAAGAGCGGTCAGGTAAAATATTACCAGGCCGGGTAGACGGCGCTGATGTTACAAGACAGGAAAGCAGGCTCTCAATAATGGACTATGAAAAAGTCACATAATGGGTACCTCCTTATTGGAGGACTCAAACAGGCCGGGCTTCCTGGCCCGGTCTTTTTATGCGCTTTCAAAGACAAATCCTGCAATTTGGTTTGGTTGACTTAAGCCCTCTTGTTAGCCGTTCGGGTGTTCATATTTTTTCTTGCTGTTTTTCGCCCGTATTTGGGCAAAAAAAGGGGGTAAGAAAAAAATTTTAAAAAATCTCATTTTTTTTTACTTGACTAATTCGACAACTGTCGAATATGTTCTACATGAATAGAATGGAAAAGAAATAAAGGAGTAAAGATATGTCAAAGTCGAGAAAAATGAAAAAGCCCAACCGACGAGAGCCGCTTGTCGAACTGACCGAGGGGGAATGGGAAATAATGAAAGTGGTGTGGGAGAAACAGCCGTGCACGGCGGGCACTGTCCAGGAGAAGTTAATCAAAAGCAGGGACCGGGCCTACAGCACGGTCAAGACCACGATGGACCGGATGGCTGAGAAGGGACTTCTTACAATTGAAAAAATCCGCAACTTGCAGCTTTTCCGGGCCTGTATAAGTGAAGTTGACGCCAAACGCGGAGAATTTCGTAAGATGCTCAAGCGAGCTTTTGACGGTGCACTTACGCCCATGATGCAGTTTTTGATCGAGCACGAAGGGCTTTCAAAAAAAGAGGCGTCGCAACTTCGTAAACTTGTCAACAGGGCTGACAACAACAAAGATTGACTGTCAAGAAATAAGAGATAAGGACAGGGAGTTAACAATGAACCAGATTATTAATAATTTTTTGATAGATTTGAACAATATTGGATGGGGCTTTTGCAATCATGCTTTGAGGATGTTTGTCCAGTTCGGCGTTCTGATTATCCTGTTTATAATTATTGATTTTATGCTTCGTAAAAAGGTTGGTGCGGTTTTTCGGTATTGCTTGTGGATGCTTGTATTTGTGAAGCTGATATTGCCTCCAAGCCTTTCTTTGCCCACGGGAATCGGCTATTGGTGTGGTGATTCACTGTCTACTGAGCGTATCATTTCCAAACCTATAGTAGATAGTATATCGACCTTTGAATCCATTAGGCCGGCTGTGTATGAGGATCTTGCAATAAGTACCGAAGCATCTCAGATCAGTTCATATCAAGTCCCTTCTGAGACGTCTGCTGGAGTTGCGCCGATTATGTCTAAAATGTCTGAGGATTCGGCAGCAGTAGCCGAGCTATCTCGGGGTCAGTCATCGAAACATCTTGCCGTGCCTGCTAATTTTATTAAATCTATTTTGACTACTTTGAGTGTTATTAACCGGTATGCAGTAGTTTTTCTTTTCTGGCTTGCGGGCATATTTGTATTTTCCGTTGTGCTTATTCAACGTATGTTTTCTGTCCTGAGCTTAATTGCTCAAAGTGAGCCTGCAAAAGGGCGATTGCTTGAAACGCTGGATCAGTGTCGCCGACGTGTTGGTATTAACCGTAATGTCGGATTAAGATTGTCAAGCCATGCGCACAGCCCTGCCGTCTGCGGGCTTTTTAAGCCGATTATTTTGATGCCGAGTTCTCTTCTGGAAGAATTATCGAAAGATAAGCTAAGAGCAGTGTTAATCCACGAGCTGGTCCATATCAAGAGATGCGATTTGTGGGTTAATTTCGTACAGACTTTTTTGCAAATTATATATTTTTACAATCCGTTTGTATGGTTTGCCAATGCAGTCGTTCGCAGGCTCAGGGAACAGGCGGTTGATGAGACGGTACTGGCTACTCTGGGAACGGAAGCTAAAAGTTACAGCAATACCCTTATTGATATTGCCGAATTGGCGTTTTTCAGGACCACTTTTGGTCTTCGTTTTATTGGCGTAGCCGAATCTAAAAAATCATTACAGCGGAGGATTAGACACATGTTAAGCCGACCTATACCGAAAAGTGCAAGAGTAGGAGTATTTGGAACATTCGTGATTTTTGTCATCGCGGCCATTTTGCTGCCAATGGCCAGAGCTGAGAAACCCGCTGAAAGCGAAGAGCATAGCCACCAGGATATCACGTCGACGGCGCCTGAAACAGTCACCCCCTTTGTTCTTCGCATTCGCGCATTTATCGACGGATCGGATTATATAAAAATTCGAGGTGACAAGCTTTGGTATGAACATCTGAAATGGGATCTGCCGGGCAAATGGTGGGACAGAAGCGGGAATATCAAATATGATGAACCAACGTATATCAATGAAGATGTGTGGGAACCCGAGTGGGAAGGACGCATTTCTAAACCTTATATTATGAAACAAGTTATCCTGCCGAAAGAAGTAAACGAGCATATTAATTTGACGAAAATATCCGGCAGGGGGTCTGTCTCCATCGCCGAGACGCCGAAACCAGATAACGACTACACTCTTTCGATTTTGCTGGATGACAATCGTTACAATAAAGCACAGTGGTATGAGATTGTCATCCGGTCCGGATCCGGTGATACAGCAAAGGAATCGGCAAAAGGAGAGTCCATTTCATCGAGTACAGAAATTCTGCCTGAAATCCCGGCGGCGAATGACCTGCCCGGAGATCTCATTTTCCAAGGCCAATATAAGCACATGAGCCGGGGCAGGGAGTACGAACAGTCCAGCGTATTATTGCTAAAGCGGACCCAAGACAAGAGAATCACAGCAGTCGCTCGTATGCCGTTTATGAAAGCAACGATAATCGCATCGGGTGATCAGGAGAATCGATTCGCGCACTATAAGATAGAGCAGTCCGCTTTGGGAGACCGTCCCGGATACTTGATGGACCTTAAACTGCTTGACAATAAGGTATTATTAACTCGTCAAGGTATATTTAAAGATGTTAATGACGAGGAGTTGAAGGTACCTGAGGGTGCATTATTCAATCCCAATACCCGTCCTGATGCGTATTGTGCCGC